>PPYE01720486.1_pt1 | contig 107458 bp, 128 predicted proteins | sample 1559881 | NCBI WGS metagenome assembly PPYE01 (sample SAMN08240022, study PRJNA423297) | Human gut metagenome, whole genome shotgun sequencing project.
GAGGTGCCATTAGGGACACCAGAAAGTCCGCCCATTGTCTCCGGTGTGTCGGACATGCACCCGTCGGATTGTCCAAACGCGGAAGAGACGCGGAATTCGATGCAAACATTCAGCTGGAAGAAATGCTCACATTTTTCTCCAACGAATATTCCATCTGCATTTCCACATGAAATCCCCAAGTGTTTTTCTTGTAATATTACTTATCGCCCAAAGAGCTCTATGCTTATTGCGGCAATTCCTGATTCGCACTCTATTTTGTTATTCCGCCTCCAGCTTCAGCATATAGATGCAGTTCGGTTTGTCTACCTTCACCGGGGAACCGGTCTCAAGCGAATAACCATCCTTGTAATCGATCGTGTAGCTGAAAATGTCGTTGGAATTGTTGTTCAATGTCAGATAATGCTTCTCGTCCGGATAGATGGCAAGCATCTTCGGATAATCACTGTTCACCTTCGTCGTAAATACCGGGGTAAGCATTCCCGTCTTCTCCTCGATCTCATAACACACGACAGAGTTCACGCCTGCGTTGCTGCAGAACAGATACTTACCGCTCTTCGAGATCTCCATACCCGATGCTGCACAGATATCCTCCTCCTTCTTCGGGGAAGTGCTGATGGTCTGGATCTTCTCAAATACCGGCTCATTATCCTGCACAGAATAATGATATACCTCAACAATATTGAGCAGTTCGTAGAGAATATATGCATATTCGCCGTCTCTTGAGAAACGGATCATACGCGGGGCAGACTCGAGCGGTCCACGGATAATGTCAATCAGCTCCAGCTTGCCGTTCTCATAATCCACGCGGTAGACCTTTACCTGATCCAGTCCATTGTCAACCGCACACAGAAACTTCTGATCCGGCGTCAGCTTCACACAGTCCACGTGCGGTACGAAATTGCGCTGTGCAATACTTCTTCCGATTCCTTTGTGGAAAATGCCGTCCGCGATTCCACCGATGCTTCCGTCCGCTTCCAGATGCATCATGCTCACACGACCATCATGATGTCCACCCACAAAAAGATAGCGGTTACCGTCATCCACTTCCACATAGCAGCCTCTCATTCCGCCGATCCACTGCTTGTTGATCGAAGTAAGATCACCGTCCTTCTCGATACGGAAGGATTCTACGCCCTCATCCGCAATGGAATACAGAAATCTGCGATCCTTGGAGACAACCAGATCCGACGGATTGTTGATCGGAACCACCTTGCGCTCCGTCAGTTTTCCCGCCTCAACGTCTACATCATAGATATGGATTCCTACGCTGTTCTCGTGTGTATAAGTTCCTACATATGCAACATACTTCTCCTGCTTCATCGTCTTCCACCATCCTATTCTTTTCTTCGCAAAATGTCATACATGGCAAGCGGCTGTCCAAGGTCGATATAAAGCACCTGCTTCGGATGCGGCGCGGACTCCATATCATGCCCCTCTTCATCCACGATTCGCTGCACAGTCACCGTGATATTGGCACCGTCCGGCTTCATGACCTCAATGCTCTCCCCGACAGAAAACTTATTGCGCTGTTCAATCCGGTAGAGTCCCTCTTCGTTCCGCTCTCCGACAATGCCCAGATACGTGTACTCCTTCACATAGGTGTTATTGTCGTAAATCTGCGCTTCGTCCGAAGGTTTGCCAAAGAAAAATCCAGTCGTAAACTGCCGGTAGGTGCAGTTTGAAATCTGCTCCTGATACCACGCCATATGCTCCCTGTAAAGCTCCGGCGACTGCTTGTAGTCATCAATGGCCCTTCGATATGTTCTCGCCACCGTGGCAACATACAGTGCTGTCTTCATTCTACCCTCAATTTTAAAACTGTCAATACCCGACTCCATCAATTCCGGAATATGTTCGATCATGCAAAGATCCTTGGAATTGAAAATATAAGTACCGCGCTCATTCTCATAGACCGGCAGGTATTCTCCCGGGCGTTTTTCCTCCACAACCGCGTATTTCCAGCGGCACGGATGTGTGCACGCTCCTTGGTTGGCATCTCGTCCGGTAAAGTAATTGGACAGTAAGCACCTTCCCGAGTAGGAGATGCACATTGCTCCGTGAATGAACGTCTCGATCTCAAGATCGTCCGGAATATTGGCACGGATTTCCTTGATCTCAGCCAGCGAAAGCTCTCTCGCCGACACCACGCGCTTTGCCCCCTGCTCATACCAGAACCGGTAGGTGCCGTAATTGGTGTTGTTTGCCTGCGTACTGATATGGCGCTCGATCTCGGGACAGACTTCCTTAGCAATCATATAGACCCCCGGATCGGAAATGATCAGCGCATCCGGCTTTATCTCCCGAAGCTCGGCGAAATACTCTCTCACACCGTCGAGATCTCCATTGTGCGCCAGGATATTGGCGGTAATGTATACTTTCACATCATGGGCATGCGCAAAAGCAATCCCCTCCTTGATCTCTTCCATGGAAAAGTTCTTCGCCTTCGCGCGGAGTCCGAACGCTTCGCCTCCGATATATACTGCGTCTGCTCCGTAGATCACAGCAATTTTTAATACTTCCAGACTGCTCGCCGGTATCAGTAACTCCGGTCTTCTCATATTCTCGTTCCTCTCTATTCTCACACGCATGCATCGCATCTTCATGCTTCATGTAATCCCGCACGGATTCCGCCATCTTCCCATCCTGCGTAATCCATGCCGTCCTTAACGCCTTGTGCTCAAGGTGATGCCATCTCCCACCGGGAGCACCGCGGTCACCAGTTCTTCACTGTGCGTCAGCGTGTACAGATATTCCCGCATGCGCTTATGAATCGTGCGGTTCCGCCTTGTAACCGCGAACCGTGATTCGATCACATCGCCGTCCTGCAGCACATTGTCCGACACCAGCACGCCGTCCTTCGCCAGAAGGCGCAGAATCTCCGGCAGGAAATGAATGTACTGCCCTTTTGCCGCGTCCATAAAAATAAAATCATACGGATCTTCCAGCGTCTTTAACACTTCCGCGGCATCGCCCTCCAGCAGCGCAATCTGCGCTTCCTTCCCGGCTCTCTTAAAGTTCTCCCTGGCAATCGGAATCCGCTTTTCATAATTCTCGATCGTTGTAATCTGACACGGCACAGGATCGTACTCCGCCATAAGGATGGCGGAAAATCCCACCGCAGTCCCAACTTCTAAAATACGTGCCGGCTTCTTCATGGCAAGCAGAAACTTCAAAAAGCTCTGCATCTCCTTCCGAATAATCGGCACGTAATCGGCTGTCGCTTCCCGCTCAATCTGATCGAGCATCGCAGTATTTCCCGCATCCAGAGAATTGATATAGGTCACAAGTCTCTCATCTACTATCACGGTGTCTCCTCTGCATCCCCTGCATCTTCTGCGGTCTGTGTATCGTCCGTCTCATCTGTCAGATCCGCCGCCCCGGTATTCCCGGTGTCTGCGGTATCCTCGGTGTCCTCGGTACTTTCCGTATCACCGGCATCCGCTGCCATGATCACGAACATCTCCCGCGCAGTCATCGAGGTATTTAACGTGTAAACACCCGGTTTGAGTTTTCCGGAGTAAGCAGATAGTTTCAGCTGGGCATAGAACAGATTCGCATCCTCCACCAGCCCCTCTTCTTTTAACATCTTTCCGATATCATGCTCCGACATATCCGCCGTCACGGATACGGTCACATCCCTGCCCGGAGTTTCGTCCACCGGGCTCTCGGTAAACACCCGGTATCCGAAGTCATAGCAGTAGGAGCCAAGTTCAATCAGTCCCACCACAACAAGCAGTGCAACCAGGATGGAAAAGCTGATACTGACAAATTTGAAAACGACTTTGTTCCATTTCATAATCTTCTACACTTCCATAATTATCGGCATAATCATCGGGCGTCTCTTCGTCTCTTTCCAAACAAAATCCCCCAGAGAATCCTTGATCTCCGTCTTGATCTTGCCCCAGTCTGTAATGCCTTTATCCATACAGTGCTGCATTGTATCATCAAGCAGATGCTTGGCATCGTCCATCAGTCCCTCTGCACCGCGGACATAGACAAATCCGCGCGATACGATATCCGGTCCGGCAAGCACCTGTCCGGAACCGCCCTCCAGTGTCAGCACGACGATAATGATACCGTCCTCTGCCAGATGCTGGCGGTCACGCAGCACGATATTGCCGACGTCGCCGACGCCGAGACCGTCCACCATGATGGCTCCGGTGTGTACGCGTCCTGTCACTGCCGCTGCCTCATCGTTTAACTCAAGCACATCTCCGGAGGAGAGCAGGAAAATATTCTCTTTCGGAATTCCCAGCTCCTCCGCAACCTTCGCCTGTGCGATCAGATGGCGGTACTCACCGTGCACCGGAATCGCATACTTCGGCTTCACCAGGGAATAGATCAGCTTGATCTCCTCCTGGCAGGCATGTCCGGAAACATGGACATCCTGGAAGATTACGTTGGCACCCTTCATCGACAGCTCGTTGATAATGCGCGATACAGCTTTTTCATTTCCCGGAATCGGATTGGAACTAAGAACGATCGTATCGTTCGGCTTGATCGTCACTTTCTTGTGCACGCCGCTTGCCATGCGGGACAGTGCTGCCATCGCCTCGCCCTGGCTTCCCGTCGTGATGATGACGGTCTGCTCATCCGGGTAACGCTTCAGCTCCTCAATGTCGATTAACGTATTGTCCGGAATACTGATATATCCAAGTTCGGAAGCAATTCCGATGATGTTGACCATGCTTCGTCCCTCGACCACCACTTTGCGACCGTTCTTATACGCCGTATTGATGATCTGCTGCACACGGTCGACATTGGATGCAAAAGTCGCAATAATGATCCGGTGATTCTTGTTGTCCGCGAAAATCTCATCAAATGTCTTGCCGACCGTCTTCTCCGACATGGTAAATCCCGGGCGCTCAGCGTTTGTACTGTCGCACATCAGCGCCAGCACACCTTTTCTTCCGATCTCACCGAAACGCTGCAGATCGATAGCATCTCCGAATACCGGTGTGTAATCCACCTTGAAGTCTCCGGTGTGCACAATAATGCCTGCCGGGGAGTAGATGGCAAGCGACGCCGCATCCTGAATACTGTGGTTCGTCTTGATGAATTCCACACGGAAGCAGCCGAGATTGATATGCTGTCCGTATTTTACGACCTTGCGCTTTACCTTGGTGAGCATATTGTGCTCTCTTAACTTGTGCTCAATGATACCGTTCGTCAGCTTGGTGGAATAGATCGGCACATTGATCTCTCTTAACACATAAGGGATTGCTCCGATGTGGTCCTCATGACCGTGTGTGATAAAAAATCCCTTGACTTTGTCAATGTTGTCCTTCAGATAGGTGATATCCGGGATGACCAGATCGATTCCGTACATGTCATCCTCCGGAAAAGACAGACCGCAGTCCACAACAATAATACTGTCCTCATATTCAAAGGCAGTAATGTTCATACCAATCTGCTCCAATCCTCCTAACGGAATGATTTTGAGCTTTCCACTATTCTCTTTTTTTTCTTTTTTCAAAATATTACCTCCATTATTATTTGTCTCTTAAAATGCAATGTCCGCGTCGTCGAGCAGCTCTGCAAACACTTTTCCGATGGCAGAAAGCTCCGTGTCGTCTTCCACAAGCACGTAGACAGATTCCTCGTCTTTCGTTTCCACCTCTTTTAAAATATACGCATCACAGTCGCCGTCTTCCTCTTCCGTCGCCAGAAGGTAGTGCGTGCCGCCAACTTTTGTCTCCTCAACCACGAAAAACGCGAGCGATTCTCCGGTGTCCGGATCCACAAACTTTACTTTTTCCATATTTACTCCATTCAATGTTTCTGAAACGCGAGTGAATCCAGATATCCCTGCAGAATAAACACTGCCGCGATCTCATCCACATACTGTTTGCGATTCTCTCTGCGTATTCCACTCTCCATCATGTGCCGGTCTGCTGCAACCGTCGTAAGTCTCTCGTCCCACAGGACGACAGAAAGCCCGGTGCGGCGCTCCAGCATCTGTGCAAACTCTTTCGTCTTCTCGCAACGCTCTCCCTCGGTATTGTTCATATTCTTGGGATAGCCGAGCACAATGCGCTCCACCTGATATTCTGTTACAATCTGTTCTATTCTTGCCAGCGTCTGACGCAGCTTGTTCGGAGACTGTCTTCTCACGATCTCCAGTCCCTGCGCCGTCAACATAAGTTCATCACTGACTGCCACACCGACAGTCTTCGAGCCAAAATCCAAACCTAATATCCGCATCTTCTATTCCCAGTTGTTATTCCTGATGTAAGCCTTCAGCATCTCCTCTACCAGCTCATCACGTTCTACTTTCATGATCAGGCTTCTTGCATTATTATGACTGGTGATATAAGTAGGATCTCCCGACATAATATATCCAACAATCTGATTCACCGGATTGTATCCCTTCTCCATAAGCGCACGATAAACAATCGCGAGCACGTCGCTCACGCGAAGTTCCGGTCCTTTTTCCACTTTAAAATATTGTGTGTTATTGATCTCCTGCATATTTGTCACGCCCTTATATCTGCCCGGACTTTAAAGCGGTGCTGCCAGCCACCGCTCTCTTGTCGAAAAAGCATTGCTGTTTTTATTCTAATATAGTTTGTCTTAAAATTCAACTAAAAGATAGATGTCTTCTGTTAATTGTGTCTTTAAGGTGCCCGTCACAAACGTGTTGGAAAGGTCTTTTTTTGTCTCCACCGCCACTTTCACATACTCTTTTGTGTACCCGGTGTAGTAACGCTTTCCATCATATAAAAACTCTTCCTCCAGAAGCGCCGTCACCTGTCTGCCGAGATAATACCGGCGAAACTCCTCCGACATCCTGTGACCGAGTGCAAGCAGTTTTTCGCTGCGCTCCTTTTTTACCGCCTCCGGCACCTGATCCGGCATTGCCGCCGCCTTCGTTCCCTCTCTTCTCGAATACTGGAAAATATGCATCTCATAGAAATGAATCCGCTCCAGATAACGCTCCGTCGTCTCAAATTCCTCGTCCGTCTCCCCCGGGAATCCTACAATGACATCCGTTGTGATTGCCGGATGTTCAAAATACCTGCGCAGCAGCGCACAGCCCGCCTCATATTCCGCCGTATCGTACCGCCGGTTCATGCGGCTTAACACCGTATCACAGCCGCTCTGCAATGACAGGTGAAAATGCGGGCAGATCTTCGGCAGCTCCGAGAGTCTTTTTGCAAACGCGTCCGTCACGATACGCGGTTCCAGGCTGCCCAGGCGGATCCGCTCGATCCCCTCCAGCTCATGTACCGCCTCGATCAGATGCAGCAGCGACTCCCCGTTGTCCACACCGTAGGAACTCAGATGGATTCCGGTGAGCACCACCTCACGGTAGCCGCTTTTTGCCAGCGTCCGTATCTCCTGTAAGACGTCCGGAAGCTCCCTGCTTCTGACACGCCCTCTCGCAAACGGAATAATACAGTATGTGCAGAACTGATTGCAGCCATCCTGCACCTTGATAAACGCCCGGGTGTGCTCTGCCGTGCGCGAAAGCGACAATTCCTCGTATGCCTGCTTCTCGTGATTGATGTCCGCCACACACGCCATCTTGCGGTGGGATGCTTCGTATTCCCGAAGCAGCGGCACCAGCTCATGCTTTTTATTATTCCCGATCACGATGTCAATCGACTCATCCACGAGAGCCTGTGCCTCCTTGGTCTGCACATAGCATCCGGCTCCCACGACAATCGCATCCGGATTCTGCTTTTTCGCCCGGTGCAGCATCTGTCTGGACTTGCGGTCCGCCATATTGGTCACGGAGCATGTATTGATCACATAGACATCCGCATACTCCGAAAACGGCACGATCTCATATCCCGCCTCCTCCAAAATCTGCTGCATGGCTTCCGTCTCATATGCATTCACTTTACAACCCAAATTATGCAATGCTGCTTTCATTCTTGTTTCCTCATTTCTGTATTGCTTTTTGTTCACGCTTTCTTATGGTTTCATCCGCTTTTTGTGTTGACTTTTCCACGAAAAACTATTACTATAAAACTATCTTGAAACAGATAATCCTAAGGAGGTTTTTTATCATGAAAACAGTACAGATTTCCCTTAACTCGATCGACAAGGTAAAGTCCTTCGTCAATGCAATTACGCAGTATGAATATGATTTTGATCTGATCTCTGGCAGATACGTCATCGATGCAAAGTCCATCATGGGTATCTTCAGTTTAGATTTATCCAAGCCTATCGACCTTGCAATCCATGCAGAGAACAACATGGACGAGATTATGGAGACTTTAAAGCCATACTTAATCTAATTCATACATAACAGGGGTACACGCCGCGGGATTTCCCGCGGCTGTTTTTTTATGTAACAGGAGACTTCGTTCCTATTACATAAACCCGCACCGCGAGGATGCACATCTACGCCTCGATGTGAATTACCTCCACCGTATCGATGGCTTCCTGCATCAGCGCATCGATCTTCTCGGAAAGCTTTCTCTCATCATTGTGAATCACGTTTAAGCTCGGCTTTGTCACCGGGTGCTTTGCCACGAAAATCGTACAGCAGTCCTCGTAAGGAAGGATGGAGGTCTCATAAGCGTCGATCTTCTCCGAGATCTCCACGATCTCCTGCTTGTCAAATCCGATCAGTGGACGGTAAACCGGCATCGTACATACCTCATTGGTTGCCGCGAGCGACTGCATGGTCTGGCTCGCCACCTGTCCGATACTCTCCCCCGTAATCAGTCCGAGACACTTGTTCTCTTTTGCAAAATGCTCCGCCAGCTTCATCATGTAGCGCCGCATGATAATCGTCAGCTCCTCATGCGGGCACTGTTCGTAAATATATAACTGAATATCCGTAAAATTGACCACATGCAGATTGATCGGTCCGGTATATTTGGAAATGATCTTTGCCAGATCCACGACCTTCTGCTTGGCGCGCTCCGACGTATAAGGCGGCGCATGAAAATAGGTCGCATCGATGGTAACACCGCGCTTTGCAATCATGTAGCCTGCCACCGGGCTGTCGATTCCGCCGGATAAGAGCAGCATGGCTTTTCCGTTTGTTCCGACCGGCATACCGCCCGGTCCCGGAATAACCGTCGAGTACACATTGATCTGGTTGCGGATCTCGATATTAAACATCACCTGCGGCTTGTGGACATCCACGCTCGTCTCCGGGAACGCCTCCAAAATCCGCTCGCCCATCTGGGCATTGATCTCCATCGACTCCAACGGGTAATTCTTTCTCGCACGGCGCGCATTGACCTTGAACGTAAAATGCTTGTCCGGGTATACCTCGTCGATATAGCGGATGACTTCCCCCGCCAGCGCATCAAAGCCCTCGTCCTCCAGCAGTACGACCGGACAGATTCCCACAATGCCAAACACATGCTGCAGTGCCTCCACAGCTCCATCGTAATCGTATTCGCCCTCCATCTCGACGTAGATTCTGCCCTGCTCCTTGCGGATATGGAAAGTGCCGTCCACCTTCTTTAAGGCATGATTCATCTGGCTCACCAGCGCATCCTCAAACAGATAACGGTTCTTCCCCTTGATGGCAATCTCTGCATATTTAATCAAAAATGCTTTATATGTCATGGCTCTCTCCTTTACTTTCTGGTGAACTTTCTGCGGAACGGAATGATCTCTTTCATTTTTTCGACCGCATAATCCACTTCTTCTTCCGTTGTGTTGACGCAGAAGCTGATCCGGATCGTGGACTCCAACTTCTGCTTCGGCAGACCGATGCCCTGTAAGGTGCGGCTCGGTGCCGGCTTATTGGACGAGCAGGCGCTTCCCGCTGACACATAAATGCCGTATTCTTCCAGGGAATGGAGCATCACTTCACTTCGCACATCCTCGATCGTGATACTCACAATCTGTGGTGCAGAGTCCCGTCCCGTTTTACCGTTTACCGTCACTCCCGGGATCTGTGTCACTTCATCGATGAATCTCTGCTTGATCTCATACATATGATCGACCTTCGCGTCAAAGTTCTCATAGATTTCCGCCGCTGCCTCGCCGAGTGCAGCCACGCCCGGAACGTTCTCCGTACCGGAGCGCATTCCCTTCTGCTGACCGCCGCCGTAGATGATCGGTTTTACTTTTACCTTATCGCGGATATATAAAAATCCGGTTCCTTTCGGCGCGTGGATCTTGTGTCCACTCACCGAGAGCAGATCAATCCCCATCTTTTTCGGGCAGATGCGGAATTTGCCGTACGCCTGAATCGCATCCACATGAAACAGCGTGTCCGGATTCTTCGCCTTGATGACCTTCGCCGCTTCCTCGACCGGTTCAACCGCACCAATCTCGTTGTTCACCATCATGATGGACACCAGCACCGTATCTTCCCGCACTGCATCCCGCAGTTCCTCCAGCGAAATAATACCGTCATGATCCACAGACAATTCCGTGATCTCATAGCCGAGTTCCTTTAAGTAGGCAAGCGGCGCCTGTACCGACGCGTGCTCAATCGACGTCGTGATGATATGCTTTCCCTGGCGCTTGTTTGCCAGCGCTCCGCCGATCAGCGCCATATTGTTCGACTCCGTGCCGCCCGACGTAAAGACGATCTCCTTCTCATCGCAGCGGAGCGTCCTTGCGATCTGCTCTTTTGCTTCTTTAATATAGTCCTCCGCCGTCTTTCCCATGTTGTGCAGGGAGGACGGATTGCCATAATCTTCCGTTAAGATCTGCACCATCTTGTTTTTGGCGCGCTCACTGCACCGGGTGGTGGCAGAATTATCCAAATATGCTTCCATCTGTTTTAAAACCATGCCTTTCTAACAAACGCCGACGCAGAATCACGGCTGATCCCGCTCTTCTTCCGCTTCCGACACACTCTCGATATGATACATCAGAATAGAAAGGGTTGCAAGTCCCGCTGTCTCCGTGCGCAAAATTCTTTTTCCGAGGGACACCAGATGCATCCCCTCCTCTTTTGCCAGCGCAATCTCCGACGGATCGAATCCGCCCTCCGGTCCGATGAAAATGCCGACGCTCTGCCCCGGTGCAATCCGCTCCATCACTTCCCTTGTGGCCGCCATGCCGCGCTCATTCTCATACGGCAGCAGCACCACGTCGAGTTCTCCCGCCAATGCGACTGCCTCCCGGTAATTCACCGGTTCTCTCACCACCGGAATTCTGCTGCGCTTTGACTGTTTTGCCGCACTCTTTGCAATCTCCTGCCAGCGCGCCGTCTTTGCCGCCGCTTTTTTTGCATCCAGTTTTACGACGCAGTTCTTCATCGCCACCGGGATCACCTCCGCAGCGCCAAGCTCCACTGCCTTCTGGACGATGAGCTCCATCTTGTCGCTCTTTGGAAGTCCCTGAAACAGGCAGATCCGGCAGGGCAGTTCCGTATCTAAAGCCGTCTCCTCCGTGATGCACACCTCCACCACGTTCTCTGCGATCCGGTCAATCGTTCCGAAGAAATTCCTGCCGGATGTGCTGCTGATGCGCACTTTTTCCCCGCATTTCATGCGCAGGACATTGCGGATGTGATTTACATCGCTTCCCTCAATTATCACCAGATCATTTGCAATCTGCTCGTCTTCCACAAAAAACTGATACATAAACTCCTCATTTCCGGGCTGCCTGCCATTCCTTCGGATCATCTTCCTTTTTTCGGATCGTCTTCCTTATTCCGGCTTTCTCGCCGTAATGTTCACCCACTCGCCCTGATGATTGATCTCCACCACCGTAAGTCCGGCCGCTTCGATCGCTTCTTTTACCGCGTTCTCCTTGAAATCGATGATGCCCGAGGTAATAAAATAACCGCCGCGTTTCAAGCGTGCCGGAATCACCGGTGCCATCGGAATAATGACGTCTGCCAGAATGTTGGCAACCACAATGTCGTATTCCTCCGTGCCGACTTTCTCCTGCAGTGCTGCATCATCGATCAGATTGCCGACATAAAATGTGCCAAGCGAAGGATCGAGATGGTTCACTTCCATATTCTCATGTGTGGAGGTCATGCAGTCCGGATCGAGATCCGTTCCGACTACCGCGGACGCGCCAAGCTTCAACGCCACAATCGATAAAATGCCGCTTCCGCAGCCGACGTCGAGTACCTTCGGCGTGCGGTTTTCCGGTGTGTACGCATCGTTCCCGCGGATATACTTTAACAGCTGGCGGATGCACAGCTGCGTCGTTTCATGCTTGCCGGTTCCAAACGACACACCCGGATCAATCTCGATTAAAAATTTGTCGGCATCCTCCGGCTTTAATTCCTCCCAGGTCGGTTTGATCAGGATGTCATCGATATAGAAGGAACTGAAGAATTTCTTCCAGTTGTTGATCCAGTCCAGATCCTCCGTCTGGTCGGAGGTGATCACGCCACTTCCGACATCCACGACTTTTCTTAAGTCCTCCAACGCCTCTTTTACCTGCTTTAACAGTTCGGTGCGGTCCTCGCCGTCATCCTCGAGATAAAAGCTGACGTGGCTCACACCGTCATCCGGCGGAAGCTCCGGCAGAAAATCGATGAACATATCCGCCTGATCTTCCTTGGACAGCGGAATGTTATCCTCAATCTCCACTCCCTCAATGCCAAGATCGGCTAACATCGCACTCATGTAGTCCTCCGCCGCCGTCGTTGTCTCTATCGTGTATTTATTCCATTTCATATGCGTTCTTCCTTCCCTTACGATTCCGTTCCTAAAAATCGTTATTTATCTTATCATACAATCGCACATCTTGCAAACGATGTTCCGCCCCGCTCTCCGCCTGCGGGAGGTATTCCTGATGCAGTATACAAAACACATTCTTTGCCTGTTGCACAAAAAACGGGCCGCGGCACCTCTTTTGCGCCGGACAGCCCGTCCTTATTTCTTCTTACAATACCTTTGATAAAAACTCCTGCAGTCTCTGACTCTTTGGATTGCCAAAAATCTCCTGCGGGGTTCCCTCCTCCTGGATCACGCCGTCGTTGATAAACATCACACGGTTCGCAACTTCTCTGGCAAATCCCATCTCATGTGTCACGACCACCATCGTCATGCCATCCTCCGCCAGTTCCTGCATCACGGCGAGCACCTCGCCGACCATCTCCGGATCAAGCGCCGAGGTCGGCTCGTCAAACAGGATGATGTCCGGGTCCATCGCCAGCGACCGCACGATGGCAATGCGCTGCTTCTGTCCGCCGGAAAGCTGCGCGGGATACGCGCCCGCCTTATCCGCCAGACCGATGCGCTTTAACAGCTCCATCGCGCGCGTATTCGCTTCCTCTTTTGTCATCTTGCCGAGTTTTACCGGGGCAAGCATGATATTTTCCAGAATCGTCATGTTCGGAAACAGATTGAACTGCTGAAACACCATGCCGATCTTCTCCCGGACATGATTGATGTCCACCGACGGATCCGTCAGATCGGTTCCCTCAAACAGCACATGTCCCGCCGTCGGAATCTCCAGCAGATTTAAGGAGCGCAAAAACGTGGATTTACCACAGCCGGACGGTCCGATCAGCGCCAGCACATCGCCCTTTTTGATCGTCGTCGAGATTCCTTTTAACACTTCATGACCGTCAAAAGACTTGTGAAGCTCTTTTACTTCCAGAATTACCGTATTATCGCTCATTGCTTCTCAATCTCCTTTCCAACAGTCCGACTGCCTTGCTCAGTCCCATGACAATCAGGAAATAAATGGCCGCGACCGCAATTAACGGCATGAACGCCTCGTACGTCACGCTTCGGATGATGTCTCCGCCCTTGGTCAGATCCATCAGCCCGATGTAACCGCTGATCGAAGTCTCCTTCAACAGACTGATAAACTCATTGCAGAGTGCCGGCAGAATATTTTTGACTGCCTGCGGCAGGATGATGCTTAACATCGTCTGCTTATAATTTAATCCAAGGCTTCTTCCCGCCTCAAACTGTCCGATGTCCACCGCCATAATACCGGACCGGACGATTTCCGCCACGTAGGCCGCCGAGTTCAGTCCGAACGCAATGACTGCCACGAACAGTTTTCCCGTATTGACGCTCTGGAAAATGACATAATAAATAATCAGAAGCTGAATCATGACCGGCGTACCGCGCACAACGGCAAGGTATGCCTTGCAGAGTGCATTTAAGATCGTAAGCCCGCCGTTTCTGTCGTGGTTGGTTCTTACAATCGCGATCAAAAATCCAAACACAATACCGATCATTACCGCAAACACGGTGATGATGAGTGTATTTAAAAGTCCCTTTAACAAATAGGTATATCGGCTGTCCTTGATAAAGTTATCATAAAACTTCTCTGCTATCCCTGTCTTCTCTGCTGTGACAGATGTATCTCTCACGATGATGACCTGCTTGGATTTTGCATAGGTATCCGTGAAATTCACATTCTTTTTGCGTTCCTCCGTCACCGTAAAACCCGATGCACCGATGTCGACTTTTCCGGTGGACACCGCAGGAATCACGGAATCAAACGCCATGTCCTCGATCTTCAACTCCATGCCGAGTTTGTCGCAGACCGCCTGCATAATATCCATGTCGATTCCGGTGATCTTTCCCTCTTCATAGTATTCATACGGCGGAAACTCCGCATTCGTACCAACGGTAAGCGTGCCGTTCGTGCGTTCCACATCCAGAATTTCATACGGATACTTTCCAATCTCCTCGTCCGTTCCGGTATAATTCTTCGCAATGTTATCGAGAACACCCTCGTCCTTCAGTTCGCGCAGCGTCTCATTGACCTGATCCACAAGTGCCTCGTTACCCTTTGCGATTACGAACGCATAGTCCTCCTCAACAAAGTTCTCCTCGAGAATCTTAAGCCCTTCGTTCTGCTCCACAAATGCCAGCGCCGGCAATTCGTCAATAATCACGCAGTCTAACTTTCCCTGCTTTAATGCCTGCACGGCATCCGCGCCCTTATTGTAACGCTCTACTACCGTGCCCGAGCCGTCCGTCTCATAGTCGCTGACCATGATATCTCCGGTCGTGCCGAGCTGTACACCGATATGCTTTCCCGGAAGATCCGCAACCGACGCGACAGAACCGTCGCCGGATGCCTGTCCCGCCTCCGTGTCGCTGCCTATCGCCGTCGCCGCGGCAACCTGTGTGCCGTAACCTAACAGCGTCGAAAAAAAGACCGCTCCGGCAAGCAGTATGCCGGATAATTTGATTGCTGTGTTTTTCATCGTACTATCTACCTCATGCTTCCTTATCTCTCACATAGATACTGCATAAATATACATCCGGCAGTCAGTATAACACAGAATGCCCCGCTTGGGAAGAGATTCATTCAATCTCGCAGATCCGGTAGAGATAACTTCTTCCCTGCTTTCCAATCCGCTCCACAATCAATAGATCCGTCAGAATCAAGAGCACCGTCTGTGCCAGCCGCACCGGAATCTTCGCGCATGCCGCAAAATCCTTTGCAGTAAACTCCTCCGGAATCTCATAGGGGATGAACTGCATGTAGTCCTCCCTCCGGTCCACACGCACTTCCTCCACGAAGGTAAGCGGTATCCGGTCGAAGCGGTCGCTTCCCTTCTTTTTGTCCCGGCTCCAGCCGTTTAACAGACGGTATTCCTCCATGTCAATGAGATCCAGCCGTAGTCTCAGATTCGGATCTTTCAGAAACGGCCGGATCTTATACAATTCGATGAATGCCTGGTATGCATTTCCCTTCTTGGGCGATTTGCGCCCGGGAGAGATCTCCCCCGTCTCCTCATCCATCCAGTGAAGCCACTTCACATGCGGAATCGGATAGACGATGGTCACCGGGTACAACGGCAGAAATGCGGCAAGTTTCCGCCGCATATTCTGGAACGACCGCGTCTGAATCTCGATCACTGCCTCCCCGTCAAAAATATCCGCAACAAAATTCTCAATCGGGATCTCATGCATATCCTCATCCGGTGCATAATAATTCTTGAGCACTGCATGTACCGTCTTCTCCGAGAGTGTGCCGATTCCAAGCCTCTGCCGCTCGATTCCAATGACTCTGCCCCTGGCACGCTCAAAACGTTCTGTATCAATGCACATATCTCATCCTCGCTGCTGTGCTTTTTCCGGAATGATCTGCCGCTTATTTCGGGTGCTTCATATCCTTTAAGATATCAAAGCAGTCAAACGTGCGGAAATAGTCCTCCGGCGTCTCGGCACGACGGATCAGCTGTGTCGATCCGTCTTCCTTCAGCAGCACCTCCGCTGACTTTAATTTTCCGTTATAGTTGTATCCCATGGAAAAACCATGCGCACCGGTATCATGAATCACCAGAAGATCTCCCATGTCGATCTTCGGCAGCATCCGGTCAATCGCAAACTTATCGCAATTCTCGCAAAGGGAGCCTGTCACATCATACTTGTGGTCGCACGGCGCATCCTCCTTGCCCATCACCGTAATATGGTGATATGCCCCGTAAATTGCCGGGCGCATCAGGTTCACGGCACACGCGTCCACACCGATGTACTCCTTGTGGGTATGCTTCTCATGGATGGCCGTTGTCACCAGGCAGCCGTACGGTCCCAGCATAAAACGTCCCATCTCCGTATAGATTGCGACATCGCCAAGTCCCGCCGGAACTAAGATCTCCTCATATGCCACCCGGACGCCCTCTCCGATCACGCGGATGTCGTTCGGCGTCTGATCCGGTGTGTACGGAATACCGACACCGCCGGAGAGATTGATAAAACGGATATCGCATCCCGTCTTATCGCGCAGTTCCACAACCAGTTCAAACAGTTCTCTCGCAAGCTTCGGGTAATATTCGTTTGTCACGGTATTGCTGGCAAGAAACGCATGTACGCCAAAATGCTTGGCTCCCTTCTCCTTTAAGATCTTGAATCCCTCAATGATCTGCTCGTGGGTAAAACCGTACTTTGCATCGCCCGGATTATCCATGATGCCGTTGCTCATCTTAAAGACGCCTCCCGGATTGTACCGGCAGCTGATCGTCTCCGGAATCCTGCCGATCGTTTTTTCCAGAAAATCAATGTGTGTAAAATCGTCGAGATTAATGATCGCACCAAGCTCATTGGCAAATGCAAATTCCTCCGCCGGCGTATCATTGGAGGAAAACATGATGTGTTTTCCATCGAAGCCCTGGGAATCCGCAAGCATCAGCTCTGTCAGCGACGCACAGTCACATCCGCAGTCATATTCTTTTAAAATGTCAAGAATGAACGGGTTCGGCGTTGCCTTTACCGCAAAATACTCCCGGAATCCCGGGTTCCATGCAAATGCTTCCTTCACTGCCTTCGCATTTTCGCGGATTCCTTTTTCATCGTAGAGATGAAAAGGCGTTGGGTATTTTTTTACGATTTCCTCTAACTGTTCTTTGGTTACAAATGGTTTCTTCTTCATACGGTTCTTCCTTTCTTCCTAGAATACGACTTGTATCAAAAACATATAAAGTGCCGTTCCGGCACCAATGCTGAGCAGATTGTTGCGCTTCCATACATGAAGCATGATGACCGCCGCCACGGCAATAAATTCCGGCAGGCCGAAAGGCGCCGCAAGCACCGACACGTTTTTCAGGCAGTAGATCACCAGCATTCCGATGACCGCCGGGGGTAGCACTCTCCCCAGATACCGGATGATCGGCGGAATCTCTTTTCCTTTCGGGAAAAACAGAAACGGAATCAGCCTGGTAAAAAATATCGTTCCCGCCACGGTAAATATGATCGCAAGCGATCTTCCAACACTTACTGGCACTCCGGCTCGCCTCCTTCCTTTCCGTCCTCCGGAATCATTTTATCGAATATTTTTTTGCAAGAAAGCAGGATGACCATGACGCATATCATGGTCGGAAGGATAAAATTGTCCGCTCCGAACACCAGCCTGCACACCAGTCCACATACCAGCCCGATCACCACGCTCGGACGGTTCTGCTTCTCCATCCACTGTTCCACCATGATTACCACAAACAATGCCGTCATTGCAAAGTCAATGCCCTCCGTGGAGAACGGGAGCACATTTCCAAGCAGGGCGCCGATGCCGGAGCCGATGATCCAGTAACTCTGGTCGAGCACGGCAATCGCAAACAAGAACTGCTCCTCCTTCACATCTTTCGGCACTTTTGTGACGAAGAAAAGCGAGTAGGTCTCATCCGTCAGGGAAAAGATCATGTAGAGCCGCTTTTTCCCCATCTCGGAAAAACGTTCCAACAGTGACAATCCATAAAAAATATGGCGGATATTCACCATAAATTCCATGAAAATCACATTGAAAAGGCTGACGCTCGGCGCGAAGAAGTTGACTGCCAGATACTGTCCGCTGCCCGCATAGATCACCAGGCTCATAAGCATTGCCCACAAGAAGTTGTAACCTTTTTCCTGTATCATCACTCCGAACGCCATCCCGATAAACAGATAGCCGGTGAGCACCGGCACCGTGTAGGGAAATGCTGCCCGGAATGCACGCAAATATGTTCCTTTCTGTTCGACTTGCTTGGTTTTCATTTTTTTCTTTCCTAATCCCGCAAATTATGCTATACTTTTTCTAGTTATACATTCAGTGAAGTTGTTTTCAAGGGAGTTACCAATGAGTATTACGATCTTAAATTATCACGATCAGGCATTTGTGGATCAGATCAACGCCGAGGCTGCTGCCCGCGCTGAAGCGGAGAAAGCTGCCGCCGAAGCTGCAAAAGCGCAGGCTGCAAGTTCTGACTTTTCTTCCGTTTTAACGAATGCCACCGGCGCCTACTCCGGCAGCACGACCTGCTCCGAAGACCTTTCCGCCATCTTTGATGAAGCGGCGAACACCTACGGCGTCTCCTCCACTCTTTTAAAATCAATCGCAAGAGCAGAGTCCAATTTTAATACAAGCGCTGTCAGCAGCGCCGGTGCTGTCGGTATCATGCAGCTGATGCCTGCCACCGCAGCATCTCTCGGTGTCACAGATTCCTACGATGCCTACCAGAATATCATGGGCGGTGCGAATCTGATCTCCCAGCTGCTTGCCAAGTACAACGGCGATACCTCTCTTGCGCTTGCGGCATACAACGCCGGCAGTGCAAATGTCGATAAATACGGCGGTATTCCACCGTTTAGCGAGACACAGAATTATGTCCAGAAGGTTCTCTCCTATATGGGAAGCGATACGAACACCGTCGCATCCGCATCCACTTCAGAGACTTCCGAAGATATTGCAACGACGGTAAGCAATTTTATCGCCGCAAACAACATCAGCCAGGACACGGTAGAGAAGCTGCTTACGCTTCTTGAGGTGTTAAACGCTTAACAATTACATTTCATGCAACCGTAACACATGAGAATCCTGCCTGCAGGATTCTTTTTTCTGTACCTGGAAACTTCCGTTCCTATTACAGAATATCATCCCTCTGCCTGCGTCCCTGTAATCGTCTCGATCTGCTCTTCCAGATAGCCGTTGAACTCCGTCATAAAACGGCTCACCGTCCTCACATCCTCGACGGAATAGCGCGCCAGAAATTCCATATCGCGCTTCTCCCATCGCTGATGCCGCTTCGCATGCTCATCAAACAAAAGCCTGCCCTGATCCGTGAGCTTGAAATATACTTCCTTTTTGTTCGTCTCCAGCGTATATTTTTCGATCAGCCCTTTGGCAAGAAGCTTCTTGGTCATCTTGCTGATCGCGCCGCGCGTCATCCCCATGTGCTCCGCCACCTTCGTGACGTTCGGCAGTTCCAGTCTTCCGATATAGTCGATACAGTGTGTCTCCGAATAGCCGTATTCATCCAGACACTGGTTTTCCGTCAGTTTGGAAAGCATATCCTGCCGCTCCAGCATGAGCGCGATTTCTTTTAACAGCTCTTCCCGATCTTTCATGCAGACTCTTCCTTTTTCTAACATGGTATTTTGTTCCCAGTTCCTACTGTATCTCATTATTGTTTCCGTGTCAACAATATATTTCTTTTACCTGCCGTTAATGATGCCGTAGCACTCCGGGCGTCTGTCGCGGAACAGCCCCCATTCCAGCCGTCTGGCATCCAGTTCGTCCAGGTCATATTCCTGCACCAGTATCTCTTCCTCGTCGCGCCCTGCGCCCGTTAGAATTTCTCCGGTCTCATCGGTCAGGAAAGACGATCCGTAAAAAACAAGCGCCGAACGCTGACCACCGTTTTCCTCACAGGGTTCTACCGTCTCCTCCCCGATCCGGTTTGCCGCAACAACGGGCATCAGATTGGCTGCCGCATGTCCCTGCATACAGCGTCTCCAGTGCGGCATACTGTCGCACTCTAAGATCGGTTCCGATCCGATCGCCGTCGGATAAAAAAGCAGCTCCGCCCCTGCAAGCGCCATACAGCGCGCGCTCTCCGGAAACCACTGATCCCAGCAGATTCCCACGCCGATTCTGCCGTAGCGCGTAGAAAATACCTGAAATCCGGTATCCCCCGGCGTAAAATAGAACTTTTCCTGATAGTAATGATCATCCGGGATATGCGTCTTGCGATAAACGCCGAGCACCGTTCCGTCCGCGTCGATACAGGCGATGGAATTGTACAGGTTGTTCACATCCCGCTCATAAAAGCTGATCGGGAGCACCACACCAAGCTCCGCGGCAAGCCGCATGCCCATGCGCACCGCATCGTTCTCCATCACAGGCTTCGCATAATGATAAAAGTCATACCGGCGCTGCTGGCAAAAATATTCCCTCTCAAAAAGTTCCGGCAGAAGGATCACATTTGCTCCCTCTGCCGCCGCCTTTCGCACCATGGCTTCCGCCTTTTTTAAATTCTCCTCCACAGATGCCGCACAGCGCATCTGAATTGCCGCCACTTTCACTCTGTTCATGCTCTTTTCCTCTTTTTGTCTCTGTCCACTTTACCGCTGCTGCATTTTTACTGCTGCGTTTTGCTGCTGCATTTTTGCCGCCGGGATCTGCTGTGTAATACAGTGGATATTCCCGCCGCCGACTAAAATTGCACGCGCCTGCACCGGAATGATCTTCCGCCCCGGATTCCACTGCGCAAGCAGTGCGGCAGCGCGCCTGTCACTCTCCTCATTCTCCCCGCCGAACGCCGGAAGGATGACTGCCTCGTTGGAAAAATAAAAGTTCACGTAGGATGCCGCAAGACGCTCTCCCGCCTCCCGCTCATCCTCCCCTTCGGCAAACGAATAACCTGCCAGTTCCTCCTCTGTAATGCAGACCGGATGATCGGGAATCGGAAGCTTGTGAATGACAAGCTTTCTTCCGCGCGCATCCGTCTCGCCCTCCAGGTACGCAAGCGTCTGCTGTGAAAGCGGATACTGCGGATCTGTTTCATCGTCCGTCCAGGCAAGCACCACCTCGCCCGGGCGCAGGAACGCGCAGACGTTATCCACATGTTCATTCGTCTCATCCTGATAGATTCCACGCGGAAGCCACAATACTTTTTCTATGCCAAGATAAATTCTAAGCTGTTCCTCAATCTCCCCGCGCGCAAGCGCCGGATTGCGCCCTGCACTCAGAAGACACGTCTCTGTCACCAGAAGCGTTCCCTCGCCGTCGCTGTGAATCGATCCGCCCTCCAGCACAAACGGGGCGGCATCGTAACACGCATAGCCGAACTTTGCAGAAAACGCCTTCGCAAACGCATCGTCCAACGCCCAGGATGCATACAGTCCGTCCACCGCACCGCCCCAGGCGTTAAATGACCAGTTCACTGCCCGCACCCTGCCGGCGCCGTCTTTCACAAAAGTCGGCGCCACATCCCTTGCCCAGGCATCGTCTGTCTCCATCTCAAAGACCGTCACCCGCTTTTTCCAAGGCGCATCCTCTCCGGTCAGCATCTCTCTTGCCGAGTCAATGGCATCCCGCCCGGCTGCCACATATACGTTTTCACTCTGCGCAATCGCTGCAATCACATCCCGGAATGCAATCCGCGCATCGCGTGCGCCGTAAATCCAGGAACCCGGGCGCGACGGCCAGATCAGAATGCAGCCGTCATGCGGTTCGTACTCCCCCGGCATAAAAAATCCGTCCGCCTGCGGCGTTGTCATTCTCTCTTTTGGATCTTCTGCACACTTTTGCATCTTTTTCTCCATTTCCTCTACCATCTTCCAGGTCATCTTCCCTTGTCCCGGATGTCTTTCAAAACCGGTTATGACAACCGCCCTTTGAAATCTTCATAGCCGAACTGCTTTAACATCTCAACCTCCCCGTCTTCCCGGAGCATTGCGATCGACGGAAGCGGAATTCCATTAAAGGTATTATTCTTCACCATCGAGTAGATTGCCATGTCCTCAAACACCAGACGGTCGCCGATCTGAATCTCGTGTGTGAAACTGTAGTCCCCGATGACGTCCCCCGCCAGACAGGTGAGCGAGGACAGCCGATAGGTGTATTTCTGCTCCCCCGCCGCAAATCCGTCCCGAAGCGGTGGACGATACGGCATCTCAAGAACGTCCGGCATATGACACGCCGCGGACGCATCCAGAATCAGAATATCCATCCCGTTGTGTACAATATCGCACACTTCCGTTACCAGATATCCCGCATTTAAGGCAACCGCCTCGCCGGGCTCCAGATACACGGCAAGTCCGTAGGTCTCCCTGATATAGCCGATAAGCTTCTTTAAACGCTCTATCTGGTAACCCGGTCTGGTAATATGATGTCCTCCGCCCAGATTCAGCCACCGGACCTGTTTTAAATAAGAAGCAAACTGCTCCTCAAACGCATAAAACGTGCATTCCAGATCATCCGCGTCCTGCTCGCAGAGCGTGTGAAAATGGAGTCCCTCCACATCCTCCGGCAGTTCATAGCTTCCATCCTCCTGCCGTCTCATGCCAAGTCCGGCAAGTCCTTTCTCAAACGCCTCTCTTGTCATGCCGAGTCTGGAACCGGGCGCGCAGGGATCATAGATCGCATGTCCCTCCTGCGTGGAATACTCCGGATTGATCCGAAGTCCGATGCTGACACGGTGCTCCGTACCACTGGCGGCATTCTGCGCCGCCACCTTCTTCCTGTGCCTGACATACTGCGCAAAGGAATTAAAAATCACATGGTCGCAGAGCGTGACCAGTTCCTCCATATCGCTGTCCTTGTACGCCGGAGCAAACACATGGTTCTCACGCCCCATCTCCTCTGCGCCGAGACGCGCCTCGTAGAGTCCGCTCGCTGTGGTACCGCTGATGTATTGTCCAATCAACGGATAGAGCGCATATGTGGAAAACGCTTTCTGCGCCAGCAGGACATGGCATCCCGTGTCCTGCTCCAGATTATGCAATATTATTAAATTCTCTTTTAATTTTTTCTGATCCACCACATAGCATGGTGTCGGAAGTTCATTCCACTTCATTGCTCTCGTCTCTCCCTGTCCGGCTCTTTTTACGAACGGCTACGCCACCGTCTTGGGGTTCTCATCGACAACCCACGGCAGTCCGTACTGATTGAGCATATCCATAAACGGATCCGGATCAAACTCCTCGATATTGAAGACGCCGTCCTTATCCCACACCTTATCTACAACAAGTGCTGCACCGATCATTGCCGGAACTCCTGTCGTGTAGGAGATCGCCTGTGAGCCAACCTCCCTGTAGCACTCCTGGTGATCGCAGACGTTGTAGATATAGATCGTCTTTTCCTTGCCATCCTTCTTGCCGGTAAAAATACAACCGATGTTCGTCTTGCCAACGGTTCTAGGACCCAGTGACGCCGGGTCCGGAAGCAATGCCTTTAAGAACTGGATCGGCACGATCTCTCTTCCCTCATACTGGATCGGGGAAGTGGAGAGCATTCCGACATCCTCCAGACACTGCATATGAGTCAGATAGCTCTGACCGAAGGTCATGAAGAAACGGATGCGCTTGACTCCCGGCACATTCTTTGCCAGAGACTCGATCTCCTCATGATGAAGCAGATACATGTCTTTCTCGCCAACCTGTGGGAAATTATATTCTCTTTTAATTTCCATCGGTTTTGTCTCTACCCAGTGTCCGTCCTCCCAGTAGGAGCCGTTTGCGGATACCTCGCGGAGGTTGATCTCCGGGTTGAAATTGGTGGCGAACGGATAGCCGTGGTCTCCACCGTTGCAGTCTAAGATATCGATGTACTCGATCTCATCGAAATAATGCTTCAGCGCATAGGCGGTAAACACGCTCGTCACGCCAGGGTCAAAGCCGCTGCCAAGAAGCGCCGTGATGCCGGCATCCGCAAAGCGTTTCTGATATGCCCACTGCCAGGAATAATCGAAGTACGCGGTAAAGCCCGCCTCCTTGCAGCGCTTCTCATAAATTGCACGCCACGCCGGATCGTCGGTATCTTCCGGTTCGTAGTTCGCGGTATCGATGTAGTCCACCTTGCATGCCAGGCAGGCATCCATAATCGTCAGATCCTGGTAAGGCAGCGCCACATTTAACACGGCATCCGGCTTGTAGTCACGGATCAGTGCGATCAGTTCGTCCACATTATCCGCATCCACCTTCGCTGTCGTGATCACTGTATCCGTCGTTCCCTGCAGCTTTTCCTTTAACGCGTCACATTTTTCTTTTGTGCGGCTTGCAATACAGATCTCCGAAAAAGTCTTGCTGTTCTGGCAGCATTTGTGAATTGCCACCCCTGCTACTCCGCCACATCCGATAATCAATAATCTTCCCATCTACTTATCCTCTCATTCTGCCGTCCTGCGGCTGTATTTTCTATTTTTATATTATTTATATCATTCTGCCAACGGATGACAGAACGCTCCGCTGACTGTCCCGTCAGAGTCCGTTCTGTCCCGCATCTGCCATTTACCTTCTGCCTTCCTCTTCCTCAAGCATATCCTCGACATATTTTGGCAGCATAAACGCTCCCTTATGAAGATTGGTCGTATAATACCAGGTCTTGATCCCGCGTGCTTTCCAGCGCTCCACATTCAGATCCGTCAGCGGGTGATATTTTTTTGACGCAAATCCGAACAGCCAGTACCCGGAGGAACAGGTCGGAATGTGCGCCTGATACACACGGCTGATCGGGAAACTGTGACTCGCCTTGCGGTGCATCACGCGGCAGGACTCCTCATCCTCGTCATAAAAAGGACTGCCGTGCTGGTAGACCATAATGCCGTCTTCTTTTAATGCGCGGTAACAGTTCCCATAAAATTCCTTGGTGAACAATCCCGCCGTATGCCCGAGCGGATCGATCGCATCATTGATGATCAGATCGTAGGCATCATGCTTTGTGCGCAGAAAGCGCAGTCCATCCTCGTAATAGATATTGACGCGCGGATCTTCCAGTCCGCAGGCGTTGTCCGGGAAAAACTTCCTGCACACATCCACGAATGTCCGGTCGGATTCCACGACGTCGATCTGCTCGATCTCCTCATAATAGGAAAGTTCTCTCGCCACACCGCCGTCTCCGCCACCGATGACCAGCACTTTTTTCACATGCGGATGCACCGCCATCGGCACATGCACAATCATCTCATCGTAGATGAACTCATCCTTTTCTGAGAAGACGATGCTGCCATCAGAGCTTAAAAATCTGCCGAATTCCCTGGATTCAAACACGTCGATCCTCTGAAAATCCGTCTGCTCCCCGAACAGCTGCTTCTCCACTTTGACCGACACCTTCACATGATCGGTCTGATTATCCGAAAACCATAACTCCACGCTCTCTTCCACCTTCCCCAGACCGTATTCCACGGTCTGCTGCTTCCTTCTGCCGGTTCTTCCTGACCGTATGCTCTTCCTTAAGAGCTATTCTTCCGGCGGTCTTATTTCCACACCTGCCGGTCATCCACCAGGACATTTAAGTGCTCCACCGCCGGATCTTCCGTTCCCTGCATGGAGCAGCCCTTCTCCTTGGCATAGATGATATATTCGATGATCTCCGGCGTAATCATCTCACCCGGCGCGAGAATCGGAATTCCCGGCGGATAGCACATCACAAACTCTCCGCAGATCTTTCCTGCCGTCTCCCGGATCGGCATGCATTTTTTCTCTGCGTAAAAAGCCGCCTGCGGTGAAACAAGAACAGTCGGATTTATATATTCTGTATTTAACATCTGTGCAGGATCCTTGGAATACAAGCGTTTGACGTCTGCCAACGCTCCCACCAGCCGCTCGATATCCTGGATGCGGTCGCCGATTGAAATGTAGGCTAAGATGTTGGCAATGTCCCCCAGCTCAATCTGGATATCATACTCATCCCGCAGCAGATCATAGACCTCGATTCCTGCCAGACCGATTCCCCGCGTGTAGACCGAGAGCTTCGTCACATCAAAGTCATAGACGCTTCCGCCGTTCACCATATCCTTGCCGTAAGCATAATATCCGCCGATGTCGTTGATCTCCGCCCTGGCGTATTCCGCCATCTCCGCCACTTTGCGGAACGATTCCCTTCCGCGCAGCGCCAGATTTCTCCGCGAGATGTCGAGACTTGACATCAGAAGATAAGACGCGCTTGTCGTCTGTGTGAGGTTGATAATCTGGCTGACATACTCCCAGTTGACATTTTTGCCGGTTAAAAGCAGGGAACTCTGTGTTAAGCTTCCTCCGGATTTGTGCATGGAGACGGACGCCATATCTGCACCGGCATCCATCGCGCAGACCGGAAGGTCCTCCCCGAAATACAGATGGGTGCCGTGCGCTTCATCCACAAGCACAAGCATCTCGTGTTCATGTGCCAGCTTCACGATGGAGCGCAAATCGGAACAGATTCCGTAATAAGTCGGATTGTTCACAAGAACCGCCACCGCGCCCGGATTCTCCAGAATCGCCCGCTCCACCTCCGAGATCTCCATACCGAGTGAAATGCCAAGCTTTTTGTCCACCTCCGGATTCACATAGACCGGAATAGCGCCGCAGAGTACCAGTGCATTGATCACACTCTTATGTACATTGCGCGGCAGGATGATCTTATCCCCGGCACGACAGACCGACAACACCATGCTCTGCACGGAGGACGTTGTTCCTCCCACCATAAAAAACGCGTGATCTGCCCGGAAAGCCTCCGCCGCCAGTTCCTCCGCCTCTTTGATGACCGACACCGGATGGCACAGGTTGTCAAGCGGCTTCATGGAATTCACATCCAGACTCACACATTTCTCCCCCAGAAGTTCCACGAGCTCCGGGTTGCCACGCCCTCTCTTGTGCCCCGGCACATCGAAAGGAACGACTCTTCTCTTTTTTAATTGTTCCAGCGCTTCGTAGACCGGAGCGCGCTTCTGGGATCCTGCTTCCATGATTCTCCTCACATTCTGTTTTGATGCTCCCTGCCGCAGTACGCATGCCGTCCGGCAGAGCTTTTGGCTCTACAGGAAGCATGACTTTCATGCTTTCGCATAACACGGCATCTTCTGTAGCACAAGAAAGAATCCTGCCCGGAGCGTTTTTATGTAATAGGGACGAAGTTTCCTATTACACAAAAAAAGACAGATGCCTGTATGCTGCGCACACATCACCTGCCTTGTCACATTCTCATAGTCATACTTTATGTAATCTGTCCTACATGCTGCAAAAACTATTATCAGAGTCTACGTTGGCATCTTCGCCAGCAAATATTTGCTATTACTACTCTTATTGACCGTTTCACAAGTGATATCTCTATCGCATACGATTCAGGGTCCTGCAGTCCTTCGCCTGCAGTCGTCATCAACTTATAAAATTTGAGCTTCTAACTCAATCAATAACGTGGATCTCTCCACCATCGGCAGCTGCCCCGCCTGTCCGTATGGGCTTAACCAATCTCTTGGTGGGCAAATATTTGCATGAAAAAGCTTTCGCATTCATGTGATTTGAAGTATAACACACACACTTCTAAAAAGCAATGTATTTCTCTGGATTCTTATCTACTCCCTCCACTTCCGGAAAAGTGCAATCTCTCTGCGGTATCCCTCATCGTCATTCGGAGTCTCCAGAATAAACGGCTTGTCCGAAAGCAGCGGATGCGTCGCCACACGCCGCATCGCATCCAGCCCGATCTTTCCCTCGCCGATGCAGGCATGGCGGTCTTTGTGCGAACCGCGGTCGTTCATGCTGTCGTTAAAATGTACCGCGCACAGGCGGTTCAGACCGATCACATGGTCAAATTCCTCCAGGACACCATCCAGATCTCCCGCAATATCATATCCAGCATCCCAGACATGACAGGTATCCAGACAGATGCCAAGCTTATCGGACAGCTCTACACGGTCAATAATCGCGCGCAGTTCCTCAAAGCTTCTTCCCACCTCACTGCCTTTTCCCGCCATCGTCTCAAGGAGAACCGTCGTCGTCTGCTCCGGCGTGAGCACCTCGTTAAGTGCCTCCGCAATCCATTCGATTCCGGCATCCGCCCCCTGTCCGACATGGGAACCCGGATGAAAATTGTAGTAATTCCCCGGCGTGTACTCCATCCGGCACAGATCGTCCGCGATCATCTCCTTGGAGAACTTGCGGATATCCTCCTTCGCCGCGCACAGATTCATCGTGTAAGGTGCATGCGCCACCAGTTTTCCAAATTGCTGCTCCCGCATCAGTTCCAGCAGCTTTTCCACATCCGCCGGATCAATCGCTTTTGCCGCACCGCCTCTCGGATTTCTTGTAAAAAATGCAAATGTATTTGCTCCCAGCTTCACTGCCATCCGCCCCATCGCCGCATAGCCCTTTGACGCCGAGAGATGATTTCCGATATACATATTCTTTTCCTGCTTCCTTCTATCTTTCTATTTAAATCTTCTCCACCAGGATGCCGTCCCGGTATGCCTGCAGCAGCGCCTCCAGATCACGGATCGAAGCGCGCAGCTCCCTTCCAATGTCCGTATCCGCCACCAGCTTGCGTCGCACGACATGCTGCACCAGAATCGTATGCGACGCGATATCGCTTCCGTCCTGCACCGCCTTTTCGACCGACTCAAACGGTTCATGCGCCGCAAGCACCAGACCGTAGGAATTATAGATCAGCGTATATCCCGCAATCCCCGTCTTCGGCTGGTAGGCCTTGGAGAATCCGCCGTCAATAATGAGCAGCTTCCCGCCGCATTTTACCGGGGACTCTCCCCGCTTCGCCTCCACCGGAATATGGCCGTTGATGATATGTGCCTCCGCGCCCTCAAGCCCGAATTCCGAGAGGATGCGGTTGACCACCTCTTCCTCCTCCAGCAGGCGGTAGTACGGGTTCTTCGGCTCCTGGTGCGTCGCCTTGTCCGCGATAAAATAGCGCTCAAACGTCGTCATTTTTGCTTTTCCGAACACCGGGGAATTCTGGTTTTCCCAGATAAACCACAAGATATCCAGCCCCTTTTTCTTCTCCCCGGGATCAATCGCGTAGTACCCTTTTCTCGCGTAATTCTCCAGCACATCGTAGAGCGCCTTGCCGGAATATTCTTTTCCGTACACATTTACTCTGGTAAAGGTTCCGTCCTCGTTCATCGGCACACAGCCGTGGTAGAGCAGGTTCCCGTTGTAGACCTTGTACAGGCTGCCCTGTGTGAACAGAAAACGGACGTGACGCTGTAATTTTTCACAGTTCAAGAACGCCTGCGTGATCCGCTCCATGACGTCCTCCTCCTCCGATGACAGTTCATACGGATGCTTCCAGTCGATCGTCGGGAAGTTCAGATCCTTCATCGGGTATTCCTTCCCCTCCACACACACCGTTCCTTTTTCGATATTGATCTTGTCCAGCAAAAGCCGCTCATCCATCCCGAACTCCGGGTGACGCATGATCATCTGTCCCTCCAGCTTGAACTGGATCACCGTAATCGCCTTGTGCATTTTCTCATCCAGCATGGCGTCACGCACATCGTACTCATCCTCCCGGTAATCCAGCTTAAAGCAGGTGCAGGGATCCTTGTCGTATCTGCTCATGGCAAGTCTGGCGAGCGGCACCAGATTGATGCCGTATCCGTCCTCTAAAAGGTTCAGATTGCCGTACTTGGCAGAGATACGGATCGCGTTGCAGATGCAGGGTCTGCTTCCCGCCGCCGCTCCCATCCAGTATATATCGTGGTTCCCCCACTGAATATCCACGGAATGATGCTGCATCAAGGTATCCATAATCAGATTCGGGTACGGTCCCCTGTCGAAAATATCTCCCACCACATGCAGATGATCCACCACAAGCCTGCGGATCAGATTGCAGAACGCAATCACAAGCTCCGGCGCCCTGCCTGTGCGGATCACAGACCGGATGATCTCATTATAATAAGCTTCCTGATCGGAGACATCCGGTCTGCCGGTCAGCAGTTCCTCGATCACATACGCAAAATCTTTCGGCAGCGCTTTTCGCACCTTGGATCTGGTATATTTTGACGAAGCGCTCTTGCAGATGCGGATCAGCCGGTACAGGGAGACCTTATACCAGTCCTCCATATTTTCTTCTGTCTTTAACACCTGCTCTAGCTTCTGCTCCGGATAATAGATCAGGGTCGCAATCGCTTTCTTCTCTCCCGCACTGATCGCATTCCCGAATTCTTCCTCGATCTTGCGCTTAATCGCTCCGGAACCGTTCCGGATCACGTGCTGGAACTGATCGTACTCGCCGTGAATATCTGTAATGAAATGTTCTGTTCCCTTTGGCAGGCTTAAAATCGCCTGCAGGTTAATGATCTCCGTCGCTGCCGCAGCCACGGTCGGATACTGATTTGCCAGACTTTTTAAATACCGCAGATCTGTTTCCATATATTTTTCCATATGTTCCCCCTCAGAATATCAAAATCGAAGATACCTCTCAAATAGTAACATATCCGCGCACTGCTGACCAGATTTTGTTCGTTTTCTGCCCTGTATAAAAATGGGAACAGAAAACGTTTCCACGCTCCTGTTCCCATTCGATCCATCTGTATCTGCTTTCCATCTGCCTGTCTTGTCAGTCTGTCTGCTCCATCGTCGCCCGGATCACATCCTGCATATCGTAAAATCCTGCCTCTTTCCCGGCGAGGAACTTTGCCGCCTCCACAGCCCCTTTTCCAAAGACGCTGCGGGAATATGCGGTATGCTTGAACTCAATGACCTCGTCGAGTCCCGCGAAGATGACCTCATGCTCCCCGACGATGCTGCCTCCGCGCACTGCCGAGATTCCGATCTCGTGCGGATCTCTCTTTTTGCGCTCGCTGCTTCTGCCATATTTGTATTCATAGACATGTCCCAGCGCATCATTCATGGAGTCCGCCAGCGCCAGCGCTGTGCCGCTCGGTGCATCCAGCTTCTGGTTGTGATGCTTCTCCACGATCTCCATGTCAAATCCTGCCGGCGCAAGAATCGTTGCCGCCTGCGCTAAAAGCTGCATCAGCAGATTGATTCCCAGCGACATATTCGCGGACTTTAATACTGCTACCTGCCCCGATGCCGCCTTTACCTGCTCCATCTGTTCCTCCGACAATCCCGTCGTGCACAGAACCACTGGAATCTTTTTATCCACACTATAGACCAGAAGATCGTCCACGGCCTTCGCATTGGAAAAATCGATGATGACATCCGCCTTCACATCGCAGACGGAAATATTCGGGAATACCGGATAGTCATTTTTGATCCCGTCATAGAGATCCACTCCCGCCACGATCTCAATCTGCGGATCCTCCTTGCAGATTGCGGAGATGACCTGTCCCATTTTACCATTGCATCCATTCATGATTGCCTTAATCATCGTACGTTATCCTCTCTTCTCTGTACTGCCCGCTCCGCGTGCCGCATGCAGCCGGCGGTGCAGACACATACTCCGGCGGATGGCCTTACGGCTCCCTTCCGCCGGAGTCATCTGTTCTTTTATGCTAACTTTATTCCGTAATTTTTCATCGCTTCTGCAAGCTTCGCGGCATTCTCCGGTGTCATCTCCGTGAGCGGGGAACGAAGCGGTCCCACTTCCAGTCCCATCAGATTCAATGCTTTCTTCACCGGAATCGGGTTTACCTCGGAAAACAGCGCATCCACAAGCGGCTGTGCCTTTAACTGCAGTTCTCTCGCGCGCAAAAGATCCCCCGCGGAGAAAGCCGCGCACATATCGTGCACATCCGCCGGCGCCACATTCGACCACACGGAAATCACACCGATCGCACCGATTGCCATCAGAGGCACCACGATGCCGTCCTCGCCGGAATACAAATCAATCTTGCCGTCCGTTAAGTACATCAGCTTGGATGCCTGAGCCAGACTGCCGGTCGCCTCCTTGATACCCACAATGTTCTCCACGTTCTTAAAGAGTGTGGCTGCGGTCTCCGGCATAATATTGCAGCCGGTACGTCCAGGAACGTTGTACATGATAATCGGAAGCTTTACCGCCTCGGCAATCTCTGTATAGTAACGGATCAATCCGCCCTGTGTCGCTTTGTTGTAGTACGGGGTCACAGCCAAAAGTCCGTCTGCTCCTGCCTTTTCCGCCTCTTCGGAAAGGTGAATCGCCTCTCTGGTGCAGTTGGAACCGGTGCCGGCAATGACCGGAACACGATGCTTTGCAAAACGCACTGCTGCCCGGATCACATCGGAATGCTCCTCCGTAGTGAGCGTCGAACTCTCTCCGGTCGTTCCCACAATCACAATCGCATCCGTTCCCTGCTCAATCTGCCATTCGACCAGTTCCTCCAACTTGTCGTAATTTACCTCTTCATTTTCCTTCATGGGTGTAACAATCGCTACACCAGCGCCCTTGAATATCGCCATGTCAATCCTCCGTTTCTCCTATGTTAATATATGCCCATGGTACAATTTTGCCCCTGTCAGATCAGAGTCAGAACAAAAAGTAAAAAAAAGCCGGCTCGGTGAGCCGGTCTGATTCTTCTGCCGCATATCTGCATGCCATTATACAGAACCGATAGCGCCCCATCTGCAAAGATGACAGTCATAAAGTTCTTAGCTTTATGCCCAAGAACCAGGGCAGCAGGTGCCTTGCTCTTTCGGCATGCTCTCCTTTTGCTTCCCTTCCCCTGTGCCTGTCACATCCGGAAAACTACTCTTAAAGCACGCAACCTCTATCAAAATATGTATCATATAGTTAAAATTAACATAGCACTATCAACAACGGTTGTCAATAACGGAACTTTCGATTATTCCTCTAAAAAATCCACCTTGCTGACGGACACCTCGTAAGCCACCCGTTTTTCCGTCTCAAGCTCCGAGATCTTTTTGACGTATTCCCGGCTCTGGATTCTGCCCCATACCTGCACATGTCCTCCCACTTCAAAGCCGGAAGCAAACCGGGCGTTTCTACCCCAGCAGATGCATGGAATATAGTCTGATTTTCCGTAGGAACGGTTGACGGCGATCAGAAGATCCGCAATCTCCCGTCCCAGCGGCGTCTTCCGGTAAATCGGTTCCTTGCAGATATATCCGTCCAGAAAAATCTGGTTGCTCTTCATATCCTCCTGCAGTTCCTCCAGAAACTCCAGTTCCCGCACAAACACCGATAAGACAAGACGGTTCTTTTTCTCCTCATGCCGGTTAAACGACCGGAACTGCCCGGTCACATAAATGATCTGTCCTATGTAATCAGCATTTACGTCAATCAGCCGCTCGGATATCATCAATGGAATGTAGTCCAGATAATTGCTCAGGCGGTTCACTGCCACATCCACCATATAAAATCCCTCTCCGTACACTTCGTGACTGAACCGGAAATCGGATACAATCTCTCCCATAATTGACACCTGGTTGTTTTCAAAAATTTTATCTGCCATGAATCTTTCTCCCTTCTTACGACCATACTCTTTTTTGCGTTGTTCTTCTTTTTCGTTCCGTTCTGCTGGTATGATCTGCCTGACACATTATTTTTATCACGTCCGGTGCCAGAATTTTCATGCAACATGTCGATAACAAAGGGAATGAAATGGCGGATTTTGTCGCAAGTACCACTTGCGCATCTCCGAAAATATGATAAAATAGATTGGTTACTTTTTTAGACTAGGTTTCACACAGGAAAGAGAGATTTTGTATATGAAAATGAAACGTGAAGATGTCCGTAACATTGCAATTATCGCCCATGTCGATCACGGCAAGACCACTCTGGTCGATGAATTGTTAAAACAGAGCGGCGTGTTCCGTGAGAACCAGGAGGTTCAGGAGCGTGTCATGGACTCTAATGATATTGAGAGAGAGCGTGGTATCACGATTCTTTCCAAAAATACATCGATTACTTATAAAGGAACTAAGATCAACGTCATCGACACCCCTGGCCACGCTGATTTCGGCGGCGAGGTTGAGCGTGTCCTTAAGATGGTAAACGGCGTTGTGCTGGTCGTTGACGCTTTCGAGGGCGTTATGCCGCAGACCAAGTTCGTTCTGATGAAAGCGCTCGAGCTTTCTCTTCCGGTTATCGTGTGTCTCAACAAAGTCGACCGCCCGGAGGCACGTCCGAATGAGGTTGTGGACGAAGTGCTTGAGCTTTTCATGGATCTCGACGCTTCCGAGGAACAGCTTGACTGCCCGTTCCTTTTTGCTTCTGCAAGAGACGGCTACGCTGTCCGCGAGCTTGACGATCTGGTGAACAACAAAAAGGATATGACTCCGCTGTTCGACACGATCCTTGACTATATCCCTGCACCGGAGGGCGATCCGGATGCCAACACCCAGGTATTGATCAGCACCATCGATTACAACGAATATGTCGGACGTATCGGTATCGGAAAGGTCGACAACGGCTGCTTAAAAGTCAATCAGGAGGCGGTTGTTGTCAACCACCACGAGCCTGACAAGCAGAAACGCGTCCGCATCAGCAAGCTTTACGAGTTTGACGGTCTGAACAAGGTGGATGTCACAGAGGCAAAGATCGGTTCCATCGTAGCTATTTCCGGTATTGCAGATATCCATATCGGTGATACCATCTGCGCACCTGAGAATCCGGTTGCCATTCCGTTCCAGAAAATTTCCGAGCCGACACTGTCCATGAATTTCATCGTAAATGACAGCCCGCTCGCCGGACAGGAGGGTAAATTCGTTACCTCCCGTCATTTAAGAGACCGTCTGTTCCGCGAATTAAACACCGATGTTTCTCTGCGTGTCGAGGAAACGGACAGCCCGGATTCCTACAAAGTATCCGGCCGCGGTGAGCTTCATCTGTCCGTACTGATTGAGAACATGCGCCGCGAGGGTTATGAGTTTGCCGTCAGCAAAGCTGAAGTTCTCTACCACACGGATGAGAACGGCAAGAAGTTAGAGCCGATGGAGCTTGCTTATGTCGATGTACCGGATGAATTTACCGGTGCCGTCATCGAAAAGTTAAGCCAGCGCAAGGGCGAAATGCTGAACATGAAACCGATTACCGGCGGTTACACACGTCTGGAGTTCAACATCCCGTCCCGCGGCCTGATCGGTTACCGTGGTGAATTTATGACGGATACCAAGGGTAACGGTATCATCAACACCATTTTCAACGGCTATGCACCGTACAAGGGCGAGATCGCTTACCGCAAACTCGGTTCCCTAATCGCATTTGAGACCGGCGAGTCCGTAACCTACGGTCTGTTTTCCGCACAGGATCGCGGTACGCTCTTTATTGGACCTGGCGAAAAGGTATACGCCGGCATGGTCATCGGTTCATCTTCCAGAGCCGAGGATATCGAATTGAATGTCTGCAAGAAAAAGCACCTGACCAACACGCGTTCCTCTTCTGCGGACGAGGCACTGACTCTGGTTCCGCCTAAGATTTTAAGTCTGGAGCAGGCACTCGATTTCATCGATGTCGACGAGCTCCTGGAGGTTACACCGGAGAGTCTTCGTATCCGCAAGCGTATTCTTGATCCAACCTTAAGAAAACGCGCCGGCATGAAAAAATAAGTCGTATTTCTACTCTTAAAAAGGAGCCATGTGCACCGTTTCCTATGGTGCGCATGGCTCCTTATAAAATGCAAATCCATTTTTTCCGTTTTTCTTCACTGTATACATCGCAGCATCCGCCGCTGCCAGAAGTTCCGTTGCATCCGCTCCGTGTTCCGGCCACACCGCGATTCCGAGACTGACTCCCAGTGCCTCGTCCGCTTCTCCCATTCTGCACGGCTTTTGCAGACGTTCCATCAAACCAGATGCATATCGCTCTATGACCCTGTAATCGCCGCAGTCGATCAGTGCTACAAACTCATCTCCTGCCAGGCGGTACGGTGTGAAATGGCCATCCTCCACCGCCAGCGACCGAAGTGCCACTTCGCGCAGCACCTCGTCCCCTGTATTGTGTCCGTAGGTGTCGTTCACCCGCTTAAAATTATCCAGATCATACATAAAAACCGTAAATTCTTCCCCGGAGACAATCCGCTGCCTGATATCTTCCATAAAGACACTACGGTTCTTAAGGTGTGTCAGTACATCATAATGTGCACTGTAAGACAGTTTTTCGTTTGCCCTGGTAATCACTTCGTTCATTTTGCGCCGGCGCATATTGTCCACCGCCAGCCATGCCACCATTGCCAACGCCACGGCAGCAATCACCAGCGTTGCCCTGATCGTATCCCGGTTCTTTTCCCAGAAGGTCTCCCTGTGATTGATGATGACTGCATCCCCGGGAAGCTTTGATGCACTGATTCCAAACCTGCGCATCACATTTTCATCAAAGCAATATACCTTCGGCGGCTCCATCACAATGGAGATCCCTGCACAATCCGTGCCCTCCAGTATCTGCACCGCCATTTCTCCTGCCCTTTTTCCCATCTGTTCCTGCGAGACAATCTCGCCGCCTAAAAATCCTTTTCCCATACCGTGCGAGACAATTGAAAACATCGGAATCTGCGCCACATCACTCAGCATCTGGATCGCTTCCGCCGCCGCGTACACATTCCCGTCGCCATCCCTGCTGCACATAATATAGACCAGAATGCTCTCCTCCCCCAGCGCAGCAACCTGTCTTTTTAATTCTTCCTGGGAGAGCTTTGAAGCGTCGATCTCTACAAAGTCCAACTCTGGAAAAACAGTATCGTAATACTGGAATTCCTTGCGTTCGCCCTCTCCGGTCACCGTATCATCCAGTATTCCTACCACCTGTCTTGCATCCGGATACAGCTTCTTTGCCAGCGTGATCGTATTCTCATAAGAGAGCGTCTCAACCACGCCCGTCACAAGCGGGTCTGCTGCCGCCTTCTTCGCCAGTTCCCCGTCATTGACTCCCTCAAAAACAACCGGCGTCTGCGCAAACAGCTCATCCCGATACGTCATTGCAAACTGAAACGCCGCATCATCTCCTACAATCACAACATCATACGCCGGAACCATCTTCAGATAGTATGCAAGCGTCTGGTAAAAAAGCTGTTCACTCTCCGCCGTCTCGACATTTTTGGTATCCATAAACTGATAATCCAGCTGTACACCGTCGCCCAACGCTTCTTTTATTCCGCAAATCTGCTCCGGAACCGTCTCCCATGCATAGGAATAAGAGCTGATAAATAATACCCTGCCGGTGATTTCCCCAGCGTCCGGTACCAGTTCTTCTGCATATGCCGGAATGCCTCCCACACAGATAAGAAGTGCAATAGCAAAAAAAATCCGGTACCCTTTTTGAATCCATCGACGTTCTATCACAGACACTCCTCCTCCTTATCCGTATATCAAAATTTTCCACCCTCCCGCTTCTATTGTCAATATTTTTTCACTGTTTTTTTACGGTTTTCTGATATTTTACAACCGCCGGATCCGTCATCTGCAGCGTCCTCTTCCACTCCCTGCTTTCCCCCACTTTCTGCACCGCGGAACGGTTCTTATATAAAAAGCGCGTCAGATTATAGCAGTCCACCCAGATCTCGTTGTTTCCCTCTTTCTGCGCCTCGTCAAAGATCAGCTGCAGCCCGAAATGCAGATGAACCGTGTCTATGTTGTTGACATTTTCCTTCGTGCTGTACCCGGTATGCCCCATATAGCCGATCACATCCCCTGCCGTCACGACATCGCCCTCCTTCAACTGTTCCCGGTACGGATAGTTCTGGCGCAGGTGCGCATAATAATAGTAGCGCTTCCCGTCAAAGCTGCGGATGCCGATGCGCCATCCGCCGTACTGGTTCCAGCCGATCGCTTCTATGTAGCCGGATTCTACGGCGATGATTGGGGTTCCGATAGGAATATAAAGTAACCCCCGGGGAATCAAGAAAACTTGATTCCCCGGGGGTGGGGGAAAAAGCCCCAACTGAATCGCTGGAGTAAAATAATTTCATGTGCATTAACAATTTCTCATGATTTTACCTATTTCATATTTAGACAGTGCGCTGTTAGCATATCTTGACTTATTTAACTCTTTGTAATATTCCTTCATCTTGTTTATTAAAGATGCATCGATCTTTGCTTCTTCAATCACATCTATTGAATCGCGCAAAATATCTTTTCCATCAAATTTACATACTGCATATCGATTATATGAGTCTCCGTTTGCTAATAATAAATCAAACAATAATTGGCATGGCTTATCAACAACACATGCAATTTCCCTTGATGTTTCACACATATCACTTAACGGATTTAAATATGAAGTGGCATAAACTATAAAATTGGTGTTATCAATTTTCTGCAATTCCACTAAATTCATAAATAATCACTCCATTTTCTTATTTCCAAAATTCATAACTAGATTTCATAGCCGAAATAACTTCTCTAAAAATACTATCGGCTGATTTTCTATCACTAATTATGTTAGTATCATAATTTCTCTCTGTGGAATGAGAGTAGGAATGTCTTTTGCTGTTATATAATGCATATAACATATTTATGGATCTTATTTTCTCTTTATCATTAACGATTTGAGCTGTTTGATCATTCAAATAATGCTTGTTCTTTTCCTTATCAAACGAAAAATACTCCCCCAGTTTTTCCTTGTTATGAATAACTCCACATGATACCAACAGCTTAAGGCAGTAACCTTCAAGTGCTTGTAATGCAGGTTGACATAAACACGAATAATTATCCAAGTCCATGTCAATTCTATAAAACAAGAAAGCAGGCGACAATATAGCCCTTAGAGATGACGTTAAATAATTATATAAGTCGCTCCCCAGTTTTTCTTCCATTTCTGCATATAAATCAGTTTTTTTCATATCAACTGAATAGAATTTGATATTTGCATCAACCAAACCTTCCGCGGTATCGTCATCAGATATTAAAATATCCTGTACAATTCCAAACAAATAAAGTGGCTTTCCCTGTATTTGCAATCTATTTGTTTTGTCAAAATATTTCATGACAATATGATCGCCGAAGTTACTTCTAAATTTACATTGAGTGTATTTTGCTTTATGCTCCTCAGAAAATCTTTTTTTCTCAACACACTCAATATCATCAGCATTGGATAATAAATCAATTACATCATCAAAAACTCCCCTAGATGTGATAATACTAAATCCATTTCCTATATCAGTTTTAACACTTGCTGAATTATTTATACATTCAACTAAATATTCCGCTATATTCAAAGAGTCGTTTTGCCTTTTTCCAACCTTAGGAAATATCGTATATTGCTTACCGGTGCATTCAATAAAATCAATTTGTATATCTCCCTTGATGTCTTTTATTATAAACGACACCCTACCATGCTTATCTACCTTTTTTATGTCAGGAGTGCCATCAAGATTTTGTTCACACCAAAATTTTATGAGTTCCTGCATTTGATTTATATCTATCTGCAACCTAGATAATTTATTACTACTCATTTATTATACTCCCTTTCTTCCCAAAAAGCGACACCTTGTCCATCCTATCACACTCTTTTCCACTTTGCAAATCAGCTTATAGCCTCTCCTCTACAATATGTAGTATAAATTACTTTTGTTATTTGTCAGTTTCATACTACATAATGTAATTTTTTTACAAAAAAAGCCGGCACAGAGAAACGCTCCATGCCGGCTATACTTTTTATTTTACAGTGCTTCCAGTCCCGCCTTCCAGCTCATCTTACCGACAATTCCATCCGCCGCCAGCCCGTGATTGCTCTGCCAAGTCTTGGTTGCCGATTCCGTGCCGCTGCCGAAAATGCCGTCCGCAGCCGCGCCGATGATGATCTGCCATACCTTTACCGCGTTGCCCTTGCTACCCTTTTTGATCGTCTTCATGTTGTAATCCTCCGTATTCTGATTCTGTGCCGGTGCCGCCGTGCCGCTTACCGGCTTGTTAAACAATGCCTGCTCTGCCGCCCGGCGCCGCCTTAATCCTGCCAGCACCTTGCCGTTGGCTTTGCAATACTGTGTCATTGCCTGTGCGATCTGCGCCGCTGTTCTGCCCTTGCAAAGCTTCCGGAGATTTCCGGCGCCCAGATTAAAGGTAAAGCTGACCAGCGCATCAAACTGATTCTGGTTGAGATTTGCGGTGATCGGAACGTATGCGGGATTGTTGACGTATCCCTCAAACTTTGCAATGTCCTGCCGCAGGTATGCGTCCGCCTGCGCCTGCGTGATCGTCATACCACTATGTACACCCGCCGTGTGACCGTACCCGATGGTCCATACACCGGCAGCGCACCGGTATGCTGCCAGTCTGCATCCCTCGTACTGCTTGATAAGGGCAAGTCCTGCCTGTCCAATTCTTTTGTTCGCCATAAATTATCCCTCCACTTCCGGAATTCCTGCAACAGACGTGAGCAGCGACACAACACCCGCCACAATCGCGGATGATACTACCATCTTCCAATCTACTGCCGAGATTACTGCTCCGGTACCGATTACTGCAACCGCAGTCTGTGCCATCGTCTTAAGCGCCCTGATGCCCGCGGCTTTCGCCCATTTCTGCGTGTCTACTGATACTCTGAGTACACAATTTTTCAACATACTACTTTCCCTCCTCTAAGTCCGCAATGCGGTGATTGATAACCTTTACCTGTTCCTCGATGACCGGCACACGCTGCGCAAAGTTGTTGTGCATCCTTACCTCTCTGGTAAGCTCGTCCAACTTGCAGTCCGTGACCGCCTGCGCCATCTCAAGTTTGTGATCCGTCTTTTTCTGACCACTGCTGACCGTCATTACCGTGCCGATCAGCGTCAGTCCGCCTGTAATAAGTGCTGTGATGATTGATTCCATATCCTTATCCTCTCTTTCCTTATAATAGTATAAAACACTGCTTATGCAGGTTTGTGCCAACTGAATAGCGCCGGACGCTCGATCACAAAGATCAATTGTTCGACGCTATGACTATGGTTCTGTTACTGTTTTGCTTCTACAATTTCCTGCAGCCGGCTCTCGATTTGTGTTAAAGTCGCATCTAACTTCTCCCAGTTCTCATTCTGCGCTGCAACATCATAAAATTCATGTTCCTCCGGTACGTTAAAGCCATAATTCTCCGTCTGTTTCATGATTCTCCTCCTACATCATAGTTGTATCTTCCTCAGCACTTTTCTTCGCCGGTTCCTCATATGTCTCCCCGGTGATCTCCTCATATTCCCCGGCTGTGATCCACTTTCCTACCGCATTGTACACACGGGTTTTGCTCCAAAGATTCTTGTCATAATACCCTTTTACCTTTTCATAATGTTTACTCATCCAATGTCACCTCCATCTGCATAGCCAGATAATCCATGTCGGCAGCAAGCTTCTGAATATCGGTTGTATTTCCATCAACCGTCTTATTTGTCGCGGTAACTGTTTCCGCCATCTCCGATGCGGCTGCCGATGCCTCCGCAAGTTTTGATGCCAGATCCGTGACGCGCTGCGAATAGTCATCACTTTCTCTTCCGAGAACTACCGTCGCATGATTATCCTCAAGCACCACACGTTCAAGCACCACATACTCAGTGATAATGCTGGTCCGCTCATCATGATCATAAATCTCCAGCCGTGCCAGATCATTTTTAACCGAAAAAATATCCTGCAAAGATTCGCAGGACTGGTTTTCAAATACAATATTCAATTTTCCGTTTTCATGGTTTGCACTTACAATTTCGTAAGTGTCTTTTGAGGTTTTCAACTTCATATACTTTTTCCCTTTCTTCTTGATTTATACGCCAATGCTAAAAAAATACACCTGCACTCGAGTTGCCAGCGTACTTGCGCCCCTATTCTTCACAGCCATATTATATCCTTCCATGTTGGCCGTGAAATTCAACGAGTTACCCGAGCAGTTTATAAAATAAATATATCCCCCATTCTGATACGTACTTGGAATTGCCTGGTAAAATTCCCCGCCCGCTGCCAACGTAATCTCCTGTTCATATAAGCCCACATATCGAGCCGCCTTTGCCATTCTTGCATCCGTCTCCGCTTCAGTATAGTACCTGTTATCGTGATAATGTGTAAGGTCTGCTTTCAACGCAAGCAGACCATCAACAAATGCTTTTGTATAATACGCCTTGTCATGGTTGTGCTCGCTATCAGCTTTTCTGGCAAGCATCGTATTCATATCTGTTTTTGTATAATATCTGCTATCATGATCGCCAGAGCTTTTATGACTTGTCAACAATTCGCTCAACACCGCAATCAGTTCAGCCAGCGATCCCTTAACATTCGGATTCGCCTGTCTGGCATCCAGTGCATATCCCGCTTCTGTGACTGTGTTCGTGTTCTGCACCGCAGTTTTGAGCAGCCGCTTGTCAATCTCGCTCTCCGCCGCCTGGAAGTTCTCATTGACCACCGCCAGATCTGCAACGTCTTTTCTCTCAAACAGCTTGAATTTGAATAAATCCGTAAGTTTCATCTCATACCTTCTTTCTGATTCCTATATCCGCAACCTCTTCCACTGTGAAGCGTGCCAGATCATCCACTGCATACGCCGCTATATTCTCTACCGCAGCACTTAAATTCCGGGGGATGCTCAAATTCCGCAATTCCCAATGTGTAAACTGCGCCAGAATAATATGTGGATATGGTTTAAGCGCCTGGTACTGATTGTACAGTAAAGAAAGATTCAACTGTAAGTTGCATGGAACTATCTCTTCCAGCATTTCCGCGACCACATCATACTGATTCTTCTGCGCAAGTCCCACTTTAACTGTTACGGTCTGGCCAGCAATGTCCAGATCCAACGTATATTCAGCTCCACATAGTTCCCTTAACTTTTGATCGAGGAAAGCATAATTGTACGGCAGACACACATTCCACTTTGTTATGCATCTGAAAATCCGGTCTTCCAACGTATCATCTGCCTTGGGCTGGATTCCCATGAGTTGCTCGTACCGAACAATGCCCTCCTCATCGCAGGTCACGATATAGCGGTTGGCAATGATCCTGTTATGTTCCGCCTCAATTATCTGGAACTCCGGTGTTTCCGCATCCATAGGTGCGGCAAGTTCCTTATACGCCTGCAAATACAAAGGGAGCAGTTCCTTAAGATTGATATAACGATCAGCCATAAGTAACCACCCCCAGTACCGGAATCTCATATTCTGTTAACTCGACGTTTCCCCCGCCGTTAAGCGTTGTACCGGTCACATCTACCACGCCTTTCACTCCCATGATCGCTGCATCAATAGACGCAATCCGCACAACCAGTTTTGACTGATTTTCCCAGTTCTTTCTAAGTCCGGCAAAATACTCCTCTATGGCTGTCTCGATCTGGGTCTTGCAGGTATTAAGGTCATATCCGTTATCATAGGTTATCGTCGCCGCAATATTAACAGTGACTTCGGATGCGGTGTCAACTGTCACCGCGTGCCCGATCGGTGCAAGACCATCGCCATGCCCGTCTTTATTCGGGTCAAATTCTTTCTGCACCGTCTGAATCAATACATCCGTTGCCTTTCCGAAAACACTGTCTAAAATCACAAGTTTGACCGTTCCCGGACCATTCCATGCCCGGATCACTTTAACAGCGCCAACTCCTGCTATTCCCAGTGTTTTGTCATGATAGTCCTTTGCATTCCCGGCAAAAGCCCGTTCATTGAAAGATTCCTGATACCGCAATCTAAGAGTTTCGGTATCCTCGTCGTCCTCTCCGTAGATCAACACACGCGTAAGTTTTGCCGTCGTGAGCCCCATCACATACTCCACCGGGATAACATCCCCCAGGTATTCGTTCCCGGCAGCCCCCGGCTGCTCACAGGTTACCTGTCCGCTTGCAGTTACCTTATAAATGTGATCCCCGCCGGTAAACCGTGTTCCGACCGGTACCTCCACATCCGTCTCTAATTCCAGTACCGCATAAGTAGCTGTCTTAGGTGTGATACCCCTATCCGCACATAACCGGATCAGGTACTCCCGCGATGCTGTATCGCCGAATGTCTCCGCCAGCATGCAATCAAATCCAACATACAATGATGCCAATTCGACCGCCGCCGGTGCAAGCGCCATATATACAGGACTGCTTTCTCTCTTATCCAGCGTATCCGGGATGCGCTCAAGCATCCTCTGCATAATTGCATCAAACGTCTGCTCCTCGTACACTTATACATCCACCTCCTTCTGTGCTGGAACGCTTCCAAATTTCGTATGAGCAACGAACGTAACCAGCAATTTTCTTCCTTTTTTCTCAAACTCAAAACTGTCGCAGGAATCAATCCTGTCATCCTGCACCAGAGCCTCCGTGATGCGCCGCTCTACCTCCGGCATGACATAATCGATTGGTTTTCCGAACAGGTCCTTAAGCTCCACACCATAGTCCCACGAAAAAATAATATACTGATACCGCTCGGTATTCAGAATGTTATAGATCGCCTGCTTAATAGCTTCGACATCATCGCACTGCCCTATGATCCGTTCACTTTCCACGATCATTCTCGGACAGAGGGACGGCTGTTCTACCACTTCGACGTTTTTCAACTGGTTTGATACCGGTATCATGCTTACACCACCTTCCCGATTACAAGATATTTCTGCCCGCCCTGCTGCCGGACCACCTGCACGCTGTCACCAATACTCAGACCGCTATGTACCGTCACCGTTAATTCGCCGCCATATTCATGGTTATGCTCCGGCGTACCGCCGTCCTCGGTATGCGTCGGCTTTACTGTCACCTTGATTTCACGTTCTTTCAAATGTTCCGGCAGAATCAGCATGCTTCCGCTGATCTCAAATCTCTGTTCGATTTTGATTTTTAAAGGGCTGGAAGATGTTACCGTCCCGGACATCACCGTAGCCGGATACCCGGCATCATTCGCATTCGTCGATACCTGCTGCACCGCCCGGACAAAATCATTTGCGTCATGCACTAAAATCACCTCCCGATACTGTCAAATCCATTGTGTGTTTGCTCTCGCCGTACTTGTGAACGCATTTTTCCACCAACATGAGATTCTGAAGCTTCACGTCACCGAGATCAAGCTGCACCACGACGAGCGATCCACCGCGCACCCGTGAGTCTCCGGCGGCATCCTTGACTGTCAGCGTCCGCGTCTCCTTATTGTAAAGCTGTAATAACGCGTCCGCCTTTGCCTGCCCGTTTTCTCCCTTTTGTAGCGCATCAAAATACTGTAAAATCCCCCACCTGTTGATATTGGATGAATCCTGTGCGATATAAACCTCCCGCTTCCCGGCATCCTCATTGTCATAAACCAGTTTGATCCGGTTATAGGTATTTTCATCGATGGAAGACTCATAGTCATAATTCTGACCAGTTTCCGCATCGATCATGATTGGCACATACATATCACCGAGGAAAGACAAATTCAGCTTTCCAAAATCGTCATGCAGGATGTACAAGTCCCCCGTATTCTGCAACGTCTGATCCAGGGCATTACTGATCATATCAAGCAGCGACACATTATCTTCCACCCGCGACGCGATCACCCACACCGTATTGGCAAGTGTACCGATGTTAAATCCATACTTCTCACCGATCAACGCCACCACACCATCCGCCGTCTTATTCTCATATACGAGCGTATCCTTATTCTTCAGATACCGGATCTGGTCATATGCCGTAATCGTCACAATGTTACTGCGATCGCGTTTCATGCGAAAAATGAATCCATAGAACACTTCTTTTCCATCTGCATCCTTGAACCGAACCGGATCACCATTTCCAATGTTGATTCCAGTGTCCACAAAGCTGAATTCGAGCACTCCGGGGCTGATCTGCCGCTCCGTCGTAACCTTCACCTCTTCTTTCACAGGCGGCATATACGCCGTGCTATCATGCTGTATCAATAACTCGTACATATGTCCCTCCTACGCCGCCGGAATGGCAAGTACCTGCCCCGGATAGATCAGATTCGGATTCCCGCCGATCACCGACTTATTGGCATTGTAAATGGTGCCCCATTTGCTTCCATTCCCATAATACTGCTTTGCAATTTTCCAAAGGCAATCCCCCTTTTTCACCGTGTAAGACCCGCCGGACGGCGCGTTGGATGATGCCGCTCTTGCTGCCTGCATTGCAGCTCTCGGCTTCGGAAGCGAAATGTCAATCGTACACGCCTTGGTTGTGAATTCCCGGTACTGCCGGAGCTTTACTTTTACCGTTACATCCAGCCCTTCCCCCGCGTCCTCCACGATGTCGTAGCTTTCAATCGATACCTTCATGCTGGTATCAAACAAACGCTGATTCGTTCCATCCGTTCGCGTGACCACATACTGAAATGCACTCTTGGCGCTCATCAGCGCTTCCAGCTTGTCCAGATAGTATTTTGCCGGACGAAATCCGTTCGGATACACCGCAAACGGGTACTGTACAGCCGGAAGCAGCAGCTCAAAATCCACGTCCGTCAGACCGGGGCTTTTTAAAATATTGGCTTCCCCCTCATTGATCAGTGTGACCGTTTCATTTTTGCCGTTAATTTTCATGGTGATCTTGGACGGCGTAACGGGAAATAAAATACCATCCATATACAATCTGTATGCCACGGTCATTCCTCCTTTCCTAAAATCGGGTATAAAAATCCCCGCCTACGTCATGTAAGCGGGGATTCTCTATTGCTTCTACTTCCTTATTCCCTGTATTGCAAATCTCGTAAGTCCAAATGCATAATTTGCTTGTGACACATCAACCACTATGTTTTTCTGCTTATTTCCACACATTATCACAAACGCATCCTGATAAAGCGGTTTTATTGCGCTAATCTTCTTCAAATCATATTCAAATCCATCATTTTGAGAAACAAAGACAATTCTCATGTTTGTCACAATATAATCACCTTCATTGTATTTTCGCACCTCTTGTCTTATAGGTCTCCCTTTGCCGCCTCCGGTTCTAACTGATACCCCTTTAGCAACCCTTACACTTACACCGCCGCTTGTTCCTGTATAGCCTACAACCTGCTCCTTATCCAAAAACGTTTTCGCAGGGACAGCATATATAATAGTTTCTCCTTCTTTTAAAAATAGATTAGGATAATTCACAACAGGAAATGTACTTCCGGTATCATACAAATCAGTGTCTACATATGGATTTTTAAATGGCTGCTTTGCCATTTTTCTGGCTTTGCAAGTAGCTATCATCATTTGAATACAAAAGGCTATTGCGCCAAAAAGTCCACCTATAAGCACTGATGCAAATATTATACTTCCCATGCTCTGTCCCGTTTTGTTTATGGCGTTCAAAAGCACCGTAAATGCCACTGTGCTTATAATCCATACCCATACTGCAATCCCGCATGGTGCTGTTTTTTTATTATTCATCCCGTTTTCCTCCTTCACGTTTACTGAATTATTATACAACACCATACGGCAATCGTCATTATATTTTTCTAAACTCCTTCCTTTACCGCTTCCATCGCCTCCAATACCCGAGTAGTCAGTCCGTCCACAATGCCGTCCAGATCATTGGTATTATGCACAGTATTACTCATCCCGGACATATCCACCTTGATTTCCGCCGTCGTAAAGCGATTGATTGCCTCCTGCTCCGCAATATCACGCAGATACTTCAGATCCTCTTCCGACACATCCAACGAATCCGAGATGCTCGATGTATCACCTGCTATGTTGGCGACATTCGCAGCCATATCAGATGCGGCTCCATAGCTACCTAACGCTCCAGTGTCTCCGCTGTTTCCAAGATCCTTAATACCACCGAAAAAGTCGGAAATCTTGTTCTCTACGCCCTGCCCGAAATCATATCCCTTGTTATAGGCATCACTGTAACTTGCACGATAAGCGATTGTGGGCGCTTCCCTGTCAAGCGTGATTGCATTTTCATTTTTTCCCCATGCAAGCACATTGTTCTGTAACGCATTAAGCCCCGCTGTCCAATCTGTTCCGAAAATCGCATCAATAATCTTGGTGACAACCTCGCCAAGCGATAAAAACCATGAAATGATATTTCCGATCAGATTTGCAACTGCTCCGCCAAAACTGTCAAATCCTCCATTTGTAACATTGAGCACCCATTCAACAATACCTAAAAACGGTTCGACAAAAATACTCCATATGAGCTGTATCAGTCCATTTAATAGCCCTACTCCCGTATTCACAATAAATGCTCCTGCCGTTGCTACCAGACCACATATTACGCCTGTGGCACTATAGGTTGTTCCCTGAACCTTGTTAATAGCAGCAACAACCAAATATATTGCCGCTATAACTGCAATTATGGCAAGTACAATCCATGTAAGCGGACAAGCATATAGCGCAGCATTAAATGCAATCTGCGCGGCAGATGCACCAGTCGTAGCCGCTGTTTCTGCTGCTGTCGCGGTTCCGTGCGCAACAGATCTTATTGCAGCGATCATCTTCAACCCATTTGACGCAGCTTCATACGCATTATGAAGCAGAAGAGCGCCGTTATAAATTGCCAGCGCCGCCGCTACTCCGCCTATAACTGGTGCAATCATTGACCAGTTGTCCACGATAAACGCCCCGCCCGTTACCATTACATCGATCACATTCAAAGCGATCGTTGCCGCCCCGGACAGGGCATTCATAATTCCGCTCAATGCCGTTTGCATATGCTGATCGTTTGCCATCTCATTCAGCCGCTGTAGTACCGGTTGAAATGTCATAAGTGCCTGATTGGAGTAATATGTCCATAGCTGTCCCCAGGTCATTGGCATGGAGTTGAACTTTGCATCTATATCATCTGCCGCCGCAAACATTGCATTCTTTACAATATCCGCGGTGATCTGTCCATCTGATGCCATTTCCCGAATCTTACCGATTGGAACATCCATGTAATCAGCCACAGTCTGGATCAAGTTCGGCGCCTGCTCGAAGATACTGTTCAACTCATCGCCACGGAGCACGCCAGACCCTAACGCCTGTGTCAACTGTAAAAACGCATTGGACGATTCTGTTGCCGATGCCCCGGCTATCGTAAACTGCTTATTTACCAGCTCCGCGAACTGCACAATCTCGCCGGTCGATGCAAAAGCATCCCGGGCATTATTTCCGAGTTTCGCCACCGATGCAGCTGTATCCATATAAGATGCCCTGGAATTCTGCGCTGACAGGAAGATCATCTGCGAGAGTTCATCTGTCGTCTGCATCGTCCCATTCAAAGCATTATACTGCGACACCATCATATCAAGGCGCGCCGTGGTCTGCGTAAGTTCATCCGACAGATCCAGTGCGTTTTTTACCGTAGAAATGCCAACATACGCTCCGACAAGCGATTTTACCTTATTCAAGAGAACATCCGTATGCTGTGATCCAGCCTGTATCTTCTGGTTGTATTCCTCCTGTTTCCGGCGCGCGCTCTCCGTGGCACTTGTGATGTCCTGTAAACCCACCATGCCATCGGCAAGCAGCTGCCGCGCCTCTTCCATCGACGACGTATCAATCGCGGTGCTTGATGCATATTCCAGCGCTTCAAAATTGCTTATCACCATATTCACCGCCGTACAGATATTGTAGAGCGGCGCAGACATACGGTCCGACAACTCTATCGCAGTCTGAATACTTGACATCCTCTCACCTCCTACTTCTGGATTTCTTTTGCCTTGCGCTTCTCTTCCTCGACCCGAAGATCTATGGACGCAATCACAAAAGCTTTCTCATTCCGATCCAATTCAGAAAAGAATGACGGCAGCCAGTGAAACTTCTGCAAGCAATAATGCGCATATGCCGCTTCACCGTCGCCGCCATTGATTAGTTTTTTGCCTCGTCAACCTTCTCCTGCAGTGTCTCATCGATGCCGCTGTATTCCTGCACGAATGTGGCAAGCTCACCGAACTCTTCCGGGTTGTCGACCATTTCCACAATCAATGCCTCTGCACTCATAACGCCATAGGAATCCTGCAGTTCTGCATTGTGCAGATCCGGCTCCACAACCGCGGCGCAAATCATTTTTCTCAGAAGCTCATCCGTATTAACCTTCTGCCGATACAGTCCAGGCTTGCCGGTTACCGGCACCTCAATCGTACATTCATCCCGGATTGCCGCAGATTCTTTTGTGGACAGAGGTCTGATCGTCCAGAGTAACGGATCACCGTTCTCATCACACAGTGACTTTGTGGCAGCAAACTGCGTTGTCTTTTTGGCTTTCTTATTCTGTTTCAAAAATGCTTTTAAATTTCCCATATGTTTTTTCTCCTCAATCTCTTAATTGGCGGCAGTCTCCCGCCGCCGTTGACTTGTTACAGGTAGGACGGCTCCTTGTAGGATTCCGGGCTGGAATAATCCGCAGCATAGAAATTGATCTCCTGCTCGACAAATCCACCCTCGGCATCAAACATTGACAGCAGCACATCTCCGTCGATCACGCAGTTGTGATAAACCTTTGTACTGCGCCCCATGCAGGTAGCCGCATCATTGTTTGTTGTCTGCAATTCAAACACCGGCAGATGACCGGTATTTTTGTACTCTGTTACGATCCGGTCAAACATCTCCGAGCATTTGTAGACCGTCATTTTTGCCTGCACGACCATTCCGGTCGGCTTCCTGCCGGAAATGATCTTTCCCAGCACCGGGATCTCCTTGGTGCTGATGTTTGCCTTGCCCTCAAAATTCTTTGCGTTCAGCAGATTATACCGCTGTTCGCCAACCGTGACAAAAGCTTCCGCCTCTTTTGCAGACGGCACATCCTGTTCATTCATATAAGCGTTAAGCATCTCTTTACCTCCTACTCAATCACGACCGTCATATACAACTGTGACATTGCATTGACGATCGTCACCTTATCTTCCACATATACGCCGCGCTTCTCGCTTCCGGCGGAGACCACAACATCATCCTCCGAAAAATTCTCGATTGCTCCAAGCTGCTCTAACTGCTTATGATGCGATGCAATATCGTTCCATAAGCTGACACGACCAGATTCATTGTTCTGAACCTTGCCGTGATACTTCGTGTTGAACAGCGATGCGATATCCATCGCGATCTGATCCAGTACACGGATCGTCTGGTTGCTCTGGAAAAGTTCGTTTTTATCCTCCGTAAGCGTCACAAGAGAATTGATGTCCTCTAAGACACGCACTTCCGTTCCCACGCTGTGCAGGACGAATTCACCGGCTTTCACAGCATTCTCAAGCTGTGTCTGCGTATAGGCGGTGTCAATCTCAAGCTCCCCGTCATAGATCGCGTTGGTACAGGTTGCATTAACCCCGCACGCCGCCTCCAGCCCCACAACCCACGGAATCACATCCGGGCTGTTCTTCACATTGATGACGCCCTCATAATCGGCTGCGCAGTTATACAGGACTGCCTGGAATTTTGCCCCGACCTTGTCCCTCATACGCTTTGCAAATGCGGCGTACAGTTTCGCCGTGGTAGCATCACTCACACTCGCGCCGATCGTATTCACGGTATATGATTCCAAGAGATCCAGGTATTTCTGGTGCACCTCACCATTGACCGTCCCATTCGTACCGCCTGCCAGCGGAACGCCTACCGTTGCTTCAAGTGCGGTTTCTTTCCATGTAACCCAGGCATTTTCTTTCAGATCTGCCGCGGATGCTACCGTCTGGGAATCCACAAGCTGCGTATCCAGATACAGCTTCACGTCAAAGCCATCTCCGTCCACATTCGCCGCAATAGCAACCTTCAGATCATTGCCACGGATTCCGCAGCACTTCGCTGTCGCATAGGTATTTTCCGCCTTTGCGCCGCCCGATGTCAGCTTATAGATATAAGCCTTTGTCGCATGCGCAAACAGTTCGCGCAACGGCTGCATCTTATCATCTGTATAGGCATAACCGAACAGCGTAAGCGAATTCTTAATGAAATCTTCCTGCGCCACCTCCATCATCACGTTATCCGCACCCCAGTCAAGTTCAAGAGGCATGGATGCCACGCCACGCTCTGACAGATTCGTGGTCACGCGCGCCGCCGAAATAAAATTGATATAAGCACCACCCAAAACCTTATTCTGGGTTGTCCACTGTCCACCTCCGTACATTATCGCACCGCTCCTTTCATGTATTTTTCCATTTTCTTATCCACTTCCTCAAGCGTATAAGATTTTCCCGGTTCCAGTAATGCCGACAGGAGATCCGCCCTGCCCGCATATTTCTTGGAACCAATGATCTGCTCTTTGGTATAAGTAACCTTATTAACTGCTTCTGCCACTGTTTACCTCTCCTTTCACTTCGCATTCTTCCATATACGCATCTTTCTGGCTCTGCCCCAGGAATAACGTATATTCTGCCGTTGCCGACATCACATCGTCCGATATGTCCTTACATTCGATCGTACCGCGCACCATTTTACCTTCTACCTCTATGAGGTCCAGGCACTCGCTTAACCGTTCGTAAACGGTATTGATCTCTTTCTTTGGCTCGTCACTTTCCGGAAAATACTGCACGATAAAAAGCAATGTGGCTTTTCTGCGGCCGGTAAGCCCTCGCGGCACATCCGGATTGATGCAGCGCACAAAAAATGCAGGCTCTTCCATGTCCTGCATCGATGCTTCTGTATGGATTTCATAGTCATCGCCAAATGCGGCATATAAGGCATCTGTGATGCCCTTTAAAACTTCGTTGATCATGCAAACACCTCGTTCAACCATGCTGCCAGTTTCTTCTCGAGGATTCCCGGTGCTGCCTTGCGGATTTCATTTTCAGAAATGGTAAGCATAAGCTGTCCCGGCACCCAGCCTTTTTTTAGACGCTTTCCAATAGCAGGAACATATCTGCCCGGCGTCTGACGATGTCCAAACTCTACATAGCTGGCATAAAGCTGATCGTTGGTAACTTTAATCGTATAAGTATTACCGGATTTTTCAATCGTTCCAACCGTCCAACTTCTGCGCAGTGTTCCACCCTGTTTTTCTGACATAACAAGGAACTTCTGCTGACCGTCATCCTCCACATCATAGGAATCCGAGTAATCCCCTACCGGAGTACGCTTAATAACCTTTGCCAGCAATCGTGCTGCCAGCTCCTTGGCGCAGGCTTCCATGAACGCTCTCTGCTGTTCCTCATCGGCAGCTTTCTGAACTCTATCCCGGAACTCCTCCAATTGTTTCAGATCAACCTTTGTATTTCCCATCAAGCCCACTCCTTAAATAAATCCAGCATAATTTCCTGATGCGTCGGGTGCATCCCCGGAACGCCGCTCCTGGTGTACTCCGTGGAATTGCCACAGTGTGTCACGATGATCTTGGAGCCGCTCTTGATTCCCACCTCCGGCGCAACAAACAGCTTTACCGCCTGCGCTACCGGAGATGCCGCATCGGTCTTTTCTGCCTGTGCGATCGTCTCAAACGACAGCTTGCACGGCTGATTTTCCAAGACCACGGTGTCCGTGTATGTCACAACGCCCTTTTCCTTGGTCTTACGGTGTTCCACAACCGTGCAGGTATCTTCATACATGGCTTCAATTGCCATTCTGACCATATCCATCAAAACACCACCTTCCGGTAACGGTTCAGCACCGGCTTGTAATTCTTCATAAGGCTTTCCGAGAACTCCGCCGCGGAAGTCTTAAAAGATGTTGTTGTATCGCCGATCTGCACCGAAGAAACCGTCTGTGGTATATTGGCGCTCCCCATATGCTCATTCCTGTAAATATCCATCGCCATGCGCAGTACCGTGGTTTCCAGTCCTGCCGGAATCTCGTCGATATGGCAGTAGTTTTTTACCGTATCCTCTGCATTTTCAAGCGTGAACTCCAAGTGGACTTTCACTGTCTCATCCGGGTCGCTTATCCCGAGAAGCGCCGACAGCCTTTCGACTGTCAACTTGCTTTCCTCTGCCATACCGCGCCTCCTAACCGATCTTATGCTTGATTGCTACAATTCTAAGCTGCTTCGGTTCATATACCGGCTTCCAGTTCTCCGCCTTGGCAAGTTCTGCACGAAGCGGTGTCTCTACATGCTCACGAACAGCTCCGGTGTATGCAATTCCTCTCGGATGCAGGATAAACGCCTTACGGTTGATAAGATAATCGATACCGCCGCCTGTCTGCTTGTCACGATCAACCTCCGTAGCGACAAATCCTACCGGAGAACCATTGCCGTAAGCTACCGCACCATTGCCAAACAGGTATGTCGTATACACGCCACCGGAAGTTACCGGGCAGCCATCATCCACGGTCACACGTCTACCCTGATAGGTGTCAAACTCAACATCCGTAGAATCACGCTCTGTCTCGATCAGATTCAGCTTTTTCAGAAAAGACTTTGTCGCCGAGTGCATCGCTACGCCGGATAACTGCGCCTGCGCGTCGCCGAGCAGCTGGCATGCGTCAATAAACGCAGATGCGCTGATCTGCTTTGCCGCATCCGTTTTTCCGGTGGTAAGGTCAAGAATATGATCTGCCATTCTGGTTTCCGCCGCCGGTGTTCCCTCTGCCCCCGCAGTAGTGGTGCCGAACACTCCGGCAAGAATTGAGATAAGCTCCTTCTGCATATCTCTTGCCCAGTAGGATGCTACCAGGTCACCGATGGCTTTCATCGGATCGGCTCCGGCCAGTGCTGCAGAAAGATTACTTGCTCCCCACATATTCTGTCTGTAAATCGTGGTGGATACGTCCTTGTTGGAACCGATCTTCTTTGCGGTCATCTTCACATCCTCAAGGATTGCCTCGGACTCACCCTGTAAATCCTCGAAGAACGGCATATTGTGTGTTCTGGCTGCCTCGCTTGCCAGTGCGTCGAATTCCGGGCTGTTTACCACGATTCCGCTCTGGAAGAACGCGGACAGCTCCATCGTTCTGTTGATTACATACCGGTTAAAAAGCTCCGGTACAATTACGTCTGCAATCTTTGTAATTGCCATAAATAGTTACCTCTCTTTCTTACAGTGTTACTCCGGCCGCTGCGGCAAGTTCTTTTGCCTGCGCCGGGTTTTCTTTTAACATGCGTCCCTGTTCGGTCAGATTAAAAGTGTCCTTTGCGAACGGATTCGTTACACCGCCTGCACCGCCATTCTTCGGGTTGTACGGCGGTTTGGACTGCTCCTGCTTGAACAGGTGAGCCATAGCCGCATCATCTTTGTATGGCTTCACAACCTCTTCCACGCCGATCGGCTTTCCTTCCTTGTCGAAGTTGAACTTCTCAAGGCCGCCGGCTTTGTAGATCAGATAATCCGGATCAAGTACGCCCTGCTTTGTGAGGGAATCTTTCAGCGCATAGGTCTTCGCAATCTCCTCGCTTGCAGTCTGCTGTTTTTTAAGTTCTCCCTGCAGATTGGCAATAGTGGTCTGTAACGTCTCGTTATCGGCATTGTTCTTCTTTAAATCTCCGATAGTTGTGTTGAGTGTCTCAATCTGACCGGCAAGATTCTCTTTTTCTGCCACGGCGGTATCATACTTGCCTTTGTCAACATACTGACCAGATCCAAGGTCTGCAAGCTTTACCTGCTTATCCTTATTCTCCGGCTTTCCGTTATAGGCATTGACGGTATCAGACACCTGCTTATAGAGATCCTCGCCTAAAATGTCTTTTAAAAATTCCATAGTTTCCTTTCCTGCACCGTTTTTAAGCGTGGTGTCTCCACAAGCAGTATGCAGTTTTGATGCCATGCATAAGGGCAAATTGCCGTCAGTTTAAACGTCATAAGGCTTTGGACAATATAAAAACAGGACCCCCGGAGGAACTACCTGGCGTCACCTCTGCGCCGTTCGGTTCATAAATTTCCGGTTGTCCTGTCATTACTAATTTGGGGTATAAAAATACCACCTAACCATTATCGGCTGGTGGTATATCTTGTTTCTTTTTAAACCCTATATTATCTCTGCATATCTCTCCATCTATTTTCTTTGTATGTAATACCTCAGTTGGAATACCATCTGGATATGCGTCGCAGCGCATACCCGGCATGCAATTTGAACATGATAAACAGTATGGAATTCTAAGCATTACCGTTTCCACCTTTCTATATATCGATCGACATATTCTTTTGCTTTTTCTGGAACATCTTCGCCATTTTTTATCTTAACATATGCTTCCGCAAGCGTTTCAAATCCATTCTGCACCTCATCCGAATAACCAGAAACTCCAGGTACATATAAGTCTTTTACCTCTTCAAAAAATGCGTTGAAATCCTCTACACTTTCAATATCTTGCCCCGCCAATATGTGCACTATCTCATGTTCAATATAATCTTCAATACGCTTTTCCGCAAAATACTTATACTCATACCCTGCCTTTATAATAGCATCAAATCCAGAAAAATCATATCCCGAATTAACCACCAATTTCGCCATATGTTTCCCATTTTCCTCATAATACTGGCAAAAGAATGGAACATCAGGCTTCTTTGCTCCCCAATTTTCAACCGTGACATTTTGAAAATTTACAATGTACTCCTTTTTCATTTTTTCATACACACGTTCTATAGCATCTGCATAATCTGGTGTCATTCCAGAAATATTCATAATGTCACTCGGAATCTTTATGTCGGCAGTTTTCCAATCAGTGTAAACAAAATTTTTCTTCCACTCCTCATACGTCATGTTCTCCGGCACATAATACTTCTTGCCATCTGCCCCGCGCGCAACTCTTTCCCCCGTGGTAAATTCATCATTGAAGTACGGACAGGTACACCCCCTGCAATTTGGATGAAACGGCGGCACGGTAACACCAATCTTATAGTCTTTCATCGGAAAGTGCTTCCCGTCCATCTCCCCGCAGGTGGGGCAAGTGTGGCTGTCCAATGTCTCTACCACCTCGAACTCCTCCACCCCAAGGTCAGAAAAGCACGTTTCCTGTGCCTTAGCAGAAAAAGCGGCTGATTCCGTCTGAACAATTCGCGCCGCCTGTGACCTGCTCACTTTCATGTTCTGGGATATTTCCCGTATAGCTCTATCCGGCGATTCTCCGGTGATGCACATCCGCGTTAAGGAATCGTGCATATTGTTAATCAGCTTCGTTTTATCCGTCCAAATGCGGTCCGAGAAGTTGCGTCCATCCACCGCCCAGGGCTTATGTATGATGTCATTAACCTTTTCCGGATTAAAGCTCTGCATCTGCCAACCAACACCGATACCTCGCTGCACTTCGTATGCGGTATGGTAATATCCGGATGTATACAGATTTGTGATATGTTCATCGATGGAATCATAATAATTTCCGTACAGTTTTTCAATTTCCTGCTGTGTCTGCACCTTGAGAGCTTCCAATCTGCTGATATGCACCTTTGCGGATGCGTTCTCAAGCTGTTTTGCCCACTGCTGATTTATGCCATTCTCTCGCCCGTATTTAATATAATCCTGCACATCCCACCGGAACTCTTCCAGTTCGTCACTGTTAAGCAAACGTCTGGCTTCCACCATTGAAATGCCGTTGTTGGCAGCAAACCGCTGATACCAGGCGTTAATCTTCCCATCAAGCTCCTGCTCTGCTCGCCGGAACTCCTGCTCAATCTCCTGCACGGTCTGAACGGACGTATCATGCTGTGATTCTTCCAACTGCCGGAAGCGCTCCTGCCAGTATTCACTTGTCCGTTCTCCCATACACTCACCTCATTTCACTGCTCGGCATCTGCTTTCTCATTGCTATCTGTTTCAGTGCTATTTTTAGATGCATCAAAAGCACCGGCGTAAGCATCTGCCTTCTCCTGTGCTTCCTGTGCCTCTTTCTCCAACTGCTTCAGCTCCGCATCCGCATCTTCGACAAGCGGATGATTTTTGAGAATCGTCTTTTTACTGACAATTCCAACCGAATCCTTGCAAATCTGTGCCTGCTCCGTGTCATTTTTTACACAAGTGCGGGTCCACGTCTGGATGATTTTCTTGCAATCAATTCCCTCATGGCGGCATATCGCTCTTACCAGACGGGCGAACCCAAGCTGGAACTCCGTCTCCGTCAGCCCGGCTTTCATTTCAATCAGCGAGTACATGAATTTAAGCGCTTCTCCACTCTGATTTCCAAAGTTCTCCGGCTGTGGGTCAAATCCCTGCCCCTGTTCAAAAATAGCCTTTCTGGTGGCTTCTAACACGCTGTTACGGGCTTCAATCGGAATCTCAATGTTGAGCGTACTTACCCCTGGGTTGCTGCCCTCATCACCGTCCACCTTAATAGTCTTGTATTTTTTCAGATCTGCCAGAAACGTATTGAGGTCCGTGCCGCCATACCCGGACAGGACAATTATCAGTTCCTGAATATCATCCAAATCATTAACAAAACCGCTGTAGACCTTGTCATATACGTCTATCAGCGGCTTAATGTTTTTCAAATCATTCGTATTCGTGTTGTTGTTCGGGAATGGAATAAACGGCACCTCTCCGAATTCATGCCGATATTCTGCGGTAAAATCGCCAGTATCCGGCACCATGAACGTATTGTAGTAGAACAGCCCATCATCCAAGGTATCGCCGCTCTTCCGTCGGAATGACCAGCAGCTTTCCTTATCCCAGTATTCATAAATTGCATAGGTATCTCCTGTTTCCTCGTCGATTTCATCGTACATACGGAGAACACCTAGCAACTTCTTTTTCAGATTGTGGGATTCGATCGGAATAATCTGCTTGCTGTCTACTACCGCCCACTGGAATGTTCCATCTTCATCCTCCCAGTAGTGAATCCATCCCACGGACGCATTGGCAGCATTGATGCACAGCTCCATGCAGTTCTTCCGGTATTCATCCCCGAGCATTTCTGTCACGATTTCATTTCCATGCTCATTCCCGATATCGAAGAGCGGCGGTGCTGTGAACATATACGCGGCTTTCTGATTTACGATAAGCCCGTGGAAATTCCGGGGAATCCGGTTGTCTGCATTGCGCAGAGGGTTGTCGGAATCCTCTTTCTTTTTCTCATCTTCGAGCTTGTCTCTCACCAGAATATCCGTTTCATTCCGGTAATACCGCTCCGCCTGCATTGCCCGCAAGGAAAATCGTGTATGCCCCGGTTCGTATTTTCTTATGAGTTTTTTCATTACCTCAAGTTCCATGTTCTCACCTCTATTTTAAAATGCTGATGCCGCCCGGCTTGCGAATAATCGTATAACAGAAATACCGAAGAGCATCCATCGCATGATCGTGCAGCTTTGCCGGTTTATCCTCGCCACGCTCAGATGCTTTCTGGTCCCAGATATATGACCCAAACTCTTTTATAGTGTTTGGGCACTGGTCACTAATAGCTATCAGATCCTGGTTTAACAATGATGCTACAAACCGGATACCATCAAGCACATCATTTTTCGCCTTTTTTATGGTATAGCCACGTTTTTTCAACTCGGCTATAAAGGATGCTGCCGACGGGTCAATGATTATTTTGACAGGCTTAATCCCAGCAAGCCATCGCTCCAAGTCATCTGCATATTCTGTGTCTGTTTTCTGTCGTTCCTCATCACGACCGGAATAATAGTACTCCCGGCAACACACCCACCGTCCGGAACGCTCTTTGCACCACAGCAGGAATACCGTGGCATTTTGCGTACCATAATCGCAGGATACATAGTAATTTTCGTTGACCAGACCAGACAGATTCGATATCACATGCTTGGCAGTGTCGAACATATCGTAGATAATGCCCTCTGCCATCGCCCACAAGCCACGGATATACCGCCGGTAGAATACACCTGTATACATACTGCGGTATCTTTCCTTGATTTTCTCCGACAGAGATAAATTATCATCCATCGTAAAATGCAGATATAAAATCTCTTTTAATCCCGGATCCCGGTTCTCTGCTGCAGCTTTTTCTCTTATCTCCTGTGTTTTCTTTTTCCCCAGATATCCAGTTGCTTTGTCAATCCATCCCGTCTTGAACCAATGATACGGTCCATCCGGATTACAATTGAACCAATACTTCGATCCCTCAACAGAGCATCGTCCGGTTGCCTGATTCACGAAGCTTTCCGGCATCAGCGCCACTTCATCAAAAAAGACCCCAGCCAAGGTAATACCCTGGATAAGGTCTTGTGAACGCTCATCTTTGCCACCAAATATATAAAAGTAATTGGTCGTCTCTCCTCTTGTCACAACGACCAGATTGTCAGCTCTATGGTCTGCTACAGTATAGCCGCGGCTCCGTAACATCACTTCAAGCCAGAACAGTACGTTACGCCGGAAAGAGCCGATTGTCTTTCCGCACATACCAAAGTTCTGACCGTTAAATTGTGTCATCGCCCACATCACAAAGGACAACGACATACATACCGTTTTACCGGAACGGATTGCCCCATCGGCAATGATGCCATCCATATCCTTAACTGGTGATGTATCGCACCACCAATTTAATACCATGCGCTGTTTCTTAGAAAAGGGCTTGAATTTGAATGTCTGCTTAATTTTCTTCATCCATCCAATCCTCCGCGGCACTTCCCTGCAGCGCTTCTAAGAATCCGTCATCCGCAGTCTCTTCCTCATCATCGGTCTGCACCTTAGCTTTTAGCAGTGCTGTTTCAGCACTCTGTTTTTCAAGTGTTGCCGGTATCATATAAATTTCCTTAAGATTCTTTAACGCTCCGGTCACTTGGGATAACCCCAATCTATCAATGGGACCGCTTGCAATGTTGATGTGCTCCGTCTCATCTATGATTTCCTTGGTAGGCTTCCCGATGGCTGTATTATCTTTATATTCAACTGTCTTAACCTTTTTCTTGTCTCGCACAACATACTGTTCCAGTTCGCCTAGTGCCTGCTCTGCTTTCTCTGCCGCCTTATCTGCTATGGATAAAAGCCGCGCTATCCTGTCCGCATCCGCATCGGATGATTTCTCCTTTACCTTTTGGAGTGTCTGTTGAGCGTATTCAGTTCTTTTTCTTACCCAACCATCTTTCGCACTTCTGTCTTTTATCGTATCTATTGGGATCGAATACTTCTTCGCTAAATCCTCTAAGCTGCACGGCTTTCTGCTTATGTCGGTCACATATTCATGTTCTATCTCTACCCACGATGCATCATTAGTTTGTGTTGCGATCTTTTTCGCAACGTTGCATTCCTTCTTCTCTTTCTTTCGCAACGTTGCATTGCCGCCATCATCCCACTTATACCGGTTCTTCCAGCTCCGCACAGTTCCCTCTGCTATCCCGAGCTGGTTTGCAATCTCTATCAGCTTAAGCCCTTGCTTATACATTTCAAAGGCTTTGTCCGCTCTCGCATCTTTTGCCTTTGGCAAGGACCATCACCTACCTTTTCTTTACATACAAAAAAGCACCCGTCATTAAACGGGCGCCTTCTCTGGGTTGGGGGAGTTGCAAAAAGCAAATGGCTCTTGGCTCTCTCAATTCACTTCTTGCAGTTTATACTATAGCATTTTAAAAACGAAAAATCCGAAAAAAACGAAATTACTTTTATGCTACTCTCATAAAATTATTAAATTCCATTCTTATGCTATCACCGGTTGCTTTTCTGCCTATCCTGTCTGCCACTCTCTCCCAGCTCATTCCCTCAAAGAACTTATACCGGATGATCCTCTGCATCCGTATCGGTATGCCGTTCATCCACTGCTCCACCTGCAGTTTGATCTCTTCCGACTGGGCTTTTCTCTCTTCCAGCAGTTTTTCTTCTATACGCAACTGCGTATCATCCGTATATGTGAACGATGTTCCTTCAATCTTGAAATGTGTCTCTGCGTATGGAAAATCATTCATCGAACCTTTTACACTTCCTGTCACAATCGTTTGCCGCTTACGCTGCAATCTCTTAATGTCCTGCTCCGTCTCCCGGATCATCTCACATGCGTCTACATACTGCTCCAATATTTTCTTATCTACTCCCACCGTATTCTCCCCTTTCCGGTACTATCACTGCAATGTTTCTGATAATATCATACAATAGGTTTGGAGTGGATTTGTGCCAAGTTTAGGGTAAAAAATACCAACCACCGTAATGATGGTTGGTACTATTGTTACTCTGCTACCGCATAGAATTTATTTTTTGTTTTGCATCCTGGGCATTTGCAAATCACCTCAAATTTTATATTACCCGCATTGTCTTTGTCTACTGCAATAATATCCGTATCTACACCGGTCAATTTGTGAACTTCCATCCTTGAAATACTGGTTGGGAAACTATGGTGCCACTCAATCAGATAGTTGCACACATAACATCTGTTTTCTCCCTCAATATACGTCGTTTTCATTTTAATCCCCCTTTGTTTATAATATATAAAATTATATCACTACGCTTGTAAATATGCAAATCTTTTTATTCTCCCCACTCAATCATATACTGCCCATTCAATTCCTCCACCAGATGCGCCATCCTCTGCCGCATCAACCTCTTTGCTGTACCTTTTTTTCTGTAAAAATGTCTCCTGCTGATAGGGATAACGCCGTGGTGGGCTTCCAGCATATCGTAGCTGGTGCCGCGCACGATGGATTCTGTCAGTTCCGCAGCAATGAAACTGTCCACACTCATGCAGATCTCGTATATTTCTTTTTCATCCAAGTACATTCCCCCTTTCAATAGCGTCAGATTCAATCCAATGCTTCGTATATCGCATGAGGAATAAAACATATCCCCATGACGATGTATTTCAGTAATTTTAATGGAATTTGTGCTGTAAAGCATAAGAACAACCAGATTGTTGCTGGCTTGCTCTTCTTCCACATAATTTTCGGGCTTGCCGGTATTCTGCCGCTTGGCTCCTCCTTAAGTACTTCATATGCCATTCTTGAAAATCCTATCATTCTCATTCTTTTCCTCTCTTTCCGCCCCGCCGCATTACTGCTGGCGGAGCTATAGCTTCTCATGCAAACCGGACAACTCCGGTTTGCTCAAAATAAACTCATCTGATTCTCGTCGTACCGATAAAAGCGTCCTGTCGTGATCCTCCCTGTCTGACGCAATCTCTCCACTCGCGGCTTCTGCTTCAAATTCGCCATGTAATTCATATCAACTTCCGGCGGAACCGCAAGATAATATTCATCCGGCAACGGTAACCGATTCTCTGTGCAGATTTCCCGGAGCTGTCGCTGATAATAGATGATATGGTTCCGTGTCAGATTCATGTTGCACCCATCCGGCCAGAACGGATCACTGCACCCGTTCTGATTGATATCTTTCCAGTGCTCTATCTCCTGTCGGATGTTCTGGCAGCACTCACTTACTTTATCCCCTGCTGATTTTGCTTTCATGGACGCACCTATTCTTTCATAAAATCAAACAATGTCGGCTCGTCCACTTCATTCTCCGCAGCCTGCAGATATCCAACGCCATCCCGGAAGTAATCCTGATTCAGTTCGCATCCTTTGCCGTTCCGATGCATCTTGACCGCTGTCATTGGTACTGTCATAAGTCCACCAAACGGATCATAGACCGTATCGCCCTCATTGCTGTACCTGTTGATGATTCTCTCCACAATATCCAACTGCAACGGACATACGTGCATCTGTGCGCGTCTGCGGCTCTGTGTGGTGTTAAGGGTACGCATCCGATTGATATCATCCCACACTTCCAGTTGATTCCATGACCCCGGAGCAACCACCATGAACGTTGCCGGGAGCTTTCCGTCCTTGTCCAGATCTTCCGCAAGCTTCACATGATCCTCATAGTTGTATACGCTGCCGCGGCTGTACTCCCTGTACACCTGCTGTAAGCTATCCACCGGAAACTCTTTCAACTCTTCTTTACTTACCAGCCTGTCACCGGATGATCTCCAATAGCCATGTGCATCAATCTGCCATTGCGCACGCGTGTATTCTTCTTTTGATTTTGATACTCTTTCATCCGCAAAGCCTTTTGAATGGTCTGTCTGTTGTTTCCTAAAGAGCAAGATGTATTCTGGACAGCCTACCCCCATCTTGGTTCCGTCTTTACAACAATCCGACCATCCCAATCTATAAGTCTGGTTGTTTTCCCTTACAACATCTGTTACCACCGTTATCATTCCAAAATAGAGAAATCCATGCTTTGTATAGTGTCTGATGCATTCTGCATGAAACGGTTCCATTGTAGGAAATCCTGTTCCTGTCACATTTCCAAATAACACACGGTCCTTGACATGGATTGCAGCCACGCGCCCCGGCTTTAACACTCGAAGCAGTTCCGGTGTGAGGAAGTCCATCTGTTCAAAGAACCGGTCCGTGTTCTGATTATGTCCGAAATCGTTATAATTGGCACTGTACTCGTAATGATTACCGAACGGAATGGATGTATGTATCAGATCAATGCTGTTCGTTTCCATTGCTCGAGTTTCCTCTACACAATCCCCATATACCGCTTCATAATGGTTTCCTCTTACTGTTCTTTCTTCTCTGCTACCTTCCACACCCATCTTCCTTTCTAACCGCTGCGCCTTATTCTCCGAATTAAGACCATACTTTTTTACAATCTCGATCATTTTCGCGACCATGTGATTGTGATTCTTCCATTTTTCAAGCAATGCTTCCTTGATCTGCCGCTCGTTCTCCATGTAAATAATGTCGATCACAACCGGTTCTTTCTGTAAAAATCGATAACACCGATGTACCGCCTGGATAAAATCATTAAACTCATAGTCGATCCCGAGGAAAATCTCCCGGTGACAATGTCTCTGAAAATTACATCCGGATCCGGATAATGATTTCTTTGTGGCAAATAACTTTGTCCGTCCATTCGAGAAGTCAATAACCCTCTGCTCGCGCAGATCATAATCCATAGATCCGTAAATATCCACCACATCCGGCAGTGCTTTCTTGATTGCATGCCGTTCATTCTCCAGATCATGCCACAAAAGGAAATGATCCTCCGGTGATTCTTCCACAATTCGTTTCATTTCTTCCACGCGGCGATCAATACTATCTCTCTTGACCGTCGCCGCTTCTTTCAATCCCTCGGCTGCTTCCTGAAATAACTGAATCTGTCCGTCCTTATCCGCTGTATCGCCATAATGCACCGGCAATTCGTGCCATCTTACATCAAGTGGCGGCAGATCATATCCCTCATCGGAATATACTGGATTGAGATCTGAAGGTTTTGTGATAAAAAGCGCCCAGCTGCTTACCCACATCCAAAACTCATCTTCCATGTTCGGGTACAACGTGAGGTTGTTCGCTTTAGTGCTGTCACGCTGGAAGAATCTCGTCAACGCCTGCCCTGTATCCATCACTTCCAAATATCCGGCATAATGGATCAGCTCCTTGTATTTGTTCGGCGATGGTGTAGCCGTGGCTACCAGCTTATATGGCACATTCTTGAATTTGTCCAAAAATGTCTGATAAGTCTTGCTGCCAAAACTCCTTAAAACACTGGCTTCATCGAGTGAAGTCGCTACAAAGTAATCTGGCCGGATATCTCCATCCCGGACACGCTCATAATTCGTCAATACGATCTGACTTGTGCTTTTCTCCACTTCTTCCATTGTCCGGCAATACTCCGGCTTTCCATATCCAAGCACTTCCACCGCATCATGCGTGAACTCCTGCTTTACTCCAAGCGGCAACACAATCAATGCACGACCGCCGCTATATTCTGCTGCCAAGTGGCAGAACTCAATTTCCTGCACGGTCTTTCCAAGTCCGAAACTTTCAAACAATGCACGCCTGCCGCCTTTCAGCGCCCACACCACAGCATCCCTCTGGTGCGGTTTCAATACCTTGTTGACTTTTTTAGGATCCACAATGAATCCGCTTTCTGTCGCAAGTTCAATCTTTGTTTCTAAAAATTCTTTATATGTCATTTTTCAAAAGGAACCCGATATATCGTTACCCCGGCCGGAGGTTCGGCTCCTTTCTATAGTTGTAGATTTATTTTTACTGTTGTATAATAATAGCAAGCTTTAATTTATAGGAGGTAATTATGTCTAGCTTTCAATGTCCGTTTTGCTCATCTTCTATGGCAATCTCTGATGATACATTATGTAAACGAAATGTAAGTTTCGAGTCCTTGGACGGATATGAGCATTCACGCGGTGTGCCGGAAAACACTTATTCAAACATAGAACTTAGTTTTTATAAATGTCCTAATTGCAATCGATATACTGTTTTTGCGAAAGGAGTGGGACCATCCGTTAAAGATATCAACACTATTCTTAAGCCCCAATCACTGGCAAAACAATTTCCAGATTACATACCAAAAGCAATTCGTCAAGATTATGAAGAGGCATGTTCCATCGTCAATTTAAGTCCAAAGGCATCTGCGACATTATCGCGACGTTGTCTCCAAGGAATGATTCGTGACTTTTGGGATATAAAAGAAACCAATCTTTCAAAAGCTATTGGAGAGCTTGAAAATAAAATACCAGCCACACAATGGCGTGTAATTGACGGTGTTCGTCGCATTGGTAATATCGGTGCCCACATGGAAAAGGATATTAACTTAATTGTTGATATAGATCCAGATGAGGCGCAAAAACTTATCAAACTTATAGAGCATCTTCTTGAACAATGGTATATCAGCCGTCATGAACAAGAGCTTCTCTATGCTGATATAATAGGCATTGATGAAACCAAACAATCAGCACGTAAGAAAACGGAGTAGGAAACTACTCTGTTTCTTTTGTGCACGGATCATTCTCAGCCAATAACACTCCTTCAAAACTCCAATATTGTTTTACCTCTCTGCACTTATCCTTCTCGTTTAATCCACTTCCCCTAAGTGATTTTGTCTCAATCACCTGAATAACTCTTGCGCCATCAGTTCCTCTTGGTCTTGCACCTGTTTCCATATTTGTAATCTCCTTCCTTTACATAAAATCTTCTAGGCTCATCTGCCCTTTGCAGTTGTCCCCGATCGTCGTAGGATCCCAACCCACTCCGATATAGTCCAGGACTTTCGCCCAGCCATAATCATTCCCGTCCTTGTCCTTGCACATATGAAACATCAGATAATCCCATTCTTTCGGATTGCTCTCATAAAGCAGATCGAACCTGTGTGGTCGTTTCTCCATGTGGATTCCAAAACCGCACATACTGCAACCGGTACGCTGCGCCTTGGTTGTATACAATGTACCGTCCGGCTTTTTCTCAATTGTTCCGTAAATCTCCGGTATCAAAGAATCCGGCATCTGGAAGCACTCCGACATTCTTCCTGCCTTAAGGCCTGCGTCACGGTACTTTTCTTTTAAATCATGCTTCCAAAGATCGTCCATCTCCAAGGCAAGTGTTAATATATCCTGTCTGTGGAATATCGCAAATGGCGCTGATCGGATGGTCGATGCCCCAAAATAATTGCAACCATTCATCCGCAGGCTCTTGGCACGTCTGCCGCCCTCGGATGCCATCAAACCTAAATACGGTACGCTGTTATGTTCCTTGCCCCAATCATCACAATTCTTTTCCTTGAGATAATAACAACACTTGGAAGATACGAGAAAGTCCGGCTTCTGAAAGTCTCGCCCCTCATTTTCATTCTCATATCCACCAAACAGCTTCAGCCATCTTTGATTAAGCTGCATCTTTGAATTCTTCTGCCAGCCACCGTATTCCCCGGTTTCTCCCGTTATGATCGCATGTCTGACTGTCTTGTTCTTCTCGGTCGGATTCTGCAGCAACTCAATTTTCCCGGCGATCTCCTTGGATATGACCGGGAACCCGAATTCCTGTATAACTTTCGGCTTCGTCCATCGTGTACCATCCTCTCGCAGGAGCGGCGGCACATTTATAATACCGATCGCTTTATGTACCCTCTGGATGCTCTGATCCTCCAAAGTGGATGACGATACCCCCGGAGCATCAATTCCACACACCTCATGGAGGAATATATATAAAATGATGCTGTCCAGACCGCCTACCGACACATGGCAATTTAGCCCTCTGCGGTCACATTCTGATCTGAACTCTTCCGCTCTGATCTGCGCATATTTGCGTTTGAAAGCATAATCCTGCTTTTCTTTCTGCATGAACGAAGCAATCTTTTCCTTTGTTCCAAGACGTTCCATTCTTTCCTGTACTGATTCCATTTCTTCACGGAGTAAAGAGCTCTTTAACGCTGGCCAGCAAACCTCTCACTCCTTTCCATTATTTACGTAACATTTTCACTGATGTTCCGATTGCAAATGCGATTGCCACAATGTACTGTGGGTCTTTTAAAACAATTTCCATTATTATCGCCTCCTTTCTGGGGCAATAATAATATGTCAGAAATTTTTTCAAAAAAGTCGTTTTCCGGTACAGACTTGTTTTTCATCCACAATCGTGTTTTACACTACCTTTTCTTACCTCTCTTGGTCTTGAACTTATACACATCGTTTCTCTGCCGGCTTACCGCACTCCGGTAGCCGTTCAGCTTACTCGCTCTGCTCTTTCCCATGTGCACCTCCCTCTATGGCATCTAAGCATCCGTTCCACCCTGCATCGAACCTTCCATTGTCACAATGATCTGGATGATCTGATCTCTCCGGCAGTTCCCTGAGTGGGCACCAATCTGGTCTCCATGTTTTTTCGTTCTTCGGATTATATTCTTCCTGTCCGTTCGTTTGTCTGGCAAGGCAAAGTGCAAGCCCGCCTTTCTGCGGAATTGTAAGCAACAAAGGACATTTAGTACATCGTTCCGGCATATCTATTACTAATACGGCTTTAGCCATCTACACCACCACCTTTCACAATCTCGATTGCTTCATCCGTAAGCATTTCTTCCGGCTTTCCATGCAACCGTACACCAGAATTATATTCTTCGCTTCTTTCTTCCAACTGCTCCACAACTGCATCCACATCATAGGCAGTTGGAATCTGTTGCACTTCCTTACATAAGTTATGTATCAGCAAATCAAAATTCTCTTTATCATCATCAAAATGATGATTTGCAAGCAACGATATTACATCATCCTCGTCAACCAGTCTCATCGCTCGTCCCCCAATCTAATCTCTGACCGCATCTGCTACAATACTTAGGGATATTTCCCCTTGTACTTCCATCACCATCTACGACTTCCTGCGCATAATGTCCACATGTTGGACAGCTTAAAACCATCAGTGACTTATCAAATATAAGATTCTTTGCCCTCTGATGCTTCTCCACTGCCGCCCGGCATTCTTCCGGTGTGCCAATCGCATGGTAAGCATCCCAAGCTGCCGCATCCTCGTATGTAAGAATTTTTGCATTTATCGGATGCGGGTTGTCTGGCTCTTTTAATTGTCGTTCCAGTTCGTCTATTACGATTTCAAGACAGAGCGCCCCGCCGAACATTTCCGCAAGGCGCGTTTCTAATGCACGGTACTGCTGTACCTCTTCCAATGCCTTGATTGCCATTTCCAGATCTTCCATTCCTCCTTTTCCGGCTACCTGTTCCACCGTATGCATCCGGTACTTGATTCTCTCGATTGCTTTATTCTCCGTCATAGTTTCTCCTTTCAACTATTTCCATTTTGGAAACAATTCACTCCAACAGTTCCGGGTTGTCAAACGCATTTCCGGCGATCTCTATCTCATATCCTCTAAAACAATCAAAATTCCATTTAGCACCAATAGGCAATTTTTCCGATTTAACGCACACCCACGAAAATTGATAATGATCGTCTTGCCAAAATGCTTTGTAAAGATTGCCTTTATCATTTTTAATAATGTCATTCTCCCAAATCAGTTTACCGCGCTTGTCCTTAAGTCCGGTGCACTGGCAGATAGTAGATGCATCTACAACACAACGACAGAAGAAACCCAAACTATCCTTTGCGTAGAAATAATAACTTTCGTTGCCCTTTTCTGTGCAAGACGGGTATGACAGATATCCTTCTACCCATTCTCCGTTATCAATCCGCTTTCCGCGATATAAATATCTACTCTCCATGTTATCCCTCCTAATCTGCCAGTATCGGCAAAGCAAACGCCCACAGGCACCACGCCGATCCCGTCATCTTGATTCCGGCGATAACCGCAATGCTAACGGCAATCCACTTCACAGCTTTTTCAAAACTCAATTTTCTGTTCTTGCGCTTTTCCCGGCATATATCGTTGCTCGGGCACTCCATGCAACAATATGTTTTTCCGAGCTTGCATTCTTTTTCGCAACCCATTATTTTTCCTCACTCTCCCTATACGGCTCTGGCAGTGGCATCCAGGCTATAACTTCATCATCCACAAGATTATTGTAGACTTCATCCGGATTAAAGTGCCTGTTTTCCCACCATCCTTCCGGGACGATGTAACAATCATTCTCTTCGTCATACTCGCCGTCAATGTCTACCCAGTTCCAACAACTATCGCGTTCCGAAATGTTGCCATCTTCGTAAAGCGCTGTGGTGATAGTATCTACACACCTTCCACTCTTATATTTTCTTCTGGCAGTTATCAATACTTCTGTTTCCGGATCCGGCAACCTCTCACTTACCGGAATCCACCGTCCAAACTCCGGCTTTCTCGCTACTGTTCTCATACATTCAATCATTTCCCTGCTCCTTCCCGCACCGCAGCTGATACGGCACCTCTCTGAATCTCTTAAGCGCGTCGCCGCTCACATGCTTGCTCGGGCGTGTCATCTTCTCGCTGATCTCCGCCACGCGCCTGCGGCGCTCCTTACTGTCTCTATGCATTTACCTCTCCCCCTCCCGATCGTAACGGGCACCACCTTGGCGACGTTTTAACCACCGCCAGCACCTCCCGCTCCGCTTCCTTGCAAATCCGCATGGGATCAAACCGCTCCCGCTGGATCTGACCGCAATGCTCACACTCCGCACAGATATGTACCGGCTCATAACCGTCATTTTCTGTGACGTACCGGAGACCATTTTTGTTCACGTAATACACCAAGCCGCTGTATTCACACCCGCCGTTCAGCGCCGGGCGTATGATCTCATCGTAAATCTTACTGATCGTCTTGCCTGCTTCGAGCGCTGCCACAATATCCTCTCGGTACGGGTCATACATGCTCGTTCTTTTTCTTCTCTCCATTGCCCTGTCCTCTCATAACTTTTTCAATCATCTCTTCCTGGTTCCGCTCTGCGATATGGTCCCGAACCGATTCCTCCGGAAAAGCAATCTGATATGTCCGCTCCTTGATCCGGTTGGTGATCCGGTCATCGTACCGCAGGTTGTCCAATGATTCGTTGCTCGTAAAGATAGTCACTTTCTTGTTGATGTACCGCTCGTTGATGATCTGGTACATCTTGTCGTTGATCCACGCCGCCGGGGATTCCACGCCGAAATCATCGATTATCAGCACATCCACCGTGTTAAGCGCATCCAGTAGCCGGCTCTCACTGTATTCGGCATCCCGCCGCCATGTATTCTTGATCTCCTGCAGGATGGTCAGCGATACTGCAAACTTAACCGCATAGCTTTTCATAAGCTCATTCGCAATACCTGCGGCGATCCGTGTTTTTCCGCTACCCTTTGTGCGGGACCAGATAAACAGCCCCATGCCCTGATCCCTCTGGCTCCCGAAATCATCCAGGTAAACCTTTATGATCCGGCAGGCATCTGCCACCGTCTTTTTGCTGTCCGGCTGTCGGTACACATCCGTGCGGAAGGTTTTCAAATCCATCCCCCGGAACGCTTCCGGAATATCCGCAAACCGCAACCGCCTTGACATCGCCGCCCGCTCCCGGCACTTACATTCCACCGCCGTTGTGATACCGTCCTTTTCGGTCAATATCCACTCGGTACCATTGCATATCGGACACACATCAGAATCCTTCAAATTCTCCGGTGTCTCCAAGTTCTCCGAGCCGCTCATTGATCGATTTTTCATGCGCTGTAGTATTTTCTCCAGCGTTTGTTCCATCTGCTCCATTGCCCGCTCCTTTTAGATACTGCATAAATACATTCTCACGAAGCCAGTTTTCCGCTTTCTTGATATACCGCTCCGCCGTTCTGTCCCGCCGACAAGCATCCGCATAATTCCTCGCCGCCCGTATCAGATCATCCTCCGGTACGCCAGCCATCACCGCATTGCAGTATTCCGATTCTGCCAGATAGCCAGTACACTTTTTCGGGTAGGCTGCAGCAAATTCCACGAACCGCTCCACGGGGGATATAGGGGGTGTATTTCTTCCCTTCTTTCCTTCTTTCTTTTCTTCTATTGTTGGCGTTAGAATGTCGTTAGAATGTCGCTTGCTTGTCTCTTGACTGTCGTTTTGCTTGTCACTCGTCTGGTATAAATCGTACTTAACCACTGTAAATACGGTATATTTATTTGTCATTTTGCTTGTCACTTCGCCAGTCTTTTTCAAATGCGAAATTGCTGTCCGAATTTCGCGCTCCGTAAGTCCAGTTTCGCCCGCCAGCTTCCCGATGGACGAGACAAATGATCCACGCGAAACCGTTGTCCCTTTAAAATTTCCATCCTTCCAGTTGGCTTTCAACAGCATGTGGATGAACAGCCGGGTGGTATTGATATCCGTGTACCATTCCCATTCCAACAGCCCCCGGCTCAATTTTATGTAGTTGCCATCCAATCATCCCACCTCCCGGATCAATACCTCTATCCGTGGGTTTTGAGTATCTACGTCAAACCGATCGCTGAACCCAACAATATGTTCCCATCCATCATTTTTCAGCACTCCTTTGTTGACCAGTGCATCCTGAATCACTTTGCGCCCAAACGAAGATATATTATCGAGATCCCGGCGCTTGTTCTTTTCAAACCATGCATATTCCATATACACCGGCTTCTGGATCTTAACTCCACGCAAACACTGCTCTATATACGCAGATACGATTCTTTCGTTATTCGCTTTCAGTTCTCCGCCTTTATATCTACTGGATTTATCTGCACGGATGAAGTCGTTCAAATTATCCAGTCTCCCCGGGATTACCAGTAAATACTCCAACTTCTCTCCTCCTCTCAAACGCCAGCTTCATAGCAAGGCGCTTCGACTGTATCGCTCTCGCGCGGTGCAATTCCTGTGCCAAATACTCATTTAATTCCTTTTCATCAACCGGATCTCCTGGGATGGGGCGGTAATAGCCAGCGCCCACATTGATAATGCAATCCCCGTTCCGATTAGCATCTTCTATATTCTTTCTAAGCGCCCTATCTTCATACGATTTTGTCGGCCGCAGTAATGGGCGCGCATGTCCATAGGGAATATCATTTATCGTTTTCATATACCCCTTTCCCCTCCGGGACGCCCCCGGAGGTATCATCATGGCTTCGACAGTTCGTGATATAATAAGTCTCCGCATGATCGGTTTCTTTCGCCCGCAGGCGGGTGTTTCAACCCTATAACCAGCTCCGCCCGAATATCCGCCGGAACTCTTCTCTGCTTCCGTAATGGCTTTCAAAATATTCCTGTGCCATCTGCTTAAGCTTCAGATCCATTTCAGCGGCATTCTTCCCCGCCTGCGTTCCATTCGGATGCAGATCCGGGCGAAGCGGTATGACAAATCCATACTTCTCGCTATTCTTCCGGTTCGGATTACCCGGGAAAATATGATGGCGTTCAACCGGCGCCGCACCGGTAAAATAGCAATGTTCCATATCATCCGTGAATACGCTCCATAATCGCTTCATATTCCCCACCGCTCTTTCATTTCCTGTAGTTCTGCTGGCGTAATGGTATCTATTCCAAGTTCCTTTGCATCCGCTACCGTTCCGTCAATCAGAACCGACATTTCTTTCGTGTCATAGGTATGACTCCCGCGATAGATTTTATATACAGTCAGTTTTCCGTCATACCGAACCGGCATTGCATGGATCGTTTCCTGTTCCCACATATATTCTTCTGGTGCGTTTGACTGATAGTAGAAAATATTTCCATCTGGAAGATATTCGGGCTGTCCATATTTACAGATCAGAACATTTTTAGCTTTTGCCTTTGAAATCGTGAGTACGTCAGCAATTTTTCCAACCAACACATGAAAGTAAGCATTTGCATCAAGGCTCCGTTTCTGCGTATATCTGACAGCTTTTATTTTTAGCTTGTCCTGATTCTGTAAATTTTCAATTTGACCGGCTGCCGAAGCGTCAACCTCAAACGTGAGGATGATGCCTCGTCCATCAAATGTCCGGCTTGCACCAGTCAGCTTCCCGGTCGTCTCCATCAGGCATCAGCTTCTTTCTTTTTCTTGTACCAAAACTCCACCTGCTCAATAAGCTTATCTGCAAGTTCCGCTGAAATTTCAGATGTTTTGGAAAAGTTATACTTTTTCTTGAGACTTCCCATCACATCCGAAGACGTTGTGTCCTTGCACATTTCGGCGTAAGCATCCACAAATTCACTGATCTTGTGTAACTGCTCCACTGTCGCCGGCATAAACTGTGATTCTGGTGTAACCGGTTCCGGTATTTCGCTGTCCGGGTCTTTCATCTCCTCGGTCGGAATGCAAAATACCTGGAAGCACGCATACTTGAACGCAATCGCCATTGCCTTGTTGGTTGCTTTATCTCCACTGTCCATGCCCTCTCCAACCGTTACCGCTTCGATAAATGAACCATCTTCGGCATAAAATGTGTACTTGATCCGGCAAATAGAATAAATCAATGCACCGCCGCTCTTCTTTGTCCGTTCCTCTCTTCTTTGTTCCAACACTTCAGGAACAATAAACACATGATTCTTGGTGAGTACCGGATTGATCGCATTCATAACCGCATCGATACCGCGGTACTTAAAATGCTGCTGTTCATTCTCTGCATCCTTGCCGACCGCCCCGATCTCTTCCATGCACCGAGAGATCGCTTCATATATATTCATTTTTCTTGCTACTTCCGCCATGCCGCCCTCCTAAAACAGTTTATTTATAAGATTCATTGCGTAGGTTGCATCAACCCTTTCCTCGCCGGTTTCTTCCATATGCTTCTGAATGGCATCAACCATCATCTTAAAATATGTTGTGTCAACACCCGTCAGCTGATCCTCGAGAACCTTTACGTCCTTCAGATCTAATTCATTCAACTGGAAACACATCTTTACATACTGTCCAGCATTGATGTGATAACCGCGCTCAAGGTATTTCCGGGTCCGAACAATCGAACATAACGGATATTTTGATCCGATATAGTACAGCTCCTTGTTGATAATGCATTCAAGTGCTTTTTCTGGAAGAAATAATTCGTTGTCCCAGGAGCTCCATGCACATGTGCAGTGTGCAAAATCATAGTTCTTATGAATTTCCTCCACCTCGCCATAGAATCGAATTACAAGCTGCACCTTGTCTGTCAAAGTGATTGCGTTGCTCGTGATAAATCGAGGCCTGTACTTTTCATTCTCCGTCTCCTGCTCCAAAGCTTCCTCAATCTCCTCTTCTGTGGATGCAAAGTTATGCTCTTCATCTGCAATGCCCGTAGACGAAACAAAGCAGTCGATTTTTCCCGTTTTATCATCGCATCTTACCGAAACCGGCTTGTCCGGATGCTTTTCATTCCATTTTCCAACATAGTATGTTGCTACGGTCACACACGCTTCTTTGGTCCGGAAGTAAACATCATAATCATGGAGTTCTTCGCCAGTCAAAAGTGAAACAATTGCACCGCCAGTAACAATCACATTATCCCTTATAATCTTTTTGATGCTTTCGTCATCAATATTCAAAATCCAATCGCGCAACTTGTTATTCAAGTGCTTTCTGATGTTTTTACCATTCATCTCTATACCCTCCGAAATTTAATACCGTACTCACGCATAGCAGCTTCAAGCTGTGCGATCTGGAACGGATCAGCAACCACTTCATACCGTACGGTTCCCTCAGACGCCGTTGCAGACCGCACAGCTTTTTCTTCCTCCAGAGCAACATCCGGCACAACTTCCGGTACAACCGGTTCTTCATGCACCAAAGCAGCTTTTCTCTGCTCTTCCTCTGCCGCCCTGCGTGCCTCCTCTTCTGCCTTTCTCTGCTCTTCCTCTGCCTGTCTCCGCAGGATTTCTTCCTTCTGCTTCTGGTACTGGTTCATAGCTGTAATGGCATCTGACAGTTCCAACGTTGCCCTGTACTTCGCCAGACCTTTATCCTCAAACTCCGATTCCATCGCCCGGATAGTGTCCAGATCTTTCTCTACGTGCTCCACATGTGCTGTGATGGCTTCTGTGATAGCTTTCTGCGTAGTCGTGGAATTCTCCCATCTGCTGTCATAGATGCGATCCAGCGGCAGATACTCCATCACGGTTCCATGCTCCGCCATAATCCCGGTATAGATTTCACAGATCATCGCTTTCTTTGCTTCCACGCGCCTACGCTCAAACTCCTCGATCTGCCCGCTGATAAAGTCGATCGGTTCATCGATCAGCTTGTCCAGTTCCTTGACCTGCGCTTCAAAATTGGTATACGGCGCCATAAAAGTTTTCTTGATCTCAATTCGCCTGTCGTTCATGGCCTTTTTCAGCTTACGCAGGCTTGCCACCGTCCTTTTTGCTTCCGGCTGGGATTCTGCGGTAAACACCATCCCCTTGTGCTCCTCCAGTCCTGCCGCAAGGGCTACCTTGATCTCTTCAAAGTTTGTCTCGATACTTCCGTCTTTCTGCTCTACTAATAAGTTAATTTCCTGCATCTTCTATCTCCTTTTCTTCTCTAAACCGCTCATCGCGGTCGTATATTGCTGCCAGTTTCTTTCTATGCCGCTGTGCCCGTGCCTGCTCCGCTTCGTATTCGTCCCAGTCCGGCGCATCCGGCGCGATCTCAATCATCGATATACTCCCACTCTCCTTTGTCGCCATTGTCACTGATCTTAAGTCTCACTGCTGTTTCTCCAGAGACAGCCAGCACCCCGCTAATGCTCCCGTCATCCGTAACGGTAATAGTGGCATTTCCCGCAACGCCGACCCCTTCCAGTGTTTCCGGTAATTCCCGCAACACATCCACGAGATTGCACATGTCCTTGTTACATAACCTTGCTTTCATTCAAAAAATCCTCCACTTCCAGCTGCGTCCATTCCGTTGCCTGGATCATCCACTCCATCTTCTCTTCTCGCTGCTGCCGCTCCGTCTCCCCGGTAACACATTCATCACACATACCGTTTCTACCCTCTCCCGGGTCCATCATGCAACCGCAGCACCTACATTGATATTTTCCATACATTGACATAACCTCAATTCTAGTGTTACAATAAACGTAGAAATACTTATGTATTCCTACGGTAAATAGCACCTGTACTCGCCAAAGTTATTAGGGTGCTATTTTTTTGCCTCATGTTCCAGATACTCCGTTCTTAGGTCGTATACAAACTGACACAGTTTTTCCGCCACTTCATCCGCCATCTCATTTCCCGAAAGATTTCTCACATAACTGGTTCCGCATATATAACATGTGAGCTTGCGGATCATATCCCAAACGCTCCAATAAACATACGTGCCAAAAAGCTTGTACATAATAGATTCCGTATTGCAAGATGCGCTCGTAAACCATTTTGAACGTGGCTTCTTCAAAACTGACTGTGTATCTTCGCGAATAACCGTTCCTTTCATCTTTTCTAAAATCTGCTTTTCAACCTCAGAAACAATCTCCTGTTTTTCCTGTTCCGTCACTTTCCCACCTCCTCAATCTCGATCCACACAATATCCGGCTTGTCCATCTCGATCACAACCTCGGTGCGCCGCCGCTCCGCCAGCATGCAGATCGCATAGCCCGCGCCGCCCAGGAAGCCACCGATGATACACAACGCTCCCGCAAGGTAGCCGTATACATCCTGCGAATCCAGACAGCATCCTGCAAGCAGTGCCGTGACCACGCCGACCGCCGTAACGATCTTGCCTATCCTTTTCAACGTTCTCACTCCTTTCTTATGGCTTGTCCGCCGCTACCGCCTAAGCGGTTTCATCCTTCGTTATCCCGCGCATCTCTTCATCACGCTTCCGCTGATAATGGATCTTAACCAATGCCTTGGTAAGCCGTTCCGATGCTCCCTCGGTTATCGTTACGCTGCAGGTAATCTCCTTTTTCTTTCTCTTTGCCATGCATTTCCACCTCCGTTAAATCATATGACAGCCTGCTTGTACCCTTTTCCTGCTTTGTGCATCATCTCCTCCGTTGTCAAACTATTCTTGTATGCTATATTTCTTACTCACATCTGTTGAACGTGAAGATAAAACTAAACCTGCGAGAAGAATAGGTTTTGCTAATTCCAATGATGCTTCGGACTCGATTTAGAAAGAAACTTTTGTCTTTCTATCCAAAGATTGCGAAAAGTTTCTAATTTTTCCTGCTGACTTTGAACCTGCAATTCAAGGTCAGCAATTCTTTTTTCCAATGCATCTGCTTTTCTTCTTGAAATCCACATCGCTTTTCCTCCCTTCTATTGCTTACTGGCATAATCTCATTATTATTGCAATTGAATTTGCTATAACTCCGACAGAATTTAATATGATAGATATTCCAATTATGAAATATCTCACTTTGTTGCTCTTTTCTTCTTTCATCTCTCACTCTCCCTTCTACTATTGTTGTAAATGTTCTCCTTCAGTGTTAAAATTCTTTGTACAGGCACTGCCATGTCGAGTATTATGAAAGGAGAACTTTAAATGGATATTAATAAAGTAATTGCGACCTCTCTTGATAAGTCCGTAAAGGATATTACTAATGGGAAAATTGATGAAGTCTTCAACTTGGATGATGAGCAACTTCAAAAAGCAGTCCAGCAAAACCAACTTCTTATGAATTATTCCATTACACTTCTAAAAACTTATCATGAGGAATTACGAAAAGAATTAGCTACTCACGGAATCGAGATTTAATTAACAAACAAGCATATAAGAAAGCTACTTCTTCTCTTAAAAAGGACTGCTTCCTGCCCGAAGTGGTCTTTTTCTTTTTTGTCTTTCTCACTCAATCATCTCCTTTCTTAAACAGCTCATTCACTGGAACTCCCAGCGCTGATGCAATATCCGGCATGTATTCAGCCATTATTGCCTTTCTTTCAGTCAACATTGCGCTAAATGCATTAGGTGAAAATCCGGCTTTTTCAGCAACAGCACATTGCTTAAGCCCTTTTAAACGAATAAGTCGTCTAATGTTGTTAATAATTATCTGGTTATTACTCACTTGGTGTTTTTCTCTCCTTTCTTCAAGATTCTTGGTGCTGATGTTATATTACTATTAGTTTCTTGGTTTGTCAATACTTTTTTCACAAGTTTTTTGGTGTTTTGTATTGACTGTCCAAGATAAAAATAGTAATATTCAAATATAGAATAAAGGAGGTGCTTTATGGGACTTTCAAATAGATTAAAAGAGCGAAGAGAACAACTAGGATTAACGCAAAGTGAAGTTGCTACCTTATTAGGGATAACCCCTGGGGCGGTTGGAAATTATGAAAACGGTGTCAGCACCCCAAAAGCAGATGTTCTTTTTAAAGTTTTCGATGCTTTAAAATGCGATGCTAATTACTTATTTCAAGATGAAATGAGTAAACGTTCACAAGAAGATAATGCTACTCCATTAGAAATGGAGCACCTTGTAAAAAAATACCGTGGTCTCGATACACACGGCAAAGAAATGGTAGACTTTACACTGGAAAAGGAATATGAACGCTCTGTTGTAGAAAAGAAGAAAACGGATAACATTGTTCCTATGACAGTTAAGGAAACTTCTACTTATGAAGTCAATGCCGCACACGCTGATGATTACATGAGCGCACCGGACGAACTAAAAAAGTTGGAAGAAGATATTATGGATGACGAAAACTTCTAGTCCAAAGAATTGGACACATAATGCGCTATTATATATCTCACAGGAGGGATTTATATGCCAGAGTTAAGTAGATTTTACGGAATCATCATTAAAATGTATTTTAACGATGTACAACAGCATCATAAGCCACACATTCACGCATTTTACGGAGACTATGAAGCCGTGATTGCCGTCGATGGCGAATTGTTAGCTGGCTCTATCCCCGCCAAGCAATTAAAAATTATCAACGGTTGGCTTGCCATATACGAGGACGAAGTATATGACGCATGGAACAAAGCCGTCAAAGGCGATCACTTTGACAAGATCAATCCATTATAGGAGGTGCCTTTATGTTTGAAGTAAACGGAATTGTATATGCAAATGAATTTAAGGAATCATTAAAGCTTACAGATGCCAGAGTTACTGACAGATTGATGATGCTTCTTACATTTTCTACCGGGGAAAAGCGTGTGTTTGATGCAACTGTACTGACTGGATCTGCTTTTGAACCGTTGAAAGATGAATCCATATTTGAAAATTTCAAAATCGTGCATGGTGCTCTTACATGGATGGACGAGGAAATAGACTGTGCGCCGGAATATATGTATGAACACAGTTACGCTTACGAAGAAATGTGTGTTTAGCTTATTGGGGGAATATATTTGACATACGAAGAACTTTTAATAGAAGCCGATAACAATAACCTTACCGTAAAAGAAAAGCCGCTCCCTGTCAGCAAGGGGCGACTCAAAGGAAACCGGATCGCTATCAGAAAAGATATGACCGAAACAGAAAAGACCTGTGTCCTCGCCGAAGAGCTCGGACACCACTATACCGCAACTGGCAACATACTCGATCAGTCCACCGTCGAAAACCGAAAGCAGGAAATGCGCGGCAGGATCGTAGCCTATAATAAGCTGGTTGGCTTGCGCGGCATCGTGGATGCCTACTTGCACCACTGTCAGAGCATATCAGAATCAGCGGAGTACCTTGAGGTAACCGAGGAGTTTTTAATTGATAGCCTTAATTACTACAGAAATAAGTATGGTGTATACACGAAACTGGATAATTATGTTATCGTCTTTGAACCGAATATTGCGGTGTTAGAATTAATATAAATTTTTGATATTTTCTTAACAAGAATACTTGACAAGGCTTTTGCATATGATATAATGTAGCTAGTTAGCGAATGACTGGTGTCCGGTCACAAAAAGAGCCTTGGAATTTATTCCAGGCTTTTTTTGTATACAAAGGAGATTTTCTATGGAATACGATAAACTTATTAAATATACCACCCCTGAACAGCAAATTGCATTACTGAAAAGCAAAGGACTATTATTTGAAAGTGAGGCTTTTGCACGTGACCGTTTACAAGAATATGGCTATTACAATATTATTAACGGTTACAAGGCTCCTTACATAGATATAATCAACAACACAAAAATATATAAATCCGGTACAACATTTGAACAAATATATTCCCTATTTATCTTTGACCACACGCTTAGAAACTCTGTCATGTCGGCAATGCTCGACTTTGAGGAACATTTGCGTGCTTCTGCTGCTGAAGTAATATCAAACTCCTTCGGAACAAACCATAATGAGTATTTACGTTGGAATAATTACAGAGATAGACAAACAACTAAAGATAGATTTAGTTTACGAGGAATTCTTGGCACATTGCGCCAAAATGTAGAATCCGGAAAAGATCCAATAAAATACTATCGCGAGAATTACAATATTGTTCCACCTTGGATACTGTTTAAAGGAACATATTTTAGCACATTGATTAACTTTATTCGCTTATTTAAAGAACCTCAAAAAATATCATTAATCCATCTACAATACGATATTGACGAATCCCTATGCTGCTTGCCATGTATGAAGAAGCTATTTATGGACACTCTTTTTGCATGCCTTGATTACCGAAATTGTGCTGCTCATGGCGGTCGAATATACACTTTTGAACCCAAAAATGCAAATGCTATAAACGACAATGACGAATTATTTGAACTCCTTCCAGAGTTAGAAGATCTAAGACATAGGCATGGCATTTCTCAACTTCTGACGCTGTTGTCCACTTTTTCTTTTGATGGTCCGTTCTCTACTTTAAACCATACATTGACACAAGAAATAAATCGTCATTTATCTTTATATGTGCAAGATAAAGATTATTTAGAACAAGCCTTAGGCTTTGAAATTGTTGAAAATCGTGTTGTTTGGATAAGTGACTCCACAAAAAAATTTCATAAATATCCTAATTGTAGTGGAATGCAACACCCAATTAAAATTTCCCTTGATGACCTCGATATGAACGTTTATCATCCATGTAAACGATGTTGGAATAAATAATAAAACCGCCCCACTCTAAAGCAGGACGGTTATGCTCCCGATGATACGGTAGCCCTAGACAAGCATATTGTATCATTCGGAGCAGCCAAACGCAAGCGGAACACCCGTTCTTTGCCGGCTGTTATTTTTATACCCATTTTTACATACACTGTACAGGAGCAAAGGAGTGATACTATGCTTAGAATCGGAATCTATCCGCGAAAATCAGTCTACCGGGACAACAGTGACTCGGTGCAGGTGCAGATCACGGCGTGCAAGGACTACGCCCGGCTGATGTTCAAGGATCAGGAACTGGATTTCAGAATCTACGACAAGGACGAGGGGTTCTCCGGGAAGAATACGCACCGCCCTTCCTTTACCGAACTGATGGCGGATGTCAAGGCGGACGAACTCGATATCATCATCGTCTACAAGCTGGACCGTATCAGCCGAAGCGTCAAGGACTTCTCCGAGATCTATGAGACGCTGCAGCAACACAATGTCTCTTTCCTGTCGGTAAAAGAATCCTTTGACACTTCTACACCGATGGGACGGACCGTTATGTACATCCTCTCGGCATTTGCACAGTTGGAGCGCGAGAACACCGCAGAGCGTGTTGCGGACAATATGGCAAGCCTGGGGGAAGCCGGGAAGTGGACGGGCGGCACCCTGCCGCCGGGTATGACATCCGTCCGCAAGAAAATAGGCGATAAGACGCACTCCTATCTCATCGTGGACGAGCAGCGGATCAAGACGGTAAAGTATATCTTCTCCCTCATGCTCTCCGGCACGTCCATCACCAAGTTGGAACATACGCTGCGGCAGGAGGGAATCCGCACGGAACGGGATGCTTTTTACAGCTGCAGCAAGCTATACAACCTCTTCACCAATCCGGTCTACTGCGCCAACGATATGGACGCGTACTACTACTTTCTGGAAAAAGGCTACAAGCTTCCTGATCCGGCACTCTTCGACGGCAGGCACGGACTGATCGGCTACGGCCGCACCACGCAGTCCAACGGAACGACCGTCAGAAAAGATACCTACTCGATCGCCATCGGCATTCATGATCCGATCCTCTCCGGTACCGACTGGATCGCCATCCAGAAGCGCCTTGGTCAGAACAAATCCACCCGGTACGCCAAGTACGAAGCCGGGATTTTAAAAGGCACACTCCGCTGCAAGTGCGGCGTGAAAATGAATATCCGTACATACAAAAAGAACGGCAGCCTGTTCTCCTATTACTACTGCCCCAAAATGGCGCGTGAGGGAGTGTCCGCCTGCGATACCGGCTATACGCGGGTAGATGACATTGACGACCGTTTTTTGCAGGAATTAAAAAAGATTAAGCTGTCTCCGGACAGCATTGAACTTGAGGAAAACGTCTCTTACGTTGATACCGGCAAAATGCGCGCGGATCTGAAAAAGACGACCGACTCCATCCGGAATCTGATGAATGCGCTCTCCGGCAGCGCCGATTCTGCCGCGGCAAAGTATATCATTGCTGAACTGGAAGCTCTGGACAAAGAAAAGTCTGTCCTTGAAAAGAAGCTTCGCACCGCCGAGCAGCGCAACCGCCGGGCGGCTGTGTCCGCCGAGACAAAAGAATTTGTGTATCACCGGATATGCAATCTGCTTGACAATATGGACTCCATGAGTTATACCGAAATTAACGAACTGATCCGCTCCATCGTAAAGTCCTGTGTTTTCGATGGCGATCATCTCGACGTTACTTTTTAACGTCTTTCTACTTTTCGTTCTGATTGGGGTTCCGACCTGCCCCATCATATCATGTCCCAGATGCTGTCTCTGATATCCATAGCTTCTTGACACCCCGAAATCATCATAATCACTGTACTCAAACCCTTTTGCGATCGGCGAAAATGCTTTCAGACAATACTTTTTTACATATGCCCCATCCTCCTTTTCCTGGATCTCATATTCACCGACCATACCGCCAAGAACCGCTCCGTATGCCTCCCTGTAATAGGAAAACATCTTCATATCTGCGGTCATACGCTCCATCGTATCCTCCCCGCAGAGAATTTTTTCAGCGGCGGTACGCATGTCCTCCGTTGCTCCGTTTCCAAAATCTCCGCCGTTCTTTGCCCCGACGTACGCCAGAAGATCAATCCAGTCAAGATGCTGTTTTTCTCCGTAACTGCTTATGTCATACTCGTATGCCCTAGACAATGCCTCATACGACACATTAAAATCTACCCATTTGATATAGCCGTCCGCCGTTGTTTCCACGGCTGATTTTTGCGGCAACTTTCCATTCTCCCAGAGGATTACTCCCATCAAAAAAAGCAATACCGCCTCAAGGATCACGGCCGAGCGGATCCGCCTGCTTCTCTCCATTCCTTTCTGTTCCGTTTTCCATTCCTCACTGTCATGGTCGTTTTGTTCATTATATAAAAAAAGACTGCAGACTATTCCCGTCTGCAATCTTTACAGATACCGTATAATATAGAATTTTTGCACTGTAGCTGAAATCCGTGGTCCTTTTGGATGTGCTCTGCAATCTCATCCATAAATCCGCAGTCGAGATGAATGATGCATCCACATTTGACACATTTCAGATGAAGATGCTCCTCGCAGTGCTGTCCCAGTTCCACGTACTGATACACTGCCTTTCCTCCCGCCTCCGCCACATATTTCATGACGGTGCCGTCTGTGGCAAGCTTATCCAGATAACGGTAAATCGTCGTGATATTGACGGCATCGCCGTTTCGCTTCAGATATTGATCGATATCCGCCGCCGTCACGGTCCGGTCACTGTTGCTTTTTAAAAAATCAAGAATCTTTCTGCGGCTGTTTGTCGCATATCCACTTCCTGCCATCTCATTCCTCCGCAACTGCACATATTTTCATTATATCAACTACGCTTCGCCCTGTCTCCTAAAATACAATTCCACATGCTTCAACCACAACACCCCAGAACACACCGAGCGCATACATGGTGGCGATGATGGCCGCATTCTGCTTATAGTCGCGGTTCAGCCGGAACAGCACCAGAAATCCCACACCGGCATTCACCAAAAGTCCTGCCATCATAGCGCCCGGCCGGATAATTCCATCCAGGTACAACTGTGTGATTACAACGGACGACGCACAGTTCGGGATCAGCCCCACGAGGGCAGCAATCAGCTCTCCCACAACCGGAAGTCCGGAAAACAGTCCCGTCAGCGCTTCCTCTCCGATCAACCCGATCACACTGTTTAATACCAGTGAAATCAGGAAAATAAAACAGAAGATCTTTACCGTATGCTTAAGCGCGGAAACCACAATCCCATCCTCGCAATGGCAGTGCTCCTCCTCACACACGACATGAATGTCCATCTCCTTCTCCTGTTTCTTCAAGAGTCTCACATATACCAGTTCCACAATCAGACCGGACAGCACAGCAATGATTACCTTACTGCCAAGAATTTTCACAATCGTCGCCACCGGCACCGACTCCGAAATCAGAATCGGGAGCATCTCATCCGAAGTGGACAAATAGATGGCGACCAGCGTTCCGACTGTAATGACTCTTCCGGCAAAAAGACTCGATGCCGCTGCCGAAAATCCGCACTGCGGAATCACACCGAGCAGACCGCCCCACACAGGTCCCCATTTTCCAGCGGACTGTATCTTCCGGCTCAGCCTGCTTCCCGTATGATGTTCCAATGCCTCCATAAAAAGATAGGTCAAAAATAAAAACGGCAAAAGCCTGACGCTGTCAAGCACTGTATCCAATAATACATCCAGCATAAAATCATTCCTCCCTAGCGATGCAGCATCGCCGCCTGATATACTGTCTTCCCTGCATGATGCACACTTTTGCAAATCATTCGTTTTTGCAATCCGCATGCATTTGCAAATCATTTGCATTTTGTATTATACATGGATATGGAGCTTTGTCAAGCTTTTTATCATTTTCTTGCAAGTGCCGCATTGATGCCATACTGCTGCCCGGCTATAATTCTCTCCACTTCTTTACGCTTGCATTCTGCACAAAGCAGGAATCGGAATCCTTCCTGGCTCATATTTGAAATCCATCCAGATACCCTCTGTCCAGATACAGTTCTCTTAATTTTTCGCGGTACACTTCCTTTGTATTGTACGGTCTGCCAAAATGAATTCCGTCCGAAAACTGGTCCGCCGGATAATAGGTAATTTCAGAAAAATAATCCGGGAAAAGCCGCTCCAATCCCCGTGTTTCAAAATCCTGCCGGATCTGCTCCACCTGCTTGCGGCGCGCCGGTGTATCTGCCAGCGGATCGGGGATCAGATAGCATGCCACCCCCTGCGTGTCGCACAATTCGTAAATTTTCCGCAGATAGCGCTCTGCCAGATCAGACATGCCGTCTGTCCGGTCATCTCTGCTTTTCCCCTTCTTCGCCGCTTCCTCCCGCTCCTTCACATAATTTAAATACAGCTTGCGGTTTACCGCCGAACCGGCGATCAGTTCTGCCACCGGCTTTTTCAGGAAAAAGCTTCCGAACGTCTCCTCCATTTCCTCTGCGGTCTCCTCGTCAAGTTCGCCCAGCAGATCCGCCTGCAAAAACGGAAGAACCACATAAGAATAGCTGTATGTGGCATCAATCGACGTCTGAAGCAGATCCGGTCCCGTCATCAGCCAGACTTCCGAGACATTCTCATGCGTCTCCAGAAATTCTTTTACCAGAAGATATTCCCCCGCCATGGTCAGCGCGCGGTTATTTCCGACCAGACAGTATTGTTGATTACAATCAAAAAACGCTTCCGTCATCTGTGCGCAGACACTGTCACCGACCAACAGCTTCGTGTAACTGCCCGGCGTTCTGCTCTTTGCAAGATACGCAGTCACTTCCCGCTCGGCTCCCTCCTCGTAATCACTGCTGTCCGTCAACGCGGCAAACACACCGCGAAATCTCTCCGTCGCCGACAACAGATCAAAGGTCAGAAGCAGTACCGCAAATATTCCTAAAAAGGCGATCAACTTTTTTGTAAAACGCTTCATGCCTTCCTCCTAAAATTGAAAATAAAGAAACTCCGCCGCCGCTCTTCCGTAATTCTGCAGCAACAGCACGACAAATCCCAGAAGAACCAGCATGTAAATACTCCAGCGAATCACAAGCACCTGCTTTGCAAGCCAGGCACGTATGGAAATCCCGGATTCATGCAGGATATCCACTACAAGCAGAACTCCGATGGCAAATGCCAGCTGATACACCTCCAGTCTGCAAAGCCCCATGCCAAATAATGTGCCATCGGTAAACTGTCCCAGCCAGTTACCATTTTGCACAATCCGCCGAAGCATCGCCACAGCTCGTCCCAAATGATCTGCCCTGAAAAAAAGCCACGCAAAATCCGTGAGGATAAATGTCACACAAATCCGGGTAGCGCGCGTCAGTCCCTGCGTTTTTTCCGAAAAAAAGCGTATCTTTTTCTCCGGTAGCTTCTTTTGTGCGGCCTCACTTACATATCTGATGCCTCTGCCCGCCACCTGATAGCTTCCATGGATTGCTCCCCACACCACATAGTGCCAGCCTGCGCCATGCCAGAGCCCGCTGACAAGAAATGTTATCATCAGGTTTACAGCGGTTCTCCCACTGCTGCCGCGGCTTCCTCCCAGCGGGAAATACAGATAGTCGCGGAACCAGCTCGAGAGACTGATATGCCATCGTCTCCAGAATTCCCGGCAATTCACTGCAAAATAGGGCTGTCGGAAATTATCCATCAGGCGGATGCCAAGCACCTTGGCCGCCCCGATGGCAATATGGCTGTAACCGCCGAAATCACAATAGATCTGTACCGCAAACAGCACCGTGGCAAACACAAGCATGCCGGAGGAATAATTCCGGTAATCCTGATAGACCTGATCGACCAGAATCGCAGCACGGTCCGCAATCCACATTTTTTCAAAATACCCCCACAGCATCAGAAGCAGTCCGTCCTTTACCCTGTCATAGGCAAACTCTGCCGGCTCCCGCAGCTGTGCAAGCAGACTGCTGCTCCGCTCGATCGGCCCCGCAACAAGCTGCGGGAAAAATGACACAAACAGCGCAAAACGCAGGAAACTTTTTTCCGCTTCTGTCTTCCCTTTCCAGACATCGATCAGGTACCCGATGGTCTGGAACGTGTAAAAAGATATTCCGACCGGAAGAATGAGATCGGGCACCCTTAACGCCCGCACGCTTCCCACCGCACGGAGCAATTCGTTGATATTCTGCACTGCAAAAGCAGAATATTTGAAAAAAAAGAGGATTCCGACACACAGAAGAACACTGCCGGTCAGCACCGCCAGACGTCTCTTCCCTTGTCGTACTTTATTTTGTGCCAGCAAAAGTCCGCCCCCATAACCGATTGCGGTCACAAGCAGAATCAGACAGCCATACTGCACATTCCAGCTCATATAAAAATAATAACTCGCCACAAGCAGCCATAACTGTTTTGCCCTCTTTGGTATCAGAAAATACATTCCCGTCACCAGAGGGAAAAACAAAAGGAATGAAAACGAATGAAACAGCACTTAATTCTCCTCTCATGAAATCAACAGACACCTTTCCTAAAATCCTTTGACACAATACCCGTCAGCAAATTTTCTCAATCCGGCGTTCTTTGTATTTGCAAAAAGGAGACACGGTCTTCACTCGCCATGTCTCCTCTGTCTAATGCTTTTTGTTGTAATGTTCCTACAGCATCTTAATGCGCTCTAACGCTGCCAGTGTATTCTCATAGCTTCCGAATGCCGTCAACCGGAAATATCCCTCACCGCTCGGTCCGAATCCGGAACCAGGTGTTCCAACCACGTTGGCACGTGCGAGCAGATCGTCAAAGAATTCCCAGGATGTCATCTCTCCTGGTGTCTTCAGCCAGATATACGGCGCATTCACACCACCGAACACCGTGTAACCGGCATCCTTTAATCCCTGCTTGATCGCTTTCGCATTCTTCATATAGTAAGCAACCTGCTCTTTTAACTGTGCCTTTCCTGCCTCGGAATAAACAGCCTCTCCTGCCCGCTGCACAATGTACGGCGCACCGTTGAACTTGGTTCCGTGGCGTCTTGCCCACATGGCATTCAGCGATACCTCACCGCACTTTAATTCCTTCGGAACAACCGTATAACCCAGACGCACCCCGGTAAAACCGGCATTCTTAGAGAAACTCTTCAGCTCAATCGCACAGGTCTTGGCCCCCTCACACTCATAGATGGAGTGCGCCACATTTTCCTCTGAAATATAAGCCTCATACGCTGCATCGTAAATAATGACCGCTTTGTTCTTATTTGCATAATCTACCCAGCCCTGCAGCTGATCTTTTGTGATGGTGGTACCGGTCGGATTGTTCGGCAGACACAGATAGATGATATCCGGTGTCTCTTTCGGAAACTCCGGCACAAAATTATTCTCCATCGTACACGGCATGTAGATCACATCGCTCCACATCTCCGTCTCCGGATCATAAGTACCGGTACGTCCCGCCATAACATTGGAATCCACATATACCGGGTAGACCGGATCACACACTGCAATGCGGTTATTCTGTGCAAAAATCTCCTGAATATTACCGGAATCGCTCTTTGCTCCGTCCGATACAAAAATTTCATCAACCGTAATATCGCATCCTCTTGCCTGATAATCGTTCTTCACGATTGCGCTGCGCAGAAATTCATATCCCAGATCCGGTGCATATCCGTGAAAAGTCTCCGCATGCCCCATCTCATCGACGGCTTTATGCATAGCTTCAATAATTGCCGGTGCAATCGGCTGTGTCACGTCACCGATGCCAAGGCGGATAATCTTTTTGTCCGGATTTGCTTCGCTGTAGGCATTTACCTTCTTTGCAATCGTACTGAAAAGGTAGCTTCCCGGAAGTTTCTGATAATTATCATTGATCTTGTACATGTCTCTCTCCTTATTCCTTCCATGCAGAATTCGTTCTCTTTCAAAATGTCGCCAACGACACAACGCATTGCCACTCTCTGTCACCCATTATCTCATACTTAAATCCAATCCGCAAGCACTTTTTGATTCCTGGTAAACAAAATTCTCCTGTCTGCGACTTTTCCTATTCGCACGGGTATGCATCCCCGCGGAGCGTTTTTGTATAACAGGAACGATATTTCCTATTACAAAAAAAGGACCGCCGCATCTGCGGCAATCCTCTCTCTCACTCATCAGGCAAGCAAACTTAAAATCATCTGGGCTGTTTCTGTCAGACCGGTTCCATTATCCATGCTGCGTTTCTGTATGTACCGATGCGCCTCTTCCTCCGACAGATTGTTACGTTCCATCAGAAGTGCCTTTGCCTCATTTATCAGCTCCTGTTCCTCCTTCGTGCGCTCCTTCGGAATCTGCTTCAACTTTTTTCTGCGCCTGGTGATGGTATATTCCATCATCTCCACCGTATCTAACAGCTCGTTTACCTTAAGCGGCGTGGCAAGGCAGACCAGATTCTCCACATCCCGGTTTCCACAGTTTGCAGGAGACGCAACCAACAGCATTTCAAATTGTACCGGCAGATATTCGTGCAGTTCTGTGTACATCATATCCACAAAACGATACCCGCACACGACAATCCCGCCGCCAAGTTCACCAGCGCTCTGTAACACCTGCGCTCCGGTGCTGCAGACTGCATCGACATGATGACCGTTCTGCATCAGTATTTTTTTGATATTGCGGGCATTATCCTGTTTGGGAAATGCAACAATAATATTTGTCAATTCTATCCCCTTTGCATCCAGGCTCTATATTTTATAAAGGTAATTGTCAATTTCCCAGCCTGTCACCTGCGCACGATAATCTGCCCACTCTGCCATCTTTGCCTCGCTGTACTTCTCGCTGATGTGTTCGCCAAGCACTTCCCGAATGTAAGGATCCGCCTTAAATGCTTCGACCGCTTCTCCCAGATCCGCCGGAAGTGATTCGATTCCCTGCTTCTTAATCTGCGACAGCCGCATCTCGAATATATTCTCAGTCACGGCAGCCGGCGGATCGATCTGCCGGCGGATTCCATCCAGTCCGGCTTCCAGACACACCGCGAGCGTAAGATACGGGTTTGCCGCCGAATCCGGGCAGCGCAGTTCCACTCTGGTTCTGCTGCCGCGCGATACCGGAATCCGGATCAGCGGACTGCGGTTTGTCATGGACCATGCGATATAAATCGGCGCCTCATATCCCGGGACAAGACGCTTATAGGAATTGACAAGCGGATTGGTAATTGCAGTCATGGCTCTCATATGGTTCATAATGCCACCGATAAACCAGTAAGCTTCCCTGCTCAGTCCGTTCTCCCCGTCCGGATCGTCAAAAATGTTCCGACCTTCCTTGGAAAGCGACATATTCACATGCATTCCGGAACCATTCACCCCGTACTTCGGCTTTGGCATAAAGCTTGCAAACATGCCGTGCCGCTTTGCAATGGTCTTTACCGCAAGCTTGAATGTCATGATATTGTCCGCTGTTTTTAACGCCTCGTCATATTTAAAGTCAATCTCATGCTGCGCCGGTGCTACCTCGTGATGGGACGCCTCTATTTCATAGCCCATATCCTCTAATGTCAGCACCATATCTCTTCTTGCATTCTCCCCGAGATCAACCGGTCCCAGATCAAAATATCCGGCACGCTCCGTGCTCATCGTTGTCGGCTGTCCATCCTCATCCTGATTAAACAGGAAAAATTCACATTCCGGCCCGACATCAAAACGGTATCCCATAGATTCCGCATCTGCCACCGCCTTCTTTAAAGCATACCGCGGATCTCCCTCAAACGGTTTGCGGTCTGCGGTATAAATATCACAGATGATTCTGGCAACTTTTCCCTGCTGTGGCCGCCACGGAAAGATTACAAACGTATCCAGATCCGGATACAGATACATGTCCGACTCTTCAATTCTCACAAATCCCTCAATGGAGGACCCGTCAAACATACATTCATTGTTCAATGCTTTCTCAAGCTGGCTGGACGTGATTGCCACATTCTTGAGTGTCCCGAACATATCGGTAAACTGGAGCCTGATGAACTCCACATCCTCTTCCTCCACGATTCGGATAATATCCTGCTTTGTGTACTTGCTCATTTTCTTCTCCTCCATCTTCCACTGCCATGATCTTCCCTCACTGCCGTGATCTTTTCTCACTGTCGCGGTCTTTCCTCACTGTCGTGATCTTTTCTCACTGTCACGTTCCTTCCTCACTGCCGTGATCTTTTCTCACTATCGCGATTCTTCTCCTGCTGTCTGCAATATTCTGTAACTTTTTCAAAAGGCATCGTTCCTCCGAACAAATCCAGTGCACTTCCGATCGTCACATTCAGCCTGTCACATCCAAGCTCTCTCAAAAGTGCAAGGTCATCAAAGTCCCGCACTCCGCCGGCATAGGTAACCGGTATCCTGCCCCAGGAGCCAAGCAGACTTGCAAGTTCTCTCTCAATACCGTTTGCCTTGCCCTCCACATCGACCGCATGTACTAAAAACTCGTCACACTCACTGCCGAGACGTTCCAAAAGTTCTGTTGTCACACGTTCCCTCGTATCTTTCTGCCAGCGATCGGTCACAATATAATAACCATCCGCCCGCTTTGCACAGCTTAGATCCAGAACCAGATGTTCTTTTCCGACATTTTTCCTCAATGTTGCAAGCCGTTCATAGTCAATTTTTCCGTCACGAAACACATAGGAGGTGACAATCACATGACTTGCGCCCGCATCCAGAAACTGCTTTGCGTTCGCGGCATCAATGCCTCCTCCGATCTGAAGTCCGCCCGGATACTCCGCAAGCGCCTGCATGGCCTGTGCCTTTGTCGCCTCATAGTACGCACTGTCTCGCGAATTCAACAGAATGATATGTCCGCCGCGAAGTCCCGCTTCCTTATATAGATGTGCATAATACGCAGCATCCGCTCCGGCGACAAAATTCTCCACTGCCCGGTCTCCCTCATCCGCAAGACTGCTGCCGACAATCTGCTTGACCTTGCCGTTATGTATATCAATACAGGGACGAAACTCCATACTGCCTCCTTATACACTGCTCTCGTAATATAAATTTAGGCAACGTACCCCCTGTAACAGTGGCCCCGTCGCCCACTGCCATCATAGCACACATCTGTCTGTTTGTGAATATTTTTATATATTAGTCTAACTTATCAATATATTTTTTTATCAACTGGCACTTATACTACATTGACACACACATTTTTTTTTGCTATTATAGAGAAACTAATATACTTTTTTAACAAACATTTATACAACGAAAGCGAGGAAAATAAAAATGGGAACAATTATCGGTGAAGGAATTACTTTTGATGATGTGCTTTTGGTTCCACAGTATTCAGAAGTAACTCCGAACATGATTAATTTAACGACACACCTTACCAAAAAGGTCGTGCTCAATATCCCTATGATGAGTGCTGCAATGGATACTGTCACAGAGCACAGAATGGCCATTGCCATGGCAAGACAGGGTGGTATCGGTATTATCCACAAAAATATGTCCATTCAGGCTCAGGCAGATGAAGTCGACAAGGTAAAACGTTCAGAAAACGGCGTTATCACAGACCCATTTTTCCTTTCTCCAAGCCATACACTGCAGGATGCTGAAGACTTGATGCGCAAATTCCGCATTTCCGGTGTTCCGATCTGCGAGAATAACAAGCTCGTCGGCATCATCACGAACCGTGACTTAAAGTTCGAGACAGATTTTTCCAAGAAGATCAGTGAAAGTATGACTTCCGAAGGTCTTATCACTGCTCCTGAAGGCATTACCTTAGAAGAGGCAAAAAAGATTCTTGCCAAGGCGAGAAAAGAAAAGCTGCCGATCGTCGACAAAGATTTCCATCTGAAGGGACTTATCACTATCAAGGATATCGAAAAACAGATCAAGTATCCTCTCTCCGCAAAGGATGAGCAGGGTCGTCTGCTTTGCGGTGCAGGTGTCGGTATTACCGCCAACATGATGGAGCGTGTGGAAGCTCTCGTAAAGGCCCACGTAGACGTCATTGTTGTGGATTCCGCTCACGGACATTCCAGAAATATCCTTGAGGCTGTCAAGAAGATCAAGACTGCTTATCCGGATCTGCAGGTCATTGCAGGTAACGTGGCTACCGGAGAGGCAACACGCGACTTAATCGCAGCCGGCGCTGATGCAGTAAAAGTCGGCATCGGTCCTGGTTCCATCTGCACCACCCGTATCGTTGCAGGTATCGGTGTTCCGCAGATCACTGCTATCATGGACTGCTATAAGGTTGCAAAAGAAGCCGGTATTCCGATCATCGCCGACGGCGGTATCAAATACTCCGGCGATATGACAAAAGCTCTCGCAGCAGGCGCAAATGTCTGCATGATGGGAAGTATCTTTGCCGGATGTGATGAGGCTCCTGGAACTTTCGAGCTGTATCAGGGAAGAAAATACAAGGTTTACCGCGGCATGGGTTCTCTTGCAGCTATGGAGAACGGCAGCAAAGACCGCTACTTCCAGGAAGGTGCCAAGAAGCTGGTACCGGAAGGCGTCGAAGGCCGTGTGGCTTACAAGGGCAATGTGGAGGACACTGTTTTCCAGCTGGTCGGCGGTATCCGTTCCGGTATGGGTTACTGTGGCTGCCCGACGATCGAGGATCTCAAGGAAAAGAGCAAGTTCGTAAAAATCTCCGCTGCTGCTCTTCGTGAGAGTCATCCGCATGACATCCACATCACAAAGGAAGCTCCAAACTACAGTATTGACGAATAGACATTTTCTTTATATAATGTCATTTATATTACACTTTTGTATTCCGGCGCCCTGTGTGCCGGAATACTATTAACCAAAGGCATGGCACATACATCTGTGCGCATCCTGCTATTTAATGAGGTGAACATACTTGGATTCAAGTGACATATTTCAAATAATTTTCTTAGTGCTCTTACTTATGCTCTCTGCATTCTTTTCATCCGCAGAGACGGCTTTAATTACCGTCAATCGCATCCGGATGCGTACCCTGGCAGAAGACGGGAACAAACGCGCTGCCACAGTTCTTCGCATCACAGATAATTCCGGAAAAATGCTTTCTGCAATCTTAATCGGTAATAACATCGTGAATCTGTCGGCATCCTCGCTCGCGACTTCTCTGGCAATCAAGATCTGGGGCAGTGTAGGTGCAGGTATTGCAACCGGCATCCTTACCGTACTCATTTTGATTTTTGGCGAAATCTCGCCGAAGACACTGGCGACGGTCAATTCCGAAAAACTGGCTCTCACCTATGCAAATGTGATTGAGGTACTGATGAAAATTCTGACTCCGGTCATTTTTATCATCAATAAGCTTGCCAACCGCATCTGCAAATTATTCGGCGTTGATCCGAATGCCGATACCCAGAAGATGACCGAGGAAGAACTGCGCACAATCGTGGATGTCAGCAAGGAATCCGGCGTCATCGAGTCTGAAGAACACACCATGATTAACAATGTGTTTGATTTTGGCGATGCACAGGCCAAAGAAGTCATGATTCCGAGAATCGATATGACCTTTGCGCAAGTAGACAGTTCCTACGATGAGCTGATTCAGATTTTTCAGGAGGATAAGTTTACCCGGCTGCCAGTCTATGAAGATACGACCGACAACGTGATTGGTATCCTCAATATGAAAGATCTGCTTCTCTGTCACGACAAGGATCATTTTTCTGTTCGTGATATTATGCGTGAACCGTATTTTACATACGAGCACAAGAACACTGCAGAATTGTTTATGGAAATGCGTAAGTCCTCTATCTCACTTGCCATTGTTCTGGATGAGTATGGTGCTACTGCGGGTCTGATCACGCTGGAAGATCTTCTGGAAGAGATTGTTGGTGAAATCCGTGATGAGTACGATACTGACGAAGAAGATCCGATTGTCCAGCTTAGCGACCGTGAATACATGGTTCTCGGCTCCACCAACCTGGAAGATCTCTGTGATGAGATCGGCTTGAATTTTACATCCGAGGATTATGATACGATTGGCGGCTACCTCATCGGTCTGCTGGATCACCTTCCGGAAAAGAACGAAGTGATTATTACCGATGATGATGTGTTGCTTCGTGTGGAACAGATGGATAAAAACCGGATTGAAAAGATCTATATCAAGAAGCCGGAAGCTCCGGTCTCAGATGTAGAAGAACACACATAAGGGCTGTCCGTAATCAACAAGAATATATTAGGAAATATCCTCTCCGCTCTTCCTCACAGAAGAATGAAAGAGTTGCAGCCGGCAGGCAGGAAACGCCTGCCGGCTGTTTTTTATTTTCATCTTACACGATTTGGCACAAGATACCGATCATACATTTCCTGTAATGCTCCGACCTCTCTGCTGTCTCCGAATCCGTGCGCATCCACATATTCGCGGATCTTCCGGCGCGCCTCACCGTTAATCGTATAGGTTTCAACCGGTGCATCATTTTCCAGATTTTCAAACGCCGTCCGAAGTGCAGACACGTACGCAGTATCCGTCTTCCAGATCGAATCATCCAAAAGCCCTCCCCGTTCATAAGAACTTCCGTAATATTTTTCATCAATAAAACGTGTCGTTCTCTCCGTTCGTACATCTGCAGGCGTTGTATCCACCACATAAACCGTTATCTGCTTACAATAGATACTCCCGGCGCTGTCAACTACCATAAGATTTTCCGTACAGCTTCCTCCACGCAAAAACTGAGTAAAATCCGATGCCTGATAATCCGGAATCGAAAAAGATGTTCCATTTTCATGAAATCCTGCCTCGATCGGGCTTCCATCTTCACGATCCGATGCAGTCGCATGGCTTAAAATCTCACTGTCTGTGATACCCCCCTGCTGTGCCTGCTCCAGTGTATAGTAGAGATTTGTGGCAACAATCCACGGACAGTCATCCCACGACGCATACAGCGTGATCATCGCACCGTTCTGATCTGCCACGCCGGATGCTTCTATCAGATCCGCCACACTGACCTGCATTCCTGCTGTCCATTGCGGTATAAAGCTATCGCGCCCATCCTCGAGCGACCACCCCATAAAAACAGCCGCATATGCCTTTTTATCCGACACCGGATCAGCAGCCGGAGTTTCCGATTCTTCCAGAACTTCCAGTTCTTCCACATCCGCTTCTGCTTCTGTTGCATCTTCCTCCGGTGCTTCTGTCGATTCACTGGAAGCATCCGCTTCTACTACTTCCGGATCTGCTACGCTTCCATCTGAATTCGTGATGCTTCCATCCAGCTGCGTAATACTTCCATCCTCATTTATAATGCCACCTGCCGGTGTCATCATCAGACCCGTATCCGCATCCATCACCATAACCACTACGCCAGAATCATCCAAAACAATCGTGCCGTCTAATACCTGCTGCGTGATATCCTCTCCGTCCAACGTATAGCGGATATAACGTCCCGTAGCATCCGGCAACGTCACATTCTGATCGTACATGATCGTTATATCATCAATCGGCGCTTGTTCTTTGCCATCGTTCGGATCAAAATGCAGCGTATAACTGTTTGCTGTCCAAGACGCCGTCAGAACATCTGTCGCATCATCTTCTGCGCCAAACGTATACACCGCATTGTTCAGACTACCGTTAAATGGATCCGATTTCACCCAGCCCGAAAAAGTATATCCGGTTCTTACCGGATGCAGAATGGATTTAGCCGTTCCATAGTGCTCCGTAAAACTCTGCACAGCGGTACTTCCCTGCCATGTTCCCCCATTGGGATCAACTTTTAAAGTTGAGTGGTTAATCTGCGCATTTGCAGTCATTCGCACATTTTGTACAGGCATGGCAAACGCATACTGCTTTCTATCCGTCTCATACGTGCCAGTCCATCCCGTCCAATGGTAACCATTTTTTACCACCGCATCAATTGTAACCGCTGCCCCAGACATATAATTGCGTACACCACTGACACTCTGAATTCCATTTCCTGCAATCAGATCAACCCGGAATAAAGCATTGCACCAGCTGGATGCAATGCATGCTTTGTCGATCCAGTGTCCCGTGTCAACTCCTGCAGATTTTAAATACCCATCAAGTTGATCCCTGTTATCAAACCGACTCATACCGGATCCGCTGATCCGGCAATAGATCGTATACTCAATCTTATCTCCCTTAAACCAACTTGATATGCCACCACCAGAAAAGATAACCGTATTATGTACTGTCCCGTCCGCACCCGTCACCGTACCCTGCCTCACAGTAGCACTGGACACAATATTGCTATTTACCGCAATGTTGTAATTCGTCAGATCCGGAGTCAGATTCGGATCCAGTGTCACCGTCAGTTCGCCGTCAAAAAGACCAGTATCATCCTGTGCAGATGTATTTTCAATCTTCCCTTTTACGATAACCTTTCCATCCGATATACTTGTTGTCTGCTGCGACTCAAACTCCGGAAAAGCAATGTCTACCGCCGCTCCGATGTAAAGCTGGGTATCCCAACGGACATTGGCAACATCCACCCCAAACACTGTCGCACCATATGATAATCCCGAAACGTTATACAAAACGGAGCACATATCCGTTTGTTGGCAAAATAGTGATCCATCACGGTAAAGCCCCTCTATTACAGTCCCGCCGTTCCTTACATTTTTTTCACTATCCCGAGCTTGTTGTGTAAACATGGATATCAGTTTGGGATTTTCCGTAACCCTTGCCGCATCGATACATCCAAAAAGTATCTGTCCTGTCACGTCTCCGTATTCCTTGGTTTTTAAACCATCAAACAACTCTGCCTGCATCGTAACAGTTGCTCTGGAGACAGGATCGAAACCATAATCATCGCCCTCCCAATCAACATCTCCGAACCGGAATCTCGATCCCACACTTAAAGTCACCGCACGTACCGGATAAGAAGCATTTTCCTCCACGACAATCAGCTGCCAGCCGGTCGGCGTTCCACCGCCTCCCGTATCCTGCTCCCAGAGATCGGATGCACGGCATACCGGTATATTGGCTACATAGTAATCACCATACCCGTATGTTTTAACGATAGTTGTTACATCCGCAACGTTGCAGTAAATTCGGGGGCGGGACTGCTCCCATCCAGAAACATACCGCGAACTGCGATCGTCTACATAGACCCAATCAGGATAAATGTTTGCTCCTGATCTTCCGTCGTGCATGATGAATGTTACATGATTTGCATTACTATCATCTTTGTTATATCTCTTCCGAGTTTCCCATATCAAATATGCTTTTACAATATGAGTCGTGTTATTATCACCATGTAGCGTCGCCATCGAACTATTAGACCATCCCAGTAACGTCTGACTACAATAAGATTCATCATCATATCTCGGTGACGGTGAGGAATAGACATTTATATTGCCCGTGTAATTCAAAGCATATCTGCCTACCGTAGTATTCTCATCATTTTGTCCTACTGGCAAAACATTAAATACATTTTTTTGTATCTCACTTGCCGCGCCTTCTGCCAATGTTCCCGCCATAACTTTATCAGAAAATAATAACGCACTTATCACAAACAATACGCATAAAATAATCTTATATATTGTACTTCTGTCGTATCTGAGCTTGCGCTCACTATACATATAATTATCCTCCGTTATATCTAATTAAATGTGATCGTGGAATTTCCCCCGCCATTTCCGCCAGTCCCGGAGTTATCTCCAAGTGACGGATCTAGTGGGATAAAATCATCTGGAACTGACATCGTTCCATCTGAACTTGAATTTCCACCGTTGTTGCTTCCAGTGTCTGCACTTGGTGTGGAGCTTCCAGTGTCGGTACTTCCGCTGTCACCACTCGGCGTTGTGCTTCCATTCTCGCTGCTTCCGGTATTATTGCTTCCGCTGTTGCTGCCTCCAGACGTTCCACTGTTGCTATTTCCGGAATTGCTACTTCCAGATGTTCCGCTGTTACTGTTTCCGGAATTGCTGCTTCCAGATGTTCCACTGTTGCTATTTCCGGAATTGCTGCTTTCAGATGTTCCACTGTTGCTATTTCCAGTATTACTGCTTCCAGTATTTGTAGCACTGCTGTTGGTTGATCCGGTTTCAGCCTTTGTTGTCTCCGACTTTGTTGTAGCAGATTTGGTATCCTTCTTAGAGGTCTTTCCATCTGCAACTGTCACCTTAGCAGTCTGCTTTGCAGTAAACCCGTTCTCATCTGTTACCGTGTAAGTAATCTCGTACTCTCCTGCCAAAGACAGGTCTACTTTGCTGTCATCACATTCGATCTTATCTGTCAGATCATTCCCATTGCTGTCCGTTGCCGTTACACCCGAAAGATAGTCCACATTCTCTGCTCCGGTTGTTACGGTAAGATCCTCAATTCCCAAAAATGTCGGTTCTGTACCAACCAGTACCGGCACTTCTACCTGCTTGCTATTTCCACTCTCATCTGCGAGTGTTAAGCTTACACTGTACTCCCCCACTGTATGAAAGACTATCGCGTCATTTGTTACCGTTACATCGTCTAACACAAATGTTTCCATATCTTCTGACGCTCCGGTGGCCTCTACTTCCTCGGTGACCTCCATGTCCTCAGTGGTCTCCACATCCTTGGCAGCCTCTACACCCTCGGTAGCCTCTACACCCTCAGTGGTCTCTACTTTCTCGGTGGCATCGGTAGACTCATCTGCCAGATCGTCAAATGTTGCCATTACATTCCCGGTCAGCTCGGTTACACTCGTTAAAACATCCTCCACGTACAATGGCTCGTCCACACCGACTGTAACCTGATTCACCACCTCCGCCTCCGGCGCTGTGGTATCTACTACGTCCACTTCAAGGGACGCTGTCTGATCCTTATAAGTAACCACTGCCGTATAAGTTCCAAGCTTACTTACATCAACCGCCCCAAAATCAATTGTTGTCTCCACTGCGATATCCGCATCCGCCACATAAGCCGCTACATCCGTATTAAGCTCATACCCCAGTTCGACACTTACCCTATCTGTTGCAAGCGCAAGCTGCTTATCTCCGCAACCTGCTGCTGTCATTTCTGTCACCATTGTTACTGTTAATAATACTACTACGCTTTTCTTTTTCATAAACTAATCTCCCTGATTCTTATAATTTCCTTTTCTGTCTTTGCCGCTTCCCTTTAAAAAACTTCATTCATAAATGCTTCCACCAGTTTCTCATAGCTCCTTTCACTTGAATCCAATTCTTTGAACACTTGCCATACAAATCAACACTTTCGTTCGCTTTTAAAGAGGCATATCTACTACTACATTAGTATACACTACACAGTACGTTTTTTCTATATTTTTATAATCTCAGCTACGCTTTTAATGCTTCCCTCTATCACTTCCAGTTAACCCTCTTTTTACCGATTCTCTCTGTAGATCGTATCATCGCATTGATAATATAGTCTACAACTGCCTGTCATGATCCGGTGCCACGATCTGCACCATACACATTTGCCGTATTCCCTGCAATTCCCATATCTATTCCCAGGCGGCATAATAATCACGATTTTCTTCTATCGGCTGTGAAAAGTCCGCCGCGTAATCATTCCAGTCATGCCAGCCGGCAAATACCACACCATTGCCTCCCGGTTCTGCCGGTGGCTGCAGACATTGTCCCTCCTCCACGGTATATACTTTATAACAGCTTCCCTCACCGAGCATTCCCTCCCGGTTCTGGTAAAACCGCACCCGGTACTGCTCTTTTGATACATTCTCCCTCTCTTCCCGGATAATTGTTCTGACCGCTTCTGCCGTACCTTCCATTCCATTGGGATGTTGAAACTTTTCCTGTAATTTCATTGACAATACCCCCTTTTGCACATCATTCTGATAGACCTTCAAAACCACATCGGAGTCTGTATCGATTTCCGCCGCCAGAAGTTCCACACACTCCGCAATCACCAATTCTCCGGAAGAACACCCCGCCTCCGCAAACGGCATCCCCTCGACCGTCTTTTCCATTGTGGAAGGAAGAATCGTCTCCACCTCACATCTGCGGTTCATGCTTCCGCCAATCGTCAGCACAATCCCGAGTATCAGAAATCCCATGATTGCACTGACAATGATCATCGCTGCATTTTTCACATATATCTCCTTTCCCGGCTTTCTGTCTTCTCATCGGTTCACAGGTATCTGAAACTCACAGACGCTTCTGCGGTTTGCTTCGTCTGTCGCGCAGACCCGCACCGTATAGATCCCCTCCACATCAAACACAACCTCACCTTGCTGTGATTCTATTGTGCAGCTGTTTCCATGCGGATCTGTCATCTCACACCACAAAACACTCCGTTCTTCTCCCATTCCGTCTACCGCAGAAAATAAGTCTCCCGGCAGATATGCTCCCCTGTGCAGCATACCATTGTACGCATACCGGATCGTGGGGTACGCCACCTCCCCCGCCTCCGCAAAAGCGTCAATGGCAGCGTTTTCTGTGATTGTCTCTTCCTCCGGTATCCATGTCTTTACGATGTTAATAATTCCCCGGTTGCCCTGCTCGTCACGAATTCCTGCAAACAGCAGTACCATGACTGCTATCAGCACAATTCCTGCCGCAATTCCCTTTCCATAGCATTGAAGTACCTGCTCCATCTGATCACCTCTGTTCTTTTCCTGTTGGACACTTAACTCCCACAGATTCCCGTCATATAATACCGCAGGACCATACCGATCATCCCCTGCCCATCCACGGCATGGAAGAATAAGAGCAATGCCCCTATTCCGCCTGCAATCTGCAAAAATCCATTGCCATAAACCTCTGCGATCTCTTTCATCTGTACGCTCCTTTTCTCTGACACGTCCGGGCACGAAATCCCCCTATAGCATGCCAGCCACCTGCATCCATATCTCCTGAATTGCCGTGCATCCAAACCAGCCCACCAGCAATACCAGCATTGTCATTCCAAGTTCTTCCAGACTCCATTGCATCCTGCTCCTCCTTTTACCGTGCGATTCCTCTCGTCACCCGCTGCTGCGAGACCCCTAACAGTGGTATCCGGTATCTATAATAGAGATTGATCCCCGCAATCCTGCGGTCGCTTTGTCCACCGTAGGTGTAGGACTGCACTTCCAGTTCGTACCCTTCTGTTCCTGCCTGCGCCTTGCAGCCATCAATCACGTACGGATTAAAGTCACTGTTCTCAATTTCTGCAATCATTGCAGCTTTAAATTCCTTCGCCGCTGCCACATCGGCACTCACCCCGAGCATACTGATGCACAGCAGCAGATTAAAAACCAGCACCAGCATCACACTGAACACTTCTATGATATATTTCACTCACGCACCTCCCATGCCTCCAAGAACCTGCATCATCAACGCCATTCCGACCGTAAGATCTGCCAGCAGTTTTCCAGTGGCTGCCAGCACCGGATATGCAAAAATCAACTTCATCCGGAATGCACGCTCTTCACTGCGCAAAACATCGGCGCGCTCCTGCATCAGAACCACACGCTCAATCAGATGATTCATCTGCACATCAATATCTCCTGTTCCGTTTTCAGAAAAAGCATGCAGCATTTTCATACAGCTTAACATCTCGGGGAGATCAAACTTTTTGCAAAAGTCCGTGTATGTCTGTAATTGATCCGGACGCTCGTCCATTCTCGCGCAAAGCTCCGCAAGTTCGCTCCCGAGCACCGCCGGGGCATGTTGTGCAGATTTTGTAATCGCCATCTGAACGTTATTGTTCTGTAAAAGTAATACCATCTCAAAAAGCCAGCGCGGCAGCACCTGATACAATTCCGCCGTCACGTCCCGCTCGGCAATGCGGTAACTGATTCTCGGCTGCATTGCAACCAGTAAACCAGTCACCAGCAGGAGTATTCCCGCAATGCGCCATCCCACAGTCCAAAACACAAACGCAGTCATAGTCACAATTCCTGCAGGAATCAGGCGCCGATACTGCTGTGCTTTCTTTTCATACCCCATTACCAGTTCATAGCTGTGTCTGATATATGCCGTGTCATACAGCGGCTTTTCCTCCAGCCAGTCAGCCGTCAGGCTTCTGACACTCTTCACATAAAATGCAAGCAGCAACAAAAGAAACACCATCGAAGATATCTGGATCACAGGAACGGTAAACACCGATACGTCAACCTCTGATGTAAACATCTCCTGCATCTCATTTAAAAGATACAATGCAGCCGCGCACAAGAGCACTGCCACCACAATGGAAATCACATTATCTGTATGACTCTTCCGCTTCTCCGCCTGAAGCTGGTATCCACGCTTTTTGAACCGCTCAATATCCTCCAGAACAAGCGTGACCGATGCCTCCACATCCCCGCCATATTCCTCCGTATTCAGTAGAAGTTCATGTACCGTCGCCAGCTTATCACAGGCATAATACCGTTCGATTTTCTGTAAACCCTCACGCAGAACGCCCTGCTCTCCGACCGGATGCCCGTACTCCATATGCGCAATCGCTTCCTCCACACAGAGTCGGATCTGTCCTTCCCCAAAAATTCCGCGCACCTCCTTCAATGCACTCACGATCTTTCCGGTCTTCTGAAACGCATAGAGCAGCTGTTCCATGTAGGCACATGCATCTCCAAAACGCTTCTGCTCATACATTTTCTTATACATATCAAGTACCAGTACCGGGAATACGAAAAGCACTGTCAAAAGCACCCCTGCCAAAAACAGCGGTTTTAGCTGAAACACCATTCCAATCCCACCGATTCCAACCAGAGCGGCTATCACCGCCATAAGATGCGTCCTCCACGAAAAACGATAACCGTACACATGCACTTCGCGCTGCAGATTTTTCGGATTCAACAGCCGCAGTTTCTCCCACAGTCCTTCTCTTTTCATCTATTTTCCCTCTCTCCTGTATCTCTGCCAGTGTGCGCAGCAAAACGGATCCTCTATTCCCGCCTGTCCAAGGCGTCTCACAATCGCAGGCGGAAGCTCTTCCGAGAGCAGTTCCCCATCCTCCAGTATCATATAAATACGATTCTCATACTGCTCCCTGCTGTAAAAACACAGCTGATCCATATATCTTCGGATCTTTCCGTCCGGCTGTCTGACGCAGCGGATCAGAATCCCCACATTCACATAGCGGTAGATCCGGTTCTCCATACGCTCTGCGTCACGCGCATCGCTCATCATATTCTGAATGCGATCCGGAAGCTTTCTGACATCATCCAGGTGGATCGTCGTAAAGCCGCTCACGCCGGTACTCCACTGCTCGAGCAGCGACGTCACCTCCACCGACCTTGCCTCCGAGAGGACAAGCCACTTCGGATTCTGCCGCAGGCTCGCCTTGATGGCATCCGTGTAGGAAAAATCTTCTCCGACACGAAGCTCCACCGCATCCGCCCCCGGATTGATGTCCCGGTAATGGATCTCGAGCGAATCCTCAATCGTAATTACCCGCTCCTCGCGCGGTATAAACTGCATAAAGAATTTCGCACACTCCGTCTTTCCCGCACCGGGTTCTCCTCCGAACACAAAATTCATGCCCGCCAACACACAGTTCATCAAAAGCTGTAAAATCCGTTCCGGGCAATAGGATTCTTCCAGCATTCTCTCAATGTTCATGCGCACCATGCTCGGCGACTTCCGGATACAGATACTGGTGCCGGATGCGGCCGCCGCCTCATGGATAATACTGATACGCAGTTCTCTGGTATCAGCCTCCAGCACCTTATTGGCATTATTGAACTGACGATTCACGCAGTTGGAAATATTGTGCGTAAAAGTGCTGATAAATGCATCGGACAGATGCTCTTTTACACGATACCTTCCGATCTTTAAGTCCGTAATCCACAATTCGCTTCCGTTGTAGTCCACATCGGTAACATTCGGGCGCTGCAGATATTTCCAGAAAACCCCAAACTGCGCTTCCGTTGGTTCAAACGTCATGATCTCCCCCATGTCATCCTCCCTATGGCGTTAAGCCATTCATGCGGGAAAAGAATCCCGTCAGCGCATTCTTGAACTCCGTCGCCACATATCCGTCCGAGGAGAGCGCCGCAATAATGATTGCGCCGAGTGCAAGCAATACAATAATTGCAAGGATTGCATTTCCATAATGTTTCATTACCTGTTCCATAATAATTTCCTCCTTCACCCTTCTGTTGTGTCTTTTTCTTTTACCAAACATGTCCGGTTTTATCGATCTTACATACCTCCCTTAAAATACGATCCGCCGCTTTTACTAATCCATCGATAAACTCCTGATTCCTGCTGCTTCTCGCAGACCCGTATTCCTCCGCTATAAAAGAGCTGCCCAGTCCGCGCTTCAATGCACAGTCATACGCTGCATTGTACCGCACGATGCCAATCTGCCCCTCATCCACCCGATATACTCTGTTTAGCACATCCGGCTCCGGTGTCCCGATGCAGTTGGCATACAGATACACCATGCGCTTCTCCAGATACATATGGCGCAAAAAGAACTGCTCCATTCCGTCGTAATCCTGCGGTTCAAAATTTACCACCACAAGATCCGCTGTCAAAAGGAGCTTCTTTTGACCCGCCGGACTGCACACTCCCGCATCCCACAAAAAGAGTGCCGAATCCTCGCATCGCTCCCTCTGCAGGCTGCCGCACACAATCTTCCTGTCCGGGCATAAGTGCGGCAAAATGCCTGCCATTGCAGTATAGTTCGCCGTCGTACCGCTCCGGTGTGTTTCTCCCCAAAATACAATATTCATTTGTTCCTCACTTCACTCTGTGCTGTGTGATTGTCCTTACTGGAATTATGGATGAAACTGCCTCCATATAGCGTGATACTTAGAAATGTGGATAAAATCCAACTATTTGATAAAAGATGTGCTTATTTTACATCGTTTTCTTACATATGTAAATAGCATTTTTCAAATTTATATTTTTTTTAGAAATTACTACCGGAAACTTTTCTTTTCGCATTGCTTCCATTATAATAAATACAAATACATGTATCAGGAGGTCTTATGAATAATTTTATCATTACAACCGATACCACATCCGATCTTCCGGCTGCCTATGTAGAACAGCATCAGATCGGCATGCTTTCTCTTACATATACGATTAACGATACTACTTATTCTTGGGAGCATCCGCTTCCGGTAAAGGAATTTTATGACTGCATGCGTCAGGGTTCTCTTCCCACGACCTCCCAGGCCAATCCCGAGGAGGCTGCCGCTGTTTTTGAAAAAATAATCAACGAACAGAATGCCGATATTCTTCATATCGCCTTTTCTTCCGGTTTAAGCGGAAGCTACAACAGCGCAAGGCTCGCTGCGGGAGAACTTTCCGAAAAATACCCCGACCGGAAAATCATCGTCATCGATTCTCTCTGCGCTTCTCTCGGCGAGGGACTTCTGGTGCACAAAGCCGTCACCTTAAAGGAGCAGGGACATACACTGGAAGAGACCGCAGACTGGCTTGAGTCAAACAAACTTCACCTTGTACATAATTTCACCGTCAATGATCTGTTTCATCTCTACCGCGGCGGCCGCGTGTCAAAAACCGCTGCTTTTCTCGGTACAATGATCAGTTTAAAACCACTTCTTCATGTGGATGATGAGGGACATCTGATTCCGCTCTCCAAAGTGCGAGGACGCAAAAAGTCGCTGATTGCTCTCGTGGATGCCATGGAAAAACAAATTGGCGGCTGGCGTGACAAGAATGACATCATTTTCATCAGCCACGGCGACTGCATCGAAGATGCACAGTATGTTGCTGATCTCATCAAAGACCGTTTCGGCTATGAAAGCTTTCTGATCAACCATGTCGGTCCGACCATCGGCGCTCACACGGGTCCAGGCGTCGTTGCACTGTTTTATATGGGCGATTACCGTTAATCGGAAGCGCCTTTTTTGTGGAATTGTCGCAATAAGCATAGATCTCTTTGGGTTGATAAGTAATATTATCAGAAACACACTTCGGGATTTCATGTGGAAATGCAGATGGAATATTTGTTTGAGAAAAATGTGAGAATTTCTTCCAGCTGAATGTCTGCATCGGATTCCGTGTCGCTTCCACGTTTGGACAATCCGACGGGTGCATGTCCGGCACACCGGAGACAATGGGCGGACTTTCTGGTGTCCCTAATGG
>PPYE01157877.1_pt1 | contig 107090 bp, 98 predicted proteins | sample 1559881 | NCBI WGS metagenome assembly PPYE01 (sample SAMN08240022, study PRJNA423297) | Human gut metagenome, whole genome shotgun sequencing project.
GTTCATTCTTCATGGGAACACCTCTTTCGGATCTCTTGCTCCCATTATACCATATCGCTCGTGTAAACACTATTTAGCATTTATTACCAAAAATCCGTTCAGATAAAGGAAATAACCCAATCCGCCGGCCATTGCCCCAAGCGCAAAGAGCCCGCACAGCTTTCCCACGAACCCTGCTCCCTTCGATAAAATTTCATTCCCGCGCAAAGATCTTCATTCCAGAGGCGGTGTTTTTTACGCCGGCGCGGGGCCGCGGCAGGCGCAGGCCTGCCGGGAAGGCGCGCGCATTGCCTCCAGCAGGGGGCAATGTCTGCGGGCCCGGTTTTGCGAAGCAAAACAGAGGCCGATTTAAGGCCGACAAGGACGCGGCGGAAAACCAGCCCTTATTTGCCGTTGAGGAGCTTAGGGGGCTTTCCGTGTTTACATATCCCGCCCAATGACCTGGGCGATTTTACGTCCCTTTTCCACCACGGCGCGGAATTTTTCCGGCTTCAGGCTCTGGGCACCGTCGCTCCAGGCGGCTTCGGGGTTGTCGTGCACTTCAATGATCAGGCCGTCTGCCCCGGCCGCAATGGCCGCAAGGCTCATGCTCTCCACAAGGCGCCAGTCGCCCGTGGCGTGGCTGGGGTCGATGATGACAGGCAGATGGGATTTCTGCTTGAGGATGGGCACCACCGAAAGGTCCAGCGTGTTGCGGGTGTATTTTTCAAACGTGCGGATGCCGCGCTCGCAGAAAATGACGTTTTCATTGCCGCCGGCCATGATGTACTCCGCGCTCATGATCCATTCCTCGATGGTATTGGCAAGCCCGCGCTTGAGCAGCACAGGCTTTTTCATTTTGCCCACGGCCTTCAAAAGCTGGAAGTTCTGCATATTGCGCGCACCGATCTGCACAAGGTCCACATATTCCTCAAATTCATCGATCTTGTCCTCGCTCATCAGCTCGCTGACGATGGGCATGCCGGTCGCTTTACGCGCCGCCGCCATGGCCAAAATGCCCTCTGTGCCAAGGCCCTGGAACGCATAGGGAGAGGTGCGCGGCTTGTACGCGCCGCCGCGCAGCATGCAGCCGCCCGCGTCCTTCACTTCGCGGGCAATGCGCACGGCCTGCTCCTCGCTCTCGATGCTGCACGGCCCGCCGATGACGGCGATCTTTTCGCTGCCGCCCACCTTGATGCCGCCCACGTCGATGATGCTGTCCGCCTCGTGAAACAGGCGGTTCGCCTTTTTGTAAGGCTCGGACACACGCTGCACGTTTTCCACATACGGGTTCGCCCGCACCTGTTTTTCGTCGATAACCGTCGTGTCGCCCACTAGGCCGAACACATTGTAATCCGTGCCGCGGATCATGGTGACGGACAGGCCCTTCGCCTCAAACTCGCGGATGATCTTATCCAGTTCCGCCGCCGGAGTGCCCCGTTTTGTGCTGATGATCATTGCTTTCTTTCCCCTCTGTTTGTTGGATTACCGCGCGCCGCGCGGCAGGTGCGGCCCAGCGCCGCCGCGTGCCGTTTCCGTGCGGCACGCTGTATGATTTTTTATACTCTAAGTATTTTTGCTTCTGATTATTTCAATTAGTTTTTCCATGGCGTGAACATAGCCCTGCTTGCCCTCGCCCGCGAATTTACAGCAGCAGGCCATGCCCAGATAACTCACCTGACGGAAATCCTCCCGTTTTGCCACGTCGGAGATATGCACCTCGGCGGCAGGGACGGACACAGCCTTAAGCGCGTCCAGAATGGCGATGCTGGTATGCGTATAAGCCCCGGCGTTGATGACGATGCCGTCCATGCGCCCATACGCCTGCTGAATGGCCGTAACAAGGTCCCCCTCGTGGTTCGACTGGTAAAACTCCGCTTCCACGCCCAGCCGCCGCGCCTCGGCCGCAACGTATTCCACCAGGCCGTCATAGGTCAGCGTGCCGTACAGGTCCGGTTCGCGGATGCCCAGCATGTTCAGGTTCGGCCCGTTAATGATCAAGAATTTCATAAAAACGCTCCTTTATGGCTTCGGCCACGCTTTCAAAGGGGCCGTCGTTTTCCACACGCGCATCGCACGCCGCGGCGTACAGCGGCGCACGTGCCGCATGCATGGCGGCCAGCGCCTCCGCACTTTGGGAAAGGGGCCGCGCCCCTCCCACCGCGAGCTGCCCGAGCGGCCTGTCGATGTAGACCACCACGCCGTTCTGACGCAGAGCGCGCACGTTCTGCGCCCGCAGCACCGCGCCGCCGCCGGTGGCGATCACCTGGCCGTTTTCCTTGCCCAGCTCCGCCGCCACAGCGCTTTCCAGGTTGCGGAAGGGCGTTTCATTGCCCGGGGAAAGGATGCTGCTGATGGGCCCGCCGATGCGTTCCACCAGAACGTCGTCCATATCCACAAAGCGCTTGCCCAGCAGCTTGGCGCAGGCTTTTCCCAGGCTGCTTTTGCCGCTGCCGGGCATGCCCACCAGGACCAGATTGGACAGCTTTCCGCGCAGCTCCCGGTCGATGCGGTCGATCTCCGCGTCCGGGAGCGGCCTGCCGAGAAAATGCTCCGCCGCGTACTTCGCCTGGGCCACCAGCATCAGCATGCCGTTGACGGCGGGCAGGCCGCGGGCTTCGGCCTGCTGCAAAAGAGCGGTGCGGAACGGATTGTAAATAACGTCCAGCACAGCTTCCAGCCGTGGGTAATTCTCCAGCGCCACAAGGCATTCGCCGTTGTTCGGATACATGCCCACGGGGCTGGTGTTTACGATCACCTGCACGTCCGCGCGCCGCGCGGCCTCCTCGTAGGTGATGGCGTTCCCGGCTCTGCGGCGGCTGACGAGCACGGCCTGCGCCGCCCCCTCGGCCCTTGCCACAGCCAGCACGGTCTTCTGTGTGCCGCCCGTACCCAGCAGCATCACGGTTTTTCCCCGCAGTGAAATGCCGTTCCGCCGCAACAGACAGGTAAAGCCCGCAAAATCGGTATTGTGGCCCTCCAGCCGTCCGTTTTTGTTGACGATGGTGTTCACCGAGCCGATGGCCCGGGCCGCGTCGTCGATGACGTCGCAGTAGGGCATCACAAGCTCCTTATAAGGGATCGTGACGTTGATCGCCTTAAAATCCCGCGCGCGCATGAACGCGTGGGCCTCTTCCGGCGTAGGCAGCGGGCACAGGCGGTAATCGTAGCCCGCCAGCGCCTCGTGGATGGGCTTTGAATAGCTGTGCCCCAGCCGCCCGCCAATCAATCCATATTCCATGCCGTGCCCTCCTGCCATGCCGTGCCGAAGTGCTGGCCGCACAGGTCCGCCAGGCCGAAGGCCACCAGACTGTCCTGCACTACACGCGCCCGGTGCAGGATGCACGGGTCGTGCCGGCCGCTGATCTGCAGCGTGGCATTGCGCTTTGCGGCAAAGTCCACGGTCTGCTGCACCTTGTAAATGCTGGGCGTAGGCTTTACCACCGTGCGCAGCACCAGCGGCATGCCGTTGCTGATGCCGCCGTTTACGCCGCCGTTGTGGTTGGTAGCCGTGACGACGCGGGTTCCCTGCATGCGGAACGCATCGTTGGCCCTGCTGCCCGTCAGCCCCGCAAAGCCGAAGCCCAGGCCGAACTCCACACCCTTGACGGCGGGAATGCTGAACAGCAGCGCGGCCAGCGTGCTTTCCACGCTGCCGAAAAACGGCTCGCCCAGGCCCGCGGGCAGGCCCAGGACAACCGTTTCCAGAATCCCTCCCACGGAATCGCCCTCGGCGGCGGCCGCCTCAATGGCCTGCGTCATGGCGCGGGCGCGCAGCGGGTCCAGCACCGCAAAATCCGCGGCGTTCAGTGCGTCCAGCTGCTCCTTCAGCCGCGCCGGGTCGCCGGAAAAGGGCGCGTCGTCAATGCCCGCGCATTGCGCCAGATGTGTGGCGATGGCGACGCCCTTTGTTTGCAGCAGTTTTGTGAAGATGCTGCCCGCCGCCACAACGGGGGCCGTGAGCCGCCCGCTGAAATGCCCGCCGCCCCGCGCGTCCTGATGGCCGCCGTACTTCATGTGGGCGGTGTAATCCGCGTGGCCGGGGCGCAGCAGCTCCTCTGTTTTTGTATAATCGCCGCTGCGGGTATTGGTGTTTTCAATCACAAGCGTCAGCGCCGTACCCGTGGCCGCGCCCCTGTATACGCCCGAAAGCACGCGCACCGCGTCCGCCTCTGTGCGGGAAGTGGATATTTTTCCCTTGGCGCGGCGTTTTTCCATCTGCCCGCGCATGAATTCCATGTCCACGGGCACGCCGGGCGCAAGGCCCGTCACTGTGGCGCCCACAGCGGGGCCGTGGCTCTCGCCGAAGATTGTGAGCGTGACGCTTTTGCCGTACGTGTCGCTCATCGCACGCCCTCCCCGATGATGGCCTTCAGATCCTCCAAGGGAACCTTGTCCAGCCTGCATTCGCCCAGGCGGGGCACCTTTACCACGGTGATGGCGCCGTCCGGCCCGGTCTTTTTGTCGTGACGGATAAATTCAAATATTTCATCGCCATCGTAGCGGATACGGGACGGCAGGCCCAGCTTTTTATACACGGCCCGCGTGCGGCGGCGCAGCGAGGCGTCCTCGATCATGGGCAGCATGCCCAGCGCCACGCATTCCCCGTGGTACAGCCCGCCCAGATGGTTTGCGCTTTCAATAGCGTGGCCCAGCGTATGGCCGAAGTTCAGCGTGGCGCGCAGGCCGGCCTCCCGCTCGTCCCGCTCCACCACGTTCTTCTTCATCACCAGGCTGCGGTAGACGATCTCCTCGATCTTCTCGTGGGCGTCCTCTGTTTCGAACAGCTCAAACAGGCCCTCGTCCGCGATCAGCCCCGCCTTCACGGCCTCTGCAAGGCCGTTGATGAAATGGCGCTCGGGCAGGCTTTTCAACGTGTCCGGGTCCGCCACCACAAGGCTGGGCTGGTAAAAAGCGCCCACAGTGTTTTTGGTGCCCGCCAGGTTGATGGCCGTTTTTCCGCCGATGGAGGAATCGATCTGCGAAAGCGTCGTGGTGGGGCAGTTGATGAACGTAACGCCCCGCATATAGCTGGCCGCGGCAAAGCCCGCAAGGTCCCCTACAACGCCGCCGCCAAGCGCCAGCACCGCGTCGCCGCGGGTAAAGCCGTGCTCCAGCATCACGGTGAGCAATTGGCCGAAGCACTCCAGGCTCTTGGTCCCCTCGCCCTGCGGCAGCACTACGGGCACGCCCTCCCGGCACTGGGCCAGTACGGTTTTCAGGTATGCCTCCGGAACTCCGGTGTCGCTTACCACCAGCACGCGGCGGTTCAGGTTGATCAGCTGCCCCACGCGCGAAAGGCCGCCCTGCTTGATAATGATGTCATAGCTGCGCACGCCAAGGCGCATCGTCAATTTCATACTCATATCCTCACACCCGCGTTTTTCTGCGCCGCGCTGTGCGCGGCTGAAAACTGTTTTCCCGCTGTTTTACCGTGCCGCCTGGCGGTCATATACGCCAAGCACACGCACGGTCCTGCACACGCCGGACAGCGTGTCCAGCAGCTCTTTCGATTTTTCCGCCGAAAGGTCGCCCACGACCTCCACATAAAAATAATATTCCCACGGCACATTGGGCATGGGACGGCTCTTGATGCACTCCAGATTGAAGCCCATCGCACCGATGAGCTGCATTACACGGGCCAGCCGGCCCGCCCGGTGGTCCACGGTGAACAACAGGCTGAACCGGTTGCCCGCAGCGTTCATCCTCCTGCCGATGACGATGAAGCGCGTGGTATTCGTCTCGCTGGTATTGATGTTCTCCGCCAGCACCGAAAGGCCGTACAGCGCCGCCGTCTCCAGCGAAGCGATGGCCGCCACGCTTTTATCTCCCGCCTCGGCTACGCTTTTTGCCGCGGCGGCAGTATTTTGGAAGGCCTGCGTTTCCAGCCCCAGGCTGCGGATGAACTTTGCCGACTGCTGCAGCGCCTGCGGATGGGACACAGCCTTTTTCACGTCCGACAAATGCGCGCCCGGAACGCCCAGCAGATTCTGGCTGACGGGCAGGTCGTATACGTCGCACACGCAGATATCCCTGTGGGCATAGCATAGGTCCAGCACCTCGGAAACGTCGCCCGCATGGCTGTTTTCAAAGGGCAGCACGCCGTAGGCCGCGTCGCCGCCGGCCACAGCGTCGAACACCTCCGCCCAGGTGGGATACGCCTGCGCCCGTACATGCTGGAACAGGCGGGTGAGGGCAATGTGGCTGAACGCGCCCTCCACGCCCTGATAGGCCACGGTCCCCATGCCCAGCACCGCGCGTTGGAACGCGCGGGACAGGCCCATGGTGTGGCGGATGAAATCCTCGTAATATTCAGCGTAGGCCTCGTCCGGCAGCCGGGCGCAGTTTTTGGCCACGACGGCCTCCTCCCGGGAAGCGTCCAAAACAGGCAGGCCCCGGGCCTGCTTGTATGCGGCCACCCTGCGCACGGCGTCCATACGGCGGCAGAACAGCGCCGCCATCTCCGCGTCCACCGCGTCGATCTCTCTGCGCGCCTGTTCCAGCTCGTTTTCCTGCTGCTCCATGGGCAGCACCTCCCCGTTGCTTCGATTTTTCGGGCAAAATCCAGGTAAAAACGGATATAAAATGTCCGGCGCCCTGCAACCCGTAAAGCGTATATACAGATGTATTATAGCATTATCCGCCCGGCAGCGCTATACAAACCACACAAAAAACAAGATTTTATCCCGGCAATTCGGCAATTTTTCAAACGGCCAGGGCGGCGCCGCCGACCGATATGCTATAATGATCTCAAACCCACGCGATCATGAAAAAGGGGGAACGGAAAGAATGAAGATTCGTCTTGCAAAACACACCCGCGCCCTTGCGGCGGCGCTGGCGTTCTGTGTGCTCAGCGCGGTGCCGGCTTACGCGCAGGAGGACGACACAGTGGAGGTTCCCGGCGTGCCCGTCACGCTGTCGCTGCCCGCCGGCAGCCTCATCCTTACGCGCGAAACACCCGTGGACGACGCCATTTTCGAAACGTTGAACGTAGACGGCGCAGCCATACTCGAAAACATGAATAAAAACGATCTGTATCTGGACGCCGTTCTTTTTAAACCTCCTTTGGAGTTTACCCTTGTCCGCGTTCAACTCCCTTCCAACAGCCTGATCGATTGGGAAAACTCCGAGGATGCGCAATTGTGCGCTTTTGTAGAATCCATCTACGAACAACTGGACAATATTACGGCCGACGATTGTAGCGTTTACTCCTCTGAACAGGGCATCCGCTTTGTCCGCGCCAATATTCTAGGTTCCAAGGATGGCATAACAACGCATTCCTGTCAATACATCACCATTCGCGGTGCCGATGTCTATTACTTAACAGGAATTGCCCTGTACGGTGACACGCTCACTTCTTCGGAATACGATTTTGTTGAGAAAGTCGCCGGCGGCCTGCGCTTTACCGGCCCGGCCCCACTTCCCCGGACGGCTTCCGCCGGGCTAAATGGGGACGACCCGCTCTACAAAGTGCTGGTCGGCGTGCTGTCGGCAGCCTGTCTGGGGCTCATCGCATGGGTAATCCGTAACATGCGCAAAAAAAGCGCTCCTTGCGTCCCGGCGCAGGCCATGCCGCCGGCGGCCGAGCCCTTTGGGGCTACCACGGTGGGAGTCCCCCCGGTTCCCACCGCTTCGGCCGGGCCTCCGGGCGCCGAGCGCTCGGGAGCCGCGCCCGACGCTGTCCCCGTCTTCTGCCCGCTGTGCGGCCAGCGCCTGCCGTCCGGCGTAACGTTCTGTCCCGGCTGCGGAACCCCAATTTCCTGACGCCCGTACTTCATGCATCTTGCAAGCGCCCCCGCGCGGCCGTTTTTTACGGGCCGCGCGGGGGCGCTTTTGCTTTATCTCAACGGCCCTGCAGCATGGGCATCTGCGCCATGCGGCCGAAGGCCTCCTCCATTTTGTCCAACCCCACGGTGCAGGCGATGCGCAGATACCCTTCTCCCGCGTCGCCGAAGGCCGAGCCGGGCAGCACCAGCACATGGGCTTCTTCCAAAATACGCTCACAGGCCTCGGCGCTTGTAAGCCCTGTCGGCCCCACACCGGGGAACAGGTAAATGCCGCCCCCCGCCGGGCTGAGCGTGAACCCCGGCAGCTCCCGGATGCGTTGTGCGCCATAGGCCATGCGCGCGGAAAATTCCGGCACGATCTGCGCAGCAAGCTCTTTGCGGCGGCGCAGCGCGTGCAGCGCGGCGCGCTGGGAGGGCGCGGGCGCGGAATATACCACGCTGTCGTTGATGCTTTTCACCGCCCGCGCAATGGGCTCCGGCGCTACAATGTTGCCCACGCGGAAGCCCGTCATCACAAAATTCTTGCTGAAGCTGTTGATGGCCACCGTGCGCTCTTTCATGCCCGGCAGCGTCAAAACAGGCAAAAATGGCTCGCTGTAACAAAAGCTGGTGTAAATATCATCCGCCACCACCAGCAGGTCGTTCTTCCGGGCAAAGCGCGCCACCGCCTCCAGCGTCGGTCGGGAATAACACACACCCGTGGGATTGTTGGGTGTATTGATGACCAGCGCCTTGGTGCGCGGCGTCAGATACTGCGCAGCGCGCTCCATATCCGGCTGCCAGCCGTCCGCTTCGCGGCAGGGCACGAACACCGGCACGCCGCCGCCCAGCCGTACCTGTGTGGCATAGGCTGAAAAGTACGGGTCAAAAATGAGCACCTCGTCGCCGGGGTCCAGGATGGCCTCCATAACAAGGTACATGGCAACGCACCCGGCCGTGGAGACAAAAATTTCCCGTTCACCCAGCGCCACGCCGTATTCTTCGGCGTAAAACCGGGCAATCTCCTCCCGAAGCTCCGGGTCCCCCCAGGGGTCGGTGTATTTCGTATGGCCCGCGCCCGCGTCTGCAAACGCCAGGTCGATGATTTTCTGCGGCGTTTTCAGGTCCGGATCGCCGATGGACAGGTCGATGATATCAGGATATCTGCCCGCCTTCTCAAATACTGTCATCATGGGGTTGCGGTCTTCCTGCTGCCAACGCCGCGCTCTGAAATCTTTCATGCTCTCTCCACTCCTATTCCCCGGGGGTCCGGCCGTCCGCCGGGCCAATATAGGCGAACCGCCGAGACGCTTTGCCGTCCCGTTCCACCGTTTCATTCCACATAGCGGCCGGACGCACCCAAAGCCCGCGCTCACCATACAGCGCACGGTATACCACCATTTCCTCTTGCGTCTCGCTGTGGCGGGCACAGAACAGCACCTCATACTCGTTTCCCTTGAAGTGCCGGTAACGGCCCGGTTTTACGGATGGCTCCATATCCGTCCCTCCCTTTTTTGCGCTGAAGATATGCCAAAAGTATAGCACAAAGCCGCCGCCCGTGCCATTCTTTTTGCGTTCACAGCAGGAATATGGTATAATATGTCCGCTTGGCGAATGCGAGCCACAGGCGAAGCATGAGCCTAGCGGCATAGATACCATGTTTCTTAGTGAACACGAGCGATACGCGAAGTGTGAGCTTAGAAATATGGTATAATAACCCCCAAAGCTGCCGCTTACACGGCTGCGTGTGTGCGTTGCACACGCCCCTGTGCCGGCGCACAGAGCTTTAAGAACATTGAACCATGCAAAATTTCAGCGAGTGAAATTTTGTTTGAAGCCGCCGGCGGCTTCAACGCCATCTTTCTAAGCGGCCAAGCGCGATAAGTGGAGCGGCGGGCTTTAGAAGGGCGGCGGAACGTCTGTTTATCCGGACTTTCCCCGCAACAGGAGGACTGATCATGCGCGTACTGAAAAAAATCCTTCTCTGGCTGCTGCTCGTGGCCGTACTGGCCGCGCTCATCGTGGGCGGGGCGGTGGCCTGGTTTTACTATAATACCGACCCCGAAGCATTCGACGCTCCTGCCGTTACCGCGGGCGGCACGGCGCTGGCCGTCAACGGCTATGAATGGAACGCCCCTGTGATGGGCGGCGTCCTGTTCAAAAGCGCGTCCGCGCCCGCCACGCTGGAAACGCAGGATCTGGGCACCTGGGAGCAGGCCTCGCTGGATATAACACTGCCCGCGGACCGGCCCACGCATCTTGTGGTGAAGGACGCATCCGGCAATGTGCTGCTGGACGTAAATAACGAGGCTCAGGTGACCGTTGCGTTCCCCGCCAACGGCAAGTACACGCTGGAAGCGGACGTAACGGTTCCCCGGCACAGTTCCGCCGATAAACCCGGCGCGCCCGCCCACGGATACGGCGTGTTCCGGTACAGCGCCCGCGTCAACGTCAGCGCACAACCCAAGGTGGAATTTTCCGCCACGCGGGTGGAGCAGGGCGCAGTGGTCACCGTGCTTCTCACAGGCTTTCTGGACGGGCCGGAGCCATCCGTCGAAACAGATCTCAGCCTGGCCCAATTCTGCGACGTGCCTGGCGGAAAGGCCGCGTTCATCGGTGTGCACTACAACCGGGAGCCCGGCGATTATACCGTGCGCGTAACGTGCGGCAGCGTCGACGTGACGCAGACTGTGACTGTCGTTCACCGGGATTTTCCCAAGCAGAACATGACCATTGACCAGAGCGTGGCCGACGCCACGGTGAACAGCGCCGCCGCCAATCAGGAATGGAAAGACGTAATGTTTCCGCTGTACGCCTCGGCGGACGCGGAGATCTACTGGAGCGGCACGTTCATCCGCCCCTGCGGCACCACCGCCCAGAACACCCAGTACGGCCTGTACCGCTACACCAACGGTTCGCCTTACCCTGAACGACACGCAGGCATCGATTATGACTGCGACCTGGGCGACGCGGTCTGGGCTCCGGGCCGGGGCAAGGTGGTCTATGCCGGCTTTTTGCAAATGACGGGCAACACCGTTGTCATCGAACACGGCGGCGGCCTCAAAAGCTATTTCTTCCACCTGGATTCCCTTGCCTGCAAGCAGGGGGACATCGTGGAAAAAGAACAGCTTATCGGGCAGGCGGGCAGCACGGGCTATTCCACAGGCCCGCACCTGCACTACGAGGCGCGCATCGGCAACCAGAGCATTGACCCCGACCAGCTTTTCAACGGCAGCAGCGGGCTGTACTTTGCCCGATAAACCGCCGGAACAAGGAGATACCGGATGGAACCGAACGAACCCCTGAACGCGGCCCCGCAGCCGGACGCCGCGCCTGTTACAACACAGTCTCCCGCCGCAACACAGGAGCGCCCGGCCGAAAAGCCCCGCGCTGCCGTCCGCGTGACGCAGCAATTTGTGGTGCGCATGCAGCGGGGCCAGAACGAGGCCGCGCTGCCCCCCAAGGGCGGTAAACCGCCCCTGCGTGCCACCTACAATGCAGTGGGCCAGCTGCTCTACCGCGTGGGCACACAGGCGGAATACACCTGCATCCGGCTGGGGCGCGGCATACGCGGCGCGTTCCGGCTGGCGCTGCGCGCCGCGGCCGCGCTGCTGCGCTTTGTGGGCGGCCCGCTGCTGGCGCTGTTTTCCAGCATCTGGGACGACCTTACGGCCCCGGCACGCCGTTTTGCCAGCGGCGTACGCCATATGCGCGACGCCGCGCGGGCGGAAGCCCAGGCGGGCGGCAGCGGCAAGCGGGCCGGTTTTGCCTATTTTAAAAACGGCGTCCATGCCTACCGGCATCTGGTCGGCGGCGCTCTGCGCTACCTGATGCCCGCCGCCGCGCTGTGTGTGCTGGTTTTCACCGTGCAGGAGGTGCTGGGCTCCAGCTTCTCGCTGGGCGTGAGCTACAGCGGCGACTTTCTTGTATTCATCGAAAATGAAGGCGTTTGGGATTCCGCCGAAAAAATGGTGCAGGAACGCGTGATGGCGTCCGAGGGCGCCAAGGTGGAATGGGACGAGCATCCGGTGTTCGAGCTTCGCATCGTGGACCCCGCCGCCCGCACCAGCGCCAGCGACCTGGTGGACAAGATCATCGCGGCATCCTCAGACAAGATCATGAAAGCCGTGGGCATCCGCGTGAACGGGGAGCTTATCGGTGTTGTGGAGGACGGACGTGCGGTGCAGCAGCTTTTGGACGACACACTGGCCGCTTATAACGACGGCACCCACGAGCGCGTGGAATTTTTGTACCCCATCGAGCAGGTGCCCGGCACCTATTTCACAAACTCTGTGCAGGATACCACGATGGTGCTGCAGGCTTTGCAGTCCAGCGACGTGCTGAGCGTAAAGGTGACGGACCTCATTGAATATGACGAGACCCTGGAATATACCACAGAGGAAGTGGAATCCGACCAGTACAACAAAGGCGTGCGCTTTATCTCCCAGCGCGGGCGCGACGGCACCCAGCATGTGGTGGCCGAGCAGACCAGCGTCAACGGCAGCGTCATCTCCACCGTTCCCGTGGAAGTGACCGTCACCGAGGAAATGACGCCGCGCATCTATACCATCGGCACGCGTGAGGCACAGTACGCTGTTTCCACAGCCGCCGGCGGAAGCGTCGTGGGCACGGGCTCCATGACGTTCCCGGTGCCCAGCCTCTCCTATATCACCACGCGCTTTGGCAGCGGCCACCGCGGCATCGACCTGTGTGCGCCCAACGGCACGCCTATCCTTGCGGCGGATTCCGGAACGGTCATCGAGGCCGGCTACCACTGGAGCTTTGGCAATTATCTGCTTATTGACCATGGCAACGGCATCACCACGCGCTACGCTCACTGCTCGGCGCTGCTGGTGGGCGCGGGCTCCACCGTTACGCGCGGCCAGCAGATCGCCACCATCGGCATTTCCGGCGTCGCCACAGGCTACCATTGCCATTTTGAGGTAGCAGTGAACGGAAGCCTAGTGAACCCCGCGCCCTATCTCGGCGTAAGTTGAACCTCCGCCTTTCCGTTTGCGGAAAGCGCCTCGCCCTTGGCCGCGGATGAACTCCAGACGCGGCCAAGGGCTGTTTGTATGGAATTTGAAAAGGGCTCGATGCTGCGGGCCGAAGCCGGGGATGAGCGTAAAGACCGGCGCAAAGAAAAGCATGCTGACGGCAAGGCAGACGCATTGCCCGAATGCGCGGCACTTGCACACGACAAGCAGGGCAGAGCTTGTCGAACCGTCCGCCAGAACCGGGAAAGGGAGACTGTACGGAAGCCGGCGCAGCATCCGCCACACAAACCCTACGGTCGAGTACTTGGCCAACATACTCGGGAAAAATACCATCCTGCTGTTATCCGTAGGCATACATGCTCCCTCCGCTTTTCCTATTGGAAGCGGGAACCATCCGTTTCCAGGAGGGTTATAGTGAAAAAGGGCGGAAAGGCAACCATCTGTATTTTTCACGGAACGTAAAAATTGCGGCCAAAACGCTTGACAGAGGCGGAGGAATGCATTATCCTATAAAACATACTAAAATGATGGGAAATGGAGGCGCAGGGCATGAGCCGGGATACCATTCAGCAGCGGCTGTGCCGCTGGCGGAACAGCCGAATGTGCATGGGAGGATGACCGCCGCACACCCGCCCGCGCCGTGCGGCGCGGGCCTGCACAGAAAGAAGGCTGTTACCATGTCTGATTTTAAAGGTTTGAACGTACATTTTGAAACGCTCCAGCTCCACGCGGGGCAGGAAAACCCGGACCCCGCCACGGACGCCCGCGCCGTGCCGATCTACCAGACCGCCTCGTATGTGTTCCACAGCAGCGCCCATGCAGCCGACCGCTTCGGCCTGCGGGACGCGGGAAACATCTACGGCCGCCTGACGAACCCCACGCAGGATGTGTTCGAGCAGCGCGTAGCGGCGCTGGAGGGCGGCGCAGCCGCGCTTGCGGTCGCTTCGGGCGCAGCGGCCATCGCTTATGTGTTCGGGGCGCTGGCGCCGGCTGGCCGGCATATCGTTTCCTCCAAGACCATTTACGGCGGCACATACAATCTGCTGGCTCATACGCTGCCGCTTTCGGGCGTAACGGCCACATTTGTGGATATTGGCGACCCGTCGGCCGTGGAGGCCGCCATCCGGCCGGAAACGCGCCTGCTGTTTGCCGAGACTTTGGGAAACCCCAATTCCGACGTGGCGGATGTGGAAACGCTGGCCGCCATCGCCCACCGTCACGGCATACCGCTGGTGGTGGATTCCACCTTTGCCACGCCCTACCTGCTGCGCCCCATTGAATACGGCGCGGATGTGGTGGTGCATTCGGCAACAAAATTTATCGGCGGGCACGGCACGTCGCTGGGCGGCGTCATTGTGGAGGGCGGCGGGTTCGATTGGACGGCCGCGGGCCGGTTCCCGGCCCTCAGCGCGCCCAACCCCAGCTACCACGGCGTCAGCTTCACGCAGGCTGCGGGGCCCGCGGCGCTGGTCACCTATATCCGCGCGGTGCTGCTTCGGGATACGGGCGCGGCCATCTCGCCGTTCAATGCTTTTCTGCTGCTGCAGGGGCTGGAGACCCTTTCCCTGCGTGTGGAGCGCCATGTGGAAAACGCGCTTCGTGTTGTCGATTTTCTGGTGAGCCATCCGAAGGTGGAGCGGGTAAACCATCCTTCTTTGCCGGAAAATGGATACCGCCCGCTGTATGAAAAGTATTTTCCCCGCGGCGGCGGCTCCATCTTTACGTTTGAGATCAAAGGCGGCGCGGCCGAGGCGCAGGCGTTCATTGATAAACTGCGCATCTTTTCGCTGCTGGCGAATGTGGCGGATGTCAAAAGCCTGGCCATCCACCCGGCAAGCACCACGCATTCCCAGATGACGCCGGAGGAGCTGGCCCAAAGCGGCATCCGGCCAAATACCATCCGCCTGTCCATTGGCACGGAACACATCGATGACATTCTGGCGGACCTTGCCGCGGCGCTGGAGGCTTGAACCGGAAGCCGCTCTATGCCGCGGAGGGCTTCAAAGAAATACGCAAAGCGGCGGCCCCGGGCCGCCGCTTTTGCGTTGCGGGCACAGCCCGCGGAAGGGAGAACGCAATGGAACAGGCAACGGGCGCGCGGCGTGCCGCTGTGGCTATGAGCGGGGGTGTGGACAGCTCTGTTGCGGCGCTGCTGCTGGCACAGGCGGGCTGGGCCTGTACGGGTGTGACGCTGCGCCTGTATGCGGGTGCGGATGCCGCGCCGGACGGTGCGCGCACCTGCTGCTCGCTGGAGGATGTGGAGGACGCGCGCGCCGTGGCACGACGGCTGGGCATCCGGCACTACACCTTTAATTTCACAGAAGCTTTTGAACGGGATGTGATCGGGCGCTTTGTGCAGGGATATCTGGCGGGTGAAACGCCCAACCCCTGTATCGACTGCAACAAACACATCAAGTTTTCCGCGCTGCTGCGCCGGGCTCAGCTCATGGGCTGTACCCATGTGGCCACGGGACATTACGCACGCATTGTCCGGGGCGCCAATGGGCGGATGCTGCTGCAGACAGGGCTGGACGCGGGCAAGGACCAGAGCTACATGCTCTACGGCATGACGCAGCGGGAGCTGGCGCACACGCTGTTCCCGCTGGGCGCGCTGACAAAAGCGGAGGTGCGCGCGCTGGCACTGGAAAACGGCTTTGGCAACGCCCGCAAGCGGGACAGCCAGGACATCTGCTTTGTGCCGGACGGCGATTATGCCGCCTTTGTGGAGCGGCACACGGGCTGCCCCTGTCCGCCGGGGGATATCCTGGATGAAGCCGGACGCGTCGTGGGACGCCACAGGGGATATATCCGATACACCGTGGGCCAGCGCAGGGGCTTGGGCATTGCTGCGCCGCAGCCGTTGTATGTGCGCGGCGTGTGCCCGGCGCGCAACACCGTTACAGTTGCCGGGGCCGGTGCGCTGTATACCGACACCGTGGACGCGCGGGAGCTGAACTGGATCGCCTGCGACGCACTGGGCGAACGTCCGGTGCGCCTGCTGGCAAAGCTACGCTACCGCCAGCCCGCCCGCCGGGCCACTGCGTGGCAGACAGGCCCCGACACACTGCGCGTGCGCTTTGACGAGCCGCAGCGCGCGCCCGCGCCGGGACAGGCGCTGGTGCTGTACGACGGAGGAACGGTGGTGGGCGGAGGCGTTCTTTTTTCCACGGTCTGAAACAAAAAACGCGCGGCGTACCGCACTGGCACGCCGCACGTTTTTTTGTTATACTGGTAAACAACGGCGGGGCGGAGCGGCGCCCTGTGCGGGAAGAACAAAACAGGCCGCGCGCAAAGCGCGCGGGGGAGGGGGAAACGCCTTGGCGTCCGGCGAGAGGGATCTGACGCGCGGCAGCGTATGGCGGCAGGTGCTGGCCTATGCGATGCCGCTGGTGGCCAGCAGCCTGCTGCAGGCGCTGTACAGCATGGTGGACACGGTCATCGCAGGCCACTTTGCGGGCAGCGCGGCCATTTCAGCCATCAACAATTCGGGACAGATATTAAACATCCTTACTAAGATCGCCATCGGCATCACAACAGGCGGCAATATCATCATCGGCCAGTATTACGGCGCAAAAGAGCATGGGCGGCTGGGCGAGGCGTCGGGCACGCTGCTCTCGCTTTCGCTGCTGCTTGGGGCGGCGACGGCTGTGGGCCTGTACGCGGGCGCATATCCGCTTTTGGGCCTGTTGGGTGCCCCGGCCATGGAGCAGTCTGTGGCGTATTTGCGCATCTGCGCGGTGGGCATGGTGTTCGTATTCGGTTACAACGCGCTTTCCGCCGTGCTGCGCGGCGTGGGCGATTCCCGCACGCCGCTGCTCATCATCGGCGTGGCTACGGTGGTGAACACCGTGCTGGACCTGTGGTTCGTGGCGGGGCTTGGCATGGGCACCGCGGGCGCCGCGCTTGCCACAACTGCCGCGCAGGCCGTCAGCTTCGGCATGGCGCTGGTGCTGGTGGCGCGGCGCACCGGGCTGCTGCAGCCGAAGCTGTCGTTTTTCCGTATGCACGGCGCACTGCTCCGGCTCATTCTTCGGCTGGGCATCCCCAGCGCACTGCAAATGACCATTGCCGGGTTCAGCTGGCTGGTGGTAACATTTCTTGTCAATCAGTACGGAGTGGATGTTTCGGCGGGCAACGGCGTGGCCATCAAGATCAAGGACATCTGCCAGCTGTTCATCTCCGCCATGGCCAGCGGTGCGACCACGATGATCGCCCAGAACCTCGGCGCATCCAAGTTCGAGCGTGCAAAGGATGTGATGTACACTGCCATGAAGATCACATGCGCCATGGCTGCGGCGATGATTGTTCTGGTGGAGCTGTTTGCGCCGCAGATGGCCGCCGTGTTTACAAATGAAGCCGCCGTGCGGGATGCGGCGGTGCTCAACCTGCGCATCGAGATCCTGGGACAGATATTCTACGCAGTGTTTATGGTATACCACGCGCTGGCCATCGGTGCGGGGCATTCCACCTTTGCCATGCTGTCCAGCTTTGCCAACTGCATCGTGTTCCGGGTGGTGCTCAGCCTGCTGTTCAATCATTTGTGGGGCATCTACGGGCTGTACGCGGCCTGTGCCGTAGCGCCTTCCATCTCGGTGCCGCTGGGCTGGCTGTACACCCGCTCGGGCGTTTGGCGGCGCAGTTTGGCCAAAACAGAAAAGTAACCTCCCGCACCGGCCCTTTCCGGGCCATGCGGGTGCAGAAAACGGCGGGTGCTTCCGGTAAGGGAAGCGCCCGCCGCGCTGTTTTACATTGTTTTCCCGGGAAAACTCAACCGGTGATTTTTTCAAATACTTCCGCACCCTGGCCGCAGATGGGACATTTGTAGTTGGCGGGAAGAGCCTCGCCCTCATAGATATAGCCGCACACCGTGCAGCGCCATCCCGTCACCTTTTCTTCGGGCGGACGGTAGCTGGAGGCCTTGGGCGGTGTGAGGCCTTTCTTTACCGCGTGGTAATAATCATAGGTCATCTGCGGAACATCGTCCAGCACGGCCCAGTCATCCACGCGCGCCACGAACAGGATGTGTGTGCCGAGGTCCACCTCGTTCACTACGGTGCAGGCGAAGCGCGCCGCACACTGCTCTGTCACATAGGGCACGCCGTTTATATCCCGCGCCCAGGCAAAGCCCGCGAACTTGTCCACATCCCGGCTGCACTGGAACCCGAACCGGCCGATCAGCTCCATCGAGGCGCTCTCGGCCAGCACAGTGGCCGAGAATTTGCCGGACTCCAGAATGGTCTGGGTGGTTTGATTCTCCTTATTGATGGTCACCGCCACCTGCACCGGGGAAACGGTCACCTGCCCCAGTGTGTTGACGATGCAGCCCGCCGCTTTTCCGCCGGCTTCGGAGGAGACGATGTACAGCCCGTAGCTGAGTTTATCGAATGCATGATAATCCATAGATGGGCCTCCCTGAAATCATTATTGATAATAGTTTTCATTATAATGCGAAAAATTTTTCCGTCAAGACGCGGGGCGCATTTCCCTGTTTTTATTATGGCACATTTTTGCACAAAAAAGAAGCTGTGGGCCAAACGAAACTGAAAGTGCAAAAAACGAATACGGCAAGCGCAAGAAAACCGCGCGCGTCTGTGTTAAAATGAAAGCAAACAATCGCGGCCCGGCGCTGTTTGACGCGGGCCTTTCAACAAAAAAGGAGTGTGCGCGCATGAATTTCCTGAATGTGGACATCCCCGTCAAAAACGTGCCGGAGCTGGACAAGGGCTTTGTGCCCCTGGGCCTGTTCTTCAAAAATTACCAGAAGGGCGCGGCGAAGCCCCTGTGCATCGCCGTGGAACGCTCGGGCGGCCAGATCGGCACCTACGAGACCAAGATCTACGGCACGCCGGAAATGGAGCAGGCCGACGCGTATTATGTGGACCGTCTGGTCAAGTTCCTTTTGTGGAGCTGGGGCGGCTTCAAGGTGAGCATCTGCGGCGACGACAACGTGGCCGCAGCCATCCGCGCCGCGTACAGCGAGGGCGGCTCCCGCGCCTTTGACAAGGGCTTTATGGAGCAGGTGTACGAGACGGAGTTCATCGTCGAGAGCCTGCCCTACGACAAAAAGCCCGAGGCAGTGCAGCGCGCCGAATCCATCGGCCGCCACCTGGACGGCGGGCGCATCGGCTTCGACGCCGGCGGCTCGGACCGCAAGGTGTCCGCCGTGCTGGACGGCGAGCCCATTTACAGCGAGGAAGTCGTATGGTTCCCCAAGACGATCTCCAACCCCGATTACCACTTTGAAGGCATCATGGCGGCGCTGTCCACAGCCGCGGCCAAGATTTTGGAAAAGGGCGGCCATGTGGATGCCATCGGCGTGTCCTCCGCGGGCGTGTACATCGACAACAAGTGCATGGTCGCTAGCCTGTTTTTGAAGGTGGGCAAGGACGAGTTCGACAAGAAGGTCAAGAACATTTACACCCGTGCGGCCGAGCAGCTTTCCAGCCAGCTTGGTTATCACATTCCCGTGGTGGTGGCCAACGACGGCGACGTCAGCGCGCTGGCGGGCGCCATGGGCCTGGGCGAAAACGGCATCATGGGCATCGCCATGGGCACCAGCGAGGCTGTGGGCTATGTGGATACCGAGGGCAACATCTGCGGCTGGCTGAACGAGCTTGCCTTTGCTCCCGTGGACGGCCAGCCGGACGCCATGGAGGACGAGTGGAGCGGCGACATCGGCTGCGGCGTGAAATACTTCAGCCAGGACGGCGTCATCAAGCTGGCCCCGCGCGCGGGCATCGAGCTGACGGGCGCGTCTCCGGCTGAAAAGCTCAAGGAAGTGCAGGCCCTGATGGCCGCGGATGACGCCCGCGCCAAGGCTGTGTACGAATCCATCGGCGTATACCTGGGCCACACGCTGGGCCTGTACGCCATGTTCTACGACATCCGCCACGTGCAGATGATGGGCCGCGTGATGAGCGGCAAGGGCGGCGACATCATTATGGAAACGGCCTCCCGCGTAATGGACGAGGAATACCCGGACGTGGCCTTCCGCCCCGAAGCACCCGACGAAAAAACGCGCCGCGTGGGCCAGAGCGCTGCGGCTGCCAGCCTGCCGGAGCTGAAATAATTCCGGCTTGCCGCATAATAAAAACCGCGCGAAGGATTTATTTCCTCCGCGCGGTTTGTTATAATTGGGAAAAGCGGATGTGAAATGCTGAAGGAAGCGCCGGCGGCCGCTCCGCCGTTCAAAAGAAAAGAGGATATTTATGCTGTACGATACGCTGGAAAATCTGAACCAGTACACGGGCCTGTTCCCAAACCTGGACAAAGCCATTGATTTTATTGAGGACAACGACGTTTCCGCGCTGCCTTTGGGCCGCACGGAGATCGACGGGGACGACGTGTACGTCACGGTGATGGAGGCCGAGCCCACGCCCGGCGAGGGACGCGCATTCGAGACGCATTCCCGCTATATGGATCTTCAGATGGACCTGGAGGGTGCGGAGCTGTGCGAGGTGGCGCTGGGCGATGTGGAGGAAGCAGAGCCCTATGACGAGGAAAAGGATTTTGCGCTGTGGAACGGAGCCGCCAGCGCCGCGCTGGTACTGGGAGAGGGCCGGTTCGCAGTGTTTATGGTGGAGGAGCCGCATAAGCCTGCCATTAAGGCGCAGGGCTGCGATAAGGTGAAAAAAGCGGTGTTCAAGATCGCATACTGAACCGGAGGGTGCAAAACAGCCGCAGGTTGTTCGGAGCCGGTCCGGCGGGGCCGCCGGAATGGCGCTTGGCGTGCGGCACGAAAAAGAACGGGAGGCATTGCGGGATGGAGAGCTTTATCATCGGCATAGCGGGGGGCACGGGCAGCGGCAAAACGACGCTGACAAAGCGGCTGAAGGAGCGCTTCGGCGACGACGTTTCGGTCATCAGCCACGACAATTACTACAAGCGCCACGATGAGCTGCCCTATGAGGAGCGCTGCAGGCTGAATTACGACCATCCGGACGCATTCGATACAGATCTGATGGTGGAGCAGGTTCAGGCGCTGCGCCGGGGCGAGACGATCGCCTGCCCGGTGTACGACTTTACGGTGCACAACCGTTCCGAGGACACGCTGCTCATTGCGCCCACAAGCGTCATCATCCTTGAGGGCATTCTCATTTTTGCGGATTCCAAGCTGCGGGATCTGATGGATGTGAAGATATTTGTGGATACCGACGCGGACGTGCGTATTCTGCGCCGCGTGGTGCGGGACGTGAAGAAGCGCGGCCGCACGCTGGAGAGCGTGGTGCAGCAATATCTTACGACCGTCAAGCCTATGCACGAGCAGTTTGTGGAGCCGAGCAAGCGCTGTGCGGACATCATCGTGCCCGAGGGCGGCAAAAATCTGGTTGCACTGGATATGATCATCCAGCGGGTGGAACACCATATCCGCGGCCAGCAGGAGCCTTGAACGGGACAGGCCGGGACGGATTTTTTCCGCCCCGGCAAAATTTTTGCTTGACTCTGACGGTGCGTCATAGTGTATTGTAGCTTTTGGGAGGCATGGATGCGGCGGCGCGCCGCCGCCTGCCTCCCGGACAGAAAGGAGGAACAGCCATGGAATACACCGTAAACGGCCTTGCACGGCTGGCGGGCGTGAGCGTACGCACGCTGCACTGGTACGATGAGATCGGCCTGCTGCGCCCGGCCCGCGTCACCGAAGCGGGCTACCGGATGTATGGCCCGGATGAGGTGGATGCGCTGCAGAGCATCCTGTTCTACCGGGCGCTTGGCGTGCCGCTCAAACAGATCGGCGCGCTGATGGCGGACGCCTCCGCCGGACGGCTGGCCGCTTTGCAGAGCCATCGCGCCGCGCTGCTTTGCCGGCGAGCGCAGCTGGACGCCCTGCTGGCCACGCTGGACAAAACCATTTTGACGGAAGAAGGGAAATGTGCGATGACAGACGCAGAGAAATTTGAGGGCTTCAAACAGAAGCTCGTGGCGGAAAACGAGGCCGAATACGGCACAGAGGCAAGGGGCAAATACGGAGACATGGCCGTGGATGCCTCCAACGCGAGGCTGATGGGGCTTTCGCCCGAGCAGTACGGCGAGATGCAGAAGCTGAGCGCGCGGATCAACGCCGCTCTGGCCGCCGCGGTGCGCGCGGGCGAAGCGCCGGACGGGCCCGAGGGGCGGCGCATCGCCGGGCTGCATAAGCAATGGCTGTGCTTCACTTGGCCCAAGTACACGCCCAAGGCACACCTCGGCCTGGCAGAAATGTATGTGGCGGACGAACGCTTCACTGCCTACTACGACGCTGAAACGCCGGGCTGCGCGGCTTTTTTGCGGGACGCGGTGGCGGCTTTCACGGGCTGCTGAGACGGTGCGGCCGCAGAGGCCGGCATAAAAGCAACCGCAAAGCGGCAAAAAACGCTCCGGGCGCCCGGCTGAACGATGCCGGCCGCGCCCGGGGCGCTTTGTTTGAAAGCACGGCGCGTCTGTTTACGTGGAGGCGTCTTTACCGTGCAGGCTTTTTGTTCGTTTGCAGTCGTAAATAAAAAAGCGCATGGAAGCGGCTTTCCCGTTGATGTGGAACAGATGCTCCCTTTCGCAGCGGCGCCGCATGCCTTGGTGTTCGTAAAAGCCGTAGTTGCAGCTTGTGTCGGTGAACAAATAAATTTCGTCTAATTTTTGTTGGCCGGTATAATCGAGAGCCGCCCGAAACAGCGCTTTGCCTACGCCTTGTCCGCGGCACGAGGGACTCACCACAAACAATGCAAGCTCCGCCGGATAGTTCTTGCCGCTTTCGCGCAGCAATTCCCTGTCTATCCCCGTGACGTTTTCAAAAATTTTGGATACGGCCCGGCCCTCTTTGGTGAGATAGAGCGACAGAACGGCCCGAAGCTGCCGGAATCTGTTTGGAAGCGGACACGTGTGACGCGCGATATCCTTTACCAGAATAATGCCCACGGGTTTGCCGTTCAGCACGGCCACCCGGGAGAATGTGTAATTGGTCAGACAACTGCTCAAAAATACGTCTGCCAGCCGGGACGCGGTTTTTGGGCTGCTGAATTCGTCGTAGCGCCAGGTTTTGCGGATGATGTTTTTTAAAGCGATAAAGTCATTTTTTTGATATTCTCTCAATTGCAGCGGCATGAAGGGCCTCCTTGTTTTATATCTCGGTATCCTATAAGATAAAGGATACAGTAACTGTAAAGTCAACAGGGAGAGCTGCACAAATGAAGAAAAGTTTTAAAAGCCTGACAACGGCCCAGTTTGCAAAGCTGCACGGGGTGAACAAGCGCACGCTGCACTACTATGATGACATCGGCCTTTTCAGCCCGCGGGCAAAGGGAGAAAACGGTTACCGCTTTTACGACGCCGCCCAAAGCCTGGATTTTGAATACATCCGCATGCTCAAGGAGCTGAACATGAGCATCGATGAGATTGCAGCGTACTGCAAAGCGCCCACACCCGCCCGCTTTCTTGAAATAGCGTCCGCCAAGGAAGAAGAGATCGGCCGGCAGATCAAAAAGCTGCGGCACGCCCAAAAGGTGCTGCGCACAAAAAAGGAACAGGCCGCTTTTTGCGGAGAGCTGCGGGAACGGGAGATCAGAATAGAAGCGTGCAGGGCCGAGAGGCTTCTGGTACTGCCCTATGACTTTGCAGAGGACGACATGCAGCGGGTGTTCGCCCATGCCAAAGAGAAATGGAGCATAGAGCAGATCCGTATGGGCATCGGCGGTTTTATTTCGCTGGACAAGGTGTACGGCGGAAACTTTGAGGCTTATGATGGAATCTATACGCCCGCGCTGAGCAGCGCGTCTGCGGCGGACAGCCTGACGCGCCCAAAGGGGAACTATTTGTGCGGATATCAGAAAGGCGTTTGGAGCAGGCTGCCGCTGCTGTACGAGGCAATGACCGAATATGCAGAACAAAATGGCCTGAGGCTTTCCGGATATGCCTACGAGGTAGGGATGAATGAATTCATGATCTCAGCCCCAGACGAATACATTACAAAGGTCATGATTTTGATACAGGAAAATGTATGACCGCAAGGCGGCAAAGCGGGGCTGGAGCGCTATTCCTCCAGCAGCGTGACCGTCTGCGCGTCTGCATCCAGCCGGACCTTTGCGCCGATGGGGACCGTGAGCATGGGGTGGGTATGGCAGCAGTCAAATTCCGCCAGCACGGGAAAATCTACATCTCCCATCACCTCTTGAAGAATCTCATAGGGCTGGCGGCCCGTGCCCATATCGTCGAATTTTTCATGCTTGCCCAAAATAAGCCCGGAGATGCGTTCAAAAATGCCGGCGCATTTCAGCAGTGAAAAGCTCCGCTCCACCGTGGCCGCGTCCTTGAGGGAATCTTCGATCATCAGGATCGTTCCGTCCGTGATCTCCGGAAAATATTTTGTGCCCCAGATCCCCTGCATGGTGTTCAGATTCCCGCCGATGAGCGTGCCTGTCGCGGCTCCCGGGTGCAGCGTCACCAGCGCATTGACGCGCCCTTTCTTGGCTTTGTCCTGGGAATTCCAGTCGATAAATTCGTCGGTCCACTGCGGGGGCGTGGGCAGGGTGTGAGGAAGGGTGAGCCGTTCTGTTACAATGTCGGTAAAATATGTATAGGTCTCGTCCACAAACGGTGGGAATTCGCCGAAGGAGGCCACCACGGCGGGGCCATAATAAGTCGTGAGCCCGGTCTGGGCATAAATACCCAGCAGCAGCGCCGTCACATCCGAATAGCCGACGATGATCTTCGGGTCTTTGCACAGGCCCTCATACTCCAGATACGGCAGCAGGGAGTTGGAATTGTTGCCGCCGATGGCCGCCATGATGCACCGAACGTTCGGGGCGCGGACCAACGCGTTGAATTCCTCCGCCCGCTCCCGGATCGTTCCGGAACGGTAAAAATCCCGCCGACCTGTCAGAGAACCCTCCAAAAAGCGAAAGCCTTTGGCTTCCAGATATTCTTTGCCGCGCCGGTAGCGCGCCGCGGCCGTCGCCGTGGCGGGGGACGAGGGGGAAAACACCGCGATGGTGTCCCCCGGGCGGAGCTTTGCGGGTATCATGAGCATTCCCTCTCTTTCGGTAAAATGCAATGTGTGCCGCGCCGACGGCAGGCATCAACCGGTATATTATAGCACGGGGAGCTTTTGAGCGGCAAGGCGGCCCGGGCGCAGGGGGTCACGCGGCGTCATCTTCCGGCCCCGCTCCGCCGTCCGGCGGAACGCCCGCTGCTTCTTCCGGGCCGGGGCCCGCCGCCGCGCTGCCGGAGCCTGTCCCGCCGCCTGCCGCAGACGGAGAGACGGGCTGTCCGTCTGCGTCTCCAGCCGCGCCCTGAGGCACACTGTCCGGGGCGGCGGATACGCCGTCGCCGCTCCACGCACTGTACGAGGAGGCGCGCTTGAAGTAGGCCGCCGCGACAGTGACGGAATTTTCCGCAAGCTCATAGCGCCCGTCCGCCCATGTGCCGGGCAGTACGCCCGCGCGGTATTGGGGAGGCTCCTTGCGCAGGAAACCGAAAATACGCTCATAGTCGAAGATCTGGGTGGCCGTCAGGTTGGTGGAGCTCTGCGCCAGAACCGCGCGCACGGCATCCGGTACTGTGTCTGCCAGCGCGTCGCCGCCGATGCGCAGAAAGGCAAGATACCCCTCCGCGCGCAGCAGTGCCTGCATGTCCGGCGTAGCCGCGCCCGCAGCCAGCACGTCTGCCAGCATCTGCGGCGTCAGCGAGACCGTCTGTACCCCGGGGATGTTCAATTGCAGCTGCCCCAGGGCCTCGGGCGTCATGTAATTGGCCAGCGGGATGCGCGCGGTACCGAAGCCCGCCGCAAGATCCACCAGACGGTCCGCGGTGCAGTAAAGGTAATTGTCGATTTCAATGTCCAGTGTTTCCATCAAAGCCGCCGCGGCCTGGGCCGGGCCCGCCTGTTCGGCCGCATCTGCCAGCGTGGCGGGCCGCCCGTTCACAAGCACCACGGTCTCGCCGGGGATGGCCACCGAGCACAAATTGCCCTCCAGCGCATCGAAGCGCAGCAGCACAAAGGTCTCGGGCTGCTCCGGCCCGGTCATCAGCAAAAAGTTTTTTTCATCGCCCAGCGTGGGCTGCGCAATGGGCACGCCGCTTTGTACAGTGTCGGCGGGCGCGCTGCGCGTAAAAATGACGGCGGCTACCGCCAGATAGATGGGCAGCAGCACGGCCAGCGTGCAGCCCAGCCCCAGCCAGAACGCTTTTGCTCTGCTCACGTGCGTGCCTCCTTCCGTTTTTTGTATATATCTTGGGCGTCCGGCGCACTTTATATACAAAAAGCGGGAGGGAGAACGGTATGGAAAAGAACACGCAGCCCCAGCGGGACGCTGCCGCGCGCATCCAGAACCCAACGGTGCGGGCCATTGTGCTGCAGCCGCCCAGCGGGACGGACCCCAGCGGCAGCTATACGGGCAAGCCGCTGGACGAAACGGAAAGGCCCGTGCAGGACGCAGACGATTTGTAGCACAGGCAGAAAACCGCGGGCGGTGCAATGCGCACCGCCCGCGGTTTTTCTTTTGAGTAAGGAAACCACCATTAGCGGGTGGTTATGACTATTGCTCGGCGCTTAACAGCCCGTAGCCTCAAAATGGAAGCAAGCTGCTTTTTACAGCTTTTCGCAGTGCTCCCGAATGATGGCGCAGCTTTTGGCAAAGCCCTCCGCCTCGTCGCGGCTCAGCGTCAGTTCGATGACCTCTTCCACACCCGCAGCGCCCAGAATACAGGGAACGCTGGCGTACACGCCGTGCTGGCCGTAAGGTCCGTCCAGCAGCGTGGAACAGGGAAGCACGGCCTTTTCATCGTGCAGAATGGCTTTGATGACCGCCGCAGCCGCCGCACCAATGCCAAATTCTGTGCAGCCCTTGCCCTGCACGATGTCCCAGCCGGCCGCCACGGTAGAGCGCCAGGCTCCGTACAGATCCGCCTGGCCGCGGGTGTCCGGCTGCTCCGCCATCCAGTCCGTCAGCGGCTTGCCGCACACAGTGGCGGCGCTGAACGCCGCGATTTGGCTGTCGCCGTGCTCGCCCAGCTCATAGGCGCAGACGCTGTGAGGCGAAACGCCCAGCATCGCCGCCAGACGTCTGCGCAGCCGGGCGGAGTCCAGAGCCGTGCCCGTACCCACCACGTTCAGCCCGGTGATGCGGGCAAAATACTGCGCGATGACATCGCAGGGGTTGGAGATGGAGACTACGATGCCCGAAAAACCACTGGCGGTAAGCTGCGGGGCGATTTCCGCAATGACCTTGACCGTCGCGTCCAGCTCCAGAAGGCGGTCCTGTTCAAAAATGGTGCTGCACGCGCTGAGCACCACGATATCCGCGTCCGCCAGCGCTTCATAGCCGCCCGCGTATATTTTTGCGGGCAGCGGCATATAGGCCACGCTGTCCGCGATGTCGTCGGCATGGCGGCGCGCCTTGCCCTCGTCTGTGTCAAGCAGCACGATCTCATCGCACAGGCCCTGGGTCATCAGGCTGCTGGCCACGTGACTGCCCACATGCCCGGCCCCGATGATGCCGATTTTCGTCGTTTTTTTCATATGTCCCATCCCTTTTTCTGTTATGAAAAAATCTTACACGCAAACCAGAGCCTCGTCAAGCGGAGAAAAGAGAAATAATCCCCCGGGCCTGTGCGCATACTATCCCGGAGGCGGGGCCGCGTGCGCCGCCCGCAAAGGAGTTGGAATGATGCAGGCGTTTTTAAAGCAGCACAGATGGGTGATCCTCGCCGCGGGCGCGGCCATCCAGGTCCTGACGGGCGTGCCCGCGGCCTGGGGCGTGTTTCAGCGCGGCGTGTGCGAGGGCTATTCCCTTTCGCAAGAGAACGCGGCCATGATTTTCAGCCTCACCATTTGTTTTTTCGGCATTGGGTGTATCCTGGGCGGCCTTTTACAGGACAAAAAGGGGCCGCGCACGGCCGGGCTTGCAGGCGCGGTACTGCTGTCGGCGGGCTTCTGCGGCGCGGGCTTCATCCCGGGGGAAAATCCGTGGTTCTTTTACGGTGTGTTCAGCGTGCCTGTGGGGCTGGGCTGTGCGTTTTTGTATCCTTCGGTCATGTCCTGCGCGCAGAAGTGGTATGCGGACCGCAAGGGCCTGGCCACGGGCGTCATCGGCGGCGCGGTGGGCGCGTCCGGCGCGGTGCTCACGTTTCTGGGCCGCTTTCTCATCGGCACCTGGAGTATCCGCACCGCGTTCTGGGTGCTGGGCCTTCTGATGCTGGCGGTGTGCGGCGCGGGCGCGGCTATTTTGGAAAACCCGGAGCAGCCGCCCCGGGAAACAGCGAAGCAGAAGCGCGGCGGAGGACCGGCACCCAAAAGGCCGCGGGACTACAGCGTAAAAGAAATGCTCAAAACAAACCAATACTGGCTGATGTTCGCCGTAGTGGGGCTTGCAACGCCGGCCGTGCTGCTGTTCAGCCCCATCATCGTGGAGCTGGCACAGGAGCGCGGGCTTTCGCAGACGGCGGCGCTGGCCTGCATCGTGGTGGGCTCGGTCTTTTCGGCGGCAGGACGGCTTTTAATGCCCTGGCTCAGCGATAAGATCGGACGGCGGTATACCGACATGCTTCTGCTGGCTGCGCTGTGCGGATTTTCGGTGTGGTTCATCTATGCAGGCAGCTGGTGGGTGATCCTGGTGTACAGTCTGCTGACGTTCTGCTATTCCGGCGAGGCCGCTGTCATTCCCGCGGCCGGAACAGACCTGTTCGGCCAGAAGAACGCGGGCATCAACTACGGCTTTCTGGCGCTGGGCATGAGTGTGGGCAGCGTAGGCTTCCCGTTGCTGGCCCGCTGCTTTGAAGGCGAGACCGTGCGGCATTTCATTGCCATTGCGGCCACGGCGGCGGGCTTTGTGTGCCTGTGGTTTTTAAAGCCCACCCAGGGCGAACGCCTGTAAGAGCGCCTGTAACGGGAGAGGGGGAAAAGGGAGACGCCTTTAGCCAAAGCCCCGTAAGGATGTTTTTTGAAAGGGATACGGTGTAACCCCGTTTTCGGGGTTGCACCGTTTTCTCTATTAGGCTGTAAGCCTGTATTCCTGCGGGTTTGACTGTATTTTCTCCATCAGGCTTTTGATCTCGTCCTCTGTGGGAATGTCAATCAGTCCGATGGCTGTGAAGTAGATGTCCACCTTCACAGAGCAGTGACCGCTTGACTTGTCGTTGTTGTGAACCTCAATCCTCCGTATCAGCGAGTTGACAAGCGTTGGCGTCAGTTCCTCAAATGCCGTGCTGCTTCGCAGGACTTTCAGCAGGGTTTTCAGGTCAAGGCTTGTCTGTTCTATACTGACAAGCCTTTTCTCGTCCTCATCGACCCTTTTGACAAGCTCCCTCTGCTCGTTTTCGTAATTGATCGACATTCTTGCATAGCGTTCGGCTGAGATGTTGCCGAGGACCTGATCCTCATAGATGCGCTCTATCAGCTTGTCAAGGTCTTGAATACGCCGCTTTCCGCTTTCAATGGAGGACTTGAGCCTGTTTGTTTCCGTCCGCTTGGATACGATGTCTTTCTGCGCCATCAGGTATAGAAACACCGGTTCATAGCATCTAACGAAGTCCGCCAAGCTGTTGATAGCTTCCAGCACGATCTTTTCCAGCACTACATTGCGGATATAGTGTATCTGACAGTTTCCTCTGCCGCTTTTGTAGTTGGCGCAGCGGTAATGCTCCTGATTGGCGTTAAGGCTCTTGGCGGCACAGAAATGGAGCTTTGAACCGCAGTCCGCACAGAACACTTTGCCGGAAAAAAGGCTTGTCCTACCCGTTGCTGTCGGACGGATGCGGTTCTCACGAAGCTCCTGTACTCGTTTCCAGGTGTCCTCGTCGATGATGGCAGGCTGAGTGTTCGGGATGATCTGCCACTCGTCCTTTGGATTATACACGGTCTTGTGAACCTTGTAGCTGACCGTGGTGGTCATAAAGTTCACGGTGCAGCCCGTGTACTGCTGATTGGCAAGAATACCGGCGACGGTTTTCTGATCCCAAGCGTATGGGTGGGTATACTGCTTTCTTGTTTTTCTGCCAAGCGAAGCGTAATAGGCGGAAGGGATGAGAACCTTTTCCTGTTCAAGCTGCTTTGCGATCTGCAACGGACCTCGCCCGTCAAGGCAGAGTGCGTAGATTTTCCGCACAATATCCGCTGCCGGTTCGTCTACCAGCCAGTCCTCCTTATCCTGTGGGTTCTTGAGATAGCCGAATGGGACGGAGGAACTGACCCGCTTGCCGTTTGCCGCCTTGTTCTTCCATACCGCACGGATTTTCTTGCTCGTTTGAGCAGCATACCACTCGTTAAATAAGTCGGAAATAATGGCATACTTCTCTGTACCCGTGTAGCCGGGGTATTCGTATTTCAGCCTGATCACCTTGCAGTCAGCCTTAAATGCTTCTGTCAGGGCGTCAAGGTTTAATGTGTTGTCAGTCATTTTCGTAATCTCCTTTGAATTTTGAATTTTTGGTTGAACTCAAAATTCGGAGATCACGGGTATTTCGCTATGTAGCAGAGCCAGTTCTTCAACATATGGAAGGAGGGCAAGAGCTATGACGAACGGCAGCAACAGAAGCAAAGAAATAAAAAGCAGGCTCGGTCTGTCCTCCCGGACTTTTGCCTTCATAACGAAATGCGGTCAGTTCAGACGAAAACGGGGATAGCACAGGGCTATCTTGATTTCTCGCAGGGCTGTTCGGTGAGCAGTTCTGCTTTTACTTTATATATGGGAGATGATACACGATGATTTATTTTACGGCAGACACGCATTTCGGTCACTACAATGTCATCCGGTTCTGCGACCGTCCCTTTGCCTCCGCCGAGGAAATGGACGAGGCGATGATTCAAAACTGGAACGATAGAGTGACCGGAAACGATACGGTATATATTCTTGGGGATATGTTTTTCCGCAGCACCAATGCGGAGGGAATCCTGAAGCGGTTGAAGGGCAAGAAGCGGCTGATCGTCGGCAACCACGACGGCTCGTGGATGACGAAGTTTGACTACGCAAGGTATTTTTTCAGCGTGGACAAGTTTTTGGAAACCTCGGACGGAAAGCGCTCTTTAACGCTATGCCATTACCCGATGCTTTCGTGGAAGCACGCGAAGCGGTCATATATGATCCACGGGCATATTCATAATGATACGAGGGCAGACTTCTGGCCGCTGATTGCCGCACGGGAGAATGTTTTGAATGCCGGTGTGGATATAAACAGCTTTAAGCCTGTAACTTTTGATGAGCTGCTGGAAAACAACCGCCATTTCAAGGAAAACTCTTTGGCGGAAAGCTATACCTGAAATGAAAAGAGCCGCTTACTCCGATTGGGAATAAGCGGCTCGAACTCTATTCAGATGTATACGACCTTCAGCTTTTTTCGCTTTGCGCCGGTCAGCTTCACCAGCACATCGTCAACGGCGTCCGTGTATTTGCCCTGCCGGATAAGCGTGTTTTTCAGGTCTATGAGGGATTTGATAACCTCCGACCGTTCCTGCTCGGTCAGATAGATATGATACTTCTGTTCTTTCATTGTCCGGCACCTCCTGACGCTTCCATTATACTCCGGCAGTTGCAAAAAACGCAAAGATGCGATTATACTATATATATACTGATAGCAACAAGGCTCCAACCTTGCCGGTTGAAGCCCTGTTGCTGCCTTTGCGAATGCCACTTTTCTGTTCGTTTGAAATTATCGCCTTAGTGGGCTGTGGCATTTTTTGCCCTCCCCTTTTTTTAAGAAGCGTATGCGCGCGCGGGTCGCCAAGATCACCCAGCGCGGAAGCGCTGGCGGAACGGATCTCGGGGTCGTCGTCCAGCAGCAGGGTGATGAGGACGTTGCAGGCATTGTCCTTTCCGGCCCTGCCCAGCCCGGCAATGGCGGCAAGACGGACGTTTTTGTCGCGGTCATGCACGAGCTTGACCAGCTCATCCTCTTTCCCCTTTTGAACACATTTTTCGATTTTTTCCAGTTTCCCCATACAGCATCGACCTTTCTAAGGTACGTTCCGAAAGCGGACGTATTTTTTCCTTGCATACAATGATACGAGCCATATTTGACAAAACACCGGAGAAAAAGTGAGCAAATTGTGAATAAATATTACAAATTTGAAATCGCAGCACGAAGCGGCGCGGATGCCGGACGAAACGGCATATTACGGGGCGCGGTTTTATTTCATTTGGGAGGGCGCCGTTCGGCCTTACAGCTTTTCGCAGCCCAGCGCGGTAAGAAAACGATCGAAGGCGGCAAGACCGTCCGGTGTCAGCTTGAACACGCCCGCGTGCTCCAGGCACGTTTCAAACTTCGCGCCGATCTCCCGTTTCACAGCGTCCTGCGCCTGCTCGGGGGAGAGCGCCGTGCCGTATTTTTTCACCAAAAGGTCCAGCCAATCTGCGTGCTCCGGTGCGGCGGCTCTGCACGCTTTTGCGTCCGTTTGGCCGCACAGCACCGCCGCGATGGCTTCGCTCTGCTGCGCAAGGCGGCTGGGCAGGATGGCAAGGCCCATCACCTCGATGAGGCCGATGTTTTCTTTTTTGATGTGGTGGATCTCCCGGTGCGGATGGAAAATACCCTCGGGATACTGCTCTGTGGTGCGGTTGTTGCGGGGTACAAGGTCCAGCACATAGCCTTTTTTTTCGTCATAATGCAGGATAGGCGTGACGGTATTGTGGGGCGTGGGGCTTCCGTTTTCCATGGTCTCGGCCAGGATGTCCGCCTCTGCATCCGAATAGCAGCGCCAGGTTTCCAGCAGCCTGCCCGCAAAGCCGATAAGCTGGGCGGCGTCCCGGCCGCACGCACGCACGGTGCTCACGGGCCAGCGGATGGTCTCGACGGAGATGTCCGGATACTCCGGCACACGGTAGCGGCACAGCGTTTCGGCGCTTTGCATGGGAAAGGCATAGCTGCCGCCCTGGAAGTGCATGTGGCTGAGGATGCTGCCGCCCACAATGGGCAGGTCCGCATTGCTGCCGCAGGTGTAGTGGGGGAACTGCGTCACAAAATCGAACAGCTGCTCAAAGGTGCGGGGCGTGATGGCCATGGGCGCATGCTCATGGGCGAACACGATGCAGTGCTCGTTGTAATATACATAGGGGCTGTACTGCAGATACCAGGTCTCTCCGCAGAGCGTCAGCGGCACCACACGGTGATTCTGGCGCGCGGGAAAATTCACGCGGCCCGCATAGCCGATGTTCTCGATGCACAGCATACATTTGGGATAGCTGGCTGCCGGCTGCAGGCGCTCCAGAGCGATGGTCTTGGGATCCTTTTCCGGTTTTGTGAGGTTGATGGTGATCTCCAGCCTGCCGTATTTGCAGGGATAGTCCCATTTGATGTTTTTGGCGATCTGCGCGGTGCGGATATAGTTGGATGCGATGCACAGGCCGTAGAAATAGCCCGTGGCCGCGCGCACGCCCTGCGTTTGCCGCAGCTGCTCGAACCGGACGGCCGTCTCGCTTTCCCGGGGCATCACCGCGCCCATGATGCGCGCCTCAAAATTTACGCGCAGAGCGGGCACCTCCCCGTCGTACAGGCCACGGGCCGCCGCGTCATCCAGCAGAGCGTCCAGCAGTACGGTGGGAACGTCCAGATGCTCCTCCGGCACGCCGTCCGCCCACGGCTCAGACAGGCCGAACAGGTCCAGCAGCGTGTTGCGCGCCACATAGGCGTCCAGCTCGCCGATGAGAGAATGTTGCAGGCTGAATTGAAGCAGCCGTTCGATCAAAAGCGCGGTGTGGGCCATGATTTTCCCTCCAAAGTCGGATAAAATATCGTTTCGTACATTTTAATTATAGGAGAGTGGCAGCGGGATTTCCATGTAGTTTTGTTGTATAAAACGGCGATTCTGTCGCGAAACGCGCTCTGTGCCCGCGGACGGACCCGTCTGCGGCTTGACAAGCGCCGTCGGGGATGATAGGATAAATACAATTCAAAGGCAGTGACGGAGAAAAGTAAGGCGGAACAGCCGGAAAAGCGAGCGGGGGAAGGTGGAAGCTCCGCGCTGCGCCCCGCCCGAAAGAACACTTCCGAGCCGCAACCCGAACGCCGGGCATGCACCGGCCGTAGGCACGCCGTGGGCAGCGCGTTAAGCTGCGGGCGCTTTTTGGCGCAGAAAAGTGGCCGCGCAAGCGGTAATTTAGGTGGCACCGCGGATTCGACAGCAATTCGTCCTAAAGGTTTGGGACATTTGGCTGTCGATTTTTCATTTTATGAAGGAGGATATCTCATGAAAAGGACAGAGATCCGCGCGCTTTTCGCATCCGCGCCTGCCGACGGCGCCTCCGTCACCGTGTGCGGCTGGGCCAAAACGGTGCGGGATTCCAAAAACATCGGTTTTATCGAGCTTTCCGACGGCTCCTGCTTCAAGCCGCTGCAGGTGGTGTTTGAAGCCGCCAAGCTGGAAAATTACAAGGACATTGCCAAAGCGGGCGTGGGCACCAGCCTTGTGGTGACAGGCCGCGTGGTGCTTACGCCGGGGGCCAAGCAGCCGCTGGAGGTAAACGCCGATTCCATCCGCGTGCTGGGCGCGTGCCCGCCGGAGTACCCGCTGCAGAAAAAGCGCCATACTGTGGAGTTCCTGCGTACCATGCCGCATCTGCGCCCGCGCACGAACACGTTCAGCGCGGCGTTCCGTGTGCGCAGCGTGGCGGCTTACGGCATCCACAAGTTTTTGCAGGAAAACGGTTTTGTATACGTGCATACGCCGCTGATCACCGGGTCGGACTGCGAAGGCGCGGGCGAGATGTTTCGCGTTACCACGCTGGACGCGGCCCAGCCGCCCCGAACGGAAGAAGGCGCGGTGGATTTTTCCCAGGACTTCTTCGGCCGCGCTACGAACCTGACGGTCTCCGGCCAGCTGGAGGGCGAGGCGATGGCCACGGCCTTCGGCAAGATCTATACCTTCGGCCCCACCTTCCGCGCCGAGAATTCCAACACACCGCGCCATGCGGCCGAGTTTTGGATGATCGAGCCGGAGATCGCCTTCGCGGACCTGGCGGATGAGATGGACCTCTCCGAGGCAATGGTGAAAAGCGTCATCGCCTATGTTCTGGAGACCTGCCCGGACGAGATGGCTTTCTTCAACCAGTTTTTCGACAAAACGCTGCTGGAGCGCCTGAACGCTCTGGTAAACAGCGATTTTGCCCGCGTTTCTTACACGGAGGCCGTGGAGATCCTGAGCAAGCACAACGATTCGTTCCAGTATAAGGTGGAGTGGGGCACGGACCTGCAGACCGAACACGAACGCTTCCTCACCGAGCAGATCTATAAAAAGCCCGTATTTGTGACGGATTACCCCAAGGCGATCAAGTCTTTCTATATGCGTGTGAACGGCGACGGAAAGACCGTGGCTGCGGCGGATATGCTGGTGCCCGGCGTGGGTGAGCTGTGCGGCGGCAGCCAGCGTGAGGAGCGGCTGGACGTGCTGACGGCGCGTATGGATGAGCTGGGCCTTTCCCGCGCGGATTATGAGTGGTATCTGGAGCTGCGGCGCTTCGGTACTGTGGAGCACGCGGGCTTCGGCCTGGGCTTCGAGCGCCTGATCATGTATCTGACGGGCATCCCCAACATCCGCGACGTACTGCCGTTCCCGCGTACGGCCGGCGGCTTCTGAGTATTTGAAAAGGAAAGCGGCGCCCCGTACCAACAGGTGCGGGGCGCCGTGTGTTTATGCTGCTTCGTCGCAGTTGCGCGTATAATCGTCGAAATGCCGCTCGTACGGGGGCTCTTCCCAAGCGGGTACATAGAAATCCTCTTCCTCAAACACGCCTTTCGGCGCAAGCGCTGCCATTTTAACCATACCAAAGGCACTCCTTTCAAACATCGTGGTTTCTTTCGGTGTCTTTAGTATAGGATATTATATGTCCCATAATCAGGACTTTTAACGCTTATTCGTACTGCGCGAGCATCTCCCGGCAGAAGGCGGTGTATTCCCGCACCACGGCAGGCGGCCCAAGCAGCTTTGCGTCCGTGCCGAAGCCGGCCACCCAGCCCATGAACTGGGGGCTGACGACGGCCTGCACATGCACCCGGAAAAAGCTGCCGCCGTCGGGCAGCAGTGTGACCTCCTTGCCGAAGCGGTCCAGCACCACGCCGGCCAGCCGCGCGGCGAACCGCAGCTCCACGTCCTGCTGCGCACCGCCGAACATCCCGAACATCTGTTTGGCGTACTGCGCCATGTCGAAGCATTCGAATGTCGCCTTGCCCAGCCTGGACTCTTCCAGAACGGACAGATTCGCCATTTTGTCCACGCGGTAATGGCGGATGCCCGGCGGCGACGCTGTGTGGTCGTAGGCCACAAGATAATAGTTCTCATCGTCCCACACCAGCGCGTAAGGCGAGCGCTCGTAGAGCTGGCCGTCCCGGCGGTAGCGCACGGTTTTTTCCATAGTCCATTCAAAATAACGGAACGCAATCTGCCTGTCCTGTGAAATGGCCGTATGGATGGTGTCGATGCTGTAATAAATACTCTCGTTCATGCTTTTTACGCGGCCCACCGCGTACACCTGCCGCTGCAGGCTCTGGGCCTCCCAGCGGGAGGCGAGGCCCTCCAGCTTGCGGATAAGCTCACGGCTTTTTTTGACGGAGAGGAATTTGGAGGACTGTACCGCGTCTACCAGCAGCTTCAGCTCCGGCAACTCGAACTCCCGGTGGGCAAGCTGGTAGCCACCCGCTCGGCCGCGGGTGGCGATGATATCCATGCCGTAATCCTCCAGCGCACGGAGATCATCGTAGATGCTTTTGCGCTCGGCGTGCACGCCCAGTTCCTCCAGCCGGGACAGGATGTCGCTCATAGAAAGCGCGTGGTCTTCGTCCGTTTCCCGGCGCAGCAGGTCGGCCAGGTACAGCAGCTTCAGTTTTTGTCCTTCGCTTTTCGGCATCCTGCACATCCTTTACAATGCTTTTTTGTGGAAAAAATTGAAAATTTTTTCAATCTGTTTTATACTGGTATCATAGCATGTCCCATGCGGGATGGCAAGGAACCGCCGTCCGTGCGCGGGCGGGAAAAAGAGGGGGAGCGTTGCCTTGATCACCGATATGTCCCAGGGGAGACCCGCCGCCATCCTGTGGCGGTTCACCATCCCCATGCTGCTGAGCGCGGTGTTCCAGCAGCTGTATAATGTGGCCGACAGCGTGGTGGCGGGCCGGTTTGTGGGCGAAGATGCGCTGGCTGCCGTGGGCGCGTCGTTTCCCATCACAATGATCTTCATGGCCGTGGCGCTGGGCAGCAACACGGGCTGCTCGGTCATCATCAGCCAGTTGTTCGGCGCGAAGGAGACAGCCCGCATGAAAACTGCGGTGTCTACCTCGGTTATTGCCATTCTGGCGCTTTCGGCGCTGCTTACGGCCGGCGGCTTTCTGTTCTGCGAGCCGCTGATGCGCCTGCTGGGCACGCCGGAAAATGTGTTTGCGGATTCCCAGCTCTATTTGAATGTCTATATCGGCGGGCTGACGTTTTTGTTTTTGTACAATATTTGCACGGGCGTGTTCACGGCGCTGGGCGATTCCCGCACGCCGCTGTATTTCCTCATCGCTTCGAGCCTTGCGAACATCGTTATGGACGTGGTGTTCGTGGTGTGTTTTCACATGGGCGTTGGCGGCGTGGCCTGGGCCACGTTTTTGTGCCAGGGCGTGGCCTCCGTTCTGGCAGCATGGACGCTGTTCCGGCGGCTGCGGGGCGTGCCCGCGCCGGAGCGGCATCCGCTGTTTTCCTGGCGGATGCTGGGGCGCATTGCGCGCATCGCCGTCCCCAGTATTTTACAGCAGAGCTTTATCTCCGTGGGCAACCTGTTCATCCAGAGCCTTGTCAACAGCTTTGGCTCCGCTGTGGTGGCCGGTTATTCCGCGGCGGTGAAGCTGAACACCTTTGCGCTGACGGGCTTCACAACGCTGGGCAACGGCCTCTCCAGCTTCACGGCCCAGAATATCGGCGCGGGCCGTCCCGAACGTGTGAAGCAGGGGTTCCGCGCAGGCGCGGGCATGACGCTGTGCGTGGCCGTGCCGTTCATTGCGGCGTTCGTGTTCGCGGGGCCGCAGATGGTACGCCTGTTTTTGAGCGCTCCCAGCGCCGACGCGCTGGCACAGGGCACGCTGTTCCTGAACATCGTGGCGCCGTTCTATGTGCTCATTTCGCTGAAGCTGGCGGCGGACGGCGTGCTGCGCGGCGCGGGCTGCATGGGCCAGTTCATGACGGCTACGTTTACGGATCTGATCCTCCGTGTGATCCTGGCGTTCCTGCTTGCGCCGCGCTTCGGCGCCGCGGGCATCTGGATGTCCTGGCCGCTGGGGTGGGCAGTGGCGGCTGCGCTGTCGCTGGGTTTTTACTTTACAGGAGGCTGGCGCAAGCGCGTGGGCAGCATCGACAAATAGAAAAAACAAAGGGCGCGGCCATCGGCCGCGCCCTTTGCAGAAGGCCCGCTGTGCTCTGAATGGATTTATGGGAAGATAAAGCTTTTACCGCCCCGCCGCCCGTGCACCCGGCGCTGCCGCAGGGAGCACGTCAGCGGTAGATGCAATCTTCTATATGCGGGAGCAGGGTATAGATGGAATTCCCAATGAGCGCTTCAAAATATTCCTTATACTGATACGTTTTATTCCACCGGTCGATGGAAAACGGGTATATTCCATAGCGCCTTGTTGTGTCGATGAATCTTTTTTCCAAGATGCAAAAACCACTGGCGTCGGCAAGTGCATCGCAGAGAATGATCAGTTTGTCATAATCGTCATAGTCGAGGCCGTTCAGGAAATCCCGGATGAAGGCGTACTGCGCTGCGCTGATATCCTTCTTTCCGATGTCGGCTTCAATATCCTTGACGGGGAAGGAATGCGTCAGACAGATCCTTGCGACCTCGTCCCATCCCCGCGCGGCGGCGTAATCGTATCCGTCGATGATGTGCCTGACAGCGGCCACTCCGGTCCTTCGGCCTATGTCGTGCAGCAGCCCGCAGACAAATGCCTTATCGCTGTCCATTTTATCGCAGCGCCCGGCAATCAGCTCTGCCGCATGCGCCACATTTCTGGAATGTTGCCCCCAGGGACCGGGATTCAGTTCCTCGGCCTTTGCCAGTTCCTGGAGTGCGGTTTTTCGGTCCGGAAACATATCGGCTCCTCCTTTTGCACAAATGCATTTACAGCCCCGGCAGAGCCATGGGCGCTGCTTTGCGTATTTCAGACGTCGTTATTCCGCGCGCTCTTCGTTCAGCAGCCGGGCGGGTACGGTGATATCCCGCCGGGGCACCTTTTCCCAGGAAAAGCATGCGGCCAGCGACCGGAGCGGCACCGGTTCCGGCGCGGGCTGCTGTCCGGCCAGAAAGGCTAGCCAGCCCGTCAGCTCCGCGGGCGTGAAGCGGGCGCGCAGCGCACCCATGTCCAGGCTTTTTTCCCGCTTGGAGAGCCGGACGCCCTCCGCGTTCACCAGCAGCGGCAAATGGTAGTATTCCGGCGTGGGCAGGCCCAGCAGCCGCTGCAAAAAAATCTGGCGCGGCGTGCTGGAGAGCAGGTCCTGCCCACGCACCACCTGCGTCACGCCCATGCGCGCGTCGTCCACCGCCACGGCCAGCTGGTAAGCATAGATACCGTCCGAGCGCCGCAGGATGAAATCGCCGCATTCCCGGGCGAGGTTCTGCGAAAAATGTCCAAGATGTCCGTCTGTGAAAGAAACGGACTCTTCCGGCACGGCAATGCGCAGAGCGGGCGCGCGCCGCCTGCGCAGAGCGTCCGCCTCGGCGGGAGAAAGCCGCGCGCACCGTCCGCCGTACAGTACGGCGCCGTCGGAAAGGTGCGGCGCGCTGGCGGCGTGCAGATCGGCCCGGGAACAGAAGCACGGGTAAACGCGGGCATGTTCTTTCAACATCTGCAGGGCCTGTGCGTACAGTTCGCTGCATTCACTTTGAAAATAGGGGCCGTCCGGCCCGCCTCTCCGGCCGCCTTCGTCCCAATCCAGCCCCAGCCAGGCCAGGTCCTCCTCCAGAAGGCGCGCGTGCTCCGGCTTGCAGCGTCGGACGTCCAGATCTTCGATCCGCAGTAGGAAGCGTCCGCCCCGGCTGCGGGCGGAAAGCCAGGCCAGCACAGCGCAGAACACATTGCCAAGATGCATCCGGCCCGAGGGGCTGGGCGCGAAGCGCCCGCACACGTCAGTCCGTTCCCGCATGGCTGTTCTCCGTCCTCCGGACGCCGCGCGCGTTTCCTTCCTCCGTGCCGGGCGTGCACTGCGCCGAAAAGGCGCGCAGGTATACCGCGGCCGAGCGGGACATCTCCCGTGAAAAAACGCTGTTGTATTTGCGCGCGCAGAATGCCTGCATCCGCGCGGCATAGTCCACGTCCGCGCGGCCCTCGGCGGCCTCGCGCGCGCGGTACATGGCCTCGTGTTCCTCCGGCGTCATGCGGCGGTAACGGTTTTCCCGTACGATATACCGCGCGTCGAAGCGGGCGGGCTTGCGCCGTTCCCGCTGCTGCTGCGTGGGCCGGCCCAGCACCAGCATGGCGGCGGGCACGGCGTAGGGCGGCAGAGCCAGTGCGCTGCGCACATCCTCGCAGTTTTCCAGAATATCCCCGATGTAGCAGCTGCCAAGGCCGAAGCTTTCGGCGGCCACCACCGTGTTTTGTGCGGCGATGGCCGCGTCCGCCGCGGCCAGCAGCAGGTCGCCCTCCCGCGGCGGACGGGGTGCGCAGCCCGCCGCGGCAAAGCCGTCGTACCAGCGCTGGCAGTCCGCCACAAACACCAGCACCACGGGTGCGTCCGCGATGAAGGGCTGGTGGTCGCACAGGTCGGCCAGGCGTGCCTTCAGCGCGGCGTCGGTGATGTCGAGGATGGTGTACAGCATCTGGTTGCCAGCCGTGGGGGCCTGCATGGCCGCCTGGAACAGCGCGTTTTTAACAGCCTGCGGCACAGGCTCCTCTGTGAACACGCGGACGGATTTGCGCGCGCAAAGCGCATCCAGTGTGGGATTGCGTTCAAATTCCATTCAAAGCACCTCCGGCGCGGGACGGCACAGGGCTGCCGCGTCGCGCAGTGATCGTTCCGTTTCGGCGGCGCCCAGCGCGCTCAGCGGCACAGGCGGCACGGGCACGGCAGGAAGCGGCTGCAACGTGAGCTGATAATAGGAAAGACCCAGCCACCGGCCGTCCTTGTAGCCCGCGTGGGGCAGGCGCGCGGCTTCGGCAAAGCCCATCCGCTCGTGGAAGGCGGCGCTGGCCGGGTTGGGGTGTGTGATGAGCGCAAAGCAGTTGACGTAGCCCTGCCTGCGCAGCAGAGCCAGCAATGCGGTGTACAGCGCGGTGGCGGCGTGCCGCCGGTGTGCGGCGGCAGACAGGTATACTGTGACCTCGGCGTCCCAGTCGTAGCCCCGGCGTGCGGCGAAGCGACCGGCGTAGGCATAGCCCAGTACCGCGCCGTCCTCCTCCGCAAGCAGCCAGGGAAAGCCCGTGTCCAGATGCTCCCGCAGCCGTCCGGAAAATTCCGCCAAAGACGGCGCCTCGTATTCCCAGCTGGCGGTGGAATGCTCCACATAAGGCGCGTAGACCGCCAGCATGCCGCCCGCGTCCTCCGGGCGCGCCATGCGCAGTGTGATGCCAGGCATCGTATCCCTCCCGTCCCGGCCGTGGCCGGGGTCATGCCGCCGGGCGGCAGAGCCGCGGCGGTTCAAGAAATATTATACGGCAAAGCCCCCGCCTGCGCAATGCGCAGGCGGGGGCTTTGTAAAACAGACCGGCTGCCTCACCGGAAAGGCCCGCCGGAGCCGGAAAACCGAACAGGCCCTTGCGGCGAATTGAAAAAGAAAGGCTTTAAATAAAATCCTGCGAACGCAGGTCTCCACCCGGAAGGCACAGACGAAAGTATGATCAGTGAGTGTCCTGCAGGGCGGCCACGCCCTCCTCACCGGTGCGCACCTTCACAACATTTTCCACATTGTAGACAAAGATTTTACCGTCGCCGATGTGTCCGGTATACAGCACCCGCTTCGTGACGTCGATGACGCTGCGCACGGGCACCCTGCTCACGACGACCTCCACTTTCACCTTGGGCAGCAGTGTCACGTCCATGGGCACGCCGCGGTAGAATTCGCTCTGTCCCTTCTGCACGCCGCAGCCCAGCACCTGCGTCACGGTCAGGCCCGTCACACCGATGGAGGAAAGCGCCTCTTTCAGTGCATCAAAGCGGCTCTGCGGCAGCAGGATGACCACTTTGCTGATACGCGGCCCGGATGCGGGAGCGGCGGTGACGGTGGTGGTTTCCACCACAGGAACCGCTTCGTCGGCGCTTTTTGCCGGGACAGCGCCCTCAACAGTCTCCTGCACTTCAGGGCTTACCATGCCCAGCGACATGGGCGCAAAGTCCGCGTAGGCCGAGATGAGCCCGTGCTCGTGGATGTCCAGGCCGTCGATCTCCTCCTCGCGGGAAACGCGCAGGCCGATGGTCTTTTTCAGCAGGAAGAACACCAGTGTGATGGCAACGCCGACCCAAGTGCATACAGCCAGCACGCCCAATATCTGTACGCCCAGGAAGCCGAAGCCCCCGCCGTAAAACAGGCCGCCGTCCGTGGCGAACAGGCCCGTGAGCACAGTGCCCAGCGCGCCGTTGACAAAATGCACGCCGATGGCACCCACAGGGTCGTCAATTTTGAGCTTCTGGTCGATGAACTCAACGCCGAACACCACTGCGAAGCCCGCGATCAGCCCGATAATGGCCGCGCCGAACGGGTCCACTGCGTCGCAGCCGGCCGTGATGGCCACAAGCCCGGCCAGAGAACCGTTCAGCGTCATCGAGACGTCTGGCTTTTTGTAACGGCTCCAGGTAATGATCATCACCACACAGGTTGCCACAGCTGCGGCCAGGTTGGTATTGACGAAGATGAGGCTGGCGTTCACCAATGTCTCATCCCCCGTCATCGAAACGGTGGAGCAGCCGTTGAAGCCGAACCAGCAGAACCACAGGATAAAGCAGCCCAGCGCGGCCAATGTAAGGCTGTGGCCCGGGATGGCGTTCGCCTTGCCGTCCTTCGTATATTTGCCGATGCGCGGCCCCACCATCTTTGCGCCGATGAGCGCGCACAGTCCGCCCACCATATGCACTGCCGTGCTGCCCGCAAAGTCGTGGAAGCCCAGCTGGCTCAGCCAGCCGCCGCCCCAGATCCAATGCCCGCCGACAGGGTAAACGATCAGGCTTATGGCTACGCTGTAAATGCAATAAGAAAGGAACTTGGTTCGCTCCGCCATCGCGCCGGAGACGATGGTGGCCGCCGTGGCGCAGAACACCGTTTGAAAAATGACGAACGCCCAGGACGGGAACGTGCTGCTGTAATCGCCCAGGATGAACGGGTCGAACCCGCCGATCAACGCGCCGTCCCCCGCGAACATGATGCCGAAGCCTGCCAGCCAAAAGGCAACGGTGCCGAGGGCAAAATCCATCAGGTTTTTCATGATGATGTTGCCCGCATTTTTGGCGCGTGTCAGGCCGGTCTCCACCATCGCAAAGCCCGCCTGCATGAAGAATACCAGCGCCGCGCCCAGCAGCACCCAAATGGTGTCTACGGATGAATACATAATGACCCCTCCTCAATTTTTTACGCTTTTCAACCGCGGAAATACAACAAAAAAGGCGCCGCCGGATGTCCGGCAGCGCCTTCGCTGTTGTTGCATTCAGTTTACGCGCCGGGACGTGGCATGTCAAGCCCGCGGCGGCAAAATTGCGCCTTTGTACAAGGCGCATCCAAAATCAGACCGTAAAGTTTAGAATATATGCACAAGACCAAACAGACAAAAAACGCGGATGAAAATACAAATATTGGCGGGCCGTATAACAAAAAAGGAAAAAATACGATTTTTTTCCCGCTTGTTCACAACTCTGCCACTTTTTTTGTGTAAAATCGGGCTATACTAACAACAGAGCAGCACCGAGGCCATGCTGCGCGGCAAAACTGTTTGCGTATTCGCCCGGTTTGCGGTATCATAGAAAAAGTATGCAGGCCGCCGGACGCGGAAAGCCCGGCGCGGAAAAGGAATGATACCGGTATGGCAATATTGCGGACGATCGTGTGGTTTTTCTATTTCTTCGGCGCGCTCATCGTGCTTACACCGAAAATGAACGAGGCAAAGCGGCGCAAGGCCGCGGGGGATGAGAGCGGCTGCCGGGCCATCGTGGACAGATATGTGCCCATGTGGATGTCTACTCTGATGCGCATTGCCGGATGTACCGTTACGGTGAACGGGCTGGAAAACATTCCGAAGGACCGGGCCGTGGTATTCACGCCCAACCACCAGAGCGATTATGATATCCCCATCACGCTGGTGCATCTGGACAGGCCCCACGCGCTGGTGGCGAAGGTGGAGACGTTGAAGATCCCACTGGTGCGCACCTGGATGAAGCTGTTCGACTGTGTGTTCATCGACCGCAAAAATCCCCGCCAGGCTGTCACGGCCATGAAGGAAGCAGGCGCGCTGCTGGCGCGGGGCGAAAGTGTCATCGTGTTCCCCGAAGGCACGCGCAGCAAGGGCGACGCCATGGGCGAGTTCAAGCACGGCGCGTTCAAAATGGCCTTTGCGGCGGGTGCGCCCGTGGTGCCCGTCGTCATCGACGGGAGCTATAAGATCATGGAGGCAAACCACAACCTGATGTGTCCCGGCCATGTGACCATGACCGTGCTGCCGCCCATCGAGACCGCCGGGCTGGACCGGGCGGCGCAGAAAGCGCTGCCGGACGAGGTGGCCCGGCGCATTGCCGCGCACAAGGATAAAACCACAGCGCACTGACGCCGCGCAGCGGCGTATGCATAAAAGCGTGCGGGCAGGCCCGCCGCGACACATATAACAGAAAGAGGGAAACACGTGTATGGCAAGCCCGCGCTACACACTGAACATCAAGCCCGAGGACCTGCAGCCCGAACAGCCGAAGCATGAGATGACCGGCAAGGAAAAACGGGAAAATTTCTGGTTCTATCACAAATGGCATGTGATCGTCGGCATCGTGGCCGCGCTGATGGTCTTTTCGTTCGTTTGGGAGATCGCCACCCAGGTGCATCCGGATTATACCATCGGCATCCTCACCACGACAGGTGTGCCCATGGGCACCGGCGAGGCACTGGCCGAGCAGCTCAAGCCGTATTTTGACGACCGCAACGGCGACGGAGAGGTCGTTGTGAGCGTGATGGAATACACCATCGGGAAAGACGCGGATTCCATCGCGGACCCCAACGTCCAGATGGCGAACATCACGAAGTTGTCCGGCGACATCGACGGCGGCGAGAGCATGCTGTTCCTTGTGGACGATATGGAGTATTTCCAGGAGCAGTATATGCTGTTCGCCTACAACGACGGCACATCTCCCGCAGAGGGCGAAAAGCCGGACTATGCGCGCATGGGCGTGCGCTGGGGAGACTGTCCGGCGCTCACGTCGCTGGAGCTGGGCGCGTCGGAGAACTTCGACGGTTCGCAGGGGTATGATTACCAGACATTTTTGCAGGACTACAAGCTGGTGCCCCGCGTTTATACGGGCACCAAGCTGGAAAAGGATGAGGACGCCGCCGCGTATTACGAAAAGGCGATGTCGGTGTTCCATACTCTGACGCGGCAGTGAACGAACGGAAAAGGAGGAAGGCGTATGCTTCCCTGGCAGTGGATCCTGATGGCTGCGGTGGCCGCGGCTCTGGTGATTCTGGGCGTGCTGGTGCTGGCGGCAGTGGCGGCCAGCCGTTCCAGGCCGCGCCCGGAGCAGCTTACGCCCACCCAGCGCACGCAGAACCCGTACCGCCGCTTTTACGGCGGTAGAAAGTAGGCGCGGCGCGCGCTGCTCTCTTGGAGCTGAGATAAAAAAGCCGGAGCCCGGCGGGATTTTCCCGCCGGGCTCCAGCCTCTTTTTATCGGTTTGCAATGAAGCTCATTCGATGCTTGGCTGTTTTTTGCGTCAAACAGGCTGCGGAGAGTCGTGCCGCCCGATGGAAAGCACCCCCGCGCAGTGGGAAAGCCGCGCGAAGGAAAGGCGCAGGCTGGGCAGAGCACCGGCAAGCAGCTGCGCCACGGCATAATCCTCGCCGCAGTCCCAGGCCGTCCCGGCCGCGGCATGGCAGGCATCCAGCTCGGCCTGCGTTTCAAAAGCCACGTCTCCTATCAGACATTCGCCGCCGGGGCTGAGACGGCGGGACAATTCCAGCAGGAATGCGGGTTTCCCGGCGTCCGGCACATGGTGGAAAGCATAGGTGCTGATGATAAAATCGAACGTCCTGCCCTCCAGCGCGGGGGGCAGGCCCCGTGTGAAATCATACAGATACAATTCTGCGCAGGGCATCTTGGTGCGGGCGGCGTCCAGCATATTCTGGGAAAAATCCACTCCGGCTACCGGATGGCCGGCCGCGTACAGGCGTGCTGTCAGCATGCCTGTCCCGAAGCCCAAGTCCAACACATCGGCGCCGGGACGGCTGTTCACACGGGCCTCGATAAGAGACAGCACCGCATCGTAGCCTGCGAAGGGATATTCCCCCGCATCGTGGGAATGGCGGACGCTGGCGTCATAACCGGCGGCCCATTCGTCGAAACCCTTGCTGTTGAGCATAAAAAACCTTCTTTCTGCCTGATAGAAAAAATGAAAGCCGCCCGCCACAAAAAGGGCCGGCGGCGAAAAGCTATGCGGCAGGGGCGGGGATAGGGGTAGTTGCGGGAGGAGCCCAGTTTGGGTCCTGTCCACCGGCACCGCAGACTGTACAGCTGCGGGCGCCCGTGCCTGGGTCCGTCGCCCCCCAAGTATGGGGCTGCAGTTCCGTGGGTGCAGGGCACCCGGCGGCGGAGCAGGTGCGCTTGTGATTCGCGCCGTCACCCGCATCCGTCCAGCCGCTCCAGGCATGGACATGTTCGGCGGGCGGCGCGGTCCAGTTGGGGTCCTTTCCGGCCGCGCCGCAGACAGTGCAGGTGCGCATACCAGTAGCCTGGTCCGTTGCGCCCCAGGAGTGGGCCTGTGTTTCCGTAGGGGCGGGACATCCGGCAACGGAGCAGGTGCGTTTGTGGTTTACGCCATCGCCGGCGTCCGTCCACCCGCTCCAACTGTGGGTATGAGTGTCAAGAATGGCGTGACATGTGGGCTGTGTACAGTAAATGTGCATTTTGGTGGCGTCGCTGGGGTCTGCCGTCCAGTTGCCTTTGATATGGTTCTCCGTCTCGGTCTTGGGCGGGTTGGTGCAGCCGCTGGCCGTGCAGGTGCGTGTATGCGTGCCGTTGCCCGCGTCCGTCCAGCTGCCGAAACTGTGCGTGTGCTTATTTTTGAACGTCACCCACACACTGATGGATTCCAGCTTTGTATTTGCGGGCACGGTGAAGGTCAGCGTGCCGTTGTTCACATTTTCAATGCGTCCCTCGGTGCAGCCCCATTCCAGCGAATAGCCTTCCTTGGCGGTGGCCGTCACGGTGGAGCACGTTTCGCCGGGCTTCACCTTCTGCGTCAGCGTGCCGGACAGCGAGCCGCCGTCTTTGCCGTCCTTGATGGAGAACGTGACGGTCACGCCCTCGGCTTCGGAGCTGGACGAGCTGGAGCTGCTGGACGCCGCCTGCGGGTTGAAGGTCTCCTCCGGCGTGGCCGTGTGCGTGGGGATGGTGGTCAGCGCCGGGCGGCGGTCCTCGGTCTCGTAGGTGTGCGTGCGCACATAGTCGATCAGCGCTTTGGCGCCCTGCTCATTCAAATGCAGGCCGTCCTCGATCATATACGAAGCTCTGGCAAAGCCCGTGGCGGGGTCCTTCAGGGCCTCGCTGCTGTTCAGGAACCGGTAGCCGTCCTCCTTGGCAAGGTCCGCCAGAGCTTTGTTGAATTCGTCGATGGCCTTCTGCGCGGCGGCCGCGCCCGTGCGCGTCTGCGCCACGGGCGGTACGGCGTTGATGATGATATCCGCGTAGGGCCATTCCTTTTTGATGGCCTCCAGAGCACTGCGGTACTGTTTTTTGAATGTGTCCGCAGTGGAATTGGTGTTGTTGGTGCCGTATGTGATGACGATGCGCCGGGGCTGCATCATGGAGACGGCCTTGGCGACATACACCGGGCTGGATGAACCCTTGAAGTACATGCACGGCGTGCTGGTGACATGCTGGATGCCCATGCCCACGGCGCTCAGGTTGTTCTGCCACGTTGTCAGGCCGTAGGCCACCAGACGGTAGGTGTTGGAATCGCCCAGAAACATCGTTTCGTCAATGTACGTCTGGCCGCCGTCCGCAGTCTCCGGCAGGATGGTGCCGTCGTAGGCCTGTTTGTCCAGCGCGTCCGCGTCCGGGTCATAGCTGCCGCTCTGGGAAGCGGAGACAGACGACGAAGACGGTGCGGACGAGGAGGCGTCCACGGGCGCGGCGTCGGGCAGCAGGGACATCACAAGAATAGCGAGCAGCGCGATGATGAGCGCGGCGGCGCATACCAGGATGGCGATGTCGATGGGGCTGCCTTTCTTTACGCGGCCGAAAAAGCGCGCCAGCGCTTTGCCGGCCTTGCGGAAATATCGTTGGATCTGTTGCACGGCGTTTCCTCCTAAGATGGCCCGTTCGTGTACAATACGGGCATTCTAACGTTTCCATTGTACACGATTGTAACGCGGAAAGCCACCGTTTTCTTTCAAAAAGAACGGTGGCTTTTCGGGGTTTTCTTCCTGTTTGTGCGTTTTTTGCCAAAAAACGTCCGGTTCGGGCCTGTGACCCGGCCTCAGCGGGCGCGGGCCAGCGCGTTGTTTTGCTGGCGGCGAAGCTCGGCCAGATAGGCGGGCACCAGTATCACGGCTGCGCCCGTCCAGGCCACCGGGTTTGCCAGGCACACGCCGACATAGCCCAGGAAGCGGGAGAGGAGGATGGCGGCGGCCAGGCGCATGGCGAGCTCCACACCGCCGGAGATCAGCGGCATCACGGCGTTGCCCAGGCCTTGCAGCGCGTTGCGGTAAACGAACAGCACGCCCAGGGCCAGAATGAAAACCGCTTCGATATTTAAAAACTGTACCGACGCGGCGATGACGGCCGTCTCACCCGGGTCCACGAACCAGGTGGTGATGGGCGCGGCAAACAGCCATACCACCACGGCCGCGGCCAGCCCGGCAATGAGGTTGAGCACCGTGGCCTTGCGCACGCCGTCCTTCACGCGGTCCAGCTTGCCGGCGCCCGCGTTCTGCGCGGTAAAAGTGGCTGCGGCCAGCCCGAAGGTGAACGTGGGCTGCGTCGTCAGCTGCTCCACCTTGGAGGCGGCGGTGTATGCCGCCACCACCATGGAGCCGAAGCCGTTGATGGTCACCTGTAAAATCATGCAGCCGATGGCCGTTACGCTGTTGGACAGCGCCGTGGGAATGCCCATCCGGGCAAGGCGGCGCACCATCGGGCCGTGCCAGGCCCAGTCGGCCCGGCCTGTGCGCAGGATGGGGAATTTTTTCAGCATATAGACCAGGCACAGCAGCGCCGAAACGCCCTGAGAAAGGATGGTGGCCCAGGCGGCGCCCGCCACGCCCATGGAGAACGTCACAACGAACAGAAGGTCCAGCACGACGTTCAGCGCGCTGGAGAGGCACAGGAAATACAACGGCGTTTTGCTGTCGCCCACGGCGCGCAGCAGGCCGGAGAACAGATTGTAAAACAGGCTCGCGCCCAGCCCCAGAAAGATGATGCCGATGTATGCAGCGCTGTCGCTGAAGATGTTTTCCGGCGTGTTCATGGCGCGCAGCATCGGTTCTGTGCCAAGAAAACTGGCCGCCGTAGCCACGGCGGTGACGATGAGGGACAGCAGCATCGTCATGGCCACGCACCGGCGCAGCCCGGCCTCGTCCCGCGCGCCGAAGCGCTGTGACACCACCACGCAGAACCCGTTGGCAAGCCCGATGACAAAGCCCAGCACCAGGAACGACATACCGCCCGTGGCGCCCACGGCGGCCAGCGCGTCCACGCCCACAAAGCGGCCCACGATCATGGCGTCCACCATGCTGTAAAACTGCTGGAAGATATTGCCCACCAGCATGGGCAGAGAAAACCGGAGCAGCAGCCGCATGGGGCTGCCCGAAGTCATATCCGTAACCAAAAAAGCACCTTTCCTTTCCCGAAAAGCGGCGCTTCGGGCCCGTGTGCCCCGCGCCGCGCGGAGCCGAAAACAGCCCTGCACAAAACGCTATTCTAGCCCATCCGGGCACCGATGAAAAGCCTTTTTTTGAAATTTGCGATATTTTTCCGAATTGGACAAAAAAGCACGGCCCGGAAGGCTCCGGGCCGTGCTTTTTGCCTGTCTGCAGAGCTTATTCGCTTAGAATGCCCGCCTTGCGCAGCGCGGGCCGCACGGCTTTTGCAAGCAGCACGGACACCACCACGGCCAGCACCGCGTTGATGAGGGACGTGACGCCCTTTGTCACGAGCTGCGTCTGCACCGCGCCCAGAGCCTGCCCCTCGATGTAAAATTTCATGATGAAGGACTTCAGCAGGTACAGCGCCACATACGTCACGCTGCCCACGGACGCGCCCAGCACGTCCCGTCCCAGCGAGATATTACCGCTCCGGTGGGCGATGAGCCCGGCCAGAAAGCCGATGAAAAATTTTGTGATGAATGTGATCCAGCTTTCCGCGATGTACAGCGGATTCGTAAAGTCGAACAGCATACTGCCGAAGCCGGAGGCAAGGCCGCCCGTCAGGGGCCCGAACAGCAGGCCGGACAGCGCGCAGAACACATTGCCCAGATGAATGCGCGCTACCTCCCCGATGGGGATCTGTATCCAGCTGAATACGAATACCAGAGCACTCAGCAGGCCCGTGACGGCCAGCCTGCGCACGGCGAACCGGTTGGATGTTTTTTCCATGAATACCACTCCTCTTTGTTTTTGCCCTGCGCCGCGAATTTCCGGTTGACAGGGCCGCCGCTTTCGCTTATCCTCAATTATAGAAGATTGTGAACTGATTAAAATACTCAATTTATGAATATTTTATAAGGTCAGATTGGAGGACAGGCATGGAAAGCTTTACGCTGGGCCTGATGCGCGGGGACGGCGCGCCGCTGTACCGTCAGCTATACCGCCATATCGTGGAGGAGATCGCTTCCGGCGGGCTGGCGGCGGGGGAAAAGCTGCCCAGCAAGCGCCGCCTGGCAGCGGACCTGCGGGTGAGCGTTTCCACCGTGGAAACGGCCTACCAAATGCTGGTGGCGGAGGGCTACATAGCGGCCCGCGCGAAAAGCGGCTTCACGGTATGCCGCATTGAAAAGCTGGACGCACCCGTCCGTCCGGCTCCGGCCGCGCCGCCGGAACCGCCCGCAAAGCGCTGGGCCTATGATTTCGGCACGGGCAGTGTGGACACTGCCCTGTTTCCGTTCAAGACATGGGCGCGCATCCAGCGCGAGACAGTCACCGCCCATCCGGAGCTTCTGAACCATGGCTCCCGCCAGGGCGATGCATCCCTGCGCGCGGCCATTGCCAAATATCTGCATGCTTACCGGGGCGTGGTGTGCGCGCCCGAGCAGATCGTGGTGGGCGCGGGCATCGAATATCTGGTGGGCCTGCTGGCCCGGCTGTTCTGCGCCAGCACCTTTGCGGTGGAAAATCCGGGCTATCCCCGCACGGCGCAGGTGCTGCGCAACAACGGCGTGCGCACGGTGTTCGTGCCTGTGGACGGGGACGGCATGACGCTGGATGCTCTGCAGGCCGGCGGCGCGCAGCTTGCGTATGTCACGCCCAGCCACCAGTTCCCCACGGGCGCAACGATGCCCATTGCCCGGCGCACGGAACTGCTGCGCTGGGCGGGCGCGGCCCCGGGACGTTATGTGGTGGAGGATGACTACGACAGCGAATTCCGTTACGACACCCGGCCCATTCCATCGCTGCAGGGGCTGGACCAGGCGGGGCGGGTGATCTATGTGAGCACCTTTTCCAAGAGCATGGCGCCGTCCATGCGCATCGGCTATATGGTGCTGCCGGTGCCTGTGCTGGAGATGTACCGTGCCGAATACGGCGTGTATTCCTCCACGGTGTCGCGGTTCGAGCAGCAGACGCTGTGCCGCTTTATGGAGGAAGGGCATTTCGCGCGGCATCTGAACCGCCTGCGCAGCGCCTGCCGCGCCCGCCGGGACGCGCTGCTGGAGGCGCTGTACGCCGCTTTCGGCCGGGATGGCGTGGCGGTGCGGGGCAGCCACACCGGGCTGCACCTGCTGGCCGCGGTGCACAACGGCATGACGGAACGGGAGCTGGTGGAGGCGGCGGCGCGGGCCGGCGTGCATGTGAACGGCCTTTCCGCCTATTATATGGAGCACCCGGAGGACTGTCCGCCCGCCACCGTGGTGCTGGGCTATTCCGATATGGACGAGAGGGCGCTGCGGGCCGCTGTGGACGCGCTGCGCTGCGCGTGGGGCGCGCGGCCTTCGGAATAAAAAGCAAACCGCCGTTTCCACCGGACTTCGTGTCCGGGGAAACGGCGGCTTGTTCATTTGTATCCGTACGGTTCAGATGCCTGCGGGCAGAGCGCCGCCCGTCTGCGGGGCGCTTTGCGCGTCTGCGTCCGGCGCGGCGGGGAGCGGGAGTGTTTCCGGCTGCTCGGGCTGGTTCGTGTCGGGCAGCGTTACCGTGGCCTTGAACAGGTCGCCGTCCACTGTGATGGAGAACGTGCCGCCCTGCAGTTCGGCAAAGCTCTTGGCAATGGCAAGGCCCAGGCCGCTGCCCTCGGTGTTGCGGGAACGGTCGCCCCGCACAAAGCGGTCGGTGATCTCTTCCGCGCTGAAATCCAGCTCGGTGGCGGAAATGTTTTTGAACACCACTTGCGCGCCGTGCTCCTGCGGCATCAGCGTGATATAAGCCCGGGTGCCGGGCATGCCGTATTTGGTGATGTTCACCACCAGGTTCTCAAAGATGCGGCAGGTCTTTTGCCCGTCCAGCACCAGAGGCATGCGTTCCTCCGGGAGCTGCCAGCGGAAATCGATGCCGCTGGCTTCGGTTTTGTCGGCTAGCTCGTACTGGACCTGCTTGAGCAGTGCGGCCAGATCTACTTCAGCGTAATGCATGGCCACGTTCCGTGTGGCGGCCTTGCTCACCTCAAACAGGTCCTCGATCAGCCGCTTGAGCCGCTGGGATTTTTTGTCCAGCGTTTCAATGTATTTGGCCCGGTCTTCGGCAGAAAGGGCGGGGTCCTTGAGCAGGTCCACATAGGTGATGATGGCGGTCAGCGGCGTTTTCAGGTCGTGTGAGACGTTGGTGATCAGCTCGGTCTTCATGTTCTGGCTGCGCACTTCGGCGGCGACGGCCTTTTCAAAGCCCGCGCGCACCTGGTTCAATTCGTCCTTCAGCGGGTCGAACAGGCCCATGTCTCCCTCCACAGGCGTGGCCAGGTCTCCGCCGGCCATGCGCCGGGCGGCGGCCAGCAGGGCCGCGTAGTCCTGCTGGATGCGGTTGGCGCGGCGGCGCAGCAGGAAGAACAGCACCACCGTGTAGATCACGGTTCCAGCAATGCCCAGGAACCAGAAGCAGCAGATGAACGTGACGATGGCGAAATTTACGGCCAGCAGGCGCAGCAGCGTTTTTTCAGCGGGGTCCCGCAGGTCGATGGCGGTGAGGGCGCGCCACATGCGCCCCAGCGTGCCGCTCACGGCACGCCAGACGCGCCCCGCGCCCCGCAGCAAAGCGCGCACGGCCCGTGCGGCCAGGCTGCGGTTTTTCAGATAGCCCAGCCAACCGTCCCGGGCCAGGCCCTGGCGCAGCGCGAGAACAGACATAAACGTCACCTCCAAAAACAGGAACAGAAGCCCCGCGCACAGCAGGTTCGCCATGGTGTTGGCCGCGGAGGGCAGGTCCACGCTGAATTCGTCCCGCAGCACGGCGGCGATGCTGCCGTCGAAATTGCTTGTTACAGCGCTGGAGGGGACGCCGTTCATCAGCACCGCGCAGCCGAGGGCCAGCAGTACCAGCTCCAGCGGCACACGGCACAGCCAGCCGCCGCCCAGCCCGCTGCCGCGCCGGCGGCCGAACCACAGGGCCAGAAGCGCCGCAAGGGCCAATGCAGCCGCAAACAGGGGATCGAAGGCGTGGTTGATGAAGGAGCGCTCCTGAGACGTTGCGATATACCAGCTGATGTCATCCGAAGCCGCGAATACCCGCGGGACCCCGTAGACGAAGGTCACGCTTTTGGGAGCGGAAAGATCGTAGTAGGACAGAACGTCCAGGTCAAGATGCCGGCGTATGGCGTCGGTGCCGTAGGCCTGCATATCCGTGTTCCAGATAGAAGCGGAAAAGTCCTGCTGGCCCTCCTCGCCCAGATAGGAGGCTGCATAGGACATATTGCCCTGCGCGTCGAAGCGGAGCGCCAGCACATAACGCCACTGGGCGGCGTCGAAGCCGTTTTTGGCGGGGTCGTCCGAAAGAAAGCCGCCAAGCCCGGCTTCCGTGTTGGTGTATGTTTTGCCCGTTGCGTCGTCCGTCACGGCGTAAAACAGATTGCCCCAGCTGCCCGCCAGCTCGTCGGCATGGGCTTTCACGCTGGCGTTGAAAGCGTCCAGCGCGGAGATGGCATCGGGCGCGTAAACGTCCAGTCCGCCGTAGGAGGCGTTGGTGCCGCCGCTTTCGTCACCGGCCGCGCCGGTGTAGCCCAGCACGAAGTCCTCCCCGGCCTCCCGTGCGGCGTAAACAGCGGCGTTCGCGTCGCTCAGCAAAAGCTCCGACGGCTCAAACTCCTTGCCCTCCCACTGCTCGCGGGCCCGCCAGTACAGCGTATGGTTGGCCGTCTGGATGTTTTCCACAAAGGGATCGTAATAATAAAACAGGACGCCCTGTTCCTGAGCGCGGGCGTACAGCGGGCGCAGCCCGGCCAGAAGCCCCACGGCCAGCGCCAGCAGCAAAAGTGCGGAAAGCAGCCCCGCGGCCGCCTTACTTTTCGATCTTGTACCCAATGCCCCACACCACTTTCAAATATTTCGGTTCCCTGGGATTGTATTCTATCTTTTCACGGATGTTGCGGATGTGCACCATGATGGTATCCGTGCTGACGGCGCGTTCGTTCCAAACGCGCTCGTATATCTCCTCGGCGGAGAACACGCGCCCAGGGTTTTTCATCAGCAGCGCCAGAATTTTGAACTCCAGCGGCGTCAGCTTTACGGGCGTGCCGTCCACGGTCAGCTCCGCGGTGTCCTCGCACAGCTCCAGCCCGCCGATGACATAGGTGCGCAGGGCGGGCGCAGCGGCTGCGCCCGTCGCCCGCAGAAATTTTTCGTACCGGCGCAGGTGGGAGTGCACCCGGGCCAGAAGTTCCATGGGCACGAAAGGCTTGGTGACGTAATCGTCCGCACCGATGTTCAGCCCGGTGATCTTATCAATGTCCTCGGATTTGGCCGACAGCATGATGACGGGGAACTCGCAGCCCTCGTCCCGCAGCTTCATCACCATGGTGATGCCGTCCATCACGGGCATCATCACATCCACAACGGCCAGATGGATGGGCAGCTGCCGGGCAAGCTCCAGCCCCTGGGCGCCGTTGGCCGCACCGTGTACGGTATAGCCCTGGTTTTTCAGGTAAATGGCGACGCCCTCGCGGATCTCGGCGTCGTCCTCCACAACAAGAATATGCGTTTCCATGCGTTTCTCCTTTTGTCCGGCTGCGATGCGGTATGCCGCGCGCCCGGCGGGCGGCTGGGCGGCATCGTGCTTCGTATATCGATACTATTTACTTAATATAGCACAAAACCCGGACAGAGAAAAAGAACCTTCTGCGCCCGTATGCGCTCAGCCCACCGCCGCCAGCTCCCGCCGCAGCATTTTTTTGGCGCGGTAAAGCTGGGTGTGCACGGTCTTGGGCATGCGGCCCAGCTGCCGTGCAATGGCCTCCACGGGCCATTCCTGCATGAAATACAATACCGACACCGTGCGGTACGGTTCCGCCAGGCCCTCGATGCACTCCCGCGCAAGGCCGGCGTCGGCGCGTGTTTCGCACTCAGCCTCCAGGCTGGGGGCGTTCTGCGCGGCGGCCAGCGCCGGAGCGGTGTCGCCGGGGGCCTCGGTCACGGCCATGCGCCGGTTGTAGGCGCTTTTCAGATGATCCTTTGCCTTGTTCACCGCAATGCGGCACAGCCAGGGCTTTTCCGCGCCCGGCGGACAGCTTTCCATATGCAGATAGGCCGAGACAAACGTCTCCTGCGAAAGATCCTCGGCCAGCTGATGGTCGTGCACCAGCTGGCAGCACACCGTATATACCAGCTTTTCATATTGCCGTACCATCGCTTCAAACGCCTGTTCCGTCATTGGGAACCCCTCCCGCCTTTTTGCCCCGCCCGGCGCGCCGGGCGGCTTGTCTTCAACGTGTTTTAGTATAAGACCGCAATCTAAAAAGGCGCGGGGGGAAAATCCAAAGAATTTCTAAAGATTTGCTGTAAATTTTATAAAACCGGGAACAAAAGGCTGCCGGAAGGCGGGTAATATTTCTGTAAAACAGCGAAACTACTTGTGATTTGCCTGCGGGGATGGTACACTTTTCTATGTGATATACTAACCTTAAAGCCGCCGCCGCTTGCGCGGCTGCGCGTGTGCGCTGCACACGCCCCTGTGCCGGCGCACAGGGCTTTGAGAACATTGAACCATGCAAAACCGCAGTAGATGCGGTTTTGTTGGGGGCGCTTTGCGGCGTCATGGTACAGTAAGGTTTTTTCGCGAATCTGAATAAGACGAGGTGCGTACCGATGCTGAAAGGGTATACCAAGGAAGAAAAAAGCTGGATGATGTACGACTGGGCCAACAGCGCCCATTCGGTGATCGTTGTCACGCTGCTGCCGATCTTTTTTTCGTCGGTGGCGGGCTTTATGCGCAACACCACGTCGGCCATGAGCATCTGGGGCTATGTCACCAGCATCGCCATGCTTATTTCGGCGCTGCTGGCGCCGGTTATCGGCGCGCTGGGCGATTTTAAAGGCATGCGAAAAAAGATGTTTTTTGTTTTTCTGGCCGTGGGTGTGCTGGCCTGCGCGGGGCTTGCCGTTACGCCCATGACGGGCTTTGCAGAAAATACCGGGGTGGCCGAGGCCGTGGGCACAGCCATCCTGATCCTGTATGTCATCAGCCAGATCGGCTTTTCGGGCGCGAACCTGTACTACGACAGCTTTTTACCTGACGTCACCACCGAAGAGCGTATGGACCGCGTCTCCACCATGGGCTACGGCCTGGGCTATATCGGCGGCTCCACCATCCCGCTGCTCATTTTTCTTGTGATGAACGCCGTGGGCGTGGATATGCTGTACTGCCTGTCTTTCATCTTCGGCTTTACGGCCGTGTGGTGGGCCGCGTTCAGTTGGCCGCTGCTGAAAAACGTGGAGCAGAAAAGCTATCAGCCCCACGAAAAGGGCGCCATCCGCAAGACCCTGCGGGGGCTGTGGGCCACGCTGAAAGACATCTTCGGCCATAAATCCATTTTTGTGTTCATGCTCGCCTATTTCTTTTACATCGACGGCGTGGGCACCATTATCCACATGAGCACCTCCTACGGCGCCCAGCTGGGTCTGGGCGACACCGAGATGATGCTTGCGCTGCTGCTGGTGCAGATCCTGGGCCTGCCGTTCTGCCTGATGTACATCAAGCTGGCCGGTAAATTCGGCGCGCGCGTGATGGTGGGCGTGGGAATCTGTATCTACATGGGCATTTGCGTGTTCGGCTTTTTTGTGCGCGAGACCTGGCAGTTCTGGGTGCTGGCCATTCTGGTGGCTACCAGCCAGGGCGGCATCCAGGCGCTGTCCCGCAGTATGTTCGGAAAAATGCTTCCGGACAAGAACCGTTCGGGCGAGTACTTCGGCTTTTTCGATATCTTCGGCAAGTTTTCGTCCGTCATGGGCCCGGCGCTGATGGGCTTCGTGACGCAGATCGCCACCGTGGTGCTGCTGGGCAGGCAGAGCCTTACGCCGGAGACGGCCCCCGAGGCCGTGTTGGCCGCCGCGCAGCAGGAGGCATCGCCCTGGGGCGTGTTGTCAGTTCTGCTCATCTTCCTGGTGGGCGCGGTGCTTTACTTCGGCGTGCTGCCCCGCATGCTGAAAAAAGAGGGCGCGGGGAAGTAAAAAATCCGTACTGCCCATGTGCGGGAGGGGCGGGACCCCGCCCGAAGACCCCAACGCGAAAGGTTTTGATCGATATGCCCGAAGCATATACACATATCCGCATCGCCCGCGCGGCGCTGGCACAAAGCGGGGAGCATGCGCCCAGTACGGCGGCCTATGAAATGGGCGCCAACGGGCCGGACCCGCTGTTTGCTTACCGTGTGCTTTCCGCCAAACGGCCCTGGCCGCTGCCGGAACTGGGCGGCCGCATGCACGACGAACAATGCGGCCGGTTCCTGCGCACAATGATCTTCGCGGCCTCCACGCCCGCCCAGCGCAGCTATGCGCTGGGCTTTCTGGCGCATTACGCGGCGGATTCCGTGATGCATCCGTATGTGGCGTTCCAGTGCGGGCCGCAGGGACAGTTCAACATCCCCGAGGGGCACGGCTTCTGCGAGGTGGCCATGGACAGTATGTTCCATGAGCAGGACTGCGGCTCACCCGCCGTTCCGGCGGGAACTGCCGCTCCGGGGCTGCCGCCTCAGGAGCTGGCCGAAGTGACGCAAATGCTTCATGACGCGGTGGCGCAGGTCTACCGCATGGATATCCCGCATGAGGCGCTGGCGGATTCCTTCCATGATTTCCACGCCCTGCACAGGCTGTTCCTGTCGCCTTACGGCGGCAAGCGGGCGCTGGTCTGGGCGGCGGAACGGCTGGTGCTGCACAAGCCCGGCTACGGACTTTCCCACATGACGCCCGCCCGACGCCCGGCGGACGGCTTTGCGGAGCATTGGGAAAACCCCTATACGCATGCACAGATGGACGCGGGCCCCGAGGTGCTGTGCGGGGAATCGGCCCGGCTGGCTGCAGGATACCTGAAGGCAGCGGCCGCTTACTGGGAGGGCCGCAGCACCAAGGAGGCGCTGGCCGCGGCTGTGGGCGACCGCAGCTACTCCACAGGCCTGCTCAGTGAACCGGCCCCGGCCGGGGTGTGAAGGCCCGCCCTGCCCGGGAAATAAAATTGGACTGCAAACGCGCCGCGGCGAAAGGCATATCTTTCGCCGCGGCGCGCTTTTTCGCTCCTTTTCGCAGACGAGGCTTTGAAAAAAATACGGAGTATGCTATACTGATATTATCTGTACAAAAGAAGCTCCGGCGTTTTCACAGCGCACAGGCCGCGTGGCGGTACGCCGGAAAGGGAGCATATATTTATGAATATCACGCGCAAGACATTTTACGGCATCGGCATTCTGTCGGCAGCGCTGAATATTTTGGGCGGCGCGATGCTGCTGTTCAGCATCCGGGCGGACCTTGTGTTCAATATCGCGACCGTCGCGGCGGGCGTGATGATGCTGATGCTGGCCACAAATCTAAAAGAGGACCCCCGCGGCCGCAATTTCTGCCTGGCGGCCGCGCTTCTGACGGTGCTGGGCATGGTGCCGGGTATTGTGGGCATCGTGTGTGCGGCTGCGTCGTGGCCTGTGTTTGCATGGCCGTATTTCAAGGCTTCCGTTCCGGAAAACGGCCTGCATAAGGCAGCGTTTCTGGTGATGGTGTGCGGGCTGGTGCTGCTTGTGGGCAGTTTTCTGCCCGTGCCGCAGATGCTGGCCGCGTGCATCATCATTGCGGTGGCGGCGGTGCAGGGCCTTCTGGCTTTTTTGCTGTATCAGGAGGCGTGACCGCGCCGTGCGGGCCCGGGCAGACATATTCCGGCGGGCCCCGTGCATACGATGATGCATGTCCTGCCTTTTGGGGGCGGGCACAGCGTTATGGGGAAAGGGAACCAAGAGCATGAAAAAACTGTTGAGAACCGCTGCGGCAGCCGCCTGCCTGTGTCTGCTGGCCGCATGCGCGCCCGCGCGGCAGGCGGGCGGCGGGGAGCCCGGCGCGCCCCGGGAGGATTTTACCTCTGTGCCGTCCGGTATGCAGGCGGGGGGCGAGCCGGAGGCCATGGCCGCGCCCGTGGCGTACCGCGCCATGTGGGTGAGCTATCTGGAATGGCCGATGTTCGATACCTCCGGCGCGCAGGGCTTTGCCGCGTCGGTGGGCTCGCTGCTGGACAACTGTGCGGCTCTGGGGCTGAACACCGTCATCGTGCAGGTGCGCCCTTTCGGGGACGCGGTGTACCCCAGCGCAGTGTATCCCTGGAGCCACCTTGTAACGGGCGTGCAGGGGCAGGACCCCGGCTATGACCCGCTGGCCATTTTTGTGGAGCAGGCCCACGCCCGCGGCCTTGCCATCGAGGCATGGGTGAACCCGTACCGCGTGCGGCTCAACGACACCATGCCCCCCGGCGAGCTGGCGGCGGACAACCCGGCGCTTCTGCACGAGGGCTGGGCGCTGGAGGCGAACGGCGGGCTGTACTACGACCCCGCTCTGCCCGAGGTGCAGGACATGGTGGTGCAGGGCGTAACGGAGATCGTGCAGAATTATGACGTGGACGGAATTCAGTTCGACGACTACTTTTATCCCACCACAGACGAAGCGTTCGACACGGAGAGTTACGCGCGGTACGGCGGGGGACAGGACCTGGCCGAATGGCGGCGCGCCAACGTCAACACGCTGGTGCAGAAGGTATACGCCGCCGTCAAGGCGGTAAAGCCGGAGGCGGTTTTCGGCATCAGCCCGCAGGGCAACAACGACAACAACTACAGCCAGCAGTATTCGGACGTGGCGCTGTGGCTTTCCACGCCCGGTTATGTGGACTACATCATGCCGCAGGTCTACTGGGGCTACAATTATACGCTGCAGAATGGTTCGGCCCGGTTCGCGTTCGAGAATATCGTGGACGAATGGCTGGCCATGCCCCGGGACGATTCGGTTTCGCTGGCATTCGGGCTGGGCGCATACCGTATCGGCGCGGGGGACGGCTCCGCCACAGAGAGCGGGGAATGGGCCAGCGGCCACAATCTGGCCGATATGGCGCGCACGCTTTCCGTGCGCGGCGCAGACGGCTACGCGCTGTACCGTTATGCCAGCCTGTACAGCGGCGGCGAATATGCGGCACTGATGCAGGCGGAATGTGCGGCTCTGGCCCAGGCCAACGGCATCGGGCAGACGGAACCGTAACGCGGAGAATACGAAAAAAGCGCCCTCTTTACAGAGGGCGCGGCAGATGGTTGAAGAAGGCAAAGAGGTAAAAGAAATGTCCGGGGAAAAAGCTTGAAAAAGGGGTGGAGAACTCCTTTTTCATTTAAAATAACCCCGCGCCGTGCGCGGCGAACGGGGCCACAGGCCCTGTTCGTAGGCAGCTTTTGCGCCAAGCTAAAGCGCCCTCTTTACAGAGGGCGCGGGCAGGACGGATGAAACGCAGCATTCCGCCAGAGTGTCAGAACAGCCCCTTTTTCCATTCCCGGCAAGGAATGCCTGCGGCTGTGAGCGCGGCGCACAACCGCGCCCCGTTTTCCTTTGTGGAGGGTGCGTCCACGCCGTAGTGGTACGGCACCACAAGCCCGGGCAGCACGTCCATGGCCGCCACTTGTGCGGGCACTGATTTTTCATAGTCCGGCATGTTCCAGATGCCGTCGCACACCACAAACAGCACGTCGCATTGGACATTGTCCACCAGGACGTCGGTGTCGCCGGAGAGGTAATAGGTGAACCCTGCGAACTCCAACACGAGGCCGAAGCCGAAGCTGACGGGGTGGTTTTTGTTTTCTGCGGCCACCGGTTCCAGCACCGCGCCGCATTCAAAGCCGATGCGGGGCGCTTCAAAGCTCAGTTCGCTGATATAATCGTCGTCGATGCCGAAATCCCGCTCCAGCAGGCGCGCCACCTCCGCCGTGGTGGCAAAGCAGGTGTCCTCTTTGCGCACCCGCTCGATGTCCTCCGGCGAATAGTGGTCGCCGTGGCTGTGGGTGATCACGATCAGGTCCGCGTCGTGGGCGTCGTCAGGCACCTTATATGGGTCTACATACACTACGGCGTCGTCGGATTCAAAGCAAACGCATCCGTGCTTTACAAACCGGACAGGTTCAAGGGGGTCCATAGTACAACTCCTTATTGTTTCGATGTTTATTTTTTGTGGCTTCACCGCATACTAACTGTATTCCAGACGCAGAGGCGGCATGAAGGAAAGAATACAGCTTTCTTTATTGTAACGCCTCCCACGCCAAAAGTCAAAACCGGAGGGATGCAGATGAAGCCCCAGAAGATAAAATATGCGCCATTGTTCGCCGCTATGCTGCTGTGCGTGGCTTTGGCGGGCTGCGGCGGAGCGCCTCATGAGAGCGGCGAAGGCCGTTTTTCGCAAAGTGAAACCCAAGATGGAACCCGGGCGGCTCCGCGCGCCGATGCCGTGCGCGCGGCCGCGGGCGGCGATATCGCACTGCCCGCCACGCTGGCGGCGCCGCAGACGGACAGCACGATCAATACGCTGCTGGACGCGGGCGTGCTCTCCGGCGCGTTCACGACGGTAAATTCCTGCCGCACGCGGGATCTTTGCACGGCAGGCGAAATCACAGTCCGCGTAAGGGCAGAATTGGACGCCCAGACCTCCCGCAAGGACGCGAAATTCGCGTTGTGGAAACTGGCGGACGGCAGAGCGGAATATCTGGAAACCGTGTATTTCACCTGCGACGGTACGGTGCAGAGCTATACGTTCACAGGGCTGGCCGCGGGTGCGCGGTACCGTGTGGTGTTCAGCTATACGGAGTCCGGCGCGCGGCGCATGTCGGGCGCGTTCAACGTGGAGGGCGTGACGGCCGAGATCGAAGAGGAAACACAGGAAGAGGGGGCGGTGGCCGCCGGCGCACAGCCGGGAAGCTGACCGCGTAAAAGGGGGAGGATGTCATTGATCGAGGATTTCAAGCATATGAAATGGCTGCCGCTGGCGGGCGGCGCGCTGCTGTGCGTGCTGGGGCTGACGGCGCTGGTCTGGCCGGGCCGGGTGGCGAAGATACTGCCTCTTTGCATCGGCGCTGCAATCCTGGGGCTGGGCCTGTGCGAGGTGGCTTCAGGTTTTCTGGCAAAGAGCTTTTTGCCAGAGTACATACCCGGCATGCGCAAACTGCAGGGCTTTGTGAATGTCGCGGTGGGGCTGGTATTCCTGCTCAACCGCACGCTTTCGCTGATGTTCATCGCCGTGGTGCTGGGCGTGTGGGCAGTGGCCTTCGGCGCGCTGCGCCTGAGGGACGCGCTGCGGCGGCGTGCGTCCGGCCAGCCATGGGGCTGCTGTGCGGGTGACGCTGCCGTAAAATTCGCGGTGGGGATATTTATGCTGGCCAGCCCGCTGGGCAGCATGGCGGCCTGGACGGTGATGGTGGGGCTGTTTTTCCTGTTCGTGGGCGCATCGGTCATTTTTTCTGCGGTATATCTCGACCGGCTGCCCCATGATTTTGAGGATTTCTGATCCCGCGCAGGCAGATTATAAACAAAGTGTAAAAACCGGGCCGCATGCCCGGTTTTTCTTGCATTTTAAACCGTTTGAATGTAATATAAATAGTAACATTCATGCGCATAAAGCGCTGTGGCAGGGAGGCCGCTTGATGGCAGGAAAAATGGTGGAAAAGAAAATACGCTCCGCGCTGCCGCTGTACATTGCGGCGGGCGCATTTCTGGTGTGCGCGGCTGTGCTGCCCGTATACAGCCTGCCGGGCTTTTTGGGCGCATGTGCCGTTGCGGCGGGCGCATATTTTCTGTCGGACAAAAAAATCCCGCCCCGTGTGGTGATGGTGCCCGCGCCGGAGGACCCCTTCGCAACGGGCGAGGAGGCGCTGGACGCCGCGCTGGAAAAGGCGCGGGACGATCTGGAGAAGCTGGAGGTGCTGAACGCCCGCATTCCGGCCGCGGCGCTCTCGGCGCAGATCAGCCGCATGGAGAAAGCGGGCGCGGCCATTTTGCAGCAGGTGCGCGAACATCCGGAAAAAGGCCGGGATATCCGCAAGTTCGTCACCTATTATCTGCCCACGGCCGTTAAGATATTGACCACCTATGCCGACCTTTCGGCCAGCGGCGCGGGCGGCGAAAACGCTAAAAGCCTGATGTCCGACGTGGAGAAGAACGCCGGAACCATTGCCGCCGCTTTTGAAGCGCAGCTGGACGCGCTGTTCGCGGGCGAGGTACTGGATGTTTCCTCCGACATCGCCGTGCTGGACGGAATGCTCTCCGGCGACGGCCTTTCCGGCAAAAATAATTTGAAATTGTCATGACCCGGGCGGTCCCGATACCTCATTCAGAAAGGAACAAAACGATCATGGAAGAAAAACAAACCGCACCCGCGCTTACCCTGGAGCCAGACCTCTCTGTTCCCGCCGTTCCCACACTGACGCTGGACCCGGAGCCCGCCCCCCCTGCGCAGGAGGAAAAGAAACCTGCAGTGGAGCCGGAGCCCATGGACGCGGGCCTTTCGCCCGAAGAGAAAAAGGCAGTGGACGAATTCGCGGAAAAAATCGACCTGCGCAATTCCACGGTGGTGCTGCAGTACGGCGCGGCCAGCCAGAAAAAAGTGGCCGATTTTTCCAGCAGCACGTTGGAAAATATCCGCACCAAGGACCTGGGCGAGGTCGGCGAGATGGTCACGGGCCTGGTGACGGAGCTTAAGAGCTTCGACGCCACCGAGGAAGCGCCCAAGGGCATCATGGGCTTTTTCCGCAAGGCCACCAATTCGCTGGATACCTTTAAGGCGAAGTATGCCAAGGTGGAGACCAACGTGGATAAGATCGAGGCTGTGCTGGAGGGCCATCAGGTACAGCTTCTGAAGGATATCGCCATGCTGGACAAAATGTACGAGATGAACCTTGTGTATTTCAAGGAGCTGACGATGTACATTCTGGCCGGTAAGAAAAAGCTGGCGGAGGTGCGCGCAAACGAATTGCCCGCCCTGATCGAAAAGGCGAAAAAATCAGGCCTGCCCGAGGACGCTCAGGCAGCCAAGGACCTGGACGATATGTGCACGCGCTTTGAAAAGAAGCTGTACGATCTGGAGCTGACGCGCAACATCTCGGTGCAGATGTCCCCGCAGATCCGCCTGATCCAGTCCAACGACACGATGATGGCGGAAAAAATCCAGACCTCTATCGTCAACACCATTCCCCTGTGGAAGAGCCAGATGGTGCTTGCGCTGGGTCTGGCCCATTCCCAGCAGGCCATTGAGGCGCAGCGTGCCGTTACAGACATGACCAACGAGCTGCTGAAGAAAAACGCGGCCACGCTCAAGCAGGGTACCATCGCTGCGGCAAAGGAATCTGAGCGCGGCATCGTGGACATCGAGACGCTGCAGCAGACGAACCGCAGCCTGATCGAAACGCTGGACGAGGTCGTGAAGATCCAGAACGAAGGCAGAGAGAAGCGCGCTGCGGCCGAAACGGAGCTGGGCCGCATCGAGGGCGAGCTGAAAGCGAAGCTGCTGGAGATCGCCCGCTGAGTTTGTACTTGTGACGGGAATAAGAGAAAATGCGGGAGGATAGCGTGAAAAACTGGAAAGAAAACCGTGCGCTGGCCTGCGTGGTGCTGGCGGCTGCCATTTTGGGCGGTACTTTCGGCATCGGCGGGGCCAAGCTGAGCAGCGCGGCCCGCAGCGTGAATGAGGCATACGCGCAGAATATCGCGGGGGACCTGGCGCTGCGCGCCGCCGCCGCGCAGAATATCATCGCCGAGGGTGAAGCGGCGCTGGGCGCGGATGCCGCGTCCGTGAAAACGGCAAAACGGGCCGTGGAGGCGCTGGAGGCCGCGGAGGGGCCGGCACAGGAATACGCCGCAAACGCGGCCCTCACCGCGTCTGTCGGCATGCTGTATGAGGAGACGCGAAAGGTCTCCGGCGACGATAAGGGCAGCGTGCTGCAAACACAGTGGTCGGAATTTTTGAGCCGTGGCAATATCATCGACAATTCGGCGGACGCATACAATGAGCAGGCCCGCGCTGCGCAAAAAAAGCTGTCTGGCTTCCCGGCGTCGCTCATCGCCGGCCTGACAGGCGTACAGGCGGAAGAATTTTCCGCCTGAGTGCGGCCCTACATTGAAAAGGAGCATCCATGAAGAAAATCCAACGATTTCTGCGCGGTACGGCGCTGCTGGCCGTGCTGTCGCTGCTGGTTTCGGCCACGGCATTTGCCGCGTCGGTTCCGGACCCAACATCTGATTTTTACGTCAACGATTACGTTGGTGTGCTTTCGGGTGATACTAAGAGTGATATTGTGAGCAAAAATGACGGTTTGTATAATGCTACGGGCGCGCAGATCGTCGTGACGGTGGTGCAGGACACAGGCGGTGTTTCGATGGAGCAGTACGCCTATGACATGGCCAACGCCTGGGGCATTGGCAGTGCTGAAAAAAACAACGGCGTTTTGCTGCTGCTTTCCGTCGGGGACGACGATTACCAGTGCATACAGGGCAGCGGGCTGGAAACGCTGCTGCCAACCAGTACGCTCAGCCGCATTTTACAGGAGGACCTGGAGCCGGATTTCGCGGATAAAAACTATGACGCCGGTGTGAAAAAAACATTTGCGTCCCTGTATGACGCTGTGAGCAGCATCTGCGGCTACGACGGCAGCACAGGCGGCGCGGCGAATCCGTCTCCCGTGCCGCAGCCGGACTACGACTATGGATACGGATATGGCTATGACGACGGTTACCGGGACGACGGCGGCTTCAGCATTTTTGGGATGATCGTGTTCCTCGTGATCGTGCTGGCGCTCATCGGCGCGTTCAGCGGACCGCGCCGCCGGCGCGGCGGCCGTTACAGCACTTATTACAGCGGCCCTTCGTTCGGCACGGGCTTTTTCCTGGGCAGTATGATGGGCGGCCATCATCACCACCATAGGGGCCCGCCGCCCCCGCCGGGGCCGCGTCCCGGCCCGCGCCCGCCCCGGCCTCCGCGCAGCGGCGGCGGATTTGGAGGCGGCAGCTTTGGCGGCGGAGGAAGCTTCCGCGGCGGCGGTGGCGGTTTCGGCGGTTCCCGCGGCGGTGGCGGCGGCGGCTTTCGCGGCGGCGGCGCCGGGCGTGGTCATTGACGCTGCCGTATTTATCAAGACGACACAAAAAGTATGAATCGGGGCGCCTTCCTTGCGGAGGGCGCCCCGATTCGTATTGTTGGAAAAAGACGGGAAAGCAGAGGCCGCAACGGGGAGGGCGCAGGCAGCGTGCCAGCGCGTGTCGGGCGCGCTGCGGCCTCCCTGCGAAGGGCGGCGCCGAAAACGTGGCGCTCCGCACGACGGCGATTTCCGTTTTTAGGACCATCCCCTTAAGGCTTGGGCTTTCAGCTGTCTTTTGCAGCTCAGTCCTTTTTGTAAAATACCAGCGTCATTTTATCGGTAATAACTTCTGTTTTTCCCGTCTGACGGTAACCCATTTTTTCGTAAAGACGGCAATTCACCTTTTGCCTTGCGCATACACACAGGAAGACCAGCCCGATGTAAGGCCAAGTAGAACTTGATTGCCTCGACTGTTCTGCTTTCTGACGCACCGGCAACCATCAAGTAATATCCGTCATCAGCTTTACAGACATAGAGGTCAATGTGTGTGCTATTTCCTCCACGACATACTTCCCAGGGATGTCCTATCTTGGGACGTTCCTCGTACCAGACAGAGAATTCTGCAGCGGACTCTGGATTGATGGATTTCAGGCCCTCATCCCGGCCATCCGCATGCTTATAATACTGCTCTTTAGGTGATAGGTCTGAGCCTTCGTATTTCATTGCTCTATATCCTAAAGAACAGAACATGTAAAAGTCGCTTGCTGTCATTTCGAGCAGTAGTGGTTTCTGTTCTGGTAGCACCTCTACAGCTTCATCAAGAAACTCTTTAACATCTGATGGTGCAAGGTCTTCCAAGAACTCGTTTCGCCACTCTGGAAACACTCTCCAGGCATCACATCTTTGAATTGTACCTGTGCGATGCTTGAGTGGCAGTTCTCTTTCCAGATGGCGTAAGTATTCGCCGGCTTTGATTTCATGGATAACTTCTTCTACAGCCTCTACAAGCCAGCCAGTAAACTTAGAAAGGTCATGCATAGGATTGGGTTGCTGATGCGGATCCACTTCCAATACAAGCCGGTGATCCAGTGTTACTGCACGAAACCCAGTCAATGGGTCCTCGACCGCAGTGAAGTGATGCCACTCTGTTTCGTCAGGGAATTCTGACACCCATAATTGTTCAAATTCGGCATAGGATTCCACCTCGCCCGCGTCACGGTATTCCTCGAAATCTCCAAAGTCTTCGAGACGTCCACGATTTGCCCGTAGCCAAAGTTCGTAGACTCCATTATCATTTACAGGATCTAAACTTTGAAGCGTTTTGAACAGGTCATTCAGATGGACGTGTGATTTCTCATCGAACAAGAACTGGGAGCCAACGCCATGATGCTCCATATTCCCCAACCAGTGAATGTACGATTGAATTTCTGGAGCAAACATATCAGAGGTCATGGATTTCCCACCTCCTCCGAATAGAATTCCTTCTCATCCTCCAGTCGGATGCAAGCAAGGCGTCCGTCAACATATCCACTCCCGCAGTCAATCCCAAGAAGCCGTTTGCCCCTCCAAATTTTCAAAGGCTCGTCATCCTGATAAAACTTCGTAGGTGTATGCCCGAACACGATCGTATAGTCATTTCTGTTGTAAAATGTCGAATTTAGTCGCATCCAGACTGCAAACTCTTTTTCGCTTCGATAGCGGACACCATACTCCCTGAACAACTCACTTGGGGCAGCATGGACTAGTTTATACTTTCTCCCGTTTACCTCAACGTCAAAAAACAACGGAAGCGAAGCAACATACTCCAGCAGAGATGCCCGATCTGTTTTCCGCAGATGTTTGAGATAACGGTGAGTTACTTCCCCTCCATTATCATACCAAAGCCACAGATTTCTGGTAGACAACATCTCCGCAGGTTTTTCAGGCCGAAGCGCATCCAGCATCATCAACTCGTGGTTGCCAAGAAGCACTTTAACATTCGACATCTTCATTATTTGCCGGAGCAGCCGCCCGCCATCCGGGAACCGGTCAATGATATCACCAAGGATGTAAAGAGTGTCTTCAGGTTGTAGATCGATCTGAGAGAGGATAGATTGAAACCGCCGACTATTCCCGTGGATATCTGAAAGAACATAAGTCATTGGGTCACACCACCTCCTTATAGACAGTATCTAATTATCAACACCAAATTGCTCTTTCGTGGAAAACTATGTCAACTCATTTATAGGGCTCTGACAGAGGAGACAGTTCGACATTATGAAAGAGGAACCTCATCTTATCGATGTGCTTCTCAATGTGCCAGTGACCACAAAACCAATACTGATATGCGAGCTTCTCCTCGATAGTATCGAGCCACTTTTCGGTCGAGTCATCCACTGTGGACTGATCAATAAAAGGAAGAAATGCCTCGCGCGGTTCATACCGGAAGGGACAGGTATGCGAGAGAACAACATCAACTTTCCAATCGACCTGGTCCAGGGTCTGTGCCACCTTCGCTTTGATTTTTTCCGAAGGCTGCTCGTCAGCCCACCAACTATATCCTCTTTCCAGCCGGTATTGTTTGTCCACACTATAGGCACCGCCTATGGTCAGATGCTTGATTCCTTCAAGGTCAAACACTTCGCCATCCGCAGCAAAAAGTAGGCTGGGGCGTTCTGGCTCATACCAAACCTTTCCTCCCCGCCATACTTTAGAGGAATATGATGTAATACTCTCTGGGCGCATTTCGTGGTTGCCATGGATGCAGAGAATTTTCGGCCCTAATTTTGCAAGAGACTTCTTTGTACGGGCGTCACGTTCATCGCCATAGTAATTAGCTCCAACGTCGCCCAAAAGAACCAAAGTGTCTTCGTGAGTCATGTTCATCTGCCTGCAAGCAAAAACAGCAGGAAGCGGATTTCCGTGGATATCTCCCATGTAATAAACCATTGAACAGCCTCCTTCTGTACCTATTATATCAGAACCTTAGCCTGACAGCCGTGTCACCTCAAAAATATATACATTCCTCAGAAAAACATATACACATCATCTATCACCCCATGTGCGACTATAAAAACGACCGAAAGTCATGCTTCTGACTCTCGGTCGATTGCTTTCTCAGTTGGTTTCAGTAGAATAGAGAGCAAGCATTCCTGTCATCTCTTTCGACGCTCTCTCATGGAATGCTTTAGAGCCTTGATCGTGTCAATGATGACACCATCTTCAAAAGCAGAGCAATCTGCCAAGAGAGCTGCCACTTGACTGCTGGTGATGTCATTCTTTTCGTCGAGCTGCTCCATCAACAATCTGTCGGCAGTGACTCCCAGAGCGTTTGCAATCATAACAAATGTGTCAAGGCTCATACTTTTTGCGCCGGTCTCTATGTAACTGATGTATGAAGGGGATTTTTCAACCAGTTCAGAAAGCATCGCCTGTGACAGCCCATTTTCTTTGCGGACCTCACGGATGTTTTTGCCAATTTCGTTGTAATTCAGACTCATAACAAGGCCTCCTTAAAAAAATGTAGCCTTATTATAGTTTGCAGGATATATTATAGCCTTTACTTTATATCAATTTTGCCCCCGATTGATATATTCTATCAAACAGATAGCTTGTAGCATATACTGTAAGGGGGAGGGAGCCAATGGCAGAATTAAGTCCTACAGAGAGTCAGCTGATTGGTTCTCGCATCCGTGAGGCTCGCGTTAAGCGTCGAATGAGCCAGGCTGAGCTGGCTGATAAAGCCGGAATCTCCCTTCCACAAATCAGCACAATCGAAAACGGAAGGTGTAGCATGAAGCTGCATTCTTTCATTCGGATCATTGAAGCACTCCAAGTCTCAGCCGATTCGATCCTTCGTCCGGACACACCGGAAACAAGAGGAATTTATCAAAGCCAGTTTGACGAATTATTGGCTGACTGCTCCCCAAAAGAACTGGAAGCCATATTGAGAATCGTCCGTGAACTTCGAGCAACGATGCTCCAAAGGGATCCTGAATAAGTATGTGAAAGCGCGTACCGAGCAAAACGGTACGCGCCTTTTTTCTTGTTTATAAACCAGGAGTCATCTTCTTGACTTCTGGTTTATTCTTTTCAGCGCCAGCACTTTATATAATGTGTGTAAGTTTACATAGCGGAGGTTGGGCATGGACAAGATGATTGAAAGCACAAAAGAGCTGATGGAAGAACAGATGCCATCCTTCGACTTTCTCCTTGACGAAGAAGCAGAAAGAAATTCTTTGTTGGCCGAGCACAGGGCTTGGCTTAAAAGCATAAAGCACGAAAGACCACTCCCGAAGCACCCGTTTCATGTCGCAGTGTATATCCGGTATTTCAATCAAACCAGGTATGAAAACTATTTATCTGCACACAAAAAGCAATTTTTGGACACCCTTGCCTTATGTCCCAAGTGGGATTTTGTCGGGTTTTATGTCGATGAGGGAAGCACAGCTCCGAATATGGAAACCGCGCCGGAATGGTCCAGGCTTCTGCAAGATTGTTACGACGGAAAAGTAGACCTTGTTATTACACAGAAAGCGAGCAACATCTCCAAGAAACTTTCAGAACTTGCATTCTGTACAAGGCTACTGGCTGCATTGCCACACCCTGTGGGGATCTATTTTATCTCAGAAGATATTTACACGCTGGCTTCCTATTATCAAGAAGATCTGCATGATCCTGTTTTCTTTCCATCCCCCGACTGGAAGGTATTACCTGAAGGCCAGCCGCAAGAGCTTCACCCTAAGGAGGAAACCGAAAAAATATGATCGACTCGACCAGAAAGCGTCGTGAGCAAGCACAAAAGGACAGGGTGCGTCGCCGCATCAACACAAAGATAGATCCCGAAAACTATGAATTTCGGCCCGCCAAGAAGCAAGTCGATTATTACGACAATGAAGTTGAGCAAAGGGTGGCCGTCTATGCCAGAGTATCAACTGGCAATGTGCAGCAGACAACGTCTTATGAGCTCCAGAAAAAGTATTACGAGGATTTCGTTATACATCACCCCAACTGGACTCTCGTAAAAATCTATGCGGATGTGGACGCGCCTTATGGACAAAACACCAAACGCCCGTGAGCAGCCGATTTACGGTTGTCCACGGGCGTTTTTCGTTTTGAGCAATCGAGCCGGAGTTTACTTCGTTTATTCAAGCGCTCCAAACACTTCTCCGACTATTTCAGCAATATCGTCTATCGGGATTTTTGTCCCGTCCTGTAAGAGAACGATATTCTCGTACTCATCAATTTTCTTCACGCGGTCGGTCGCCGTGACATAAGCGCCGCCGGATTTCTTTTTATCAAGCAGAAAATATGTGATGGAAACCTCCGGCTGTTCGTCTATAGCGTCCTGTATCATGTTCAGACGCTCGTTCAGCGCATCCTTGCTGTACTCGTCAAGTTCAACCTTTTTATCTGTCAGCCGGGCGGTTTCCTTCACAGCGTCATCGTAGCCGGTCAGAGCTGCGAAGGGAGCGAACTGCGCCGCACGGTCGTAGTTGGACATATGAATTCGGGCGAATTTTCATTATAGGCGGCGGTGATACCGTCAATAACCTGCTCGGTAACATCCTCAAGCAGACTTTTATCGTTCCATATCTGGTCGAACATACGGATATACTCGCCGGAGAGCGGCGCATACATTTTGTTGACGGGATTGATGATGTTGTTGCCTCGTTCACAGCCAATGTCGGCGGTGGTAAAGCCATGCAGAGGCATATAGGTCGTGGCTTCTACGCCCTCAACATTCATGAAACCACTGATGTTGCCGCCTGTCAGGTTGGAACGAAACTGCACCCGCTTGCGGATCCAGTCGGCGCATTCACGGGCAATGGCTTTCTGCGTCAGCTCGTTGCGGAGCTTGACCTCAAACTCCGTGCCGTAGAGCGAACGCTCACGGCTGAGACGGGGTATATAGAATTCGCGTTTTGCCTTGGGCGCTTTTTCCTGAAGGAAGGTCGGCGAAGTAAAAATGAAGCGCAATTCTGCAATGCCGTCAAGCTGCTTCTTCAGGGCTTGATAAGCGTATATGGAGAAACACGCCGCCGCGACCGACAGCTTGTCGCCCTTTTTTATTGTGACCGTCAAATCGTCCTTGACGGTTTTGCTCACATTGTCGAGCATTTCCGGCATTTGCATATGATTGACTCCTTAGTTGGACAGGCGTTTATCCCTGCATTTTTCCGCTTCTAATCCATTCGTCCACTTCTGAAATTTTGAATTTGTACCGTTTTCCGACGCGATAGAATGGCAGCTTGCCCTCTTTTATCCATGTCCGAACGGTATCTTCGCTCATGCTTAGATAAACCGCTATATCTTCAAGGTTGACCCACTTCTCTGGCATGGTGTTCTCTGGTGCGTTATTCATTATGGAACCCTCCGTTTCATCTTTTGCAGCTCCTATTTTACCGCATTTTGATTTGCAATACATATGTTTCTTCGATATTAGATGATTTTAGCATGGTTTATGTCGGCGCAAGAACGCTGATACCTGCCGCTCTCAATTCTTCAATCAGGTTTATTTGCTTAATTGTCCAGTGAGTCCGGCTCAACTCATTAAAATTATAAGAACCTTTGATTGCGAGGTTATGTGCAATTTCGTTCAAACGCCGTTGCGGAATAGTGCAGAACCGCTGGAAGTATATCTTTATGCCGTTCTCCTGTATTCGGATGTCCGTCACAACGCCAAACAAAGCAAGCTGCGACTCTCCCGCAGCACCATATATCGTTTCAGAAGCGAAGATCGACGGGAAAGTCTTAATCGCCGCTTGCGCTTCTGGTGTAAGCGAAGCAAACTGCGCAGAAATATCCGTGGCCACACCCTCGGATATAGTCAAAGCTCGCGTTTTATCTATAAGGAAGAAATTCTCGTTGAACGATTCGCCTCCAATAACAAACAGGTTGTAGTACTCCGAGCTGATTTTTGTGGCGGCGTTGTATACGGCACCATTTGCCGTCGGCATGATGAAGTTTATTATGCCGCCTTGATTATTGGCGATTTGTGTTACGTTGTCGCCGGAATTATGGATGACTGTCTGCGGAGTAGCGGTGGCGGGCAGAGTATTGTTTGCGAGCTGTATTTCTTTGCTCATGACTTGCCACTCCTATCGAAGTTTATCGTCCCGGTGTTATTGATTTGCATTACATTAGCGCCGCTGTTGAAGAAGACGGCAGGCGCATTGATGATTTGATTTGTTACGTTGGGTGTCGGGTCTGGTGCAGATTCATCTATGGGAGGCTCGTCATATTCGGCATCTTCGTCATCCTCCGTGATGTCTGCGGTTATCTTTTCAGCCTGTTCTACCGGCGGCATCGTCACATTTATATCCTGCGTTATGCTCGACCCGTCAATGCCGATGTAGCGCCCTTTCGTTTTAGGGTCGCTCCAAGCCGCAATTGTTTCTTTGCCGACACTGTTGTCATTACGCTTCAGCACAACAAACGCCCATACCGATAGAAGAAAATCAGGAAGGCTTATTTCAGTCAGTTTTGTGAGGGCTTTCTTGTTTACCTTATATCCATTTTGCCCGACCTGAAAGAGCTCGTCGTCCGTTATGCTCTTATCATCACGAATAACCTCAATCAGCCGCTTAACCAATTTTTCATGGTTACGCGGCGTTTTTCTTATATCTATGTAGTTGATGCAGAATGCCGTCGCATCTTCAGCGACCATTGTATATTCGTTTTTCATTCGGGCGGTAAAAGCTGAAAGCACACTTGAATTATCAAATTTCAAGTCTTCACCTATACTGCCATCGCACTTTTTGAAGTTTGTTGTGTAGGTTTCAAATGAATTTCCAGTTGGCTTTATTGCGTCCGGTTGAACAAGCTGAAGTAACGCAAACAGCACGTCCTCGTTATGAAAAACGTCTGTTTCACCCTGCGTCCTCTGCCGCTGTGTAACCGTTGGTTTCCGCGACCGCAGTAGTTGTGTGAAAAAAGTGCCTCCGCAGAGGCGTGATACCTCATTGTTTGTCATAAGATTTGCCTCCGTAGATAACTTTTGACCTTATCAACGCTATCAACCTTAACTCGGTTTGACACCAACTCTATCAAGATTTGGATAGTCCTTGAGGTTTCAGACAAGGACTGTTCGCCAGCCCTTGCGAGAAGTCGCAGGGGCTTTTTTTGCTGCCGGTAATCCGTACCAACACCTACTAAACAAGTATAACACGGAAAAGCACAAAAGTCAATCTGAGGAGGCAAGCCGAGATGAAACATTTCTATGAACTCCAACGCGCGCGTCCTCCTCCCGTGATGGTTCGAGTCCGTAAACCACCCGAATCGGCTCCCACCGAGCCATCTGAAAATCACAGGAGGAAAGAATTATGAAGCACTATCAGAAACTTTATTACAAGCATTTCTACGCGCAGGACGAAAACGGTGAATACATACCAGTCAGCAAAAAGGTCTGCTTCGCGCCAGCGGAAGAGCCTGATACCACCAATCCGTACAAGCAGCGCTGGTTCTATGACCAGGAAGCCGGATACGCCGTTCGCCTCGCCCGCACTTCGGATGGGGACAAGCTCGGCAGACGCAACGCCGCAGATCTCAAGGCAGCGGAGCGCTACGAGATAAGCAAAACCGAGTGTGTCCTGAAGGATAAAAGCGAATGCGACCACGATTGCGAGTTTTGCACCAAACGCAACACCCGCCGCACTGTCGAGCTGGACAGGTCATGGAATAAGGACGGCGACGACGAAATGGAGAGCCGCTTCGATGTTGCCGACGAAGAGGCTGATATCGGGGCTGTTATGGAAGACCGCGAACTGCTTTCTATTTTAATCAGCGTGCTGGACAACCTCTTGCCCGAAGACCGTGTGTTGTGGCAATGCATGGTGCGCGGCGATAAGAAGCAGGACATCGCTAATAAGCTCCACATCACAGTCGACGGTGTGTATTACCGCGAGAAGCGTTTGCGCGGCATTTTGCGCACTAATCCTGAACTCAAGCGCATTTTTGAAAAAGGCTGATTTTCCACTACGGGTTCTCGTCCCTCCCTGTCCTTTAGATAGTGAGGGGCGAGAAAGCCCCCGGAAACGGAGGACAGTAGATGGATACGAAATCTAATCCCACTGGCACAGCGTGTCGTGGCATCGAGGTCGATGACGAAATCATCGGCGTTCTGTATGCGATAAGCGTGGTGTCAAAACGCCTTGCCAGAAATCTGGCATTGCTGGAGCGGCAGGGCGAACGCTCAAAGGAAGGAGGCAGACCTCATGGGCAAGATGAACGAATTCAGCCAAGCGATTGACGAGCTGCGACGCTGCGGCGATGCGCTCATCGGCGTCGCGGATTCACTTCGGGAACGGTTCAGCGACAATAGCACAGAGGTCGAAGCGCAGCCGACGGTTGAAGCCGCGAAACCGGCGCTCACGCTGGAACAGGTACGGGCGGCGCTTGCTGAAAAGTCACGCGGCGGATACACGGCGCAGGTGCGGGAGCTGCTGGTGAAGCACGGCGCGGCAAAGCTGTCGGACATCGCCCCTGCGGAGTATCTGGCACTGATGGCGGATGCGGAGGGGCTGGGCAATGGGTAATCACGCTTTACTTTCTGCGTCAAGCTCTGAACGCTGGTTACACTGCCCGCCATCGGCACGGTTGGGCGAGAGCTACGACGATATAGGCAGCGATTATGCCCGTGAAGGTACCTGCGCTCATGAGCTTTGTGAGTACAAGCTCAAAAAGGCGCTGGGTATGGAAGCCGCAGACCCAACGGAAAATCTCGACTTCTACAATGCTGAAATGGAAGCCTGTGCCGACGAGTACGCAGCCTACGGTCTGGAGCTGTATACCACGGCAAAGCAGACCTGCTCAGACCCTGTGGCGCTCATCGAGCAGCGGCTGGATTTCAGCAAGTATGTGGAAAGTGGCTACGGCACCGGCGACTTCGTGCTCATTGCCGACGGCACCCTGTATGTCACAGATTTTAAGTACGGCGTGGGCGTTATGGTCTCGGCTGAACAGAACCCGCAGATGATGCTGTATGGCCTCGGCGCAATCGAGATGTTCGACGCTCTGTACGACATCGACACGATTTGCATGACCATCTTCCAGCCGAGACGCGACAACATCAGCACCTACACCCTCTCAAAGGACGAGCTTTACAAGTGGGCGGAGGAGGTCCTGAAGCCCACCGCCGAGCTTGCCTATGCCGGAGAGGGCAGCTACAACTGCGGCGAGTGGTGTCAGTTTTGCAAGGCTCGTAACGACTGCCGCGCCAGAGCGACGCACAATCTGGAGCTTGCGAAATACGACTTCAAGCTGCCGCCGTTGCTGACCGACGATGAAATTGAGGACATCCTTGGCAAGCTCGACGACCTCATCTCGTGGGCATCCGACATTCGGGAGTACGCGCTCAAAGCCGCCATAAGCGGCAAGGCGTGGTCAGGCTGGAAGCTGGTCGAAGGGCGCAGTAATCGCCGCTACATCAATGAGGACGCTGTTGCGCAGACCGTCACGGAAGCCGGATTTGACCCTTATGAAACCAGCGTCATGGGTATCACCGCAATGCAAAAGCAACTGGGCAAAGCTCGCTTCGAGGAGCTGCTCAGCGGACTTATCGAAAAGCCGCAAGGCAAGCCAACGCTCGTGCCGGAGAGCGATAAACGACCGGCGATTCACACGGCAAAACAAGATTTTAATGATTATGAGGAGGACAACTAATATGTCTAAAAATGTTACTAACCCGATGAAGGTCATTACTGGACCCAATACCCGCTGGAGCTATGTCAACGCATGGGAGCCGAAGTCGATTAATGGCGGCACACCGAAGTATTCCGTTTCTCTGATTATCCCCAAGAGCGATACCAAGACGCTCGAAAAAATCAAAGCCGCTCTGGATGCTGCCTACCATGAGGGGGAGGCAAAGCTCCGTGGTAATGGCAAGTCCGTGCCTCCGATGACATCGCTTAAGCTGCCCCTTAGGGATGGTGACACTGAAAGACCCGACGATGAGGCGTACAGGAACAGCTACTTCATCAACGCCAATGCCACGAACGCGCCCGGTATCGTGGATGCGGATCGCAACGAGATTCTCACCCGCAGCGAGGTGTATTCCGGCGTGTACGGCAGAGCCAGTATCACGTTTTACGCTTTCAACTCGAATGGCAATCGTGGCATTGCCTGTGGTCTGAACAACCTTCAGAAGCTTCGTGACGGCGAACCGCTCGGCGGCAGAGCCTCTGCGGAGAGTGACTTCTCGACGGATGACGACGAGGATTTTCTCGCCTAACAACAACTGATCCCCGGCGGGTGGCGGAGCAATCTGCCACCCTGTTTGGGTTATGAAAGGACAAATGCGTATGAAAACACTATCACTGGATTTGGAGACGTACAGCAGCGCCGACCTGAACAAGACTGGCGTTTACCGTTACGCTGAGTCGCCGGATTTCTGCATCCTGCTTTTCGGTTACTCCGTGGACGGCGGCGACGTGAAGGTGGTCGATATAGCATCTGGCGAAACGGTGCCGGAGGCTATCCTTTCAGCGCTTATGGATGATACCGTCGAGAAATGGGCGTTCAACTCATCCTTCGAGCGGGTCTGCCTGTCTCGATTTATCGGCTTGCCGACCAGCGAATACCTCGACTCGACCTCGTGGAAATGCTCTATGGTGTGGTCGGCGTACATGGGCTTGCCGCTTTCGCTTGAAGGTTCGGGAGCGGTGCTGGGCTTGGAGAAGCAGAAACTATCAGAGGGCAAAGACCTGATTCGTTTCTTCTGCCGTCCCTGTAAACCGACCGAAGCCAACGGGCAGCGCACACGAAACCTGCCGACCGATGCGCCGGACAAGTGGTTAACCTTCAAAGCCTACAATAAGCGCGACGTGGAAACTGAGCTGGCGATTCAAGCGAAGTTGGCGAAGTTCCCTGTGCCGGACGAGGTATGGGACGAATACCACATCGACCAAGAAATCAACGACCGTGGCATTTCTGTTGATATGACGATGGTACGTGAGGCAATCGCCATCGATAGCCAATCGCGGGAGCGGCTCATGGCGCTCATGCGGGAAATGACTGAGCTGGACAATCCAAACTCGGTACAGCAAATGAAGCAGTGGCTCTCGGACAACGGTCTGGAAACGGACACTCTCGGCAAAAAAGCTGTCAAGGAGCTGCTCAAAACCGCTCCCGCTCCACTCGGCGAGGTACTGTCACTCCGGCAGCAACTCGCGAAAAGCAGCGTAAAGAAGTATCAGGCAATGGAAAATGCCGCCTGCGCGGACGGTCGCTGCCGTGGGATGTTCCAGTTTTACGGAGCCAATCGGACAGGTCGGTTTGCGGGGCGGCTTGTGCAGCTACAAAACCTGCCTCAGAACCACTTGCCAGATTTGGAGGAAGCCCGCGCTCTGGTACGCAGTGGCGATTACGACGCGCTGGATATGCTCTACGACTCCGTGCCGGAGGTACTGTCGGAGCTTATTCGTACCGCATTCGTGCCAAGCTCTGGTAACAAGTTCATCGTAGCGGATTTCAGCGCCATCGAAGCGAGGGTTCTCAGCTGGTTTGCCGGTGAGGACTGGCGCTTAAAGGTGTTCGAGAGCGGTGGTGACATCTATGGTCAGACCGTTCCAGAGCGGAGAGCTGGACACCGGAGATGCGGGAAGCCGCACGAAAGAAAACACAGAGGCGAGGTGAGCATTGATGCAGGCAGCAAAAAATATAACGGTCATCCCAGCGACACGGATGATGCACACGGGACTTCCTCGCAATGCTGCCGTCCGAAAGCGTGTGGCGGGTTATGCCCGTGTCTCTACCGACAGCGAAGAACAGCAGACGAGCTATGAAGCACAGGTGGATTATTACACCAATTATATCCAGTCGAAGCCTGATTGGGAGTTCGTCACCGTATACACGGACGAAGGCATCTCGGCTTTGAACACAAAGCACAGAGACGGCTTCAATGAAATGATTCAGGATGCTCTGGACGGCAAGATTGACCTTATCGTTACAAAATCCGTCAGCCGTTTCGCTCGAAACACCGTAGACAGTTTGACAACGGTACGAAAGCTCAAAGAAAAAGGCGTTGAGGTGTATTTTGAAAAGGAGCAAATTTTTACCCTCGACAGCAAGGGGGAGCTACTTATCACCATCATGAGCAGTCTGGCGCAAGAGGAATCCCGCTCAATTTCTGAAAACGTCACATGGGGTCAACGGAAGCGTTTTGCCGACGGCAAGGTCAGCATCCCATACGGGCAGTTCCTCGGATACCGAAAAGGCGCGGACGGGCTGCCGGAGATTGTACCGGAGGAAGCAGAAACGGTGCGAACCATCTACCGCTTATTCATACAGGGTAAGACCACAAATGCGATAGCTGCCAGCCTCACAAGGAACGGTGTTCCCACACCGGGTGGTAAAGAAAAGTGGCAGGCCACCACGATTGAGAGCATTCTTACCAATGAGAAGTACAAAGGCTCGGCGCTCCTGCAAAAGAAGTTTACAACAAATTTTTTGACAAAAAAGATGAAGCCCAACGAGGGTGAGGTTCCTCAGTTCTATGTTGAAAACAGTCATCCGGCGATTATTTGTCCGGAGGAATGGGATAGAGTCCAGAACGAAATGCTACGAAGGAAAGCTACCGGGCGACATCAAAACAGCCTAAGCCCATTCTCGGCAAAGCTTATCTGCGGAGACTGCGGTGGGTATTATGGCTCAAAGGTATGGCATTCCAACAGCAAGTACCGCCGTACCATTTGGCAGTGCAACGGCAAATTCAAGGGTGTCGAAAAATGCCGAACCCCTCATTTATATGAAGATGACATAAAGGCGATGTTCTTGAAGGCGGTCAGCGAGTTGATGATTGACCGCGAGGCTCTCATCGATGATGGCAGGGTTCTGCATACGGCATTCACTGATTTCAATGCCATCGATAAGGAAGTCGCAGAGATAACCAGTGAGATTGATGTGCTTTCCGGGCTGGTACAGAAGCTGGTTGACGAGAACGCCAGTACCACACTCGACCAGACGGAATACCGAAGCCGCTACGATGGCTATATCGACCGCTACGACAAGGCAAAAAAGCGGCTGGCGGCATTACAGGAACAGCGTCAGCTTCAGGAGCTCAAGGGCGATATTCTGAGCGGATTCCTCTTTGAGCTCGGTGAACTGTACGACCTGCCGATGGTATTCAAGGACGAAACATGGAACGCTCTGGTCGATCATGTGACCGTCCACAAGGGCGGCAGAGTAGTTTTCACCTTCAAGAACGGCACCGAGGTCACGGAAATGCTGTAAAAACAGCATCATTATATTATGAAAGTCCTCTTTTAAACAGAGGGCTTTTCTCTCACCCTCGGTTGAATCGAGGGTGCTCTATGGTAAACTAATCGAAAAACGATAGCCAAGTCAAAAAACGAATTGAAGCGTATATGTGGTGATTAGTCAAGAATACTCACTACGTAAAATACTATATATTGTGGTTTATAAAGAACAGCGGGTGCATTGATTTGATAAAAAGCCCAGTATTACAGCCTTTTCTGGGCATAAAAAAACGTTAAGGTAACTGATACGATTGTATCAATTACCTTAACTGTTATGGTGCGGATGAAGGGACTTGAACCCACATGAGATTGCTCTCACTAGAACCTGGTGGCTGCGTACCGTCGGTGCAAGCCGGATAACTAACGTTGTTTCGCAAATATTCTAAGTTCGCTAGGTCTATTCTAACCGAAAATACTCCGTATGTCAACATGCAACATGGCGTTCCCTATGTTTTATGTACCGTCCGTGACGGTTATCTGAATATTTCATCATAGTATCATCATATTTATTGCCGTTCACGGTCGGTACATAGCCTTTCAAAAGTCACAGACGGTACACGAACTACTCTTGTGGTGTGTTTTTGCGCAACCAGTAAAATTTCATATTAATGGTATATAGTTGATTTTGGGAACTGGCAGACGCGCTACCTATGGTGCGTGTCTGCCAGTTTTCCGCTTGATATTTTACTGCCTAGCATTTGACGCTGTAAGGCTGAAGTGACCCCAAAAAGTTGGACATTTAATCAAAATTACGATTACACAGCCAAGAAAGCTTGTAGCCTGTGTACAACAGGCGGCATTTCTGGCTTTTTCAGGGAAGCGGCATAGTATTTAAGGAAGCAATTATCATAGTCTCATCATGCTGATGTGCATCATCGCCGGCGGCAACATCGACCTTTCGGTGGGCAGCGTGGTGGCCCTGGTGGGCGCGCTGGCGGGCGTGCTCATCGTCAACCTCAAGCTCAACATCTACCTGTCCATCCTCATTTGCCTGCTGGTGGGGCTTTTGCTGGGCGCCTGGCAGGCGTTTTGGATCGCCTACATGCGCATACCGCCCTTCATCGTCACCCTGGCCGGCATGCTCACCTTCCGGGGGCTGGCGTGGTCCACCCTGGACGGCAAGACCATCTCGCCCTTCCCGATGGAGTTTACCCGCTTTTTCAACAGCTACATCCCCGCGTCGGGCGGCGCCACCCTGACGGTTTCCATCATCGTCGGCGCGGTGATATGCGCCATGTTTGTGGTGATGCAGCTTGTTACCCGCGCCAGCAAGGCAAAAAAAGGCTACCAGGTGGACGCGGTGCCCTGGCTGGTGGCAAAGCTGGTGCTCATCCCCGCGGTGGTGATGTGGGTATTCTGGCTTTTGGGTCAGGACAAGGGCATCCCGGTGATTTTGATTCTGCTGGCCGTGGTGGTGCTGGTGTACAACTACTTTACCTCGAACACCGTGCCGGGGCGCTACCTGTACGCAATGGGCGGCAACGAAAAGGCGGCCAGGCTTTCCGGCGTGAACACAAAACGGATCCAGTTTTTCGCCTATACCAACATGGGATTCTTGGCCAGCGTTGCCGCGCTGGTGTGTGTGTCCCGGTTCAACTCGGCGGCGCCCAGTGCCGGCACCAACTATGAAATGGACGCCATTGCCGCCTGCTACATTGGTGGCGCCTCCGCCTTTGGCGGCGTGGGCAAGGTGGGCGGCGCTGTCATCGGCGCCATCTTCATGGGCGTTCTGAACAATGGTATGTCGATTTTAGGCATTGACCAAAACTGGCAGCGCACGGTGAAGGGCCTGGTGCTTTTGGCCGCGGTCATCTTCGATGTGATGAGCAAAAACCGCAAGCAGTCGGCTTAGGGGAAGGCGGTTCGGGAAAGTATCCCGAATCATCGAAGTGCTATGCAATAGAGGAAAGGGTTGCCAGTATAGGCAACCCTTTCCTGTTTGGGGTACTGTCGCATCAGTGTTTCGGCATTGGCGGCGTGCTGCAAGCCATCTTCTAAAATACGTTCATCTTGGTTGTGGTGGGGGCCATAAGGTGCTTGTCATGCCATTTTCAGCATTCCAGCACGTATTTCTGGAACTGCACCGCTTGTTTTGCCATTTCATCCAGTTCCTCTGTGGTGAGTGCATGGCCGGTCAGATCCCGCCAAATCTTGATGTTTTGGCCCACAGTGCCTCCGGGACGCACAAAAGGCTCCATGACCACCGGCCCCTCGTAGCCAATGCTTTGCAGCGCGAGCCCTATCTCGAACCAGGGCATGCGTCCCGCGCCCGGGGGCATGCGGTTGGGCTCGCCGGTATGGAAGTGCCCCAGTAAAGGCCCGGCCTGCCGAATTGCTTCGGTCATACTGGATTCCTCAATGTTCATGTGAAAGGTGTCCAGCATTAGCTTCACATTGTCTTCATTTACTTCCCTTACGTACCGCACACCCTCCTCGGCTGTGTTCAGCAGATATCCCTCAAAGCGGTTCAACACCTCCATGCACAAAGTGATGCCGCATTCCTTTGCAACAGGCGCCAATGCTTTTATGCTCTCCACGCTGTGCTTCCAGTCTTCTTGCTTATCAAAAGGCTGTGTGTAATCCACCGGCCAATATGAGTACAGGCCGCCGCCAATAAGCCGGGCGCCCAGCAATTCCATTTGGCCAAAAAGCTTTGTGAAAAAGGCCGCAGCGTTTTTTCGCACATCCGCGTCAGGGGAGGCAAGGTTTTGCTCGGGCTTGGGGCCGTGCCCCACTGTCAGTTCAATATTGTTCGCCTCGGCGGCTTTCCGCAGGTCTTTCAGCTTTTCGGGGCTATAGTCCGGCAAGGACCCGGCTGCGATCTCCAAAATATCAAAGCCCAATCGCGCCGCCTTATCAATGTAGCGGAAGTAGTCGGCCTCCCATTCAGATTCCCAAAAGGCATAATAGATTCCGTGTTTCATTCGCGGCTCCTTTCACGATTTGACGGCGCCTTGCGTCATGCCGGCGATGACATATTTTTGGCAGTACAGGTAAAGAAGGATGATGGGCAGCGCCGTGACCACAAGGTTGGCGAACACCAGGTTCCAGCTTGTTTGGTACTGGCCATAGAACCAGTATACAGTCATAGGCAGGGTTGTGTTCTTGCTGGAGCTCAAAAAATAGAGCGGCAGCTGAAATTCATTCCACACGCCCATGGTTATGATGATGACTGCCGTAATGAGAATGGGCTTGAGTAGCGGGAAGATGATGCGGAAAAACACCTTCAAAGGCCCTAATGCGCCGCCACACCCATCAATGAGCGCGGCTTCCTCCAGTTCCATGGGAATCCCCTTAATGAAGCCGACGCACAGGAAGATGATCCAGGGAATACGCATGCCAAGGTAGATGCATACCAGCCCCATCGGCGTGCCCATAATGCCTAGTGTTTGCAGCAGAAAAATGGAAGGCACAATGGACAACGGCACAATGATGCCCAGATTGAAATACAGCCGCAGGCCGTTGGCATATCTCGACTTTTTACGTGCGATGTAATAGGCGCATGGCGTGCCCACAAGCACGCACACCAATACCACGGACAAGGTGATGGTCAGGCTGTTTTTGATGGCGCGCAGGGCATTGGTTTTCCTGAATATTTCCAGATAATTCTCGAAATGCCATTCGCTTGGCAGGGACAGATTGAACTGGGCGGCCTCGGCAGGCGTTTTTAAGGAGCCCAGCAAAACCATAACAAGCGGCGCCAAAACCACCAAACAAATCAGAATGATGATAACCTCAAGCACAAGTGTTTTCTTGGTGTATCGCGGTGCTTGTGACATTTACATTTCCACCTCTCTTGTGCTGAAGAATCGCGCCACCAGGGCGCTCAGCAGAAAAATGATGAGCGCAAGGGACAACTCCATGGCGGTGGCCTTGCCATACATTCCCTGCGAAAATGTTTGATATACCAGCAATCGGATGACATTGGTGGCTCGGCCCGGCCCGCCGTTGGTGAGCACCAGAATCTGTTCGAAGGCGCCAATGCCGCCCACCAGTGAAAGCGTGATGCAGATTTGCAAAGAGGGGGCCAGCATGGGCAGGGAGATGGCGAAAAACTGCTGGACGCCGTTTGCGCCGTCGATACGAGCGGCCTCATAATAATCACGCGGTATGGCCTGCAAGCCCGCGATGTATATGGCCGCAAGGAACCCTGTCCACATCCAGACATCCAGCATTATCACGCTTACCATAGCTATTTTCCCGTTCCCCAGCCAATCGATATACGCGGTGAACCCCAAGGCGGACAGGAAACGGTTGAGCAGGCCATCTGATTTGAGGATGGCTGTGAACAGGATGCCCACCACAATATAGGACAGCACCGAAGGAATGTAAAAAATGGTGCGCAGAAAGTTTCGGGTTTTCAATTTGTCGGTGAGGCACAAGGCCAAAAGCAGCGCTAAAATGTTGCGGAGCAGCAAGATGCTCACTGCGAAAATCAGGGTGTTTTTCGCAGCCATCCAGTAATATTTATCGCTGAAGATATTGACATAGTTGCGCAGGCCCACAAAATCGATTCGGGCCAGCTCCATATCCCAGTTGGTCATGGAAAGCCCTGTCCCCATAATGATGGGGAGAATGAAAAACACAGAAAAGATGATGACGGCGGGCAGGGCAAGCCAAAAAGGATACCGCCGGTCTAGCAGCGTTTGTTTTTTCATGAAAGCTCCTTTTTAGAAGGCGGTTGCGCTGAAGCGCAGCCGCCGCTATTCTTTTTTGCAGCCTTTGGCAGGCTAAAATCCGGGGTACTCTTTTTCTTTCATGAAAGCGCTGAACTGCTCGTCCCACTCGATCCACACTTCTTCAGGGGTCTTCTCCCCCATCACCATTTCCTGAAAGAGGCGGAACAGGCCGCTGTCGAGGATAGCGCGACAGGCATCCAGATGGGAGTCAAACTCATACGTGTACTTGCCCGTGTTCACATATTCATCCACCAGCTTCTGCACGCAGGGCTGCACATTACTGCTTTCCACGTCTGTGAAGGGCGAGAAGCCACCCTTTTCCTCCATCATCAAGGAGTACACTTCCGGCCGGGAGAGGTATTCCAGGAACATGAGGGCTTCCTCGGGATGGGGTGAATCCTTGCCCACATAAATGCCGTGTACGAAATTGCCGATGCCAAGGATCATCTTGTCACTCACGGGAATTACCATAGCGCCCATTTCAACATCGGGGTATTTTGTGTTGATGTCGCTGATGGCGGACTCGCTGTTGATGCACATGGCATATTCGCCCGAAGCCATGGCGCCGGCTAGGCTGTCGTAGGGTTGAGACATATGATCTTCGTTGACATAGCCCAGCTCGTACAGCTTCATAAAGTCCTGCAGGAGCTTTGTAAACTCCGGCACATCGGCAAACTTTTGCTCATTGGTGAGCAATTTGTCCCACACATCATCCTGGCCTTCCATCACCACGCCCAACCCATTGGTGGTAAACATCTGGGTGGTCCAGGCATCCTTGTCCGTCATGTACACAGGCACCACGCCTGCGTCCTTAATCTGCTGACAGAGATCGAGGAACTCCTGGTAGGTGGTGGGCTGGGGATCGACGATGCCAATCTCCTCCAGCACGCCCTTGTTGTAGTAAGCTGCCGGGAAGAACTGTGCCGAGGTGAGCGGCATGCCGTAGATGTGCCCATCGCCCTCGTAGCGCAGCAGGTCCGGGTTGCTCAGGCGCTCCACCCAGGGCTGGTCATCCAGCACCACACAGTTTTCGGTGGCGTTAAAGGTTTGCACCATTTGCGGGACGTTCTGGCTCCACAGCTCCGGCGCTTCACCGGTAGCCAGCTTCAGCTTCACCATCTCGTTGGAGGTGTCGGGAACCACCTGCACATCCACCTTGATGCCGGTCTCGGCTTCAAAATCGGGTATGATCTTGTCGGAAAAAACGCCGTCAAAATGATCGATGAAACCCGCCTGAGTGGGCATGAAAGTGATGGTAACACCTTCGGCGGAAGCATCGCTTCCTTCGGTGCCCGCCGGAGCGGTATCACCGGACGAGGCAGCCTGGGAAGCCGGTTCCTGTACGGAAGGGTTACTGCACCCTGCCAGCAGGCCGGCAACCAAAACCAGTACAAGCATTGCAGCAATACATCTTTTCTTCATGACAAATCCTCCTTATTATCTGGTACACAGAATTTGATAACAGCCGCTTCCGATACGCAGTATGTCTTCTTTTTCCACGCGCGATCCCTTAGCATCCGTAATTTCAGCCGAGGTGTATGGCGCGGGGACAAGGAAATGGGCGGTGCAGTTAAAGGGAATCTCTAACTGGACGACAAGAGAATCGTCCTTTTTTGACCATTTACAGGCCAGCTTCCCTTTGACTGTATCCAGTTCACTTTGGGCCCATTGCAGGTCTTGGGGCACCTTCGGTTCAATTCGCACGCGTTCAAACGCAGGGCCTTCCTCGTCGGGTGTGATGCCCACGAGATAACGGTGGAAATAGGAGCCGATAGATGCATACATGGGATGATTTTGCGAGCAGCACTGCGTGACAAGGCCGGTGCTGGCTTCTTCCCACCGCTCCCAGATGGTCGTGGCCCCGTTTAAAATGTTCAGGCCCCAGCTGGGATAGGTGTCCTGGCTAGCCAGGGCGTAGGCCAGGTCGGCATGGCCGTGCTGTGCCAACACGTCAAAAATATACTTGGTGGCCTGGTTGCCCGTGGTCAGGTGGGTATCATTCTTGTCCTTTACATCGTGCACAAGGTTTTGCACCACCTTGTCCACCAGATGGTCCGGCACCAGGCCGATGTACAAGGCGAAGGCGTTGCAGGCCTGGCTTCCGCTGCCGTACTGCCCCGTTTTCTCATCAAGGTACATCTGGTTGAAAATGGCCCGGCCGCGCTCAAAAAGCTGGAGATACCGTTCGGTGGTTTCTTCCTTGCCCAGCACTTTGGCAATTTTTACCAGAAGGAACGCGTTGAAAAGGATGGCCCAGGTAGAGACATAATCTCCCGAGGTGATGGCCGAATAGGAACCGCTGGCCATGCTGGAAGAATCTGAAATGGTGAGCGGGCCGCACCAATCCCCAAAATAACTATAGTATAAGCGATCGTCCTCCGTTTGGCTGAGGAGGTAATCTTCCCAGCGCTGGAAGCCCTCAAAATGACGGCGGAGCAGGGCGGTATCGCCGGTGTGCAGGTAGACTAGCCAAGGCACCACAAGATAGCTGGAGCACACGGGGTCGGCCGGCCGGCGGCCATAGCGTACAAAGGGTGCAACATCGGTGATGGCGCCTGTTGTCTCGCCCTGGGCTTCCCGAATATCCTCCACCCATTTGGTGTAAAACGCCGCCATGTCAAAGTTGTAGATGGCTTCTTCCGCGCGGACAGTCATGTCATTCAGCCACCCCAGGCGCTCATCCCGCTGGGGACAGTCGGTTGGAACACTGTGCAGGTTGGTGGCTTCACTCCATAGCACGGAACGGTGCAACTTGTTGAGGAGTTCATTTTCACAACTGAATTGTGCTGCCAGTGGCACCGCCGAGCAGACTACCCGGCCTTCAATGCAGTTGTCCTCCGTGCCCTCCGGTAATCCCGTGATGCGAACATAACGAAATCCGTGGTAAGTAAAATGCGGCTCGTAGACCTCCTCGCCGTCACCCTTGAGCGTGTATGTATCCAGCGCCTCCGCGGCACGTGTGGTGGTGCTGTCTATCTGCCCGTCTTCGTAAGCATTTTCGGCAAATTTCATGCAGACTGTTTCACCTGCCGCGCCTTTCACCCGAATGCGCACCCAGCCCGAAAAGTTCTGGCCAAAATCAAACACGCGGGTGTTATCATCAAAACGTCGCACATCAACCGGCGCCAAGGTCTTCACCACCTGGATGGCGGGCAGCAGCTGGGGCTTCAGCCGGCCGGCGGGCGGGTCCACCCATAAGGGGCGGCGCCATTCTTTGGTGTAAGCGGCTGCTACGGGCGCTGTGTTCCAGCCACTTATTTCTCGCCTTGCGTCATAGGTTTCGCCATTGAAAATGCTGTTGTCGGTGATGGGGCCGGCGGTGTTGACCTGCCACCCTTTGCGCACCTGGCTGTATTCACTTTGCAGGCGCCCATCCGCATATTGGATGTTGAGCTGGAACAGGAAGTGTGGTCCCTGGTGAATGGTTTCCAGCGGTGCGTTTGCGTTGCAATACCAGCCGTTGCCCAGCATCAGGCCAATCGCATTTTCACCATGCTTCAACTGGTCCGTCACATCGTAGGCGACATATAGTACGGATTGGCGGAAATCTGTCCAGCCGGGGTCCAGCACGTGGTTTCCCACTTTGGCGCCATTCAGGCTAAACTCATAATAACCCACCACGGCAATATAGGCCATGGCTTGCGCCACTTGCCCGTCCACCTGGAAGCCTTTGCGGAACAAGGGCGCCACGGCGCCGGTGTCGTTGGCGGAGTAGTCGTCTGCGCCAAGCCAGCAGCCCTGCCAATCCTCGTCACGCAGCCCGGTTGTGAAGTGGGCCGGTGCGCTTTCGGCTTCTCTGCCGTGGTTATCCCACACAGTCACCCCCCACTCATATTTTGTGGCGGGCTTGAGTGGTGGCCCTTCATAAGGGTACCCGCTCGAGCGCGAGGATTCGATTTTACCGGAATCCCACACCACAGCCTTTTCATTTTCCGCTCCCGCCAGGGACACACGAATGCGATAGGCGGTTTGAGTCGCATTCGGTTTGTCGCTTTCCCCCTTCCAGGCAAACTGCATCTGCGGCTCCAGAATGCCGACAGGATTTGGAACATGGCCCAGGGTCAAGCCCAGGATTTGTAGACCGCTATTTTGCACAGATATCTTTCCTCCTTTTCATGTTTGTTGCCAGTATAATCTTTTTAGAGGATGGACAAAATAGACAAATTCTAGCAAAATCATGGATGAATTCTACACAGATAGCCCGCCTCGTATACTTTTTTTGTACTTTGATATATAATTAAATCACAGTCCGCCGATAGGGGGTTGGGGATGAAACCGCGGTCGCTTCGCCTTTTTTTTCGCATGATAATCCTGTACATAGGTGTCATCAGTTTAGCCATCACTTTTCTTTTGCTCTTTTACTATCGCGAGTTTTTTTCCAAAAACTCGCAGATGTCCACAGAGAACCTGCGCCAGGTGGGGCGGTCTATTGCCGAGCAAATCGATATCCGCCTGCAGCACATGGACAGCATTGCTTTGCAGGCCGTCACCAATACCATCATTGTGGACCAGCTGAAGGAAGCGCGCCAGGACCCTTCCGAGCAAAACCATTTCGTTCTGGACACCACAGCACGAGACGCCATACAGTTGCAGCTTACAGGTGTTTCCATCACCTCTGCCTCGCGGATCACGGTGGCCAGGATCAGCGTTTTCAACGACCACGGCGATTTTACGGATTTCTGCACAACGCCGGAGTTGCTGGACCGGCAGGAAACGTTTTTCTCCTCAGATGACTTTCAAAGTGTTTACAGCAGCTTCCAAAACCGGAAGGCCTTCCAGATCATCCTGCCGGATATACCGGATATGTGGTCGGAAAGCGGGTGGAGGATGGTGAGCGTTTTTCGGCCTTTCCGTAATTTTGAAACCGACGTGCTCTATGGCCTGGTAGAGGTGCAACAGCCCGTTTCGTTCCTCACAGACATTCTGTCGGAAGCTGACCCCAACTTGGCGTGGCTGCTGCTGGACGAGAATGGGCGCATCGTGTTCAGCAACCAAACAGAAGAAAACGACAGGCTTTCCCAGGAGATGCTCGCCCTCTTTCGCGAAGGGGCGCTGTCAGACGATTCGGTTGACCGCCAGGGGGACGCCTTGTTCTCGATGCATACCTTGACAGGCGGGATGGTGTTGTTGGGAAGTACGGAGGTGCGCATATACCAGGCTGTTCCTTTGTTGTTCGGCGCGTTTGCTATCACAATGTCTATTTTGTTCTGGTTTATCGCCTACTATTTGTCTTCTCGAATGCAGAAAGAGGTGTTGCAGCCTCTGCACCAAATGCAGATGGAACTTTCCAGCCTGGACGTGCATGCGATAGACCTGCCTCTGGATACAGACATGCCTGCCCTTGTGGATTTGAGGAACGCCTTCATGTCCACCCTGAGACGCCTGGAAACAGCCGCGCGTGAAATTGAAACCATGAAAACAAGAGAGGTAAAGGCGCAAATGCTGGCGCTGCAAAACCAAATGAATTCCCATTTTGTGCACAACACCTTGGCTGTTATTGCCTCGGTTGGGTGCGAAAACGATGGGGAACGCCTTTCCAACATGTGCCGCAGTTTATCGGGTATGTTGCAATACACTTCCACGCTGTCTCCGGACGGCGCCACCCTGCGGGAGGAACTGCAACATCTGGAGAACTACTTTTATCTGATGCAGCAGCGGTATGAAGGCGCTTTCGAATACACCATCGAGATTAAAAACATCAGCGATCTTTCCCTGATCCGCACCCCGAAAATGATTTTGCAGCCCCTTGCGGAGAACGCGTTTCAGCACGCATTCGCCAAAATCCGCCCCCCCTTCAGGATAAAGGTCACGCTTGATTCGTGTGACGATTTCTGGACCTTTTCCATAACGGACAACGGCTGTGGCATTGCGGCGGAAACCATTGCAGAAATCGAAAGCAAGATTGCCGCGTATGAAAGCAATCCCACACAGGAACTGGAGCATTTTCGCATTGGCGGGTTGGGGTTGCTCAGCACCATCATTCGCATGCGCCAATTTTACCCACAAAAAAGCACCCACACAATCTGTGCGGGTGAAAAAGGAGGCACGACCATCTGCGTAGGGGGGCAATTGCATGTATAGGGCGTTGATTGTCGAAGACGAACCGCCAATCCTTCGGAAAATCACCTCCAGCCTGCGCGCTGTGAGCGATGCGTTTGACATTGAGGTGGCCCATGACGGGCAGGAAGCCTTTGAATACCTTATGAACCACCCGGTGGATGTCGTGTTCACCGACATTCGCATGCCCATCATGGACGGCCTGGCCCTGAGTGACAAAATACGGAAGCTGTATCCTGAAATCTGTATCTTGATCATCACCGGGTATTATGATTATTCCTATGCCAAAAGCGCCATCCAAACCGGCGTTTTTGACTACATTTTGAAACCGCTTTCCAGTGTGGAATTCCGCGCAACGATTCAACGCGTGGAACAGCACTTGGATAAACAACGTTCGCAACGTATCCTGCAATCCCTCACAAACATCGCATCCGGCCAACCGAATGACGACGCAGAGGTTTTTCAAAATGCGGGATATCAGTATCTGAGCGCCTTTCTCATCGTGCGCAATGGCTATCCTTACCGCTTTGATGAGTCAAGCACTTGCGAGCAAATTGGGGAGGACGAGAAAGGCCTGCTGCTGGAGGAAATACGTGGGAATGAATACCTGTCCGCAGGTAAAACCGTCACTTTTGCGAGAGACGGGTACTACCAATGTGAAATTATTATTCTGGTGCTGCACACAGCCGAGATGCGCGCAGGGCACGGGCATTTGGAGGGACTTCTCCAGCGACTTCAGGCTGCTTGCCATGGGGCCGCTTATCACGTAGGCATGGAGACATGGAGCGCGGGAGTGGCCAACCATGCAGAAAGAGTGGCCGGTTTGCGAAAAAGATTTGGACAAGCCATTATATTCGGAAAAAGCACGTTGTATGTTGAAGAAGGTACCGTCCATTCGGGTGAGCCGCGGAACGCACCGCACATAGATGCAAAAGAGTGGAAGACCGAAGATGATTTGCGGGCCTCTGTACTCAGAATGATGGACTGGGGTAAAAACAATTGGATCACCCGTTTCGAGTTGCAGGATTTGCTAGACTATGTTCTTGAATCCATGGAACCGCCCGGTGGTTATGATGGGCGAAGAACCGCTAAAAATAGGCTGGATCAGCTTGTCTCAAAGTGCGAAGGGTATCCGCAGCTCACACATGAAGTGACCGCCTTGTTCCGGGGAATGTGGAAGACGCAAAAACATATTGGCGAGCCTGTTAATCTGGATGGCAGGGAAGCGGTGGAGTCCATTCGGGTGTATATCGACACCCATTATGCAGAGGAACTGACTGTGCAAAATCTGGCGGAGCGGTTTGGGTTTAATCCATCTTATCTGGGGCAGCTTTTCCGTAAACATACCCATTTATCGCTCAACCAGTACATCATCCAAAAACGTATTTCAGTGGCCGCCAACCTCATTCGAAACGATGCCTCGCTGACTGTAAAGGATATTGCCATGGCGGTGGGGTATGACGACCCGCTTTATTTCAGCCGGATATTCAAGCGCCACACTGGATTTGCACCCACAGAGCTGAGGGAGAAAGAATAAACGGGTGGAATTCGTCTGCGCATAAAGATAAGAGACGAACATCACATTACAGGCGTCAAAGGGTTCATCTGCTTTCTTTACCGGGTAGTGTGTCACAAATACTGTTACGCGAGATGATAATCGGCAAACGCACCACTTGGGGTGTGTTTGCCGATTATTGAAAGCGGCTACAAAACCTCTTTGCGCAGGTAGTCCAAAACCGCGGTGGCCGAGGGCGGGCAACCCGGCACGGATTTGGCGAACCCCTGGGTGCACTGGCCGATGCCCACCGCCCCGCTCCGGCCTTTGTAATCCTGTCCAATGCATAAGGTGTCCGGCAGGGCGCCCAACTCCCCGCGGCCCAGCCGCGAGAGTGCCCGGGTGGCCGCCGCGTAGCAACTGCTGCAGGCCGAACCCTCGCGCAGGTAGCGGGCCAGGCTGCGGGCTTTGCCGGTGGGTTTTGGACTGGCGCCCGCGTCGGCGGCGGGGTTAAGGTGGCGCACATGCGCAGCCGAAAGGTCGGTGCTGCCCGCGCCCAGGTCACCAGCCATGGCGATGTAGGGAATTTCGTCCACGGTGTACCCCATCTCATTCGCCACAAAAGTGTCGCACAGCACGGGGTCAAGTGCGGCAAACAGGCGGTTCGACACCACCGGATTGCCGCCCTCCTCGTAATCCAAGTCACCGCATAGGGCGTCCACCACGATGAAGTCGTTTTTGCACACCGTGTTCAGGTGGGCGATGGGCTTGTGCAGGCCAAGGCTGTGGAACCGGCGCTTTTCGGTGTTGGGAATGACGCCCTTGTTGTTTTTCAACGCGCAGGTGACATAGGTTTGCCCGTGGCCCTTCATCACCGGCAGGTTGATCATAAAATCCACGGCCATGGCTGCGTCGCATATCTCGATGGGCAGCCCGGCGCAATCATAGCGGCTGGCGGTGTCGTCCTGGGTGTCCACCAGAGCGACGCCGTACTCCCTTGCCAGCCGGGTGAAGCCGCAGTTTTCAAAGGCGCGCTGGGTGCTGTCACCCACCCAGGAACCCTCTGCTTTTGTCAAGCAGAAAATCCCCCACCCATGATAAATGAAAAATCCCCCACCTGAGGGTTGTGGAAGAGCATCTCAGGTGAAGGATATAGACCGCCGACTGATTCGAAATGAGGCCGTAGGCCGAGTGGGGAATCAGTCGGCGTCGTCGATTTTGGCGGGCTGTTTGTTGGTCATCCAGGCGATGGTTTCCTCGAAGCGGCCGCCTTGCTCGCGGGAGATGTCGAGGACATGGGCCTTGTGAGCAAGACGGTCGATGATTGCGCCTGTAAGCACGGGGTCTTTGAAGAGGTTTTCCCATTGTTCAAAGGCGAGGTTGGTGGTGATGACAATGCTGCCCTTGCCATGGCGGTTGGAAAGCAGGTTGAAGAGCAGCTCACAACCGGCCTTGTCGAAGGAGACGTAGCCCAATTCGTCCAGGATAACGAGGTTGTAGCGTTCAAATTTTCTGCTGTAGATGCCGAGTTGGTTCTGGCTCATGGCTTCCTTTAGTTCGACGATGAGGTTGGGAACGGTGGCGAACAGGACGCTTTTGCCCTTCATGCAGGCGGCGATGCCCAGGGCGGTGGCGTAGTGTGTTTTGCCCGCGCCGGGTGTGCCGATGAGGATGATGTTCTCCTTGTTATCGATGAACTCCAGGGTTTCGAGTTCCTTGAATTTGGGCGTGAAGGCCTTGTCGTACTTGGCCCTGTCGAAATCCACCAGATACTTTTTGATGGGGAATTTGGCATCCTTGATACGGCGGGTGATGGTGTTCTCAGTGCGGCGTTCGACCTCGCGCAAGAGCAGGTTTTGCAGGAAATCGGCGTAGTCCTGTTGTGTTTGTCGCGCTTCGCCAATCAGGATTTCGGCGTTGTCGCGGATGTAGGACAGCTTGAGCCGGGAGGAAAGTTCTTGTATGTTCGTCATTTTAGCCGACACCTCCGTTTACCAGGATAGAGTAGTTGGACACAGTGGCCCGCGCGGCCACATCCACGCTGGAGAGGGGTTTGACCACATCCAGCGCGATGATCTCGGCGCGGCGTTTGGTTTTTTGCTCGAACAGTTGGATGAGTTCGTCGATGGACAGGGATTTGTTCTGGAGCATAAGTTCAATGAAGCGCCTGGGACGCTTTGCGTAATGGGTGTCGAAGATGGCTTTCAGGCGTGGGATGCTTTTGAGCGCCACACTGTTTCTCACCGCGCCCGGCTTTTTGTACAGGGTGTTGAGGTAGTGGTAGATGTCCACCTGCATGTGCCCGTTTCCAAAGATGCGCTTGTGGGTGCATACGTGCTCACCCGCGGCATAGATTCGCACCTCATCGTGGTATTTCTTCACAGTCACCTTGTGGCCCACCAAGTGCTCCGGCACCGAGTAGCGCGCCGCGTCCACATGGACCATGCTGTAGGTGTCCACGGTGTTTTCGCTGATGGCGGCCAGTTCCAGTGGCGGCTTGTACGGCAGCAGGCAGGCTTTCTCCCGCTCGATGGCGCAGCCCTCGTTCAGCTTCAACAGGCGGCTGTGGGCGTAGGTTTGGGCCTCGGCCAGGCTGCCGAAGGTGTAGTGTCGGCTGAACAACTGGTTGCGCAGCACCTTGACGCTGTTCTCCACATGGCCCTTCTCGTTGCCGCGAAAGCAGTTGGTCACGTTGATTTGGTACCCATAGTACATCGCCATTTTGATGAGGTCGGCATTCCATATCCATCAGATCATCAAGAAAACCTAGCATTTCTCCTGGGATTGTGGATGCTGCTGACGACCTGTGAGCACGAACTGATTCATGGGGAACCGCCTCTGGTTCTTTCAGGATTTCTCGCAGGATATTTTCAAACTCTTTCTGCGATTCAAGGCGTATGATGGCCCACGCTATGTAGTCGTTTTTCTGGCCAGTAGGGCAGGTCTGGAGATACGCCCAGGCACGCTGGTGAAGATCCGAATGAGGGTTAGGCCGGAAGAGGAATTGCTGCCTTTTCATCGCTGTTCCTCACGGCCCGACATTTGGCCCAAAATCCGTTCATAGCCCTCGGCGTTCACCTTATCGTCCCCGATCAGAAAAGCCCGACAAAGGCCGTCACGTTCGCTCACGTTGCGCATGACGGTCGCGGCACCTCCTCCCATCAGAATCACGGGCAGAGTTCGCAGGTCAAACCCTGCTTCCATTGCCGCCGAAATGAGTCGCTCAGTGTAGAGCCGGCCCTGCCGCTGAATCAGCTTTCGTGCCTCCTCATCCATGCTACAGGGCTTGCCGGCAAGGATCCGTTCCACCTGGGCGTCCGTAACAGACAGGCCGGTATCCCGACGAACCTGCTCCTGGATCTCATCCATGCAGCGGATCATGCCAAGTTCCAGGCTGCGGCAGGTGGCTGCATTAGGGACGTTGTTGTCCAGTCGCATAAGATCCACCGTCCATCCACCGATGTCCATGAGAAGCACAGACGGCTCATCCTTCACCAGCTCGGGATGAATAGCGATGGCGGAATATCCCTGGGGGAACAATTTCACGCTTTCGATCTTGACTTTGTAGCGTTCCCCTTCGAACAGGAAGCTGACCGGCTGGCCATTGCGCAGCAGATATTCGGTGAACGGCTTCTTGTCCCGACCGTACCGTGCGAGAGGTAGACCAGCAGCCAGCGTCACGGAGCTCTCCGCCGGCAGGCCCCGACAGCGGAGCTCCATGGCGATGGCGGCCAGGGTCAGAATATAGTAGTTGTCGTTGACGGTCTTGTCACGCAGAATCGGCTGCCGGCCGGTGCCGCAGACATAGTATTTGCCCCCAATCTGGAGGGTGTTCTTCAGGGTGTAGGGTTCATGGGTATACGCTGTCACACCGGCTGGGAACGAGAAATTCTTGGTTTTAATTGCGTAGTACCCATGGTCAATGCGTGGTGAACAGATCGTAAGGCGTCGCGCAGCCATCCGCGTTCCACCCGTTCCAGAGGTTGAACGCCAAGCGGGTCAGGCAACAGCTGCCGCTGGTCTGCCAGCCTTTGTTCAGGCCCTCCGGCCGGATGGCATCCTCCCGGAAGTTGAAGACATCCTCAATGTGCTTCCTGGTCTCGCCGCTGATGCCCATGGTATAGAAAAAAGCCTTGTGATAGGGATCAAGGCTGCCGGTCCGGCCGAGGCACTGCTCATAGAATTTCTCGTGTTCTTTGTTTTTGAATTTGTTCGACATTCCGTTCCTCCTTCTGGTTCGGTTGTTCAAGGAAATCACCGGCTGGGAAAAACGATGACTTCCATTTCGGCGTTGATGTTTGCATTGCTGGGATTAGAGGAGTGCATTCTGTAAGCACTGATATCTTCTTCCCAGTAGGTAAGTGTATCTTGGGGGGAGAGTGTGAGAGGGGGGAGCGACAGTCTTCCTGCCCAAGAGGCCGAGAAAGTGACGCACCTTCCCCTGGGTGTAAAGAGGGATTTCTGCCCAGATATGATGATGACTTCGGAAAATAAAAAAGCGCCTGTTTGGACAAATCCAATACAGACGCAAAAACTTGAATTTTCGGCATCCTAAACAAAATTAAGCCGAATTTTTCTACAATATATTTTCTCAAAAAAGGGGGGGATCGGGGACTAATCAGGTGGTACTGAGTCGTCACTTGTGACTATTTCAAAAAATTCATAATTTGTTTACAATTTCGCCGGGTCAAAATCGGAAAAAAACGCTCCAAACCAGTCAAAATTAGTCGCAAAATCGGTAGTCGTTAGTTCAAGTCCTCACCAAAGCCCAAAATGGGCGAAAAATATCTTTCAAACTGGGGCCTAATTTTGGGTACGAAAAAAGCCCGTAAACGGCTTGTTTGCGGGCTTTTTCGGCCTTATATCTCTTTTGTTAAGGCAACTTGGTTGCGGGGGCCAGATTTGAACTGACGACCTTCGGGTTATGAGCCCGACGAGCTACCGGACTGCTCCACCCCGCGATATAAATTGTCTGCGCCTCTTTAAGGTGCTTATCTAGTATATCCAATAATAACGCCGTTGTCAATACTTTTGCGCTTTTTATTTTTTAAATATCGCGTTGGGTTCGAAACACCTTTGCCTGGACAAGGTCCCGGAACATTCTGTCCCAAGCGGCCTGCTGATTTTTGCCGCCCCCTTGCAGATTCGAACAGACGATATTCAGAATGTGCCGGATCGTTTCCTCGTCATACCGGGCGGCGGTTTTCCAGCGGCCTTCCGCATAATGCTGTGTGTAGTCCTTGTAAAACTGTTCCGCAACCGGCTTCAGTTCCCGGCTGGTGGGCAGGCCGCGCGCCAGCCTCCGTGCGTCCCAAAGCGACTCCTGTGCCTGTTCGAAAACCTCCCGGGAGATTTTTTGAATACGGTCCAGCTTTTCCCAAACGTCATCCGCACTTAAAGCCGCCGGCTCCAGATCCAGTGTGTACAGCACGCCGGAACGGGATACGCTGTAAAAGGTATACGTTCCGTCCGGCTCCTCAAGGGAAAAGTAACCGTTTGGCAGGATGTTTTTGCTGCGCAGAAACTGCAGCAAATCAGACGACGGCTCGTGTTTCATTGCCGGCTCCTTTCTTAACGCACGAATGCGGTCTCCGCATCTATCATACTTTGCCCTGCGGCGGATGTAAAGAGGAGCGGTGTGACAAAATCCTGTCTGGCAGCCGCCGTTCCGCACAAGGAAGAACTTTCCACCTCGTACGCCTTTTTCAATGAATATCCGCGGCAAAGATGTCCATATAAGTTATAAAGGGCTCAGGCAGCGTATCCGGCCGCAGAAGCATGAGCGGGACGGAGGGGGAGTGCGGGATGACTATCTGGGATACGATCTTCAAAGCGGTGTTCGTGGTAGCGGTGCCCATCACGCTGGCAGTATATGCCTGTGTGTATGTGGGGGAGCGGGCCGAACATGACGTTGCCCGTCCGCGTCCGCCGCGCCGCCGCCCGCCGGGGCGCTGACGCAGAGGGAGGATCTGTTTCTGGGAATTTGGAAAACGGCGCCGGGATTTGAATATCCCGGTGCCGTTTTCCCTTTATAATACATATTATATAAAGCTACTGTGCAGGATAGCTCCGCGCGCCGAACAGTGCGGTCCCGACGCGGACCAGATTGGCCCCTTCCAAAATAGCGTCTGCAAAATCGGCGCTCATGCCCATGGAAAGGTACTCCATGCTCACGTTGCCGCCCTGCGCGGCCTGCGCCCGCTCGAACAGGCCGCGCATCTGTGCAAAGTAGGGGCGGCTCGCGCCCGGCGCATCCGCAGCAGGCGGGATGGACATCAGGCCGCGCACCCGCAGGGAGGGCAAAGCATGGGCGCATTCCAGAAGCCCGGGCAGCTCTTCGGGCGCGATGCCGCTTTTGCTTGCCTCGGCCCCAATGTTGATCTCGACCAGGATATCCTGCCGGATGCCCTGCTTCTGAGCTTCTGCAGCCACACATTCCAGCAGCCTGTGCGAGCCGACGGATTCTATCATGCACGCACGCCCCACCACCTGGCGCACCTTGTTGGTCTGCAGATGGCCGATAAAATGCAGCGGCTTGCCGCCGTATGCGCCGGCGGCGTATTTTTCACAAAGCTCCTGCACGCGGTTTTCTCCAAACAGGTCGATATCCAGCGCAGCCGCCGTGCGCACGGTCTCGGAATTCTGCGTTTTGCTGGCGGCGCACAGAAGAACCTCCCCGGGGGCGCGCCCGGCTGCGCGGCACGCCCGCTCCATTTCCGCGCGCACCTGTGCGACGCGTTCCTCCATCCGCCTGATCTCTTCTGCCGTCATTTAACGCGGCACCTCCAATTCGTCTGTTTGATATACGGCGCGGCTGCCGCCGATGTATTTCGGCCGCGTGCGCGCGCAAAGAATGCCGGCCTCGCCGATGCGGGCCAGACTGAGCCGCACGGGGACGGCCACAGGCCGCAGATGCATGCCGATGAGTGTGCCGCCGATGTCAATGCCCGCGCCCGCGCGGATGTTCTCCACCAGTACGGGGTCCGCCATGTGCGCATATGCGGCGGTGGCAAAGGAACCGCCCGCGTGGGGCTGAGGCACGGCGTTTACCGTTTCCGCCCACGGCGGAAGCGCCGCCCGTTCCACAACGATGGCGCGGTTCAGGTGCTCACAGCACTGCGCGGCCAGATACAATCCGCTTTCCGCAAGCAGGGGCGCGGCGCCTTCCCACACAGCTTGCGCGGCCTCCATGCTGGAGCCGCGCCCAATGCGCTGGCCCACGACCTCGCTGGACGAACAGCCGATGATAAAAATATCTCCCGCGCGCATCCGGGCTGCCGCCAGAAGCTCCGCCACGGCCTGTCGCGTTTGGGCGCGCACGGTCTCCGTCAAAGTCATTTCAATTCCCTCCCGGCCCGCGTGTCGCAGCACACCGGGCGTTTTTCTTTATTGTAATCCTTTTGCGCCCTCCAATACAAGTGCCGCTGGAAATGAGGTGGTTTTAAACACAGTAAAATCATAGGATAACACAGGAAAAGTCTTTTAAAAGATAAAATCACGTAAAAAATAGACTGTTTTATGAAATACTCTTGACGGTCAAAATTTATGAATCTATAATAAAAGAATAAGAGGGGAAGGTGCGCCTCCGACCGTCCGGGACACGCGGAAAATCCGGGAACATTCCCGGAGAAATGCCCGGCGGCCGCAGGGCGCATGTGAAATGGGGGGATGCTGGTGGACCAGGAGCTTGACATGCTGAAGGATGAAAACACCCGTCTGCGCGTGCTGGCGGAGCACGACTGGCTCACCGGCCTGTACAACCGCCGTGCTGCGGAAGCGCATGTGGATGAAGCGCTGCTGAAAAACGGCGGCGGGATGTTTTTGGTTTTGGATATCGACCATTTCAAACAAGTGAACGACCGCTACGGCCATCTCATCGGCGACGCTCTTTTGTGCGAGGCGGCGCGCACGCTGCGGGATATCTTTTTTCCGCGGGATATCATCGGCCGCGTGGGCGGCGATGAGTTCATCATCTACATTCTGGGCGGATGCTCTCAGGAGGCGGTGGACGGCCGTGCGGCGCAATTGGCCGAGCGCCTGCGAAAGGCGGGCCGGCGTTACGGCATGCGGTGGAACCTTTCCTTTACGCTGGGCCTTGCGGAAAAGCAGGCGGGGGACGATTATATTTCCCTGTTTGACCGTGCCGACCAGATGCTCCTGGCCCGCAAAAAAGCCCGCCGCGCCCGCCGTGCAGACAGTGCGGATGCCGGAGGAGAACGCAGCATCTGCACAGACATGGCGCTCATCCGGCGTGAGCTGCGGGAAAAAGACCCGCCCAAAGGCGCGTTCTGTCAGGATTACGAGACCTTCAAACAGATCTACCGTTTTGTGGAGCGCGGCCTCAAGCGCAGCGGGCAGAGCGCATATATTATCCTGATGACCCTTACGGACGCACAGGGGCAGTTTGTGCCGCTGGCCGCGCGCGAGGAGTATATGAGCCGCCTCAGCGACGACCTGCAGGCCAGCCTGCGCAGCGGCGACCTGTTCGCGCCGTACAGCGGCTGCCAATATCTGCTGATGGTGCTGGGCGCGTCCAGCGAGAACGCGGCCGTCATCGCCGGGCGCATCCACACGCGGTTTATGTCGCGCGTTGCGCCCGATGCGGGGCTGCTGCTGCGGTATGACGTTTACCCCATGGGGGAGCTTCCCCTGCAGCCGAAGGGGTGAAAAAGCCATGGTTTTACGCGGTGAAGGGCTGCTGCTTAAAATATTTTCAAAAAAAGTCAGCAAAAAATCGTTTTGTGACCAAGTTGTGACCGGCGACCGTTATACTGAGTATGTAAGATACATTTCCCGCCCCAAGTGGACGATCAACACGCATTCCAAAAGGAGGAAAAACGCATGAAAAACACATCCAACGCTCTGCGTCGCGTCATGAGTGTGGTTCTGGTGTTCGCGATGATGTTCACCAGCATGCCCACAGGCGCGCTCGCTGAGGATGTTGTCGACCCGGCCCCGTCTACGACGGCGGCCGAGCCGGCTGCGTCTGAAACGACAGAGCCAACCACACCGGAGCCTGCAAGCTCGGAGGCGGCGCCTGCCGCGAACAGCGCCGTGCTCCCGGCAAATGACGGGGACCCGGCGCCTGTGACGTTCACCGTCACGTTCGTGGCCAATGGCGAGACGCTTGTCACCCAGACCATTCAACAGGGTGGCAGTGCCGTGGCGCCGGACGCGCCGCTGGTATCCGGCCAGCGTTTTGTACGCTGGGATACGGATTTTACCAACGTGCAGAGCGATTTGACGGTGACGGCCGTTTACGAGGCCATTACCGCCAAAAACATGACGGTGGAGTACCGGTACAGCGACGGCACGCAGGCGGCCCCCTCCCATGTGGAGCAGGCCGTTGTGGGCGAACCGTTCCATAAGACGGTTCCGTCTCCGGCGCTCGACGGCTTTACGCCGGACAAGGCGGAGGTCGTATTTGCGGTCGAGTCGGTCACCGAAGACCTAACGGTCGTTGTTACTTACAGCGGCGCCGCCCGGAATTACACGGTAAAGCACCTGTTCCAGAACGTGGAAGGCACCGCTTATGCGGAAGACGAAGCGCTGCGTGAAACGCTGGAGGGCACCACGGGCCTGGACACCGCCGCACAAGCGAAAACGGTGGAGGGCTTTACGGCTCTGCCCATCACCCAGGTGAAGGTGGCGTCCAGCGGCGAAACGGTCGTGGAAGTAAAATACGACCGCAACAGCTACCTGCTCACGTGGAACACCGACGGCGGCAGCTATATTGAGCCGCAGATGCTGAAATACGGCGCTGCGGTGTCGGCTCCGGCTGACCCCACGAAGGTGGGCTATACGTTCGCCGGGTGGGATTCTGTTCCCGAAACGATGCCTGCCGCCGCCACGACGGTGACGGCGCAGTGGGCGAACGCCACGCAGGCGTCCTACCAGGTCGTATACTGGGGCGAGAACCTGACGGGCGGTTACGACTACCTCTATGCGGACAAAGCGACCGGCGCTGTGGGCGGCAATATCCCATACAGCACGTCCCTGACCGCCAGCCGTATGCCTCAGGGCCTGGAAGCGGCCGGGTTTGAGCTCGACAGCGCCAAATCTGCGGGAAATGTGGAAATCACCGCGGACGGCAGCGCGGTCAAGAATGTTTATTTCAGCCGCAAGACGTTTACTGTGACGTTTTATTTGTACGAAAAAAGCGGCTGGTTTGGTGGAGACTGGAAAGAACAGAGCGACCTGACCATCAGCGCAAAATATGGCGAAGATGTATCCGCACAGTGGAATGACAGCGCACACAGCCGCTATATGTGGTACGAGACTTCCAGCCTTAAGACCAGTATAGGCGGAATGAAAGCGATGCCGGCGGAGAATCTTAACCGCTACGGTGATACTACTAGGACAGTAAAGATTTATTACAAAACGCAGACAATCTCTGGCTATGGTTATGACACCTATATGGAGGGTGTTCTTCCAAGCGGATGGACGATCAATGAGGGAGATATCATTGAAATTGAAGGGTTCACCTATGAGCGGATGAACAAGAACGAAAGAACCCTCTATTATACCCGCAACAGCTATAATGTCGTGTTCCAGAATTGTACTGGTGTTTCACAGAAATCTTTGAAATTTGGAACTTCACTTTCCAGTGCAAAACCAGCCGACAGCAGTGTGGGCCGTCCGGTCGGCATGGACAGCGACTATGTGTTCATGGGCTGGTATTTTGACCCCGCATTCCAGACTCCGGTGGACTGGAGCAGCACGATGCCCGCACGGAACCTGCAGGTCTACGCCAAGTGGGCGAAGCCGGATTATACGGTTTCCTTCAACACGCATGGTGCGGATACGGAGACTCCGGCGCCCATCGGCGTGGCGAAATACGACACGATTGAGGACCAGATGCCCGCAGACCCCACCCGTGAGGGCTACGTGTTCGCGGGCTGGTATACGGACGAGGCGTACACCGTTCCGTTCGTGGCCGCGCAGCAGATCGTCCGCAACCTGACGCTCCATGCGAAATGGACGCGCACGGACAGCTGCACCTATGTCATCGTGGCGAAGGACACGGAGGGCAATGAGCTCAAACGCGTCGATGGCTCCGAAGTGGAAGTGGGCGCGTCCGTCACTGTAAATGCGCCTGTCATTGACGGTTATCAGGCGCAGCAGAGCAGCCAGAACGTCAAAATTCTGGATGACGGGCAGGAAGTAGTGTTCGTCTATGACAAGCTGCAGAACTGGACGGCCACGGTGCATCATTATATTGAGGGCACCACGGAAAAGGTTGCCGAGGATGTTATCCGCAGCGACCTGACGGTCAACAGCCTGCTGGTATATTCCGCGACGGTCAGCGGTTATGAGTTGGCCGAGGGTACCAGCTATGTTCAGACGGCCACCCGCGAAAACAGCGAGATTACGTTCTATTATAAGAAAATCGCGGATTCGGCGTATACGGTCAAACACTATTACGGCAGCAATGCTTCGCTGACGGAAACTGTTACGGGCACGGCCAAGGCCGGAAGCCTGGTGACGGCGGACGTCATAAACAAAGCCGGGTACACCTGCGTTACATCCGGGGCTGCGCTTTCCGCGTATGTTGCGAAAGACGGCTCTACGGTGATCAACGTGTATTACGCGGCCAACGACCAGACGTACAGCGTTTACTATTATCTGGAAGGCACAGAGACGCCTGTACCCGGCACGACGGCGAAAGAAAACGTGTCCGCGAAGTTTGACGAGACGGTGACGGAAACGGCGCCCGCAGTCACGGGTTATACTGTGGCGGGAGACAGCACCAGGTCCATCACGGTCGGTGCGGACAATGCAGCCAACAAAATCGTTTTCTACTACACGGTGAACAGCTATCCGCTGAATATCACCTACAAATATGCCGATGACGTGCCCGACGCAGCACTGCGGGGCCAGAAGGCGGCGGAGCCTGTATCCAGGGATATCGCGTTCGGTGCGCCTTACAGCGTTGCCAGCCCGTTGATTCCGGGTTATACGGCCAGCGTTGCAGCGGTAGCAGGCACAATGGCGGAGAACGGTGTGACCGTGGAGGTCGTTTACCGCGCCGCTACGGACACGGCGTATACCGTCAAGCACATGCTGCAGGATGTGACAGGTGACGGTTATACTGAAGATGCGGCGGCCCGGCAGACCCTGCACGGCACGACCGGGGCGGCTACAAACGCTGCGGCGAAGAGCTATGAAGGCTTTACGGCGCAGGCGGTTGAGCAGAAGACCATCGCTGCGGACAGCAGCACGGTGGTTGAGATCAAATACGACCGCAACAGCTATGAAGTGACCTATGCTTATGTGGGCACGGCGCCCGCAGGCGCGAGCGCGCTGCCGGAAAAGGCGACTGTGAAATACGGCGCGCCTGTAGCGGTGGCGGCGGCCGCCACGGCTCCGGGCTACACGTTCAGCGGCTGGAGCCAGAAAGAGGACTTCACGATGCCCGCCGAAAACGTGACCATTACCGGTTCGTTCACGGCCAACGGCGATACCGCTTATACAGTGGAGCATTATCAGCAGAACCTGGCGGGCGACGGTTACGACCTTGTGGAGACGGATACCGAACACCTGAAAGGCGAGACCGATACCACTGCGACGGCAAACCCGAAGACTTATACAGGCTTTACATTTGACGGGACCGTGGAGGGCACGGTTGCCAGCGGCAATATCGCGGGCGACGGCAGCCTGGTGCTGAAGCTGTACTACACGCGCAACAGCTATGAAGTGAGCTATGCTTACACGGGCACAGTGCCCGCAGGCGCAAGTGCGCTTCCGGCCACCGCGTCCTACAAATATGGTGCGGATGTAACGGTGGCTCCGCAGGCCACGGCCCCGGGCTACACGTTTAACGGCTGGCTCGAGGACGGCAAGGTAACGGCAAGCTTCAAAATGCCCGCCGGCCCGGTGCAGCTCACGGGTTCCTTTACCGCGAATACCGATACCAGGTACACGGTGGAGCACTGGACGGAGGATCTGGACGGCGAGGGCTATACTCTGCGCGAAACAGAAGCGAACCTGACGGGCGTCACGGATACAACGGCGACGGCGGAGGCAAAGAGCTATGAGGGCTTCCGGTTCGACGAGGGCAATGAAAACAACGTTCTCACAGGCGTGATCACAGGCGACGGAAAGCTGGTTCTGAAAGTTTACTACGCGCGCAACAGCTATGAAGTAAGCTATGATTACGGCGCTGCCCCCACGGGCGCAAGCCAGCTGCCGGGAACTGTTTCCTACAAGTACGGCGCCGAGGTCCGGGTGGCGGATAAGGCCACAGCCCCGGGTTATACTTTCGACGGCTGGAAGAAAGACAATGCCGAGGTCACGAGCTTTACGATGCCTGCCGGCGCCGTACAGCTCACGGGACGCTTTACAGCCAATACGGACACCGGCTACAAGGTGGAGCACTACCAGCAGAATCTGGCGGGAGACGCTTTCGTCCTGTTTGAGACGGAAGAACAGAACGCCACTACGGATACGCATGTGTCGGCAACGCCGAAGGACTACACGGGCTTTACCTACGACGGCACGGTGGACGGAACTGTCACCGAAGGCAATGTTGCGGGCGACGGCAGCCTGGTGCTGAAGCTGTACTACACGCGCGACAGCTATAAGGTCACCTACCAGTACACGGGCAAGGTGCCCACGGGCGCGAGCGAGCTGCCTGCGGAGACGACCGAGAAATACGGCGCTGCTGTTACAGTGGCAGCGGACGCCACGGCCCCGGGCTACACGTTCAGCGGCTGGAGCCGGGAAGACGGCTTCACGATGCCGGCCGAAAACGTGACCATTACCGGTTCCTTCACGGCCAACGGCGAAACTCCTTATAAGGTGGAGCACTATCAGCAGAACCTTGAGGATGACGGCTATACCCTTGCGGAGACCGAAAACCTGACGGGTGAGACCGATACCACTGCTACGGCAAACCCGAAAACCTATACAGGCTTTGCATTCGACGGAACAGCGGAGGGCACAGTTGCCAGCGGCAATATCGCGGGCGACGGCAGCCTGGTGCTGAAGCTGTACTACACGCGCAACAGCTATGACGTGGCCTATGCCTATACGGGCACGGTGCCCACGGGTGCAAGCGCGCTGCCGGAAAAGGCGACCGTGAAATACGGCGCGCCTGT
>PPYE01739722.1_pt1 | contig 106983 bp, 100 predicted proteins | sample 1559881 | NCBI WGS metagenome assembly PPYE01 (sample SAMN08240022, study PRJNA423297) | Human gut metagenome, whole genome shotgun sequencing project.
AGTTTGCGTTTGTCTGACGGGAGGGTGGCGGGCATCGGCGCTGCGCTGGATGCCTGGAGTTGGAGGGGCTGAGTTTGCGCTTGCGTGGCGGGAAGGTGGCGGGCATCGGCGCTGCGCTGGATGCCTGGAGTTGGAGAGGCTGAGTTTGCGCTTGCGTGGCGGGAAGGTGGTGTGGGTCGGCGCTGCGCTGGACGCTTGGAGTTGGAGAGGCTGAGTTTGCGCTTGCATGGCGGGAAGGTGGTGTGCGTTGGCGTTGCGCTGGACGCTTGGAGTTGGAGGGGCTGAGTTTACGCTTGCGTGACGGGAGGGTGGTGTGCGTCGGCGCTGTGCTGGACGCTTGGAGGTGTAGAAGCTGAGTTTGTCTGATGGGAGGGTGGCGCTTGGCTGGATAGCAGTGGTAGTGTGGCTTTGATATGGAGTAGTGTGGGGATGTGTTGGAATTGTTGTGGTGAAGTTGACCTAAAAATATTGCATATTGCAGCTAAAAATAGTTCTCGTCATTTTTAATAGAAAAAAGATGGTAATATTGTACAATATTAGGGGTTGCGATTTGTGGGTTACGATGATATTATATTAAGCATAAAGAGCGTGTTCGGACACGCAAGAGGATAACATTGGGAAAATAAATCAAAAGGAGATCAAAACTATGATTAAAGTTGGTATTATCGGAGCAGGTAGAATTGGTAGAGTTCATATCACCAGTATCACAACAAGGGTGCCGGATGCAGTGATCAAGACTGTTGCTGATCCGTTCTTAAATGATGAGACTGCTGCATGGGCTAAGAGCATGGGTGTTGAGCATACGACTAAGGATTATAAGGAGATCATCAACGATCCTGAGATTGCCGCAGTTCTGATCTGTTCTTCTACAGATACTCATTCTCCGATTTCTGTTGAGGCTATCAAGGCTGGCAAGCATGTTTTCTGTGAGAAACCGATCGATCATGATATTGCCAAGATCAAGGAGGTTATCAATGCTCTTGAGGGCACGAATCTGAAATATCAGGTTGGTTTTAACAGAAGATTTGACCACAACTTTGAGTCTCTTCAGCAGGCTGTTGCAGCTGGTAAGGTTGGTAAACCGGAGATCATCAAGATTACTTCCCGCGATCCTGAGCCGCCTAGCATTGATTATGTTAAGGTTTCCGGTGGTATGTTCCTGGATATGACCATTCATGATTTTGATATGGCTCGTTTCCTTGCAGGCTGTGATGCTACTGAGGTTTATGTTCAGAGTGCGAACCTGGTTGATCCGGCTATCGGTGAGGCAGGAGATGTTGATACAGCTGTTATCACTCTTCAGATGGAGAACGGAGCCATCGCTGTTATCGATAACTGCAGAAGAGCTTCCTATGGATATGATCAGAGAGCAGAGGTATTCGGCTCTGAGGGTATGGCAGCTATTTCCAATGACAGCCAGTCTTCCACAGTGATCAGCAATGCTGAAGGTGTTACCGGTGAGAAACCGATGTTCTTCTTCCTTGAGAGATACATGGATGCTTACGGTAAAGAGGTTGCAGCATTTATCGATGCCATCGTTAATGACAAAGAGACACCTCTTAATGTTTATGATGGTCTGAAACCGGTATTAATGGGTCTTGCAGCTAAGAAATCCAGCGAGGAGCACAGACCGGTTAAGATTTCTGAGATTATGGAATAATTCAAATAATAAAGGAGAATTGACCAATGTTTGATAAGAATAAAGTAAAACTTGGTATTGCACCAATTGCATGGACTAACGATGATATGCCGGACCTTGGCAAAGAGAATACTTTTGAGCAGTGTGTCAGTGAGATGGCCCTTGCCGGTTTCACAGGTTCCGAGGTTGGTAACAAATATCCGAAAGATCCGGAAGTTCTCAAGAAAGCTCTTGAACTCCGCGGTGTTGAGATCTGTAACCAGTGGTTTTCAAGCTTCCTTATCACCAAACCATTTGAGGAAGTTGAGAAAGAGTTCCGTGCACAGCTTGCTTTCCTGAAAGCTATGGGGGCTAAGGTTATTGGCACTTCTGAGCAGAGCTACAGTGTTCAGGGTCAGCTGGATACTCCGATCTTCGGCCATAAATATGAGATGAATGACCAGGAGTGGGATACTTTCTGCACAGGTATGAACAAACTTGGTAAGATCGCCAAAGAGGAGTATGGCATTGCCCTTACTTTCCATCATCATATGGGTACTGTTGTACAGAGCCTTGCTGAGGTTGACCGCATGATGGAGAATACAGATCCTGAGTATGTAAGCCTTCTTTTTGATACCGGTCACTTTACATACTGTGGAGAGGATCCGCTTGAAGTTGTTAAGAAGTATGTTCATAGAATCAAACATGTTCATCTGAAAGACATCCGTCCGGAAGTTGTTGAGCAGGTTAAGAAAGAGAACATGAGCTTCCTTGCACGTGTAAGAGCTGGTGCCTTCACAATTCCTGGAGATGGATGCATCAACTATGATCCGATCTTCAAAGTTCTGGAAGAGGCTGGCTATGAAGGATACATGGTTGTAGAGGCTGAGCAGGATCCGGCTAAGGCTAATCCGCTTGAGTATGCGATCCGTGCAAGAAAATTCATTGCCGAGAAGACAGGACTCTAAATAATAAATAATATAAATCAGACGGAAAAAGCGGTATCGGCCAGAAGTGCGTGGACACCGCTTTTTCTGTAAACAGTGTACGATTAACAGGACAGGAGGATCAGTCATGGCACTTGTGAAAATGAAAGATCTGCTGAAGCGTGCCGAGGAGAAGAATATTGGCTGTGGTGCTTTCAGCGTTGGTAATATGGAGATGGTGAAAGGTGCGATCCGCGCCGCAGAAGAATTAAATACACCCATCATCCTTCAGATCGCGGAGGTTCGTCTCAAGAATTCCCCGCTTCATCTGATGGGACCGATGATGGTGCAGGCTGCAAAAGAAGCCAAGGTGGATGTGGCTGTCCATCTGGATCACGGCCTTACTTTTGAGACGGTTGACAAGGCTCTGGAGCTTGGTTTTACATCCGTTATGCTGGATGCGTCCACTCTTCCTTTTGAGGAAAATATCGCCAAGGTAAAGACGGTTGTGGAGAAAGCCCGTAAATATGGCGCCACCGTTGAGGCTGAGCTTGGTCTTGTAGGCGGAAGTGAGGATGGAAGCTGTGACCATGGTATCCGCTGCACAGACCCGGATGATGCAGTTGTTTATGCAAGAGAGACAGGTATCGATGCTCTTGCAGTTGCCATCGGCAATGCACACGGTAACTATCCGGTAGCACCGACTCTTGCTTTTGATGTACTGGAGAAGATCCATGAGAAAGTGGACATTCCGCTGGTTCTTCATGGCGGCAGTGGTATCACGGACAAAGATTTCCAGAGAGCGATCTCTCTTGGTATCCGCAAGGTGAATATTGCCACAGCAAGCTTTAACAGCCTGACTGCTCATGTGGAGAAATATATGGCATCCACAGACAAACATAATTTCTTTGATCTCAATGAGGCTATGGTTCAGGGGACTTATGAGAATGTGAAGAGACATATTCTTGTATTTAACGAGCCATATCAGGCATAAATCAAGGATTTTCTTGTAAAAAAACATAAGGTCTGCTAAGATGTTCTCAGTGAAAATAACTGGGAACATCTTTTTTGTGCCCGTGAAAGAGGAGAGATATAAATGGAGCAGAAAGAAACAGTCTGTTCAGTTGCGAAGAAATGCGGAGGATGCCGTTACCAGGGAGTGCCCTATCAGGATCAGCTTCGCAAGAAACAGAAAATTACAGAAGGCCTTCTGAAAAAATTCGGTAAAGTTGAGCCGATCATCGGAATGGAAGATCCTTATTATTACAGAAATAAAGTGCATGCGGCGTTTGGCCGTGACCGGAAAGGAAATGTGATCTCCGGCATTTATGAGGAAAAGAGCCACAGGATCGTTTCTGTAGACGACTGTATGATCGAAGATAAAAAGAGCCAGGAGATCATCCGTACCATCCGTGGTATGCTGAAATCTTTTAAGATCAAGACTTATGATGAGGACACAGGTTACGGACTTCTCAGACATGTGCTTGTGCGCAGAGGATTTTCTACAGGGGAGATCATGGTAGTTCTGGTTACGGTTTCACCGATCTTTCCGTCCAAGAATAATTTTGTAAAAGCTCTCCGCAAGGAACATCCGGAGATCACAACTGTAGTACTCAATGTCAATGACAGACAGACCAGCATGGTTCTCGGAGACCGGAATATTGTACTTTACGGACCGGGATTTATCAAAGACCGTCTTATGGGACTGACCTTCCGTATTTCACCGTCTTCCTTTTATCAGGTAAATCCGGTGCAGACAGAAGTGCTTTACGGAAAAGCCATGGAGTTTGCGGCAATGACAGGGAAAGAGCGTGTGATCGATGCTTACTGCGGAACAGGTACCATTGGGATCATTGCTTCCAGAAATGCCAGAGACGTCATTGGTGTGGAGCTGAACCGTGATGCCATCCGTGATGCCAGAATGAATGCCAGAGAGAACAAGATTCGTAATGTCCGTTTTGTTCCGGGGGATGCCGGCTGGTTTATGGAAGGAATGGCTGCAGAAGGGGAAAAAGTGGATGTAGTTCTTATGGATCCTCCGCGTGCAGGAAGTGACCGTAAATTCCTGCATTCTCTTTTGAGCCTTTCCCCGGAGAAGATCGTTTATGTATCCTGTAATCCGGAGACTTTGGCCAGAGACCTTGCATATCTTACAAAGAGAGATTATCTGGTGAAGAAGATGCAGCCGGTTGATATGTTCCCGGTCACCGATTCGGTGGAAGTCGTCTGTCTCCTGGAAAACCGCAGAACCCGTCCGGGGAAACGAAACAGCGGGAGAGTTTGACAAAAAATACGATATTATCGAGGAAAAAGTATGAATAAGAGCAGGAGAACTTTATGCAGACATGTGGGGCTGGCATTATGTCTGCTGATGATCTTTACAGTACTTCCGGTTCCTGTGGCTGCTTCGGAAACGAAGACAGATACAGAATCGAAAACAGTCAGGGTAGGTTGGTATCCGGATTCCTATCATATTACTGGTGAAAATGGTGAACGAAGCGGATATGGTTATGAATACGAACAGGCAGTTGCCGCCTATACAGGCTGGAATTACGAATATATAAAAGGCGACTGGGGAGAGCTTGTGGAAAAGCTCCAAAATGGCGAGATTGACCTGATGGCTGCACTTTCCTATACCGATGAACGTGCTGAGACGATGCTGTTCTCAGATCTCCCCATGGGAAAAGAAAAATATTATCTGTATGCAGATCTTACAAATACGGATATTTCTCCGTCAGATCTTTCTACCCTGAATGGCAAAAGGATCGCGGTAATGGAAGAGAGCGTACAGGGAACTCAGTTTCGCGAATGGGAAGAAAAGCAGAATATAAAGACACAGCATTTGGATGTGGACAGCTTTGAACGGGCGAAAAAAATGGCCGGGAATCGGGAGATTGACGGAGTGATATCTACAGAGACTCCTGCCTGGGTTGAAGCCGGAATGTCAGCGGTTGTGACGATCGGTGGCTCTGATATTTATTATGGCATCAGCAAAGACCGTCCGGATCTGAAAGAAGAACTGGATGCAGCCATGCGTTCCATGGAGTATGATAAACCATTTTACGGCGATGAACTTTACCAGAGATATCTTTCTGCACAGTCTGTTGCCGTCCTTTCCAGTGAAGAAAAGGAATGGCTGGAACAGCACGGTGAGATAGGTGTGGGATTTCTGAATAACGACCAGAGTTTCAGTACTTTTGACAAAGAAAGTGGTGAAATGACGGGTGTGATCAACGATTATATTAAATATGCAGTGGACTGTCTGGGAAACAGCAGCCTGAAGTTTAATATAGAAGGCTTTGACTCCCAGGAAGAACTGATCCAGGCATTAAAAGACGGCAGGATCGACATGATCTTTCATACCAGCCAGAACCCTTATGCTGCAGAACAAAATGACATGGCCCGGTCCAATACGGTCCTTGTTTCCAGTCTGGCAGCAGTGACCGGTAAAAGATCCTTTGATGAAAATGAAGAAAACAGCGTTGCTATACCGAAAAGTGATCTGAATTTAAAATGGTTTATTTCCTATAATTATCCGACATGGAAAATTATGGAGTATGATTCCTTTGAGGATGCAAGAAAAGCCGTACAGGATAAAAAGGCAGACTGTTTTCTTTCCAGTTCAGGCCGGGCGACAGAGTATGTCAATGACAAAAAGCTTTACAGCGTATTTCTGACACAGCCGGACAATATATCCTTTGCAGTCAGCCGGGGAAATTCCGTTCTTCTGTCGATCCTGAATAAGACTTTGAAGTCTATGCCTACATCCAAACTTACAGGTGCACTGTCTGCCTACGATAATGCTTCCCAGAAAGTTACTCTGCTGGATTTCATAAAGGAGAATCTGTTGGCGGTGGCAACTGTGTTTATCTGTGTATTTCTGGCAGTATTGCTGGTGATCCTTGGTATCTTGCAGAAAGCCAGGAGCGCAGAGACAAAAGCCAAAAAGGCAGCCAGACAGTCTTATGAACTGAACCAGAAGCTGAAAGAGAGCCATCATGAACTGGAAACTGCCCTGATGCATGCGGAAAGTGCAAACTCTGCAAAAACTACATTTTTGAATAATATGTCCCATGATATCCGAACACCTATGAATGCTATCATTGGTTTTACATCCCTTGCTGCTTCTCATGTGGACAATAAGGAGAAGGTAAAAGAATACCTTTCCAAAATATCAACCTCCAGTGAACATCTGCTTTCGCTGATCAATGATATCCTGGATATGAGCAGGATTGAGAGCGGAAAGGTAAAGATCAATGAGAATCCGCTGCATCTTCCGGAGCTGCTCCACGACATACGTACTATCGTGCAGCCCAATATTACTTCCAAGCAGCTGGATTTTCTGATCGATACCGTAGATGTAAAAAATGAAGATATCATTGCGGACAAATTGAGGCTGACGCAGATCCTGCTGAACATTCTGAGTAATGGTATCAAATTTAACAGGACCGGTGGAACGATCAGTTTAAGGATCCGGCAGCTGAAATCTGCACCGACAGGATATGGAAACTATCAGTTTATTATCCGGGATACCGGAATCGGCATGAAGCCGGAGTTTCAGGAACATATATTTGAATCTTTTACCAGAGAAGAAACCTCAACGGTAAGCGGGATCCAGGGAACCGGCCTTGGAATGGCGATCACCAAGAATATTGTAGATATGATGGGAGGTACCATCACAGTAAAAAGTGAAGAGGGACAGGGTAGTGAATTTACGGTAAATCTGACCTTTAAATTATGTGGCGAAGCAAAAAGCTACGAAAAGATCGAACAGCTTCAGGGTCTTAAAGTTCTGGTCGCAGACGATGATACAGATACCTGTCTCAGCATTTCCGGCATGCTGACAGAAATAGGTATGCGGTCAGAATGGACGGTTTCCGGGAAGGAAGCGGTGATCCGGGCAAAGCATTCCATGGAAATGGGTGATGAATTTTACGCATATATCATTGACTGGCTGATGCCGGATATGAACGGAATTGAAACGGTAAGACGTATCCGACGGGTTATCGGGGACAGCAGCCCGATCATCATACTGACTGCATATGACTGGTCAGATATAGAAGAGGAAGCAAAAGAAGCAGGTGTAACTGCCTTCTGCGAAAAGCCACTGTTTATGTCGCAGCTACGCGAATTGCTTACAAATCCTGTTCCGAAAACAAAAGAACCGGAAAAAAGGGAATGGATTTACAATGGAAAAAGAATTCTTCTGGTAGAGGACAACGAACTGAATCAGGAGATCGCACAGACCATTTTGGAAGATGCAGGCTTTATGGTCGAGACAGCCAATGATGGTGTGGAAGCAGTCAAAAAAATGGAACAGGCGGTTCCGGGACAGTATGATCTGATCCTGATGGACATCCAGATGCCTGTTATGAATGGCTATGAAGCTGCAAAACAGATTCGTTCATTAAAAAACAGAGAAACAGCGTCTGTACCGATTGTTGCAATGACGGCAAATGCGTTTGAGGAAGACAGAGAAAAATCTTACGAAGCCGGTATGAATGGATATCTGGCAAAACCTGTCAGTGCGGAAGCTTTGATCAATACGATTGATAAGATTATGAAAGATAACTGACAGAACATTAACCGATATGTATATAAATGAATGTAAAAACTGACCAGGGGCCTGTTATACAGCCTTCTGGTCAGTTTTTACATACAAAGCAGAGAGATGATCATTTTAGGAATCAATCATATTTTGGGCAGTTCACAGTGATATGCGATGCCAAGGGGTGTAACGAGAAGAGGATGTACAGGTCTGTACACAGGAAGTTTCAGTTTCTTCTCAAAAACGGTTGTAAATTCTTTAAACATGGAAGATCCGCCTACAACGTAAACAGCCGGAACCTGATAACCATGGAGAAATTTTTCGGTAATAACAGCCATTTTTTCAACGGTTGCCTTGATTACAGGAAAAATTTCATCTTCTTTTTCCGGAGTGGTCTTTAAAATTTCCGCTTCCTCATAAGGGATTTTATAGTGTCCGGCCACAGTCATGGTCATATGGCTGCCTCCGGTAGCCTCATCGTCTGTGTAAATGACTTTGCCATCTTTCAGGATACTGATGCCGGTTGTACCGCCGCCCACATCTACAACGGCGCCGTCTGTAATTTTGAGGACAGCAGCGGCAGCGGTAGGCTCGTCTACGATATTGGTAACCTCAAAACCTGCACCTTCCAGGACATAACCGATGCTTTTGACACTGCCTTCCGAAACACCAGGAGGGATGGCAGCTGCACCGTAGGTAAGTTCTGTGCCAAGCTTTTCTTCCAGTTCATTTTTAAGCTTTGTTACAAGCTGGACGGATTCGTAATAATTAACGATCACCCCATCCTGAATGGCATGGGACGGTGCGGAAATTCCGGCGATGGGACGGTTGTTCCGGTCAACGACAGCAAGAACGGTGTTGGCAGTACCAAGGTCAATGCCCGTTTTCAGACGGCCGCGGAATTTTTTGCATTCACCGGTTTCCACAAGTTCTGCGAAATTGGACAAAGTTCTGTTTTTTAATTCCATTCAAAATACTCCATTTCTTTCGGACAAGGACAAAAAAGATTTTGTCCCTGATATGAATTTTAATAATTACGACCGGTAAAGATGGCAACGGATCTGGGCCGCATGCAGAAGTCGTGCTCAATACGTGGCTCCTGGCTTTTTTCATAGAAATAACGGCCATCTCCGTCCCCAAATGTGTTGACACAGAGATACCATGCACCAGGGCGTGCAAGTTCCGGAAGCGTAACCGTTACATCTTCCCAGTATGCGTTGATAACGATGTAGATCAGGTCATCGGCGCCTTTGCTCTTATCATAACCTGCAAAGCTTACGGCGAAGGTGTGGGCATCTCTTGGGATGGTCACATCCCTTGCATCAATGTTATGGGTGTGTATGCTTTCCATACCGCATACTGCGTTTGGAAGCTTGCGGGAGATGACAGGGTGGTCTTTTCGGAACTGGATCATATATTTGAAAAATTCGAAAAGATCGTGATTTTTCTCCAGAAGATTCCAGTTGATCCAGGAAGTTTCGTTATCCTGGCAGTAGGTGTTGTTGTTTCCGTGTTTGGTGTTTCCGAATTCGTCACCTGCAAGGAACATCGGGGTTCCTCGGCTGGACATCAGTACCGCGCAGGCGTTTCGGATCATGCGGAAGCGGAGGGAAAGGACTTCCGGATTGGTGGAATCACCCTCTTCTCCACAGTTCCAGCTGCGGTTGTCGTTGGAACCATCTGTGTTGTTCCAGCCGTTTGCCTCGTTGTGTTTCTCGTTGTAGGAATAGAGATCGTACATGGTGAATCCGTCGTGACAGGTGAGGAAATTGACGCAGGAATTGTATCCTGCATAGTTGTCATTGTGATCGGAATAAAAACCGCCATACAGGTCACCGGAACCGGAAATGCTCCATGCAGCGTCCCAGGCGTTCCAGAAATCTCCCTTCAGGAAAGAACGGAGGCAGTCACGGTAACGGCCGTTCCACTCAGCCCATCTGCGGCTGGCAGGGAAAGAACCAACCTGATACAGTCCGCCGGCATCCCAGGCCTCTGCGATCAGCTTGACATTTCGAAGAACCGGATCGTAAGCAAGAAGTTCCAGAAGTGGCGGGTTGTTAAGAGGGGAACCGTCCTCATGACGTCCCAGGATACTTGCAAGGTCGAAACGGAAACCATCCACGCGGTAGTTGATGGTCCAGTAACGTAAACACTCCAGGATCATCTGACGCACGATCGGATGATTACAGTTCAGAGTGTTTCCACATCCGCTGAAATTGTAGTAATTTCCTTCCGGAGTCAGCATATAATAAACTTTATTGTCAAATCCTTTAAAGCAGAAAGTTTTTCCAAGTTCATTTCCTTCGGCAGTGTGGTTGAATACGACATCAAGAATTACTTCGATTCCATTTTCGTGGAGCTCACGGATCAGTTCTTTCAGTTCGGTTCCCTCACAGTTATGTTCTGCCTTGGAAGCATAGCTGGTGTTTGGGGAAAAGAAGTTAACGGAATTGTATCCCCAGTATTCCAGAAGACGCTTGCCGTTTACGGTACGGGCATTCATGTTCTCGTCGAACTCGAAGATAGGCATCAGCTCCACCGCATTGATTCCCAGTTCTTTGAGGTAAGGAATCTTTTCACGAAGACCGGCAAAAGTTCCCGGGTGTGTGACACCGGAAGAAGCGTCCTGTGTAAATCCGCGGACATGAAGTTCGTAGATGATCAGGTCACTGATCTTACGGGTGGACTGAGGCATGTCTTCCCAGTCGAAAGAATCGCGTACCACACGGGCGTGATAGCTTCCAATCTTCTGCTGTCCCCATTCGCGCTGACCGGCAACGGCTTTGGCATAAGGATCAAGAAGAACTTTTGTCTTATCGAAGATATGGCCTTTTTCCGGTTCATAAGGACCGTCGATGCGGTAGCCGTATTCCAGGTCTTCGATGTCCAGTCCCATGACGATCATGGAATAGACATCACCGATACGACAGGCATTGGGAAAAGGAAGAACTGCGAAAGGCTCCTCTTCTCCGGAGTGGAAAAGAAGAAGCTCGCAGGATGTACCGTGACGGGTATGTGTGGTAAAGTTGACTCCGTTGGAAAGGGGAGTAGCGCCATTTAATTCAAAAAAACCGGGACGTACAGGAAATCCCGCGATAATATCTGTGGGTCGGGATGTCAGTGTATTCTCAGAAAGCATAGTCTGATTCTGTGTTTTCATTTCCGGTATCCTCCTTGGTAGAATTTTTTACAAACAAAAAATATTATAACTGATTTTCAGAAAAAAGTACAGGCTGGTAACCTATGAAGTTCACGGGAGTTGACAGAGATTGCAGAAATGTGATAAAAACCTGTACAGAGATGAGGTGAAAAAGTGGAAGAAAAAAGAAGAGAAGAATGGGTGGCCATTTTAAGACAAAGCCGGCTCTGCAGAAACCTGGAAGAAAAAGAACTCCTAAACCTCATGGAGCAGGAAGGAACGGTACGGACTTATTCCAGAGGGGAGCGGATCTTTCAGGAAACAGACCGGCCGGATTCGGTTTACATGCTTCTTAACGGAAGTGTGATCATCGCAAAAGAGACATTTTCCGGAAAAAGGATCCTTCTGGCGCAGCTGGAAAATCCAGGGGCTCTGTTCGGGGAGGTTTATGCCTTTATGGAGAAAGCTTCCTATGATATGTATGTGGAAGCGCTGACGCAGGTTTCCGTTCTGATCATGAGCAGCCGGATCTTTACAGACAGGGAAGAAAATAGTTTAAGCCGGAAACTTCGGGAAAATCTTCTTGAGGTTTTTGCCGGGAAGGCTTACAATATGAACCGGAAGCTTCGGATCCTTGGAAGCGGCAGTCTCCGGGAGCGGATCGTTCGTTTCCTTGTGGAATGCCAGGACAGTGAAGGACAGATCCACATGAATCTTTCCAGAGAAGAGATGGCGGATTATTTAAACATTACCAGGCCGTCTCTTTCCAGAGAACTGGGAAAGATGCAGGAAGAAGGAATCCTGGAACTTGACAGGCGTCAGATCCTTGTGAAAGATCAGGAAAGAATGGAGTTATATCTGTAAGGTAACATATGTTACCGAAGAATCTCCGGGATTTTTGTATGATGTCAGTGAAAACAAAAACATTTGCAGAAATATAAAAATCAGGGAGAGATGATATCATGATAAGAAAGATCGTACACATTGACGAAGAGAAATGCAACGGCTGTGGTGCCTGCACAGCTGCCTGCCACGAAGGAGCTATTGTCATGGCTAGTGGCAAGGCGAAACTGATCCGGGATGATTACTGTGACGGACTGGGAGACTGTCTTCCGGCCTGCCCTGCCGATGCGATCCGCATTATAGAGCGGGAAGCCGCAGATTATGACGCGGAGGCAGTGGAAAAAAGAATGAAGCTTAAGAAAACAGAGGCCTCGATGCCAGCAGGGAAGCCACACGTGTGCCCCGGAAGTATGGCAAGAAGCCTTAATAAAAAGCAGGAACCGCCGGTGCAGGCAGAGCAGAAAGAAGTTCCCCAAAATGCAGGGGAACAGACAAGCCGTCTTGCCCAGTGGCCCGTACAGATCAAACTGGTTCCTGTCAATGCACCATATTTTGAAAATGCACAGCTTCTGATCGCGGCAGACTGTACTGCCTACGCTTATGCAGGTTTTCATGAGAAATTCATGAAAGATCATGTGACGCTGATCGGATGCCCCAAACTGGATGAGGGAGATTATGCAGATAAGCTTGCAGAGATCATAGGAAATAATTCCATCCGGAGTATCCGTATCGTCCGCATGGAAGTTCCCTGCTGCGGAGGCATCGAGAATGCAGTGATCCGTGCCATGGAGCGAAGCGGAAAGATGATCCCATGGCAGGTAGTGACCATTGCCTGTGACGGCACGATCAGGGAGGAGCTGTAAGGAAAGGAATAAAAACAGCATGAGTGAAGAAACACTGGAGATTTCTTTTGATGAAATAGAGAAGGAACGGGAAAAATATCTTCTGGTAGATACCCGTGATAAAGTAACTGTGGAATATGGAATGATCCCGGGAGCGATTTCTGTTCCGGAACAGGAACTGGAAGAACGGGCAGAAGAACTGAAAGGGGATAAAATCCCGGTTCTTTACTGTACCAGAGGACTTTTCAGCCAGGAAGGGGCAGGGATGCTCCGGGAAAAGGGAATTCCCGCACGGAGTCTGAAAGGCGGATATACAGGATGGCTTTTTCAGCAGATGCAGAAAGAGTCCAAGAAAGGGGACAGTGAAGAAACGGAAAATGAGGCAATGGAACAGCGCCGGAAAGATATCGAGCTGAGCATCCGCAAGAAATTCCACAAGCAGCTGTTTTCCAGATTCGCCAGAGGGATCAATGACTATGAACTGGTGAAACCGGGAGATAAGATCGCGGTCTGTATTTCCGGCGGTAAGGATTCCATGTTGATGGCAAAACTGTTCCAGGAACTGAAACGTCATAACAAGTTTCCTTTTGAACTGGTATTTCTTGTGATGGACCCGGGATATAATGAGGCCAACCGTGCGGTGATCGAACACAACGCCAAACTTCTCGGAATTCCTATCACAGTGTTTGAGACTGAGATCTTTGATGCAGTTTACAATGTGGAAAAATCTCCGTGTTATCTCTGCGCCCGTATGCGAAGAGGATATCTTTACAGTAAGGCAAAGGAACTTGGATGCAACAAGATCGCTCTTGGCCATCACTATGATGATGTGATCGAGACGATCCTGATGGGAATGCTTTATGGAGCACAGGTACAGACTATGATGCCGAAACTCCACAGCACAAACTTCGAGGGGATGCAGCTGATCCGCCCCATGTATCTGATCCGTGAGGCAGATATCAAGCACTGGAGAGACTACAATGACCTGCATTTTATCCAGTGTGCCTGCAAGTTCACTGATACCTGTACTACCTGCCGTACAGACGGCACCAGTGTTTCCAAGCGAATGGAGATCAAAAATCTCATTGCGGAGCTTAAGAAGGTAAATCCCCATATTGAAAGTAATATTTTCCGAAGTGTGGAAAACGTGAATCTTCATACAGTCATTGCCTATAAAAAAGACGGCGTGAAACATTCCTTCCTGGAAGGATATGACGACTGAAAGATATAAATAATAAAAGCTGCCACCGGAGTTATGGGCCTGTTTGAGGCTTATGGTTCTGGAAGGCAGCTTTTGCTTTTTGAGTATATGGAATTATGGGGTAAATGCGTATTGAGAACATTTACGTAATCTATATGTTCTGCTTTGCAGAATGCTGGGCGCGGGCTTTTTCCCGCTGCCTGGTAAGATCATAATATTCATTAGAGACGATCCCACGGCTGGAAAGCGCTTCGTAAGTTTTCTGCTGTGCAGGGGTCATTTTCATTCCGATGGTGGAATTGACATCTGTCAGCACGCAGCCTGTTTTTTCTACCAGCCAGAAAAGAGCGGAATCATCATCCGGGATCATTTTCCAGATTTCATTTTCCGTATATGGTAAAAGGGCCATAAGGGTCTTCAAATGTCCGTCCTGGATTAGGCGGTAATCCCCATCCGGCATGATGATGCCGTCACCGTAGAGTTCTTTTTTCTTTTCCATTTCTTTCAGAAGTTCTTCTGTAAGTTTCATGATCGGCTCCTTGAGATTTGCTGCTTGGGGCAGCTTTTTTGTGCTGTTTTAACCGAATCAAGGAAGTCCCCTGCGGGGTTGCGAATATCCGTTTGACTACGAGTTAAAAAAATAACGAACAGCGCCTATATTGTATGAAGAGAAGATCAAAATGTCAATAGGTTAAAAAATATTTTTAGCTGTTTAACAAGAGTTACAATTGTGCAATATGGATATTTTTTCGGAATGATGCGTTAAATCTATGTAAAATTCGTCGTAAAACAGGGACTCCTGTGGTATAATAAGAATATTCAAAAAATTCGAGGAAGGACGATGCAGATGTTAAAAAACTGGAACCCGGAACAGATTCCGGAAAAAGAGGATATCAAAGTGCGTTTAAGTGCTGCAAGAACCAGATTATATGAGCTGCAGATGGCTCTAAAGGAGCATAAGATTCCGGTGATCGTGTTGTTTGAAGGCTGGGGAGCTTCCGGAAAAGGCAGTACCATAAGTAAAGTGATCAAGAATATCGATCCCCGTTTTTTTAAAGTCGCAACTATGTCAGCGCCTACAGAAGAGGACCTTCGGAAACCATTTCTTTACCGGTATTTTAAGGAGATCCCGGAAGCCGGTAAATTTACATTCCTGGATTCCGGATGGATGGATCAGACCTGCCGGGAGCGCATGGACAAAAAACTGAAAGGGGATGATTATGTAAAACGGGTTGACAGCATCCGCAGATTTGAACGGCAGCTGACGGATAACGGATACGTACTTCTGAAATTCTTTATGCAGATCGACCGGAAAGATCAGGAGAAACGTATGGGCATCCTTCTGGAAAGCAAAGATACCCGATGGAGAGTGAATGAATACGATCTCTGGCAGAATGATCACTACAAGAAATGCAGAAAAGTTTTTGACCAGTATATGCAGGATACCAACACTTCTTCTGCTCCGTGGTATATCGTAGATGCCAGTGACCGGAAATGGGCGGAATTACAGGTACTGGAAACCATGATCAGCAACATCGAGGTTGCCATGGAGAATAGCAAACATGCTGTGCCGATTCTCCAGAATGTTTTTCCTCTGGTGGAGATGCCGAAATTAAGCGAGATCCCTCTGGATGGAAAAGAAGTGGGAGACGAAGAGTACAAGGCAGAGCTTAAAGAACTCCAGGCGAAGCTCGGAAGCCTGCATAATCGGCTCTACCGCAAAAGAGTGCCGGTGATCATCACCTATGAAGGCTGGGATGCTGCCGGAAAAGGCGGAAATATCAAGAGGATCACGGAAGCTCTTGATCCCCGTGGTTTTGAGGTACATCCCATCGCCAGCCCGGAACCTCATGAAAAAGCCCGTCATTATCTGTGGCGTTTCTGGACAAGGTTGCCTAAAGATGGACACATTGCCATATTTGACCGGACCTGGTATGGAAGAGTGATGGTGGAAAGACTGGAAGGTTTTTGCAGTGAGAACGACTGGAGACGTGCATACAATGAGATCAATGAATTCGAGAAGGAACTTTCCGACTGGGGTGCTGTGATCGTGAAATTCTGGGTCCACATTGATAAAGATACCCAGCTTGCAAGATTTAATGACCGCCAGAACAATCCGGAAAAACAGTGGAAGATCACAGATGAGGACTGGAGAAACCGTGAAAAATGGGATCAGTATGAAACCGCAGTGGATGAAATGCTGCAAAAGACCAGTACTGTTTATGCGCCATGGCATATCCTGGAATCGGTAGACAAAAAATATGCAAGGCTGAAAGCACTTCGGATCGTGATCGAAGAAATTGAGAAAGCGCTGAAATAACAGAAAACAGAAGTTGCCTGTGAATGCCCGTTTTATGCGGGTATAGACATGGAATCAACATAAAAAAATGCGGCAGGGTAACGGACATTATTTTATAAAAAGTTTTATAAAAGAGTGCCGGTGTATATTCTGCCGCAATGATTTTGTTATGGGTTACATAGTCAATGCAGATGGTTTTATCTGTCTGGTATAGCGTTTGGGTTAATTCCTGAGATAATTCCGCATACTGCGAAGGGCATGTTTTTCCAGGCGGCTGACCTGGGCCTGGGAGATCCCGATCTCATCGGCAACTTCCATCTGGGTTTTTCCTTCGTAGAAGCGGAGATCAATAATGTGTCGTTCCCGTTCTCCCAGCCGGTTCATGGCGTCCCGGAGAGAAATATCTTCCACCCAGTTTTCCTCCCGGTTCTTTTTGTCGCTGATCTGATCCATGACATAGAGAGTATCTCCTCCTTCGGAATACACCGGCTCAAAAAGGCTCACCGGGCTCTGGATCGCATCCATGGCATAGACGATCATTTCCTTGTCAATGCCGATCTCATCAGCGATCTCCGCGATGGTAGGCTCTTTGAGATGCTGCCGCATATAGTTTTCCCTGGTGTAGATGGTTTTGTAGGCGATATCCCGCAGAGAGCGGCTGACCCGTATGCTGTTGTTATCCCGGAGATATCTTCGGATCTCACCGACGATCATAGGAACTGCATAGGTAGAAAACTTTACCTGAAGGGTGGTATCAAAATTATCGATTGCTTTGATCAGGCCGATACAGCCGATCTGAAAAAGGTCATCTGGATTTTCACTGCTGTTCTGAAAACGGCGGATCACGCTTAAAACAAGCCGCAGATTGCCTTTGATGTACAATTCTCTGGCTTCTTCATCGCCAGCTTTGATTCTTTTGAAGAGCTCATCCTTTTCTTCCTGGTTGAGAACAGGAAGCGTTGAGGTATTTACTCCGCAGATTTCAACTTTATTCAGTGCCATCTTAGAATCCTCCTTGTCTTGTCAGTACATTAAGATGATTCTCAGAGGGCGGTTGAAATATACTTTTCCGGGGAAAATATAAAAAATAAAGGGCCTTGACAAATGTAGTCGGTTCAGTCTCCTCCCAGCCGTTTTTCATCACGGAAATCAACAAGGATGATATCTTCACCAATCTGGCGGATGCAGTCCCAGGGGATGATGCATTCACTTTCTCTTGAAAAACACCAGCAGAATTTCCCGGGTTCCGGCATGATCAGGGCTTTCAGCCGGGCGGTTTCACAGCAGAATTCCACATCAAGAGGACAGCCAAGGCTACGGCAGGTGTGGATATTGATCACTTCTTTCTGTTTCAGTTCGCAGATACGCATAAATTCATCACCTGATATGATTTTATGGAAAATCTGTAAAATTTATGCAAGTCCGATTATTGACACATTATATGCATTTATTCTATAATAAAAACAAATTTAGTAATGATTTTTTGATCCGGAAAGGGGGAGAGTTCCGTGAGATGTCCGTTCTGTAACCAGGATAATACAAGAGTTGTAGATTCCAGACCTGTAGAGGATACCAATTCTATCCGCCGCCGCCGTCTCTGTGATGCCTGCGGAAAGCGTTTTACAACTTATGAGAAGGTGGAAACGATTCCACTGACTGTGATCAAGAAGGATCAGAACCGGGAGAGCTATAAACGTTCCAAGATCCAGGATGGTGTTCTTCGTGCCTGCTATAAACGCCCCATTCCCATTGAGAGAGTGGAAGAGATGATCGATTCCATAGAAGGGGATATTTTCCGGTCAGAAGATCGTGAGATCAGCAGCACCAAGATCGGAGAGATCGTCATGGAGCATCTGAAGGATCTGGATGCTGTGGCATATGTACGTTTTGCGTCTGTATATAGGGAATTTAAAGATGTCAGTACCTTTATGGACGAGCTGAAGAAACTGATCAACTGAAAAACTCATAATAACATATAAAAAAACAGGGACCTCATGGGGAAAATTCCTCTGCGGTCCCTGTTATAATTTATGTTAATGATTCAGGAAACTTAAATTAAACAATACCCTGAGCTTTCATAGCGTCAACAACTTTTTCGAAGCCGGCGATGTTTGCACCTACAACATAGTTGTCTTCCATACCGTAACGTTTAGCAGCGTCATCAGCTTTGTGGAAGATGTCGATCATGATGTTGTGAAGTTTCTCATCAACCTCTTCTCTTGTCCAGGAAAGTCTCATGGAGTTCTGGCTCATCTCCAGTGCGGATGTGGCAACACCGCCAGCGTTTGCGGCTTTACCAGGCATGAAGAGAACACCGTTCTCCTGAAGGTATGTTGTTGCATCAAGAGTAGTAGGCATGTTAGCACCCTCAACGACATATTTGCAGCCGTTTGCAACCAGTGTTTTAGCTCCGTCAAGACCAAGCTCGTTCTGAGTAGCACATGGAAGATAGATATCACATTTGATGTTCCAGATGCCAAGTCCCTCTGTGTAAGTAGCACCCTCAACACGGTCAGCGTACTCTTTGATACGTCCACGTTTAACTTCTTTGATGTCTTTTACAACGTCAAGGTTGATTCCGTTCGGATCGTAGATATATCCGTTGGAGTCGTTCATTGCAACAACTTTGGCACCAAGCTGAGTAGCTTTCTCAACAGCGTAAATAGCTACATTACCGGAACCTGTTACAACGATTGTTTTTCCTTCTACGGAATCATTGTGAGCTTTGGCGATCTCGTTGAGCATGTATACAACACCGTAACCGGTAGCTTCTGTACGGATCAGGGAACCTCCGAAGGAAAGACCCTTTCCTGTAAGGACACCCTCATAAAGGCCACGGATTCTCTTGTACTGTCCGAAGAGATAACCGATCTCACGTCCGCCGACACCGATGTCACCAGCCGGAACATCTGTATCTGCGCCGATATATTTGCAAAGCTCTGTCATAAAGCTCTGGCAGAATGCCATAACCTCTCTGTCAGATTTACCCTTAGGATCGAAGTTGGAGCCACCTTTTCCACCGCCGATCGGAAGGCCTGTAAGAGAGTTTTTAAAGGTCTGCTCAAAACCAAGGAATTTCAGGATACCCTGATTTACAGAAGGATGGAATCTTAAGCCGCCCTTGTATGGCCCGATCGCACTGTTGAACTGAACACGGTAACCTTTGTTGACCTGTACAGTTCCGTTATCATCGATCCACGGTACTTTGAAGGAGATGATCCTCTCTGGCTCTACAAGACGCTCAAGGATGGAAAGTTTACGATACTCTTCCTCATTTTTGTCAATTACGACTTTAAGGGAATCGAGAACTTCCTTAACTGCCTGATGGAATTCTGGCTCGCCAGGATTCTGTGCTACAACTCTTTCATAAACTTCTTCTGTGTAAGACATTGTTGTTTCCTCCTCATCACGTATTAAATTGTGTTTGAAAACTAAATTCGAGTGCTATTATACATTAACCTGCTAAAAAAGGGAAGTGCTAAATTAAAATTTTTAAAATTTTTATTTCTTGCGTTGAAAGCACAAATGTGAGAAGATATAGAAATAGATATTTTTTGACTATGAAAATAAAATGGTTAAATAATAGTGAAAATGAGAAGAGGAGTGGTTTTTATGAGAACATTCGGGAAATCATCAAAGCTTGATAATGTATTGTATGACGTGCGTGGACCGGTTGTGGATGAGGCTGCCAGAATGGAAGAAGATGGGATGGAGATCCTGAAGCTGAATATCGGTAACCCGTATCCGTTTGGATTTTCCGCACCGCAGGAAGTGATCCTGGATATGCTTAGTAATGTACGTACTTCACAGGGATATTCCGATTCCAAGGGTATTTTTTCCGCAAGAAAGGCGATCATGCAGTATGCCCAGCTTCGCGGGATCCCGGGAGTTACCATTAATGATATTTATACAGGAAATGGTGTCAGTGAGCTGATCAATCTCTGTATGCAGGCACTTCTGGATAACGGGGATGAGATCTTGATCCCGGCTCCGGATTATCCCCTGTGGACGGCAACTGCCACACTGGCAGGAGGAAATGTAGTCCACTATATCTGTGATGAGCAGTCTGACTGGTATCCGGATATCGAGGATATCAAGAGTAAGATCACACCAAGGACTAAAGCGATCGTTATCATCAATCCAAATAACCCGACAGGTGCCGTATATCCGAAGGAGATCCTGGAGCAGATCGCGGACATTGCAAGAGAGCATGAGCTGATCATCTTTTCCGATGAGATCTATGACCGCCTTGTTATGGATGGATACAAACATACTTCCATCGCTTCTCTTGCGCCGGATGTATTCTGCGTGACATTTTCAGGACTGTCAAAGTCTCATATGATCGCAGGTTTCCGTATCGGATGGATGATCTTAAGCGGAGCCAAGAACAAGGCTAAAGGTTATATAGAGGGAATCAACATGCTTTCTTCCATGCGCCTTTGCTCCAATGTTCCGGCACAGTCGATTGTACAGACTGCACTGGGCGGATATCAGAGTGTCAATGAGTATATCCAGCCAGGCGGACGTGTTTACGAGCAGAGAGATTTTATCTATAAGGCTCTGAATGATATTCCGGGAATTTCCGCTGTAAAGCCGCGTGCGGCATTTTACATATTCCCGAAGATCGATACCGAGAAATTCAATATCTATAATGATGAGCAGTTTGCCCTGGATTTCCTTCATGACAAGCAGGTTCTCATCGTTCCGGGTAAAGGCTTTAACTGGAACCAGCCGGATCATTTCCGTATTGTTTATCTGCCGGATATCCGTCAGCTGGATAAGGCAATGAAGAAGATGAAAGAGTTCTTTGCTACATATAAGCAGGTCTGATCACCAATACAAATATTTTCGGCATAGACCAAAACGGAAAAAAATGCTATAATCATATCTGAAATATCCCGGTCATCAGGGTCGGGATATATGAAATAAGACCAGAATTGCTTGAGAGGGGAATGAGGAGGGACCGTTATCGGACAGCAATAAAACAGAAATCGAAAGGGGAAATAACGGATGAGCAAATTCAACATGAAAGTGACACCTGAGATTGAGAAACTTACGCAGATCTGTCGTGAGAATGATAAACTGGATCTGTCTTTATATGGCAAGTACGATGTCAAGCGAGGTTTGCGTGACCTGAATGGAAAGGGTGTCCTTGCGGGACTTACCCAGATTTCCAATGTCCAGGCAACCAAGATCGTGGATGGGAAAGAGGTTCCCTGTGCAGGTAAGCTTTCTTACCGGGGATATGATATCAAGGATCTGACAAAAGGCTTCATCAATGACCGGCGTTTTGGTTTTGAGGAAGTAACCTATCTGCTTCTTTTCGGAAAACTTCCGAATCAGGAAGAACTGAATGAATTTTCCGGGATTCTTGCGAATCAGCGCCAGCTGCCGCGGAATTTTGTAAGGGATATCATTATGAAGGCGCCATCCAGAGATATTATGAATGCTCTGTCAAGAAGTGTGCTGACACTTTATTCCTACGACAAAGATCCGGATAATATTGAACTGGAGAATGTGCTCCGTCAGTGTATCAATCTGATCAGTGTTTTCCCGTTGTTATCTGTTTATGCATATCAGGCCTATAATCATTATGAGAAAGGTAAGAGCCTTTATATCCATCAGCCGAAGAAGGAACTTTCCACAGCAGAAAATATCCTGCGCCTTTTAAGACCGGATAAGAAATATACGGCACTGGAGGCGGAGATTCTGGATATTGCTCTGATCCTTCATATGGAGCATGGCGGCGGTAACAACTCTACCTTTACTACACATGTGGTTTCTTCTTCCGGAACCGATACGTATTCCGCAATTGCGGCAGCCCTGGGTTCTCTGAAAGGCCCGAAACACGGTGGCGCCAACATCAAAGTTGTAAAAATGTTCAATGATATGCGTAAGCATGTGCATGATTACAGTGATGAAGAGGAAGTCAGTGTTTACCTTAAGAAACTTCTTCACAAGGAGGCCTTTGATAAACGTGGGCTGATCTATGGTATGGGACATGCGATCTATTCTGTTTCCGATCCACGTGCAGAAGTATTTAAGGGGTATGTGGAGCAGCTTGCAAGAGAAAAAGGCAGAATGAAGGATTATCAGCTGTATGCTACGGTAGAGCGCCTTGCGCCAAAGGTTATTGCAGAGGAGCGTAAGATCTATAAAGGTGTCAGTGCCAATGTGGACTTTTACAGTGGATTTGTTTACAGTATGCTGGATCTGCCCCTGGAACTCTACACACCGATGTTTGCCATTGCACGTATTGTAGGCTGGAGTGCACATCGTATGGAAGAGCTTATCAATGTGGATAAAATTATCCGTCCTGCATATAAGAATGTTCTTCCGGAAGCAGAGTATATTCCTCTTGGTGAGCGATAGGAAAGGCAATGGAAAATGACAGAATATAATGAGACAGCACTGGTACTGGAAGGCGGTGGAAACAGAGGTGTTTTTACTGCAGGAGTACTGGATTACCTGATGGAACAGAAAGTGGAATTCCCATATGTAGTGGGAGTATCAGCGGGCGCCTGCAATGCCATTGATTATGTATCCGGGCAGGTAGGGCGTACCAGAAGATGTATGATCGTGGAAAATAAGGAATACCGTTATATCAGTCTGAAAAATATTCTGGATAAGAAAAGTCTGTTTGACATGGATATGATCTTTGACAGGTATCCCAATGAGATTTTCCCATTTGATTTTGACGAGTACTTTAAATCGGATATTGAATGTGAGATGGTTGTGACGAACTGTCTTACAGGAGAAGCAGAGTATCTGTCCGAAAAGCAGGACAGACAGAGACTTATGGATATCTGCAGAGCGTCCAGCAGCATTCCGGGAATGAGCCCGATGGTAACGATAGACGGGCAGCTGTATCTGGATGGAGGGGCGGCAGATTCCATACCTCTTATCCATGCCATGAAAAAAGGCCACCGGAAAAATGTGGTCATTCTTACCAGAAATCAGGAATACCGTAAGAAAAAACCAGGTAAAAGCAAAGCCGTATATGTGGCTGCTTTTAAGAAGTATCCGAATCTTTTAAATACATTGCTCAACCGTTATCAGGTGTATAATAAGACCCTGGAACTGATTGAAAAATGGGAAAAAGAAGGTCATATTTTTGTGATCCGACCGGAAATCGAGACCGTTTCCCGTACGGAACAGAATGCGGAAGCATTAAGCGGATTTTACAAGCATGGGTATGAAGTAATGAAAGACCGTCTGGGTGAACTTTATGATTACCTGGAAAAAGAAAACTGAGGTGGAATAGATGTTCAGAAGTTTTTTTCCGGATGAATATCTGGATTCTGCGTATGTAATTGACTATGAGAAGCTTTACAGAGAAGGATACAGAGGGCTTCTTTTTGATATTGATAATACCATTGTCCCGCACGGCGCACCGGCAGATGAACGGGCAAGGAAACTGTTTGAAAAGCTGAGGGGGATCGGGTTTCGATACTGTTTTGTATCCAACAACCAGAAACCCCGCGTAGAGCCTTTTGCCAAGGCCGTAGAGGGAAATTTTATAGAAAATGCCCATAAACCGGCTGTGAAGAATTACAAAAAAGCCTGTCAGGTGATCCAGACAGAACCTGACCGGACAATTTTTGTGGGGGATCAGCTGTTTACGGATATTTACGGAGCGAAGCGGGCGGGGATCCGTACGATTCTTGTAAAACCGATTCATCCAAAAGAGGAAATTCAGATTGTGCTGAAACGCTATCTGGAAAAAATAGTACTATATTTTTACCAAAAAGAGGAGGGGAAGAATTCATGAACCATATTGTAATTATCGGCTTTATGGGTTCAGGAAAGACACGAGTTGGAAAGAGGCTGGCGAAGGACCTGGGACTTCCGTTTATTGACGTGGACAGACTGATCGTGAAGAAAATGAACATGTCGGTAAAGGAGGTATTTGAACGCTTTGGAGAGCCGTTTTATCGTGCACTGGAGACAATGGCAGTTAAAGAGCTGTCTACAGATGGTGAGCGTAAGGTAATCTCTGTCAGCGCTGGACTGCCTCTGCAGGAGCAGAACCAGAAATATCTTCAGAATATGGGGACGATCATCTATCTGAAGGGATCTGCGGCAACACTGATCAAACGTCTGGAAGGAAGCAACAATCCAACACTGGAGGGAGCTGAGAACAAAGAGGACAAGATCAAGAAACTTCTCAAGCAGAGAGATCCTGTTTATGAGAAGTTTGCAGACATTAAAGTTGTCACAGGAGTGAAGCCTTTTGACGAACTGATTGCAGAAATTGAAGAAAAATTAAAGGCTTAAATAAAAAAACAGTTGAAAAATGACAAAAGGTATTATAGAATAATCCATAGCGAAAAAGAACCGCATATATTAAGGAGGAAATATTTATGATTTCAGCAGGTGATTTCAAAAATGGTATCACACTTGAAATTGATGGAAACGTATGTCAGATCGTTGAATTCCAGCATGTAAAACCAGGAAAAGGCGCAGCCTTTGTAAGAACAAAATACAAAAACATTATCACAGGATCTGTAGTGGAGAAATCTTTCCGTCCTACAGAGAAATTCCCGGCTGCACGTATCGAGCGTGTAGATATGCAGTATCTGTATCAGGATGGTGATTTATACTACTTTATGAATACAGAGACATATGATCAGGTTGGTCTTACAAAAGATCAGGTTGGCGATTCTCTGAAATTCGTTAAAGATAACGAAATGGTTAAGGTTTGCTCTCATAACGGCGAGGTATTCGCAATCGAGCCTCCTCTTTTCGTAGAGCTTGAGGTTATTGAGACAGAGCCAGGATTTGCAGGAAATACAGCACAGGGTGCTACCAAACCGGCAACTGTTGAAACAGGTGCACAGGTTCAGGTTCCTCTGTTTGTAAACCAGGGCGACAAGCTGAAAATTGACACAAGAACAGGAGAGTATCTCTCCCGTGTATAACGAATAAACTGCGTAGCAGTTGATTGGCTATGAACAAGTAGCGAATGCGGATTATGAATATCTGCTTATGATGAAAAAACCCGCTTATGCGGGTTTTTTTATGTCCGTTTTTAGAAATTACCTTGACACAAAAAATCATTCTGGTATAATTAAACCCAGTCAAAAATAACTGACCAAGAAGTTCGTCTGTCCACCAGAGATGTCCGGAAATGATCCGGCCACGGAATTCTTTTGAGGGCTTGTACTGGTTTCGACGGGGGCTTTGAAGTTAGGGAAGCCATCCGCAGACTCCTGGACTGCGTACCAACCGGGAACTAAATATAAACGCAGACGAAAAGTTAGCGTTAGCAGCCTAAGCTGCTCGTCAGCCCCGTTGCACTCACACATCGGGAATCTGGCGTCGACTATGTGAGAAACCTTGCCGGGTAAGCTTTGCCCCGGTAGATGTATCATGAAGCTACTGAAGCAGTAAGCCTGTCGGTGGGCGTGCTGCCGAGGGAATGTTAAATCAGCGACTGTGATGGGAGATGCCTTAAGGGATAGGCTTTCGGACAGGGGTTCGATTCCCCTCAGGTCCATTTATGGAACGTCCCGGAAAGACAGCATTTATGCGGCTTTCCGGGAATTTTTTTTACTTTCTTTTTTAGATATCAGAAATTTCTTCGCGGATACAGAAAGCGATGGTGATAAAATGAAAAAACCTCTGCTCAATTTAAAAAAGCAGAATACAAAATCAGATTACTATGATTATAATCTTGTCGCTGTCATCGTACTTCTGGTATGTTTCGGACTGGTTATGCTGTACAGCACCAGTTCTTATATGGCGGAAGTAAATTATGGCAATGATATGTTTTATTTTAAGAAACAGGCACTGATCAGTGCGGCCTGTCTGATCGGAGCATTATTTATTTCAAAAATACTGGATTATCATGTCCTTCTTCCTTTTACAACCGCACTTTATGTGGCTTCACTGATCCTTATGGGCCTGGTCCGCACTCCGCTGGGGCATTCTTCCCATGGTGCAACCAGATGGCTGTATATCGGACCGATCAACTTTCAGCCTGCCGAAATAGCCAAGATTGCGGTCATCATCATGATGGCCTATATGATCGGAAAGATGGGACGAAAGGTAAAAACTCTGAAAAGCTGTATGATCCTGGGACTTCCGGGAGCAGGACTTGCGCTGGCTGCTTATGTGCTTACCGATAACTTAAGTACTGCCATGATCATTCTGGGCATTACTGTAGGAATGGTTTTTGTGGCACATCCGGATACCCGTCCGTTTATCATTATAGGTATCGTCGGTATAGTCCTGATCGTAATCGGTGTGCTGTTTCTGGTTGCAACAACCAAGGACAGTAACAGTTTCCGAGTTATGCGAGTGCTGGTGTGGCTGCAGCCTGAGAAATATTCTGATGAAGGTGGATACCAGACGTTACAGGCGCTGTATGCCATCGGTTCCGGGGGCTTTTTCGGACGGGGACTTGGAAACAGTATCCAGAAACTGGGAAGTGTTCCTGAGGCTCAGAACGATATGATTTTTTCCATTATCTGTGAAGAACTCGGAGTTTTCGGAGGCATTTTTGTACTGATCCTGTTCGGGTATCTTCTGTACAGATTGTTCTTTATTGCACAGAATGCTCCGGATCTGTTCGGCTCTCTGATCGTCACGGGAATTTTTATACATATTGCGCTGCAGGTAATCCTGAACATTGCCGTTGTACTGAATCTGATGCCGAATACAGGTGTTACATTGCCCTTTATCAGCTATGGAGGAACCTCTATTGTATTCCTGATGTCAGAGATGGCAATTGCCCTCAGTGTGGCCCGTCAGATAAAATTTCAAGAGTAAAATAGTTTTAAAATCAAAATATTTTTGCTCTGGAGCCATTTTTTGGGAAAATCCTCTTGACAACTGTTTTTGCAGACTATATACTTGGCTCAAAAAGAGGAAACAGATTCGATCTGTAACGATTAAAGGAGAAATTAAGACATGTTAGAAAAAATGAAAGAAATGCTTGCAGAGCAGTTAAATTGTGAGGCATCTATAATTACACCGGAGACATCTTTCAAGGATGATCTCGGAGCAGATTCTCTGGATCTTTTTGAGCTGGTTATGGCCCTTGAGGATGAGTACAATGTTGAGATTCCGGCAGAGGAGCTTACAGATCTGAATACAGTTGGAGATGTAATCGAGTATCTTAAAAACAAAGGTGTGGAAGCATAAGCAGGAATTAAGAGATCCTCTGGGACAATGGTGTCTCAGGGGATTTTTCTGTGTATAGGGAAGACGGGGGATTCCGTCGGAAAACCTATGGACATTTTGAAGGCTTTAGGTATATAATATCACCTATAATGAGAAACAACAAAACGAGGAGAAAAGAAATGACAAAGATCAGAACAAGATTTGCACCGAGTCCTACAGGAAGAATGCATGTGGGTAACTTAAGAACAGCTCTTTATGCTTATTTGATCACAAAACATGAAGGCGGAGATTTTATCCTTCGTATTGAAGATACAGACCAGGAACGTTATGTGGAGGGAGCCGTAGATATTATTTACCGTACCCTTGAGAAAACCGGACTTATCCATGATGAGGGACCGGATAAAGACGGCGGATTCGGTCCGTATGTACAGAGTGAGCGTCAGGCAACAGGCATGTACCTGAAATATGCAAAACAGCTTATTGAGCAGGGAGATGCATACTACTGCTTCTGCGGCAAGGAAGAACTGGAGAGTATGAAACGTACAGTTGCAGGCAAGGAGATCTCCATCTATGATAAGAGATGTCTCCACCTTTCCAAAGAAGAGGTTCAGCGTCGTCTGGATGCGGGAGAACCTCATGTTATCCGTTTCAATATGCCGACAGAGGGAACTACAACCTTCCACGATGTTATTTACGGTGATATCACAGTCAACAATGAAGAGATGGAGGATCTGATCCTGATCAAATCTGATGGATATCCGACATACAATTTTGCAAACGTAATTGATGACCATCTTATGGGGATTACGCATGTTGTAAGAGGTAATGAGTATCTTTCCTCTTCTCCGAAGTACAACCGTATTTACGAGGCATTCGGATGGGAGATCCCGGTTTATGTACATTGTCCGCTGATCACAGATGAGACACATCAGAAACTTTCCAAGAGATGCGGCCATTCTTCCTATGAGGATCTGATCGATCAGGGCTTTGTTACAGAGGCAGTGATCAATTATGTTGCGCTTCTTGGATGGAGCCCGGCAGACAACCGTGAGATTTTCTCTCTTCCGGAACTTGTGGAAGCGTTTGATTACCACCATATCAACAAATCACCGGCAGTTTTTGATATTGCCAAGCTGAAATGGATGAATGGTGAGTACATCAAAAAAATGGATCCGGATGCGTTCTATGAGAGAGCACTTCCGTATCTGAAAGAAGTTCTGAAGAAAGACTTTGATCTTAAAAAGATCGCAGGTATGGTTCAGACCAGAATTGAAGTATTCCCGGATATCCCGGAGCTTGTGGACTTCTTTGAGGAAGTTCCGGAATATGACAGTGCAATGTACCGCCACAAAAAAATGAAAACAACAGAGGAGACTTCCCTTGCAGTTCTCAAGGAGGTACTTCCTGTACTGGAAGCACAGGAGGATTATAACAATGATCCGCTGTATGCATCTTTAAGTGCTTTTGTAAAGGAGCACGGCTATAAGAACGGTTATGTAATGTGGCCGCTGCGTACAGCAGTATCCGGCAAGCAGATGACGCCGGCCGGCGCAACAGAGATCATGGAGATCATCGGTAAGGAAGAGACACTGAAACGTGTACATGCAGCAATCGAAAAACTTGAGCACGAATAAGTGCATAGTCAATAATCCAGTTATGAAACGAAATCCATCTCAAAAACGGGCGATCGCCCACCTGTCAGGACCGATGATGGTTCTGGCAGGCCCCGGTTCGGGGAAAACTTCCGTCATAGTAGAAAGAACAGCACATATGATCCATGAAGGGAAGATACCGGCTTCCTCTGTTCTTGTTGTGACCTTTTCAAGGGCGGCAGCCGTAGAAATGAAAGAACGGTTTCTGAAATTTACCGGAGTTTCGAGGACAGGCGTTACATTTGGAACTTTTCATGGTGTATTTTATGGAATCCTGAAACAGGCATATGGTCTCAACGGAAGCAACATTCTTTCTGAAGAGGAAAAGTATGCGATCTTAAGGGAACTGGCAGTAAATTGTGCCGCAGAACAGTCCCAGGAAGGGGACTTTGTGGAAGATGTGGCAAAAGAGATCAGTGTTGTCAAAGGGGGAAGAATTTCACTGGAACATTACTATTCTTCCTGCTGTCCGGATGAAGTGTTCCGGCAGATTTTTCAGGGGTATCGGAAAGTCCTGAATGAAAGAAGAAAGCTTGATTTTGACGATATGCTTTTGAGCTGCTATGAGCTTTTGCGTAAAAGAAAAGATATTCTGGCAGCATGGCAGAAAAAATTCCGGTATATTCTGGTGGATGAGTTTCAGGATATCAACCATCTTCAGTATGATATTGTAAAAATGCTGGCAGCTCCGGAAAATAATCTGTTTGTGGTGGGAGACGATGACCAGTCTATTTATCATTTCCGTGGAGCACGTCCGGAGATTATGCTGAATTTTCCGGAAGATTTCAAAAATGCGGAAACAGTATTGCTGAATATTAATTACCGGTGCAGCGGAAATATTTTGAACACAGCTATGAAAGTAATTGATCATAACGAAAACCGTTATGTAAAAAAACTTTCTACACCCAATAACCTAGGAGAACCTGTAGAGGTAAAGGAATTTAAAAATCCAAGAGATGAGTATATGACAGCTGCGGGAATACTGAAAGACCGGATGGAAAAAGGGGAATATATTGAAGATACCGCCTTTCTTTTCCGGACCAATCAGGAGGCAGAAGGCCTGGTTGCCGCATTGATGGAATATGGGGTTCCTTTTACCATGAAAGAGAAACTGCCCAATCTGTTCCGCCACTGGATCTGTAAAAATATGATCGCCTATCTGAAAATGGCACAGGGGGACCGGAGCAGAAGTACATTTCTGGAAATTATGAACCGCCCTAACCGCTACATAGCCAGAGAGGCTCTTGCCGAAAAAAACATAGATTTTAAGGCTCTTGCCGAATTTTATAAAGATAAGGACTGGATGTGTGACAGGATCACAACACTGGAAACACATCTTCGGATCTTGAAAACCATGGCCCCTTATGCAGCCATTAATTTTATCCGAAACGGCATGGGATATGAAGAATACTTGCAGGAATACGCAAGGTATCGTAAAATAAAGCCAGAAGAGCTCTGGGAGACCTTAAACCGGATACACGAAAGTGCCAGAGGAATGAAAACGCTGGAAGACTGGCTGGCCTATATGGATGAATATACCAGAAAACTGGAAGAACAGGCGAAAAAACAGGACGTGAAAAGGGAAGGCTGTGTGATATCTACCCTTCACGCTGTAAAAGGCCTGGAGTATGACCGGGTATATATTATGAATGTCAATGAGGGCAGTATGCCTTACCGGAAAGCGGTTCTGGAAGCGCACCTTGAGGAAGAACGGAGACTTTTCTACGTTGGAATGACGCGGGCAAAGAAGAAACTTTGTCTGTGCTATGTGAGAATGCAGTACGAGAAGGAACGGGAGCCGTCACGGTTCCTTGAGGAGGCAGGATTATGAACGGGATCATTTACTACACAAAGATAAGAGACGAATATTCTGGCAAAAACATGGAGCATATGATCGGGGAAAAGCTTCTGGAGATTGGGCTGGAAAGAGAATATGGCCGGAAACTTGCCTTTGAACCCAGGGCTAAGGGGGAACATGGGAAACCGTTTTTTACCCTTCTTCCAAAGATCCATTATAATATTTCACATTCCGGAAAATATGTGATGTGTTTATTTGCAGGTGAAGAAGTAGGTATTGATATACAGATCCATAAGAAGGTTAATTATGAGAGGATCCTTGAGAGACTGGTACCTGCAGATATGGTGAGGGAGATCCTGGAAGCAGATGATATGGAGAAGGCTTTTTTTGCACAGTGGGTATTGCGGGAAGCTTATATCAAATGGACGGGAGAAGGATTGTCCAGAGATTTAAGGACGATTCCCATGGACAAAGGAAATTACATGATGCTGGAAATGGAACCGGGATACAGCGGTGCAGTCTGGTCAAAAGATGATCTGGAATTGCGCTTTGAATACGAAGATATCATACTGAGATAAACTGTACCAGAATAGAGAAAATGAAATGAACAAAGAGATGAAACGCAGCTTCCGGATTTTTATTCTGAAGATCCTGGCAGTTGTTTTTGTGCTGTGTATATGTTATTTTTTATATGCATTTGTATACAGAGCAAAAACAGAACTGCCAACAAAAGCTGTGGTGACAAACAGAGGTGCTGCAGTGTATACGCTGCGGGGCCAGAAACAGATGCTTTCCCAGAAAGAGGCATTTTCCTATTTTGCCTTTGACGGAAGAGAAAAAGAGAAAGAATATGGAACTTATGTCATTCCCGGACTGAAAAATACAAGGACGCTGCTTACGGAAAAAGGTGCCACACCGGCCATGTGCACGTCCATGACTCCTCAGGGACTGGCAGTTACCGAAGATTATGTGCTGATCAGTGCTTACTGCAGCACACAGAAACATAATTCGGTCATCTATGTGATCGATAAAGAGAAACATAACTTTATAAAAGAAGTAGTGCTGCCTGGACAGCCTCATGTGGGAGGCCTTGCCTACGATCCGGAACATAAGATTCTGTGGTATTCTTCCAATATTAACGGAATTGCACAGGCAGTAAGCATAAAAATGGATACAATAGAAGCCTATGATTATGATGACAGTCACCTGCCGGTGGATACTTTGCAGACAGTCAGTCTTTATGGAATTGTAAGGGATTCATTTATGACTTTTTACGAAGGGTGTCTGTATGTAGGCTGCTTTGAAAAATATAACGAAAGTGTAATTGCACGATACGGAGTTGACGCAGATGGAAATCTGATCAATACCATGGATGAGGAGCTGGGCATGGATTTTGAAATGGCAGTTCCGCTGGATTATTCCACCATATCGGAGCAGGTCCAGGGAATCGCTTTTTACAATGACAAACTGCTGATCTCTCATTCCTTTGGAATCCTGCCATCCAGACTGGTATTTTATGAACAGTCCGACAAGCGTTTGTATGTAAATGAAAATTCGGCCAGGACCTACCGCTTTCCGGAGCGCCTGGAACAGATCGTGGTGGAGGGAGACAATCTCTATGTGATGTTTGAATCCTGTGCCTATGCATACCGTGCATCCTCCGTAAATATTGTGGACCGGGTACTGAAGCTGAGCCTTCCGAAGATGGAGGCTTACGATGAGGAAGAAAGCCTCTTTTTTCTGTCGGAATAAAGGAAAAACAGATTTTTTCCAAAGGAGACAAAGGGTACTAAATCCTGCATGTCCGCAATATATTTAAGTGTAAGAGGTGAAAAAATGGACGCAAACCAGATTCAGAACCTGTTTGCCAGCAATGTCCGCCAGCTGTTGGTGGATGCAGACCTTGATTATGATAAATTATATGAGATACGTCTCCGGGTGGGAAGACCTCTGTTTCTTACCTATGACGGGGGAGAATGTTTTCTGCGGCAGAAAGACACAGAGCCTTATCTGGTGACACGGGAGGATCTGAAGGAGACACTGGAATATGTCAGTGGTTATTCTCTGTACGCTTATGAAGACGAAATACGTCAGGGATTTTTGAGTGTACAGGGCGGACATCGTGTAGGAGTTACCGGAAAAGTGATCCTGGACGGAAACCGGGTCCGGGGAATGAAATACATTTCCTGCATCAATGTGCGGCTGGCTCATGAGATCCAGGGATGTGCCGGAGGCGTGATGCCTTATATCCAGACACGAGAGCAGATTATGCACACATTGATCGTTTCCCCGCCCAGATGTGGGAAGACTACGCTTCTTCGGGATATCATCCGCCAGATGAGTAATGGTTGGGGAGATATTTCCGGTGTGACAGTAGGGGTGGTAGATGAGCGAAGTGAACTTGCAGGATGTTATCAGGGAATTCCGCAGAATGATCTTGGAATGCGGACAGACATCCTGGACGGCTGTCCGAAAGCAGAGGGCATGCAGATGCTGATCCGGTCCATGTCACCGGTTGTGGTTGCTGTGGATGAGCTTGGAAAGGAAGAAGATTTCAAGGCAGTGGAAGCGGTGATCCACTGTGGCTGTCGTCTGATCGCCACTGCTCACGGTGATTCTGTGGAAGAAACGTTGTCTCAGCCGTTTTTTCAGAAGTTGTGGGAAGCGCGGGTTTTTCAAAGATATATTTTTCTTGGAAAACATGACCGTGCGGGAATTGTAGAGGGAATTTATGATGGAAACGGAAAATGCCTATGTACAGAATTGTAGGATGCATTCTGCTCGTGGCGGCAGGGACCGGAATGGGATTTTCCGGAAGTATGAAGCTTTCGGAGAGAATATATACGCTTGAGATGCTGCTGCGGATGGGAATCTTCCTGAAAGGAGAGATCCGTTGCGGAAATATGTCTCTGCCGGATGCTTTTTACGGAGTTGCCGGAAGAATGGATGGAAAATACAGGGAATTTCTCATAAGTGCTGCAGACAGGATGAAGTCTGGAACAGGAGAAACGCTCTCACAGATATGCAGGGAATGTGCAGAAACATCCCTGAAAAAAAGCTGCCTTACCTCCGGGGAAAAGGACGCTTTTTTTTCTTTGGGAGAGCATCTTGGTTATCTGGATCTGGAAATGCAGATGAAACAGCTTTCTCTATATGAGGAAAACCTGGAAGAGGAGATTTCCCGGTTAAAAGAAGAGGCCTCCGTAAAAAAGAGATTGTACCGGAGTCTGGGAATTCTGGGAGGACTGCTTCTGGCGGTGCTTTTGATATAGAGGTTTTGTCTGAACAGTGAAGATGGGACGGGCTTATTGAAGAAAAAGGAGGGAGTTTTTGGAGGTCAGTATCATATTTAAGATTGGGGCAGTAGGGATTCTGGTCTCTGTTCTTTCTCAGATCCTGAAGCACAGCGGAAGGGAAGAACAGGCATTTCTCGTAAGTCTTTCAGGACTTCTGATCGTGCTGTTCTGGATCGTACCGTATATCTATGAACTCTTTGAAAATATCCAGCAGCTTTTTGTTCTTTAAAGGAGGTAAAAAACGTGGATATTTTAAGAATTTCCATTTTGGGAACAGTGGGTGTTCTTCTGGGGATCCTTCTGAAATCACGGGCTCCTGAATATACAAGTCTGATTACTGTGGGAATCGGTCTGATGATCCTGGGCCTGGCGGCAGGAAAGATCGGATATCTTTTTCAGTCTCTTGAAAAACTGAAAGAATGTCTTCCGGTTGACGGAAGTTACATCACTACCTTGTTAAAAATGATCGGAATTACCTATATCGGACAATTTTCATCTGGTATATGTAAAGATGCCGGGTATGCTTCCACAGGGGCACAGATCGATCTGTTTTGCAGATTGTCTGTGATGGTTCTGAGTATGCCGGTACTGCTGGCACTTCTGGATACGATACAGGGATTTCTTGTATGAAAAAAAAAGAAACAGATCAGAAGAGGGGATCAGAAGAAAAAAGAAGAGCAAAGGTCTGGTGGAAAGCCAGGATCGTGGTCCTGGTAATGATATGCACGGGATTGATACAGTGGCCGGAGCGGATGGATACTGGTGTAAATGGTGTTTGTGTTTTTGCACAGCCGGTATCAGGAGAAACAACAGAAGCGGATGCGGTCCGACAGGCAGACTCAGAAGGTTCTGCATCCATAGACAATTCCCAGGAAAAACAGCTCACAGATCAGCTGGAACTTACAGATCTGCAGTCCATGGTGGATGAAATGCTTGGTGAGAACAGCTTTTCTGTTACAGAAGCTTTCCACAGGTTATTGTCCGGTGAAGAAGTGCTTTCGGAGGAGAGTGTGCGGGAATTTCTGCATAGTCTCCTTTTTTCCAGCCTTGAAAAAGAAAAAAGCCTGATCGTAAAACTGCTGCTTCTTCTCTTATTCGCGGCAGTTTTTTCCGGATTTGCAGGCGCTTTTGACAACGGACAGATCGGTGAGATCAGTTTTTATGTTGTGTATCTTCTTGTTTTTACTTTGCTGATGAACAGCTTTTCCGGCTTAAGTGCATCACTGCTTTCCATACTGCGGTGGATCACGGAATTTATGAAAGAGCTGTCGCCGGTGTACTTTATGGCAGTGGCTGCTGCATCCGGAGCATCTACGGCTGTTGTTTTCTATCAGGGAGTACTTCTTCTGGTGTGGCTGTTTCAGTGGATACTGGAAAGTGTTTTGCTTCCTGGAGTCAGCTTGTATATACTTCTTAAGTTTGTGAATCATCTTTCCAGGGAAGAGATGCTGGGAAAGATGGCAGAACTGATCGAAACTTTGATTTCCTGGGGCCTTCGGACGCTGCTGGGGGTTGTTGCAGGACTGCAGGTAGTGCGGGGACTGGTGACTCCAGTGATGGATTCTCTGAAAAGAAGTGCCATCGGAAAAACTGCCGGTACGCTTCCGGGGGTAGGTAATGCGGTCAATGCAGTGACAGAACTGGTGCTTACGACAGCAGTTCTTGTAAGAAACAGTCTGGGTGTGGTGTTTCTTCTTGTATTTCTGGTGGTCGGAGCCAGCCCCGTGATCCGCTACGGACTGCTGGCTCTTGTATACAGGTTTCTGGCGGCAGTGGCACAGCCGGTGTCTGATAAACGGCTTGTGGAAGTATTCAGTACCATGGGAGAAGGGTGCGCTCTTCTGATGCGGATCCTGTTTACAGCAGAAGTTTTATGTATGTTGACATTTCTGATATTGATGGCAGGGGGAATCTGATCATGCGGCAGGAAATCTATCAGTGGATGAAAGATCTGGCTTTTTTTCATGTGCTTACTACGGCGATCCTGCATATTCTGCCGGATAAACGGTATGAACAGTATGTCCGTCTGTTTATGGGCCTTCTCCTGATACTTCTTATCTGCACGCCTGTTTTTGCTGTTGTAGGAAAAAGTCAGGAACTTCTGGAGGGATTCCGGAAAAATTACAGCCAGGAAGAACAGGAGCGGATGGAAGCGGAAGCGCAGGGGATCCGGGAAACCTTTCTGAAGGAAGCTTACGAAAGTGAGCTGAAAAAACAGGTGGAGGAGATCTTAAATGAACAGAAGATTTTTTGTGGGGAAATTGAAGTGGATATGGAGAAAAATCTCCGGGTGATCATAAGGTTTTCTGGGAAGATCACGGAAAAGCAGAAGGAGGCGGTACAAGATGGGTGTGAAAGGATCTGCGGACTCGGAAAAGATCAGTATCAGATCCTGGATCCTGGCGATGGGGTGGAAGGAGTGGGGAATAGTACTTCTTCTGGGGATACTTCTGCTGGTGGCAGGGCTTCCGGTAACCCAGAAAAGCAGTAAGAATGCGAATACCCAGGTGTCTGAAAAAACAAGACTGGAGAGCCGCCTGGAGGAACTGCTTTCCAACGTGGAAGGAGTCGGAGAGGTGGAAGTGATCATTATGACCGGAGATGAAGGAAATACGGATGGTTTTTCCATAAGCAGCAAAAATGAAGTGACCGGCGTGCTAGTGGCTGCCCAGGGGGCGGGCAGCGCAGTGACAGTTCAGAATATTCAGCAGGCAATTATGGCATTATTTCAGATTGACGCCCATAAAATTAGAGTAATGAAAATGAAATGAGGAGAGTAGAAGTGAAAAAGATCATGAAGAAAAACCAGGTAATCATCACCTCGCTGGCCATTTTGATCGCGGTGGCCGGGTATCTGAATTTCGCAGATGTGGATCTGGGATTTAAAGATAAGGAGGCAAGCACCGACAGCAGCAGTATCCTGGACGATGTGAATTATGACCTGACCGATGAAACAGCCCTTCTGGATGAGAACGGGGCAGATGGCACAACCCAGTCGGAGGTGATGGATACCGCATCTCCGGGCGAAGCCGTACTTACCGGTGCGTCGGATTTTGCGGCGCAGGCGAAAATCAGCAGAGAACAGGTGCGCTCTCAGAACAAGGCGGACCTGCAGGCGATCATCAGCAATAAGGATATCAGCGATGAAGAAAAACAGAATGCCATCAATACCATGGTTTCCATGACAGATCTTACAGAAAAAGAGTCGGCAGCAGAACTTCTTCTGGAAGCGAAGGGCTTTGAGAATGTGATCGTAAATCTGACGGGAGAAACTGCGGATGTGGTAGTGCCGGATGCGGATCTTGAAGATGTAAAACGTGCACAGATCGAGGATATTGTAAAACGGAAAACCGGTGTGGCAGCAGAGAGTATTGTGATCACGCCTCTGAGCCAGAGTAAAGAAGCGGCAGATGATAATACATCAGATGCCCCGGATACAGCAGCGGACGCAGCAGGTGCGGAAAATGCCACAGACACAAAAGATACAGCGGGGAGTGAGGGCAATGAAGCGCAGGATACCGCTGCATCAGCAGAAAGTGATCCTGCAGATTCAGGATCAGAGGACAAAGAGACAGCAGCAGGTGCTCAGAATGATCCTACCATTGATACAGAGGGAATTTACGACTGAATTGCCTTGACAGCAAAGCCTTGTCTATACTAGAATAGGTAAGGTTATAGTAAAATAGAGATATCAGAGAATATACAGGAGGCTCACGTGTCGAAGTATACGAAAGAAATAGAAAAAAGAAGAACTTTTGCCATCATCTCCCATCCGGATGCCGGTAAAACAACATTGACAGAAAAATTTCTGCTGTATGGAGGGGCCATCAATCTGGCCGGAAGCGTAAAAGGTAAGGCTACGGCCCGCCATGCAGTATCAGACTGGATGGAGATCGAGAAGGAGCGAGGTATTTCCGTCACCTCTTCCGTACTTCAGTTCCATTATGACGGATATTGTATCAACATTCTGGATACACCGGGACATCAGGATTTCTCCGAGGATACTTACCGTACACTGATGGCAGCGGATTCCGCAGTCATGGTCATCGATGGTTCCAAAGGTGTTGAGGCACAGACACGTAAACTTTTTAAAGTCTGTGTTATGAGACACATCCCGATCTTTACTTTTATCAATAAGATGGACCGAGATGCAAATGATACGTTTGATCTTCTGGATGAGATCGAAAAAGAGCTTGGTATTGCTACTTGTCCGATCAACTGGCCGATTGGTTCCGGTAAGAAATTCCGAGGAGTTTTTGACCGTAATACAAAGAAGATCCTTACCTTCTCCGATACACAAAAAGGTACCAAGGAAGGTGTGATCGAAGAGATCGATATTGATGATCCGCATGCAGATGAGATCATGGATCCGGAGCAGAAAGAGCAGCTGATGGAAGAAATTGAGCTTCTGGATGGCGCAAGTGCGGAGTTTTCCCAGGAAGAAGTCAGCAAAGGACAGCTGACACCGGTATTTTTCGGTTCCGCTCTTACTAACTTCGGTGTGGAGACATTCCTGGAGCATTTCCTGAAGATGACCACCTCTCCGCTTCCGAGAACTGCTGACTGCGGACCGATAGATCCGATGAGCGATGATTTTTCAGCCTTTGTATTTAAGATCCAGGCAAATATGAACAAGGCTCACAGAGACCGTATCGCATTTATGAGGATCTGTTCCGGCAAGTTTGACGCGACCAAGGAAGTTTATCATGTTCAGGGTGACAAGAAAATGCGCCTTCTTCAGCCGCAGCAGATGATGGCGGAATCCCGCCATGTTGTGGACGAGGCTTATGCAGGAGATATCATCGGTGTCTTTGATCCGGGTATCTTTTCCATTGGAGATACGATCTGTACGCCTGGAAAGAAATTTGCTTTTGAAGGAATCCCGACTTTCGCACCGGAGCATTTTGCACGTGTACGTCAGATCGATACCATGAAGAGAAAACAGTTTGTAAAAGGTATCAACCAGATCGCTCAGGAAGGTGCGATCCAGATATTCCAGGAGTTTAATACCGGTATGGAAGAGATCATCGTGGGCGTTGTAGGTGTCCTTCAGTTTGATGTCCTGAAATATCGTCTGGAGAATGAGTATAATGTAGATATCCGCCTTGAAACACTTCCATATGAGCATATCCGCTGGATCGCCAACAAGGAAGCTGTGAAAGTAGACAAGATCGTGGGAACTTCAGATATGAAGAAAGTCACAGATCTTAAGGGAAATCCGCTGCTTCTCTTTGTCAATGCATGGAGCGTTGGTATGGTTGAGGACAGAAACCCGGATCTGGTACTGACAGAATTCAGTAAATAAGCCCTTTTATTTCATAACATTTTTTGGTATAATAGTATAAAATTACGAACAAAAATATTATATCCGTAGGAGGGTTTCCCATGGCAGAAAAAAGAACAACATATAAGATACAGGATCTGGGCGGAATCGGTGAAGTCCACATTGCAGATGAGGTTGTTGCGATCGTTGCAGGACTTGCGGCAACAGACGTGGATGGAGTTGCTTCCATGGCAGGAAATATCACCAATGAGCTGGTAAGTAAACTTGGAAAGAAGAACCTGTCCAAGGGTGTGAGAGTAACCATTCTGGAAGGCGTCGTTACCGTGGATCTGTCACTGAATATCGAGTATGGCAGAAACATTCTTGAGACAAGCAAGAAGGTTCAGGAGAAAGTGAAATCCGCTATCGAGAATATGACAGGACTTGAGGTTGCAGATGTAAATATTCATATTGCCAGCGTGGATATGGAGAACGAAAAAGGAAAGTAAACCTTTCCTTTTTTCCGTCTTAGGAGGAAATTATGAGAAGAAGAGAACAGAGAGAACATGTATTTAAACTTATGTTTATGACAGAGTTTAATTCAGAAGAAGAGATGACAGAACAGCTCTCTCTTTATTTTGAGGGTCTTGGAGAACTTTCAGAGCAGGACCAGGAATATATGAAGAAGAAGTATGCACATGTGAAGGAGCATCTGGAAGAGATCGATGCACAGCTGAACAGTGCGAGCCGTGGCTGGAAGACCAAACGTATGAGCCGTGTGGATCTCGCGGCACTTCGTCTGGCAGTATATGAGATGGAATATGATGAGGATGTACCGACAGGAGTAGCGATCAATGAAGCGGTAGAACTTGCCAAGAGATTTGGCGGAGATGCTTCCGGTTCTTTTGTAAACGGAGTCCTTGGAAAGATCGCATCCGAAAAGGAAGAGAAGAAAAACGAGGAGGAGACTGCTGACACAGAAGAGAAAGCAGCAGAAACCCCAGAAGAGAACGCATGAGAAACGTCTATTCTGTCGGCCAGGTAAACCATTATGTCAAGAATATGTTTACTCAGGATTACTTTCTCCGCAAAGTCTATGTAAAGGGAGAAGTATCCAATTGTAAATATCATACCAGCGGGCATATCTATTTTTCCCTGAAGGATGAAACAGGTACATTAAGCTGTGTGATGTTTGCGGGGCATCGTCGTGGCCTTGCTTTTCGCATGAAGGACGGAGATAAGGTAGTTGTAGGTGGTGCTGTAGACGTATATGAGAGAGACGGGCGTTATCAGCTCTATGCGAAAGAAATCACACTGGAGGGCGCTGGTGCTCTCTATGAGCGGTATCTGGCACTGAAACAGGAGCTTGAGGATATGGGAATGTTTGCCCAGGAATATAAGCAGCCTATTCCTCATTTTATCCATACTCTTGGCGTGGTGACAGCACCTACCGGTGCGGCAGTACAGGATATCCGCAATATTGCAGGCAGAAGGAATCCGTATCTGCAGGTGATCCTCTACCCGGCACTTGTGCAGGGAGAAGGAGCGGCACAGAGTATTGTGAAGGGAATCCGGATGCTGGATGAAGCAGGGGTGGACGTGATCATCGTTGGCCGTGGAGGTGGCTCTATTGAAGATCTCTGGGCTTTTAACGAGGAGAGCGTGGCCCGTGCTATTTTTGAGTGCAGAACACCTGTGATTTCGGCAGTGGGACATGAGACGGATTTTACCATTGCGGATTTTGTGGCAGACTTACGGGCACCTACACCATCAGCTGCAGCAGAGCTGGCAGTAGATGATTTTCGCAGTGTCCTGGAGAATTTCCGTATGTACGGAGATCGTCTGCAGCGTGCCATGAACAGTAAGACAGCTCTTTTTTCTGCAAGACTTAAGTCCTATGAGACCAGATTTCAGTATCTGAGTCCGGAGTCCATGCTGCGGGAAAAACGCCAGTATGCATCAGATATGGAGGAACGTCTGCGTTCTTTCATGGAACAGAAGCTTACAGAGAAAAGACATGAACTGGCAATATGGATCCAGCGTTTTGAAGGGCTTTCCCCATTAAGAAAGTTAAATGGAGGATATGCCTTCGTGTCCGACGAAGGAGGACATGCAGTGACAGAGATCAGCCAGATAAAAAAGGGTGACAGGATTTCCATTGCAGTAACCGACGGAGTTATAGAAGCAGTTGCGGATCGCATCAGGAAGGAAGAGCGATAATGGCAGAGACAGAAGAAAAGAAAGAAGAGAGATCCATAGAAGAAACTTTTGGGGAGCTTGATCAGCTTGCCCGGAAGCTTGAGGATAAAGATACCCCTCTGGAAGAGTCTTTCCGTCTCTACAGACAGGGAATGGAGCTTCTTAAGGATCTGAACGGAAGACTGGACACTGTAGAAAAAAAGATGCTTCAGATGAATGAGGATGGGACATTTCGTGAATTTTAATGAAGAACTGAAAAAAAGAACAGAAGAAGCGGAACGCGTGATCCGGAAATATCTTCCGGAAGAATCCGGTTTTGCGAAAACCATGGCAGAGGCCATGAATTACAGTATGACGGCAGGCGGAAAGAGACTTCGTCCGATCCTGATCCGGGAAACCTATCGTCTGTTTGGAGGAGAGGGCGTGCTCTGTGAAACCTTTATGGCGGCGATGGAGATGATCCATACACATTCGCTGATCCACGATGATCTTCCGGCATTGGATAATGATGATTACCGGAGGGGAAGGCTGACTACACATAAGGTATATGGAGAGGCCATGGGCGTTTTAAGCGGCGTGGCACTTTTAAACAGAGCCTATGAGGTGATGATTTCCGCTTTCGACCTGACTGAAGATAAAGAACGTGTGATAGCTGCCATGCGGATCATGGCAGATAAGACAGGCATTAACGGTATGCTTGGAGGACAGAGTGTGGATGTGGAGAATGACGGCAAACCTCTGGAACGTGAGATGCTGGATTATATTTACAAGAACAAGACCTCCGCACTGATCGAGGCTTCTATGATGACCGGCGCCGTGCTGGCAGGGGCATCGGAGGAAGAACTTGAAGTTGTGGAGCAGGCTGCAGAGAACATCGGGCTGGCTTTTCAGATCCAGGATGATATCCTTGATGTGACCAGTACCCAGGAGGAACTGGGAAAACCGATCCACAGTGATGAGAAGAACAATAAGGTTACCTATGTAAGCCTCATGGGAGCCCCGGCAGCAGCCGGCAAGGTTAAAGAACTTTCTGAACATGCGGTAGAGCTTTTAAACAGTCTTGACAGGAAGAACGAATTTCTGGATCTTCTTGTGGAAAGTCTTATCAGCCGCAGGAAATAGAAGGAATAAAGGAAGGATACGAATGATTCTGGAAAAAATTAAAAAGCCAAATGATATTCATAAAGTTTCATTGGAGGATTTTCCGCGCCTTGCCGAGGAAATCAGGAGCTTTTTGATCCAGAGTGTAAGTGAGACAGGCGGCCATCTGGCATCCAATCTGGGTGTGGTGGAGCTGACCCTTGCTCTGCATAATGTGCTTGATTTTCCACAGGATAAACTGATCTGGGATGTGGGACATCAGGCTTATACGCATAAGATTCTTACAGGCAGGAAAGATGGCTTTAAGGATCTTCGTAAAGAGGGAGGCTTAAGTGGCTTCCCGAAGAGAAATGAAAGTGACTGTGATTCTTTTGATACCGGACACAGTTCCAATTCCATTTCCGCAGGACTTGGTTATGTCCGTGCCAGAGATCTGCGGGGAGAGAAACACCATGTGGTTTCTGTCATCGGAGATGGTGCGCTTACCGGCGGAATGGCATATGAAGCATTAAACAATGCAGCTGAGCTGAAGACGAATTTTATTATCATCATCAATGATAACAACATGTCCATTTCCAAGAATGTAGGAGGAATGTCCACCTATTTAAGTGCCCTGCGTACAGCGGAGACTTACACGGGAATGAAAATCGGCGTGACAAAAACGCTCAAAAAAATTCCACATGTTGGAACTGCCGTGGTGGATACGGTCCGCAAAACCAAGAGCAGTATTAAGCAGCTGATCATTCCCGGAATGCTTTTTGAAAATATGGGTCTGACTTATCTGGGGCCAGTAGACGGCCATAATATGCGTCAGATGATGAAGCTTTTTAATGAGGCAAAAAGAGTGGAGGGACCGGTGGTTGTCCATGTCCTTACGGAAAAGGGCAGAGGCTATGGCCCGGCATCTTCTCACCCGGAGCGTTTTCATGGAACCGGTCCTTTTGAGGTCAAAAGTGGAAGACCCCTTGCGGAAAAAACGGCGCCGACATATACGGACTGTTTTTCCAGCGCAATATGTTCTGTGGCAGAGAAGAACCGGAAAGTAGTTGCCATTACGGCTGCCATGCCCGATGGGACCGGACTGAACCGGTTCCGGAAGAAATTCCCGGAGCGTTTTTTTGACGTGGGGATTGCGGAAGAGCATGCGGTAACCTTTGCGGCAGGGCTGGCTCTTGGAGGAATGATCCCGGTTTTTGCGGTCTATTCTTCGTTTTTGCAGAGAGGAATCGATCAGATCCTCCACGATGTATGCATGCAGAACCTTCATGTGATCTTTGCTATTGACAGGGCAGGCTTTGTGGGGGCGGACGGAGAAACACATCATGGATGCTTTGACCTTTCCTATCTGTCTATGATTCCCAATATGACTGTTATGGCTCCCAAGAATGGGAAAGAACTAGAAGAGATGCTGAAATTTGCAGTAGAAGAGCTGGATGGTCCCTGTGCGATCCGTTATCCGAAGGGAACGGCATGTACAGATATGGAAGAGCATGATGAACCACTTAAGAGGGGCAGAAGCGAAGTGATCACTCCGGGCAGTGAGATCGCTGTTCTCGGTGTCGGAAGTATGGTTTCTGTCTGTCAGAAAGTCTGTAGGGAGATAAGAGATCACGGAATCGCAAGATCTACATTTGTCAATGTACGTTTTGTAAAGCCGCTGGATACCAGCCTTCTTGACCGGCTTTCACAGAACCACAGTCTTTTGGTCACTGTGGAGGAGAATGTAAAAAGCGGTGGATTCGGAGAACATGTATCTGCTTATATGGAGGCCTGTCATCCGGAAGTTAGAGTGCTTCCTCTGGCAATACCGGATCACTTTATTGAACACGGAACTGTGGACAGTCAGCGGATGAAAACTGGTTTGAATGTACAGGCAGTCCTGGATGCTGTAGAACAGAGCTGGGAAGATATTGGGAATAACAGAAAATAAAAGAGACAGCCTTTGCAGGGAAAAGGACTTGCAGGGCATTTTACAGCCCGGCACATAAAGAGCCGGGCTGTTGGAGGATAACATGAAAAAAAGACTGGATATCATGATGGTGGAACAGGGACTTGCACCGTCAAGGGAAAAAGCAAAAGCTTATATCATGGCCGGGGAAGTATATGTCAATGGTCAGAAAGAGGACAAGGCAGGTTCTATGTTTGCGGAAACTGCCAAGCTGGAGGTAAGAGGAAAAACCCTTCCCTATGTCAGCAGAGGCGGACTGAAACTGGAGAAAGCCATGAAAAATTTTGGCGTAACGCTGAATGATAAAGTATGTATGGATGTAGGCGCATCCACCGGCGGTTTCACAGATTGTATGCTTCAGAACGGAGCGGTCAAAGTCTATTCCATTGATGTGGGATACGGACAGCTGGACTGGAAACTTCGGAATGATCCGAGAGTTGTATGCATGGAAAAGACAAACATCCGTTATGTGGTACCGGAAGATCTGGAAGGGCCGGCAGCATTTTCTTCCATCGATGTTTCTTTCATCTCCCTGACAAAAGTTCTTCTTCCTGTAAGAAATCTTCTCACAGAAGACGGAGAGATCGTATGTCTCATCAAACCGCAGTTTGAGGCAGGCAGAGAAAAAGTCGGAAAAAAAGGCGTTGTCCGTGATCCGAAAGTCCATGAGGAAGTCATTGAGAAGGTACGGGATTATGCCATGAGCATTTCCATGGAGCCCTGTCATCTTTCCTTTTCCCCGATCAAAGGACCGGAGGGAAATATTGAATATCTTCTTCACCTCAAAAAACATCCGGAAGGAACCGAAGTGCCTATGAGTCTTGAGGTATCCGTAGAGGATGTGGTAAAGGAAGCCCACGGTCAGCTGGACTGATGTTTGGAAAGGACTGAAGCAATATGGACAGATTTTATATAATTCCAAACAGTGCCAAGGATCCGGAACTGACATTTTCCAATATGATCATCGACTATCTGGAAGAACATGGTGCCAGGTGCCACGTGCAGAAGATCACCGAAAAAATGGAAGGACCGTATCATTATACAGATCCGGACGGAATCCCCGGGGATACACAGTGTATTATCGTACTGGGCGGAGACGGAACACTTCTGCAGGCTGCAAGGGACGTGGTACATCTGGATATCCCTCTTCTCGGAATCAATCTGGGAACTCTGGGATTTCTTGCAGAGGTGGACAAAAATTCCGTATATCCGGCGTTGGACAGACTTCTGACTGACGATTATGAGCTGGAAGAGCGGATGATGCTGGAGGGAAAGATCTATCGGGGAGAAGAACTGATCGGAAAAGATATCGCGTTAAACGATATTGTGATCGGAAGAGAGGGACATCTCCGTGTGATCCGTTTCAAGAATTATGTCAATGATTCATATATGAATTCCTACAATGCGGATGGAATCATCATCTCCACGCCAACCGGTTCTACCGGATACAGCCTGTCAGCAGGAGGCCCGGTAGTTTCTCCAAGTGCCAGTATGATGATCATGACACCCATTGCACCCCACACTATGAATACCCGAAGTATCATTCTTTCCGGGGAAGAGGCGGTTACAGTGGAGATCGGCGAGGGAAGACATAATACCATTGAGAAAGCGGTGGCATCTTTTGACGGGGATACCCAGATATCCATGGTCACCGGTGACCGGATCGTCATCCGGAAAGCCACAGTCAGGACAAAGATCCTCAAGCTGAATCATCTGAGCTTTGTGGAGGTTCTGAGACAGAAAATGAGTAACAGCTGATGCAGGAGGTTCAATTTTGAAAGTAGCAAGACATGAAAAAATTATCGAACTGATCCGTCAGTACGAGATCGATACACAGGAAGAACTTGCGGCAAGACTGAATGAGGCCGGTTTCAAGGTTACACAGGCTACCGTATCCAGAGATATCCGGGCTCTGAAGATGACAAAAGTTGCAGGCAGCAACGGAAAATCCAGATATGCGATCCTGGAAGAACATACACCGGATATGTTAAGTGATAAATATTCCAGAGTCCTGAAAGATGCAGTGATCTCCATGAATATCGGACAGAATATCGTAGTGGTAAAAACGATTCCCGGAATGGCCATGGCTGCAGCAGCAGCTCTTGATGCCATGAAATGGCCGGAGATTCTGGGGTGCATTGCCGGAGATGATGCCATCATGTGTGTGGTAAAAACTTCCGAGCAGGCGCCTGGAGTAGTACAGAAGCTTGGCGGGATCTTATCCCGTGGAAAATAAAATGACAGAATATGTAGACACTTTATACCAGAAAGGAAACCAATGTTAGTACATCTGCATGTAAAAAATCTTGCACTGATAGAGGAAACAGAGGTGGAATTCGGACCGGGATTAAACATTTTAACCGGTGAAACCGGAGCCGGAAAATCCATTCTGTTAGGATCTATACAGCTCATCCTGGGCGGAAAAACTTCCAGAAGCATGATCCGCGAAAATGCTTCCCATGCCCTGGTAGAGCTGTTATTTCAGGTTGAAAACACGAAAGCCAGAGAGTCCCTTGCGGCGCTTGATATCTATCCGGAGGACGGACAGGTGCTGATGTCCCGTAAGATCATGGATGGCAGAAGTATCAACAAAATCAACGGAGAGACAAGCACAGTCAGCCAGATGAAAGCAGCAGCAGCCTGCCTTCTGGACATTCACGGGCAGCATGAACATCAGTCCCTTCTTTACGGGGATCGCCAGCTGTCGATTCTGGACGTATACGGAAAAGAACGGATCCTTCCAGCCAGGGAGAAAGTCCGGGAAGCTTACCGGGAGTATCGGGCCTGCATGGATCAGCTGAAAGCGCTGGATATGGATGAGGAACAGCGTAACAGGGAAAAGGCCTTTCTGGAATTTGAGATCAATGAGATTGAAGAAGCAGCTCTTATTCCGGGCGAGGACGAAACGCTGGAAGACCGATACCGGAAATTGAGCAATGCCAGAAGGATCATGGAAACCGCACAGATAGTCCATGGGATGACCGGATATGAACAGGGCGCTGCGGACATGACCGGAAACGCTCTGAAAGAGTTTTCAAGAATTGTGGATTACGATAAGGAACTTGCGCCTTTGCAGGAAGCTCTCGGAGAAATCGATTCTCTTCTCAGCGACTTCTGCCGGGATCTGTCCTCTTATATGGACAGTCTTACTTTTGACGAAGAAACTTTTTTTGAAACAGAAAAACGTCTGGATCTGATCAACAGCCTGAAGGCAAAATACGGACAGACGATCCCGGAAATTTTGTCTTATCAGAAAGAACAGCAGGAAAAACTGGAAAAACTTCAAAAATTTGAAGAAAATTTCCAGTTTCTGAAAGAAAAACTTGTACAGTCAGAAAAGATTCTTGAAGAAGCTTCGCATGAACTTTCAGAAATCCGGAAAGAATACAGTAAACAGCTGGATGAAAAAATCATCGATGGATTGAAGGAGCTGAATTTTGCGGATGTGGATTTTTCTATCCGTTTTGACCGCAGGAAAAATTATACAGATAATGGTTATGATGCGGTAGAATATGAGATTTCCACAAACCCAGGTGAAAGCAGAAAACCGCTGGGGCAGATCGTATCCGGTGGTGAGCTTTCCAGGATCATGCTTGCCATCAAAGCGATCCTTGCAGATAAGGACCAGATCGATACGCTGATCTTCGATGAGATCGATACAGGAATCAGCGGCCGTACCGCGCAGAAAGTATCCGAAAAAATGGCAGTGATCGGACAGCACAGACAGGTGCTTTGTATCACCCATCTTCCGCAGATCGCGGCAATGGCAGATACCCATTTTGAGATTGAGAAACATGTGGAGGGAACAGAGACCATCACTCAGATCCATCCTCTTGAAGGAGAGGAATCCGTCCGAGAGCTTGCAAGACTCCTGGGCGGCGCAGAGATCACGCCGGCTGTTCTTGGAAATGCGAGAGAAATGAAGGAATTGGCACAGCAACAAAAAAATACAAGACTGAAATAAATCATACGTTACATACTAAGAGAGGACGGCCGAAAGGTCAGTCCTCTTTTTTAACCGAATGTGGATTGCGAATAGCCCCTTGTTAAAAAAATACAAAGGATGTGACGTATGATGAACAGAAAAAGGAAGTACCGCTATCTGATCCTGGCATTTCTTGCTCTGGATCTGATGCTGATGGGATGGCTGGGCTATCGGCTTCTGGATCGGAAGATTCCGGATCAGATCCTGGTAGATCATGAGAACAGCCGGGAGGTGGCAGGCCTTCTTGAGCGCCCTTTTGTCAGTTTTGATGATGCCATTACAGTCTCGGGGAAAGACAGCTATACTTTGCACTGCAGAGTTTTTGGAGTGATTCCTTTTAAGGATGTGAAAGTAAAACATACAACTGCAAAAGAAGTATACGTAAGCGGAGACGCAGTGGGCATCTATATGCAGACCAAAGGTGTCCTGATCATTGACACAGGTGAGATCTTCTCAGAAAGTGGTGAGACGGAAGAACCTGCCCGGGACATTGTAAAGCCGGGAGATTATATTGTGGCTTTTGATCAGAACAGGATCCAGTGCAAGCAGGATCTTATGGAGGATCTGGCTGCTCTTGACGGAGATTCTGTGATGTTGAAAGTCCGCAGGGGAAAAGAGACGATTCCTCTGTCTCTGACTCCGGTAAAAGATAAAGAAGGCAAATACAAACTGGGAATCTGGGTGCGGGATGATACACAGGGAATCGGAACGTTAACCTATGTGGATGAAGATGGAAGATTCGGCGCACTTGGTCATGGGATCAGCGATGTGGACACAGGTGAACTTTTAAGTATTGCAGACGGAAATCTTTATGATGCCCAGATTCTGGGAATCCGGAAAGGAGAAAAAGGAAATCCGGGAGAACTTTCCGGGCTGATCCGATACGACGCCGATAATATCCTGGGAGAAATTTCGGAAAACAGTAAAAATGGCATTTTTGGGATCATGGATGCCTGGCGGATGAAAAATCTGGATCTGAAAAAAATCCCCATAGGCTACAAACAGGATCTGAAAACCGGACCTGCGTCCATTCTCTGCTGTACAGATGGCGAAGTAAAAGAATATGCCGCAGAGATCACCAGGATCGATATGAACCATGAGGACTCCAATAAAAGCTTCGTGATCCGGATCACAGACAAAGAACTCCTGGAAAAAACCGGCGGGATCGTTCAGGGAATGTCCGGAAGCCCGGTGCTCCAGAATGGAAAACTCTTTGGTGCCGTGACTCATGTATTTGTGCAGGATTCTACCGGAGGGTATGGGATTTTTATAGAAAATATGACAGGTAATGCATAATCGGAAACTTTGGAAAGAGGCACAGAAAAACACGGAAAAATCCAGGAAAAGTGCCTCTTTTTTATATGGAAAAAAATGCCGGATACAGAAGGAAACGTCAGTATTTTAGTGAATTTTGTGATATAAAAGAGAAAAAATGTCGAAAAATATCGTACGAAAGTGAGGTAAAATAACTACTTTTATCTTGATTTTACCATAGGATTTCCACTATAATAATTTTGTCGCCAGCAAGGGGAAAGCGCAGGCAGCTAACAGTGTCGGTTACTGCCGTGGTGACAGGGGGTATGTCTGGAAACCCAAGGAGAGAGAAGTTAGGAGGGTCCTCATGGACAAATTAAATGTTGCAATTGCTGATGATAACGCGAAAATGACAGACATGCTCGGTCAGATGATCGAAGAAGATAAAGACCTTGAACTGGTCGGAAAAGCACACAACGGAGAAGAAATCTGTAACATAATCAAAGATAAGGAGCCGGATGTTGTGATTCTCGACATCATTATGCCGAAGATGGACGGCCTTTCCGTTATGGAGAAATTTTCCCATGACGCAAATGTCAAAAAAGTTCCAGTGTTTATCGTATTATCCGCAGTTGGACAGGAAAGGATTACAGAGGATGCATTCAGTCTTGGAGCAGACTACTATGTGTTGAAGCCTTTTGACAACACCACACTTTTAAACCGGATCAAACATATCCGGAAAATCGGGGAAAGAAGAGTGCGGGAGATTCCAAGGCCAGGTATCACAGAAACCAAAAAACCTCAGCCGGAGAGGAATCTGGAAACCGATGTGACGAATATCATTCATGAGATCGGAGTTCCGGCACATATCAAGGGATATCAATATTTAAGGGATGCGATCATCCTGTCTGTCAATGACATGGAAATGCTCAATTCCATCACCAAAGTTTTATATCCAACCATTGCGAAACGCCATCAGACAACGCCAAGCAGGGTGGAGCGGGCGATACGCCATGCGATCGAGGTGGCATGGAGCCGCGGAAAGATGGATACCATCGATGAATTGTTTGGATATACCGTAAGCACCGGAAAAGGGAAACCCACGAATTCAGAATTCATAGCACTGATTGCCGATAAAATCAGACTGGAATATAAAAATCGGTCTTTAAATTAGAGGAATTTTGGAGTATAATCATAAATAAAAACGGGTGTACCCAGGGAGGGGAATACAGATGAAAAAAATTCTGTTTGCTACATCAGAAGCAGTACCTTTTATCAAAACAGGAGGACTTGCTGATGTTGCCGGCTCACTGCCTAAGTGCTTTGACAAAAAATATTTTGATATCCGCGTGATCTTACCGAAATATGCCTGCATGAAACAGGAATGGAAAGATAAAATGGAGTATGTGACCCATTTTTATATGGATCTTGGATTCAAGAACTGCTATGTGGGAATCATGCAGATGCAGTATGATGGGATCCAGTTCTACTTCATTGACAATGAATATTATTTCAGCGGTCCGAAACCATATGACAGCGCACCGTGGGATCTTGAGAAATTTGCTTTCTTTTCCAAAGCTGTGTTATCAGTTCTTCCGGTGATCGGATTCAGACCGGATATCATTCACTGTCATGACTGGCAGACAGGACTTGTTCCGGTTTACCTTCATGATTCTTTCCAGCAGAATGAATTCTTCCGTGGAATCAAGACTGTTATGACAATACATAACCTGAAATTCCAGGGTGTATGGGATGTTAAGACTGTTAAGGATATTACAGGGCTTTCTGATTACTATTTTGCACCGGATAAACTGGAGGCGTATAAGGATGCCAACTTCCTGAAGGGCGGTATAGTATTTGCAGATGCGATCACCACAGTAAGTAATACTTACGCAGAGGAGATCAAAACACCATTCTACGGTGAAAAGCTGGATGGTCTTCTCAATGCAAGGGCCAACAGCCTGCGAGGTATTGTAAATGGTATTGATTACAATGAATTCAATCCGGAGACAGATCCAAACATCACCAGAAACTACAATGCGAAGAATTTCCGCAAGGAAAAGATCAAGAATAAGATCCAGCTTCAGAAAGATCTCGGACTTGAGCAGGATCCAAAGGCCATGATGATCGGTATCGTATCCCGCCTGACAGATCAGAAAGGATTCGATCTGATCGCTTACATCATGGATGAGCTTTGCCAGGATGCGGTTCAGATCGTTGTCCTCGGTACCGGTGAAGAACGCTATGAGAATATGTTCCGTCACTTTGACTGGAAATATCACGGCAAGGTATCTGCACAGATTTACTATGATGAGGCAATGTCTCACAGAATTTATGCAGCATCTGACGCATTCCTGATGCCGTCACTGTTTGAGCCATGTGGCTTAAGTCAGCTGATGAGCCTTCGTTATGGAACTCTTCCGATCGTCAGAGAAACCGGCGGTCTGAAGGATACGGTTATTCCATACAATGAATTCGAGGGAACAGGAACAGGATTTTCCTTCGTGAATTACAATGCACATGAAATGCTTGCTACGATCCGTTATGCAGAGAGTGTATATTATGATAAGAAGCGTGAATGGAATAAACTGGTAGATCGTGCAATGGCAGCAGATTTCTCCTGGAATAATTCCGCACGTCAGTATGAAGAGATGTATAACTGGCTGATTGGTGAGTAAGAATTTTTTGAAACAAATTCAAAGTAATAAGAGAGCACAGACGACAGGTAATATGTCGTTTGTGCTTTTTTAGTGAGGAGAATATGTTAGAAGATGTTTGCTGAAAAGATACAGTTTCTTGTCTGTTAAATTTAAATTAAATTAAAATGAGAAAAAATAAAAATGTTAATGATAAATAACTCATAAATTAATGTTATTTATATAAAACTTATCAGATTAATCAGTTATTGTCAAACAACTTGAAGTGTGTTACATTTATACCAGTGGATAATACAGACAGCTGTATTACCATATAAATTGTACTTATGATGAGGTGACGATATGACACTGGACAAATTAAAGACTGGAGAATGTGGCAGAATTATCAGTGTTCGTGGCGAGGGGGAGCTGAGACATCATCTTCTGGACATGGGGCTTACACCAGGGACAGAGGTGTCCCTTCGTAAAACCGCTCCTATGGGAGATCCGGTACAGCTTGTGCTGCGTGGATATGAGCTGACATTGCGGCTGGCAGAAGCTGCAAAGATTGAGATCGTTGGGATCGAATCGATGACAGAAACGAAGAAAGAGAGCGAACGGCATCAGCCAATTGCCCATCCTGGCGTTGGAGAGCTTGGAAAGGCCCGCGATTACCGTAAGAACCGGATTGGGGACACGATCCCCAAGGGAGAACCGATCACGTTTGCCCTGGCAGGTAATCAGAACTGTGGAAAGACAACACTTTTTAATCAGCTGACTGGTTCCAATCAGCATGTTGGAAACTTTCCAGGTGTAACTGTTGACAAGAAAGAAGGCAGTATCCGGAGACATCCGGAGGCGACAGTGACGGATCTTCCCGGAATTTATTCACTTTCTCCGTATTCCAGCGAGGAGATCGTAACAAGGGATTTTCTGCTGAATGAGAAACCTACAGGAATCATTAATATAGTAGATGCTTCCAATATTGAAAGAAATCTTTATCTTACCATGCAGCTGATGGAACTCGGAATTCCAATGGTGCTGGCGTTAAATATGATGGATGAGGTAAGGGCAAATGGAGGCTCTGTCCGGATCAATGAGTTGGAGGAGATCCTGGGTATACCGGTTGTTCCAATCTCAGCAGTAAAGAATGAGGGAATCGATGAGCTGATCGATCATGCGATTCATGTTGCAAGATATAGAGAAGCACCGGGAAGAATTGATTTCTGTACGGACAATCAGTCACCGAAGGATCCGGTAGGTGCTCTTCACAGATGTATCCATGCAACCGTTCATCTGATCGAACCCTATGCAAAAAAAGCAGGACTCCCTGTGCGTTTTGCAGCCACAAAGATCGTGGAGAAAGATCCGCTCATCGAAGAACGTCTGGCTTTGCCTGAAGGGGAAAAAAAGGTCCTTGGTGAGCTGGTACATGTCATGGAAAAAGATGGGGGCCTGGACCGTGAGGCAGCGCTTGCGAACATGCGCTTTGATTTTATTGAAAAGCTCTGTGAAAAAACTGTGGTAAAACCGGCAGAAAGCCGGGAACATAAACGAAGTGTAGCCATAGATCGTATCCTCACCGGAAAATATACAGCGATTCCCTGTTTCGTGGGAATTATGGCTTTTGTATTTGTGATGACGTTTAATTATCTGGGAGCCTGGCTTTCGGATGGAATGACCATGGCTGTGGACTGGGTAATTGCTCTTATCGGCAAGGGACTGGCAGCAGCAGGTGTCAGCTCAGTACTGCAGTCCCTGGTTGTAGATGGAATTTTAAGTGGTATCGGAAGTGTAATTGGATTTCTTCCCACCATTGTTACTTTGTTTTTCTTCCTGTCAATTCTGGAAGATACCGGATATATGGCCAGGGTGGCTTTTGTTATGGACAAACTTCTTCGAAAGATCGGACTTTCCGGAAGAAGTTTTGTGCCGATGCTGATCGGATTTGGATGTTCCGTACCTGCTATTATGGCAACAAGAACACTGTCCAGTGAACGTGACCGGAAGATGACGATTTTGCTGACTCCTTTTATGAGCTGCAGTGCCAAGCTTCCAATTTACGGACTTCTTACCAGTGCTTTTTTCCCGAAACAGTGGAGAGGCGTTGTGATGATCAGTCTTTATTTTGCAGGTATCCTTTGTGGTATTCTGTATGCGCTGATCCTGAAGAAAACCAAATATAAAGGTGAGCCGGTACCATTTGTCATGGAGCTCCCAAACTATCGTCTTCCCTCTGCAAAAAGCGTGGGACAGCTGATCTGGGAGAAAGCAAAGGGTTTCATTCAGAAAGCATTTACCATTATTTTTGCGGCAACGCTGATCGTATGGTTCCTGCAGAACTTTGATGCAGGCCTGCATCTGGTTTCCAGTGCAGATCAGAGCCTTCTGGCAAAGATCGGAAGTATTGTGGCACCACTTTTTGCCCCACTGGGCTTTGGTGACTGGAGAGTATCCACAGCATTGATTACCGGCTTTATGGCAAAAGAGAGTGTTGTGTCAACGCTGACAGTTCTTCTGGGCGGAAAGACGGCATTGCTTCAGACTTTGTTTACTCCGTTTACTGCTTATGTATTTTTGATCTTTACTTTGCTCTATACACCTTGTGTTGCAGCTATTGCAACTGTGCGGAGAGAGATGGGAACCGTAAGGGCCGCAGCAGGTATTGCACTGATGCAGTGTGCCACTGCATGGATCGTTGCATTTGTTGTACATGGTGTGGGAATGATGCTTGGATTATAGAAAAAATATTTTATATATGGCTTTTCACATACTGCAGAAAACATTCTGCGGAAGATGTGAGAGCCATATTTTTTTTATGGGCAACTCCAACGGATAATTTTTCCAGTCCGTTAATCGGGACTGCAGCAAGAGAAGGCTGACGGAAAAGCTGAAAGCTGCTTTCTGTAAGAAGACTGATTCCTTCACCAATTTCCACTGCGCTGACGATGGATTCTGCACGGGCAGTACGCAGGATCTGAGGATGGATCCCTGCATCATGAAAACTTTGCATGCAGAAACGGTAAATGGAAGTGTGTGGGGGCATCAGGATAAAAATTTCCCTTTTCAGTTCAGTAAGAGAGGCCGTTTTTTTGGACGCAGAAGGATGATTTTTGGGAAGTACGGCAACCAACCGGTCTTCTGTGAGAACGTGAAAAGTATAAAGTTTCAGATCCAGCATGTGCTTCCGTACAAAAATCAGATCGAAAAGATTTTTTTCGAGGCCGGAGAGAAGATCCTGATCTTCCACCTCCTTCAGAGAGAAAGAAAGCTCCGGATGTGCGGCACAGAAACTGTGGATCACAGAAGTGAGATGGTACTGGGAGAGAAAAGGAAGGGTTCCGATATGAAGGGTCTGGGATTCACAGTCCTTAAAATGGGACACTGATTCCATGGAACGATGATACTGTCTGGAAATCTTAAGTGCTTCTTTATAAAAAAATTCCCCTGCAGGAGTAAGCACAGCAGTCCGTTTACTACGATCCCATAAGGTGAGGTCCAGTTCTTTTTCCAGTTTCATGATCTGTTTGGAAAGAGAGGACTGGGAGATATGCATGGTTTCCGCTGCATCAAAAAAAGTCCGGGACTGGACCGTGCAGATAAAATAGTCGATCTGTTCGAGAGTCATGATAACACCTGCCTTTCATAGGATATTGATTTTTAACCGAATCATTCCATATTGGAAACAATTATACCATAGAAAGAATTGATTGACCACGTGAAAAAGAGATAAAATAACATCAGGAAATAAAGAGAATGCAGGAGGTTTTTATGGCAGAGAAAGTAAGAGATTTAAGAAGTGCCCTGGCACTTCTGGAACGGATGCCGGATCAGCTGATCGAGACAGATGTGGAAGTAGATCCGATGGCAGAGCTTGCAGGTGTATACCGTTATGTAGGAGCTGGTGGAACAGTAAAGCGTCCTACAAAAGAGGGACCGGCCATGATCTTTAATCATGTGAAAGGACATCCGGATGCAAAAGTAGCCATCGGTCTTCTCGCAAGCAGGAAAAGAGTTGCTGCTTTACTTGATACCCAGCCGGAAAATCTTGGAAAGATGCTTTGTAAAAGTGTGGAGAATCCTGTTCCACCGATAGATTTTGAAGGGGATGCACCGTGTCAGCAGGTGATCCATAAAGCAACAGATCCGGATTTTGATCTGTACAAGCTGGTTCCGGCACCGACCAATACACCGGATGATGCTGGACCGTACATTACACTTGGTATGTGTTATGCCACACATCCGGATACTGGTGTACATGATGTGACGATTCACCGTCTCTGTATTCAGGGAAAAGATGAGCTTTCGATTTTCTTTACACCTGGGGCCAGACATATCGGAGCAATGGCGGAGCGTGCTGAGGAACTGGGACAGAAGCTTCCGATCTCTATCAGTATCGGAGTTGATCCCGCCATTGAGATCGGTTCCTGCTTTGAGCCGCCTACAACACCGCTGGGATATGATGAGCTTTCTGTGGCAGGGGCTTTGCGTGGAGAACCGGTGGAGCTTTGTAAATGTGTGACGGTAAATGAGCGTGCTATTGCAAATGCGGAATATGTGATCGAGGGAGAAGTGATCCCTGGAGTACGTGTAAAGGAAGATCAGAACAGCAATACCGGCTATGCGATGCCGGAGTTTCCGGGATATACTGGTCCTGCAAGTGACCAGTGCTGGCTGATCAAGGTAACTGCGGTAACGCATCGGGAGAAACCGATCATGCAGACCTGTATCGGACCAAGTGAAGAACATGTTTCCATGGCAGGAATTCCTACAGAGGCCAGTATCTATGGAATGGTGGAGAAGGCGATGCCGGGAAGACTTCAGAATGTATACTGCAGCAGTGCCGGCGGTGGAAAATATATGGCTGTTCTTCAGTTTAAGAAACGTTCGCCAAGTGATGAGGGCAGACAGCGTCAGGCTGCACTTCTTGCCTTTTCCGCGTTCAGTGAGCTGAAAAATGTATTCCTCGTAGATGAAGATGTGGACTGCTTTGACATGAATGATGTTCTCTGGGCAATGAACACAAGGTTTCAGGGGGATGTGGATGTGATCACCATTCCGGGTGTTCGATGCCATCCGCTGGATCCGTCCAATGATCCGGCATTTTCTCCAAGTATCCGGGATCATGGAATTGCATGCAAAACGATTTTTGACTGTACGGTACCTTATGATCTGAAAGATCATTTCCACAGAGCGCGTTTTATGGAACTGGATCCGGAGAAATGGCTGAAAAAATGAAAAAGAGAATTGTAGTCGGTGCGACAGGTGCAAGTGGCCTGCCGCTCCTTGTAAAATGTCTGGAGATTATCCGGGAGGATCCGGATTTTGAGTCTTATCTGATCATGAGTTCCAGTGCAGAACTGACTCTTCGGCAGGAGACGGAACTGGAAGTGAATGATGTGAAACGACTGGCTGATCATGTATGTGCACCGGAGGAAATCGGGGCAAAACCGGCCAGTGGTTCTTTTAAAACAGAGGGAATGCTGATCGTACCCTGCAGCATGAAGACGATTGCGGGTATCCACAGCGGCTATGCGGACAGTCTGATCCTGCGTGCGGCAGATGTGACGATCAAGGAGCAGAGAACGCTGGTGCTGGCTGCCAGGGAAACGCCGTTAAGCGGGATCCATCTCCGGAATCTTTATGAGCTTTCCATGCTCCCGGGGGTGCGGATCATTCCGCCGATGATGACGTTTTATCATAAGCCGGAAAGTATTGATGATATGGTATATCATATTGCGGCGAAGCTTCTGGAGCCGTTTGGGATTGAAGCGAAGGAGTATCGTAGATGGAATGGATTGTGACGGAATGTATGGTGGCTGCGGGATGTCAGTTGGAGGTCAGTGCTGCATTGATCGGTGAGGATGTGCTTCTTTGCCTGCAGGGCGGGGAGCGACCGCATCTGGGGTGTGTGGTGCAGACGGAACCGAGGGTGTCTCTGTCAGGGGATGGTTCGGTGAGTGCGACTTCTTCGGTTTTGAATTTTCCGGGGCATAAGGATGAGGTGATCTGCAGATGGATGGCGGAGAAAGTTTCCGGAGAATTGAACAGGAGAGTTATTTGTACCGGGGGATTTCATAAAGATGGGATTTCGGCGGAGGAGATCCGGGAGGTGCAGGAGAGTGTTGGACGTTTGACAGAGTGTGTGATAAGAAGATTGCAGGTGTAGTTTGCGGGTTCGGTCTGGTGTACCGGGGAGGGAGTCGGGCGGAAGGTGTTGGTGCTGAACGGACGCCCGGGAGACAGTATCTGTCCGGCTCTGCGGCTTCGTCGGGGGCTGGCTTCTAAGGTGCCGGAAATCTGCTAAAACCGTTTTCCAAAAGTCCGAACTCGCTTCGCTCAAACAACGAACTTTTAAAAAACAACGCAGATTCCCGCCGCCTAAGAAGCGCACCCCTTCTGCAGAAGCAGAGCCAGCCAGATACTGTCTCCCAGGCTGGCATTTCAAACCGGAAGGGACGGAGACGAACGTGAACGTTCTGTCCTGCTGTGTTTGTCAGTAAAAGTCAATACTCCACATCCACCCAATATTCTATTTATTATTCTCAAATATATCCTCACGGGTAATATTCTTAGCCCATTTTCCACTAAGATACCTCTTAATAACCCAAGGCCACTTCACAAATTCATCCGTACAGAGCAGAAAATACACCCACATAACCGGTAGCTTCAGTACAAATGCGGCGAAGAATCCAAGTGGTACTGCATATACCCACATATCAATGGTATCACAGATCAGGCCAAACTTCGTATCACCGCCTGCACGGAATACACCGGCGATCAGGGTTGTATTTACTGCAGTTCCCATAATGTAATAACAGTTGATCAGAAGCATATACTTCAGATAATGCATAGCCGTAGGAGTCAGGGAAGCAAACTTCATGATAAAAGGCGTAATAGCAAGAACGATCAGGCCGCCAAAAGCACCGGCGATCACTGTAAGTTTCAAAGTTTTGGAAGCATAATGCTTGGAACGCTCCAGATCTCCCTGGCCCATCACATTTCCAAGAAGGATACCACCTGCGCTTGCAATACCAAAACAGAAAACTGTACCAATATTACGGACAACCACAACCAGAGAATTGGCAGCAACTGCATCTGTGCCAAGATGCCCGAGGATCACCGAATACATGGAAAAACCAACACTCCAGGAAATATCATTGCCAAGAGCCGGCAGGGAAAGCCGTACAAAATCGCTGAACAGCAGCTTATTTTTAATAAACATATACCGAAGATCCAGCCGTACATTTTTACTGAAGGCGGAAACGATAAAACATGCGATCAGCTCCACGGTTCTGGAAAGCGCGGTAGCAATGGCAACACCAGTGGCTCCAAGTTTTGGAGCTCCGAAAAGGCCGAAGATAAATGTTGCGTTCAAAAGGATATTCAGCCCGAAAGCCAGCATATTCATGGCCATGCTGACAGTCACCCGCCCGATACTTCGAAGAACAGCCAGATAAACCTCCGTCATACCCCAGCAGATATAGGTGATACCCATAATGCGGATATAAGAAGAACCTATGGCCAGAAGTTCCGGGTCATTGGTGAACAGTTTCATCATCATCTGCGGCATGGTAAACGCAACCAGAGCCACAAGAATAGAGATGATCATGGAAAAACGAAGTGCAATTCCCTCAATGATCTGAATGGCTTTGTAATCCCCTTTTCCGTAATACTGGGCACAAAGCAGGGTAGCACCTGTACCAAGACCGTAGTATACCATGAACAGGACATTGGAATAATTTGCTGCCAGGGAAACTGCGGAGATGGATGACTGACCTACAAAGTTCAGCATGATAACGTCAGCAGAATTGACCGCTGCACTGAGCAGGTTCTGAATGATGATAGGGATGACAAGCTTAACGATCTGTGGATAAAAGTCATCCCGCTGCGAAAGTTGATTTCTCATTTCCTCCTCCAAAAAAATACAACTACAGTAATGGGAGTGCACGTTTTACAAACAGGAAATCCACAGGTACCGTAATTGTGTCAGCTTTTGTAAAAAATATAAAGCCAACATAATTGCACGATAACACAGTTTACAGACAGTGTCAATCGGCAAACTGCAAAATTGTTTAAACAACTTATGGGAAAATGACGAAGACAAGTCCGCAGAGGAAACATCATGGTTTTATGCAAAAAAATGCATAAAAAATCAGATCACCAGTTGTTGAGATTTCCAATCCGTGATACACTGAATGCAAACCGTGAAACAATCGTGTTCATGAACATACGGCGAAGTGGAACAGAAAAATCCGCCTTGCGAAAGATATTTTCAGAGAAAGAGGAGTAAAGCACATGCCAGTTTTTGATTTCAGTGCGGCACCGGCAGACAAAAATGAGACAAAGAGCCAGTGCACATATACAACGTTTCGTTCCAATGAGACAAAAGCCACACCGGAGAAACCGGTGCTGATCCTGGATAACAGCAAAAGAGAGTGGAAACATCATTCCTGCGGATATTTTTCCAATCCTGCAAAGCAGACTGCATTTGAGTTCAAGGAAGAGGACGGTGTTTTTCCGGCAGATATCCTGAAGATCGATTCTCGTTTTACAAGCCTGATTAAATGGCTCGGAGAAAATCATATCAACATCCGTCTTTCCGGACAGAATACAGAAGAGGGATATGCCGTTTACAAGATCCGTGAGATCGCTTTTGGCGGCGGTACCAAGCTTTCTGCAGAGGATGGATTTCTTCAGTTCATGATCGAGCGTCTCTTTGCAAGCAGTGCGCCGGCAGAAGTAAATGAGGACGATGAGGAGGAAGAAGACGGTGATGACATGAAGCTCACCAGCATTCAGAGTATCACCGACTTTATGACCTGTGCCGGAAAGACCATGCCGGATAATATCCGTCTCTGGGCGAGAAGAAACCTGGCAGTTGCCCGCTCCCATGAGGTTTCCCAGGAGGAAAGACGTCATGCTCAGAGAGCACTTTCCATCATGATGAACATTCAGTGGAAACATAATTACTTTGAGTCTATTGATCCCAAGGAAGCACGTCGTATCCTGGATGAGGAACTTTATGGAATGGAACGTGTAAAACAGAGGATTATTGAGACGATCATCCAGATCAACCGTACCCATACACTTCCTGCTTACGGACTGCTTCTGGTAGGACCGGCGGGTACCGGTAAATCTCAGATCGCCTATGCAGTTGCAAGGATCCTGAAAATGCCGTGGACAACTCTGGATATGAGTTCCATTAACGATCCGGAACAGCTGACCGGAAGTTCCCGTGTCTACGCAAATGCCAAGCCAGGAATCATCATGGAGGCTTTTTCCATGGCAGGAGAATCCAATCTGGTATTTATTATCAACGAGCTTGACAAGGCTGCATCAGGGAAAGGCAACGGAAATCCGGCAGATGTGCTTCTGACACTTCTGGATAATCTTGGTTTCACAGATAACTACATGGAATGTATGGTTCCGACCGTTGGTGTCTATCCGATTGCCACAGCCAATGACAAGGCACAGATCAGTGCTCCTCTGATGTCCCGTTTTGCAGTGATCGACATTCCGGATTACACACCGGAGGAAAAGAAGATCATCTTCTCCAGATTTGCACTTCCAAAAGTTCTGAAACGTATGAGCCTGAAGCCGGAAGAATGTATTGTAACCGATGAGGCGCTGGATGCAGTGATCAAGAAATTTGAGGACACTACAGGAATCCGTGATCTGGAGCAGGCGGCAGAGCATATCGCGGCCAATGCGCTGTATCAGATCGAGGTGGATCATGTGAAAGCCGTGACCTTTACCCCGGAGATGGTACAGGAGCTTCTGGACTGACGCAGAGATTTGTTTTAGAATGATAAATAAGAATGCTTCCGGAAAAATTTTCGGAAGCATTTTTTTACAAAATCAAGTAAGTCTCTTGTGGGGGTGCGAAAAGAGATAAGCAGTGGGTGGGGACTTGCCTGGAAATTATAAAAATAATCAAATCAGGGATTGCCTGAGAACACGTAAATGTGTATAATAAAGTAAAAATATGTGCACGTGAACACAGTAAGCACAGGAGATGTTTTGGAGGGTAAAATATGGCAGTAACGTTACAGCAGATCGCGGAAGCGGCCGGGGTTTCAAGAGGCACCGTGGACAGGGCACTGAACAACAGAGGCCGTATCCGCCCGGAAGTAGAGGAAAAGATCAAAAAGATCGCTCAGGAGATGGGGTATCAACCCAGCCGTGCAGGTCGTGCCCTTGCTATGGCAAAGCGGAAGATCCGTATCGGTGTGATCCTTCAGTATATGAAGACCCCTTTTATGCAGCAGGTTTTAAAGGGTGTCCTGGAAGCAAAAGAAGAAGTGGAGAGTTTTGGCGGAACGGTAAAGATCTATGAGATCGAGGGTGTGGAGCCGGAAAAAGTAATGGCTGCAATGGAAGAACTCCGGGAAGAAGGTTTTAACGGGATTGCGCTGACACCATCGGAAGATCAGTTATTAAGAGCGAGGATCGATCAGTATCAGGAAGAGTATGGAATTCCGGTAGTTACCTTTAATGCAGATCTGGAAGATACGAAGCGATTATGTTTTGTGGGACAGGATACGTTTCAGGCCGGTCGTACAGCAGCAGGCTTGATGGGGGAAATGACAGGAGGAAGCGGACAGGTTGCCATCATTTCCGGACAGGTTGCCAATCCTGGCCTGATCAGCAGGCAGAAGGGATTTTCAACAGAGATCAAGGAAAGTTTCCCGGGAATTGAGGTTGTGGATACAAGATATTCCTATGATGATGAGTGGGTGGCATCCAAGATCGTGGAAGAACTTCTGGAACTTTATCCGGAACTGACCGGTATCTATATTACGGGTCATGGTGTAAAGGGTGTCTGCCAGACGCTACAGAAGCTTGGAAAAGACAAAACCATGCATGTGATCGCCAACGATTTTCTGGAAGAAAATCTGAAATGGCTGAAAGAGGGTACCATTAATTTCCTTATCGGCCAGGATGCCGCTGTACAGGGGCATTCCCCGGTGACCATTCTTTTTCAGCTACTATTTGACAGTAAGAAGCCGGAGAAAGAATTCCAATATACAGATATCGTGATCCGTACCAGATATAACATGGGCTGAAGACAGTCTGTGGTTTGAAAAAAGTTTAGCTGAATCAGGGAAATATCCTGCGGATCGCGAATATCCCCTTGATAATGTTTGGAGATTAATATGAATTATAAAAATGTAAAAATTGCAGAAGGTGCCAGGATCGCAAAACAGTCGGTGATCCTGGGTGATGTGACGATCGGTCGTGACAGCTGTGTGCTGTATTATGCAGTGATCCGTGGAGATGATGCTCCTGTAGTGATTGGAGAGGAGACGAATATCCAGGAGAACTGTACGATTCATGTCAGCCATAACATGCCGGTCCATATCGGAAATAATGTTACTGTAGGACATAATGCAGTAATCCACGGCTGTATCATCGGAGACCGGACACTGATCGGAATGGGGGCAGTGATCCTGGATGGTGCAAAGATTGGAAACGACTGCATCATAGGAGCCGGAAGCCTTGTGACCAAGAATACAGTAATCCCGGATGGTTCTCTGGTAATGGGAAGTCCGGCCAGAATCAAACGTAATCTTACCTGGGAAGAAAAACTTGGGATTGTGGAAAACAGCAAAGAATATCTTGCAGTGTCTGAAGAGATGAAAGAGCAGGATGTATTATTATGAAAGTAATTGCTTTGCGATTGCGTTCCGATCATAAATGAACAGCTCCGACTGCTTTGTAATATCAGAAGCAGTCGGAGCTGTAATTTTGTTATATAAAATAATCATATTTGTGTGTTTTTACTTATCGATCACTTCTACAGGTGTGTCATCCCGTGCATCCAGATCATTGATATATTTTTGGGTCTCTTTTATGATCACATTGGAAAGAAGTAATACTGCGATCAGGTTCGGAATGGCCATCAGGGCATTCAGGATATCGGCTACGGTCCATACCAGATTCAGAGAAATAACAGGAGCAATGGCGGCTACCGCAATGTACAGAACACGATATGGAATAAGGCCTTTTTTGCCGGAAAAATACTCGACACACCGTTCCCCGTAATATGCCCATCCAAGGACGGTAGAGTATGCGAAGGAAATGATACCTACCACCAGGATCACGGGACCCAAACCTGGGATCTGCTGAAAAGCAAGGGTGGTAAGGACACTGCCATCTGTGATATTTCCCATATCGATAGATGGGTTTTTCATAATACTGGTAACGAGAACAAGACCGGTCATCAGACACACTACAACGGTATCCCAGAAGGTACCGGTGCTGGAAACAAGAGCCTGACGTACCGGATTTCTTGTCTGAGCAGCAGCGGCAGCGATAGGAGCAGAACCCATACCGGATTCATTGGAAAAAAGTCCTCTTGCGATTCCATACTGCATGGCCATCATGATACCACGTCCTACAAGACCACCGGCAGCAGCCCCTGGTGTAAATGCAAGCTTGCAGATGGTTTCTACAGCGGGGATAATAAAGTCAAAATTGATCCCAAGGATGATGATGCAGCCGATCACATAGAAAAATGCCATAAACGGAACAAGACGTTCACATACCGTTGCAATGGATTTAATCCCACCGAAAATAACAAGAGCAGTAAGAACCGCTACTGCGATACCGATCACTGCAGGTGGGATATGGAGGTTTTCATTGCATACCGTTGCAATGGCATTGACCTGTGTGGCACATCCGATTCCAAAGGAAGCAAAACCGCCGAAGAATGCAAAGATCAGACCAAGCCAGCGCATATTCAGTCCACGCTCCAGAGCATACATGGCACCACCCTGCATACGGCCGTCTTTGGTTTTGACACGGTATTTTACGGCAATGAGAGATTCGCTGTATTTGGTGGCGATTCCGAAAACACCGGTAAGCCAGCACCAGAGAACTGCGCCGGGACCGCCAAGAGCAATGGCGGTTCCCACACCGATGATATTTCCGGTTCCAATGGTAGAAGCAAGTGCTGTGGTCAGAGCACCAAACTGGCTGACTTCACCTTCTGCGTCGGGATCCTTGGTAACAGACAGGCGGATGGCAGTACCGATCTTTCGCTGGATCACACCGGTACGGATGGTCATAAAAATATGGGTGCCCAGAAGCAAAATGATCATCCACCAGCCCCACACCAGGCTGTCAATCTGGTTTATCACATTTCCGATTGCATTCATCATAGAAATCTCCTCCCTTTCTCAAAGCGGATTCTGCAATATTCAAAAAAAGATCTCCGAAGCTCTAAGGTCGGCAGGTATGAAAAAGATACCTTATGCTGTGATGGAGAAAGTGATCATCGGAAGACTGCAGAAATAACACAAGGGCGTGCAGACATATGAAAATATGTGCTGTACGCCCTTGTACGTTACGCTCTTTTGTTGTAATGATTATGTTGATTATACAGGAATTTTTAGAATGATGCAACAAAAAAAGATAATTTACAGTATTTTATGCCAGCATATAAATTGCGATGCAGACAGAGAAAACGGCTACAAATATTTTCAGCCCCTGAACCGGAACTTTTCCTGCAAACCGGCTTCCAAGCCATACGCCAATTCCGTGAGTCAGAACGATCAGCACCAGAAGTCCCAGGATTTCTGTCCAGGTAATTCTGGAAAGATAGCCGATACATGCAGGAATGGCAATAAACACAGAATCAAAAAGTGCCACACCGACGGCAATCCTTGCGGACACTCCGCATGCTACCAGAAGAGGCATCACAAGTACCGGGCCGCCTGCACCGGAGAGAGAACAGATCGCTCCGGTTGTGATTCCGAGGAAAATCAGGAATCCCATATGGTCTGCAATAGATTTTGGATGGGAAGGATTAGAAGATGCTGATTTTTTTCCATCGGAAATAACTTTCTTTGCAGAGACAGAATCCGCTTTCCGTTTTTCATTCCACATCCGGACCAGAATGGAAGCACCGGAAAACAGTACCACCAGATAAAGGATGGTTTTTGCTGTGGATTTCTCGATCATGGACTGGAGGAACACACCGGCAATGGCTCCGATGAGGCTGCCGATACCAAGTTTCAGGGACATCCGTACCTCCAGATTTCCGGCTTTGTAATAATTGAAAGAACCAATGATGCCGGACACCAGAAACGCAAGAAAACTGAGTGCCAGCGCATAGGTCACATCAAAGCCCAGTCCGCTGGTATACAGCATGGGAAGCAGAAAACCGGCAATTCCACAGATTCCGATGCATCCGCCGACTGCCATATTTGCGGCTGCGATGATCGCGAGAGTCAGGATGGTTAAAGAACTCATTCAGACACCTCCCCGGAAGTAAAATATTTTTCTGCCTGCCAAAGGATCTTTTCTTCATCCAGGGTCAGGACCTGGCGGTTTCGCATCAGAAGCTTTCCGTTTACAATGCTGTCAGACACATCATTTCCGCAGACACATTCCAGAAGTGTATTTACCGGATTGTTTGTGGCAAGAAGATGAGGCTGGCGCCAGTTGATGGAGATCAGATCTGCTTTGAACCCTTCTTTTAATACACCGGATTTTTCTTCGCCGAGAAGGTGTGTACCGTTTTCGGAGGCCATTTTCAGGATGGTTTTTGCAGGCATTACAGCGGGATCAGCATTTTTTGCTCCCCAGAAAGCATTCATAACAGAGCGGAAGATCTTCATTTCATTCCAGAGACTTAGGCCTCCGTGGGCGGCTCCGTCAGTGCCGAGGCCGGTGCAGACTCCCTGCTCCAGAAGAGAAGGAGTATCCGGTACACCTTTTCCGCAGTTGCTGAAAGGACAATGAACAACTTTTACCTGATTTTCTGCAAGAAGAGAACGCTCGTGGGCGGACAACATGATGCTGTGTGCAGAAAGAAAATTTTCATTCAGGACTCCAAGGGAATCCAGATATTCCACAGGGCGCATCTGGTATTTTTCCAGAGTATAATTCACTTCCCCTGCGTATTCGTTCATATGAGCCTGGAAAAAAGTATTCCGCTCTGTGGCTCGCCCGGCAGTGGCTTTGATAAGTGCAGGGGAACAGTTCATCAGTGCCCGTAAAGAATAGAATACCTTCAGATTACCCTTTCCATGAAATTCATCAAAAAGCCGGTCTTCCGATGCAAGAACTTCCTCTGTGGTCTGGCGGATGGAATCCGGAAAATTTCCCTGATCCATGGAAGAATGGGAAAGTGCGCCACGAAGACCGGAAGTCAGATAAATTCTGGCGGCTTCTTCCATAAAATAGCTTCCGGCGTCCACAAAACCGGTCGTTCCGTTTTTGATCATCTCAAGGGCTGCAAGGCTGGCACTGAGGCGCATTTTTTCCGGAGTCAGAGTGCTCTCAAAAGGCAGCATGATCCTGGTCCAGATCATAGGCAGTTCATCCAGAACCGCACCTTTGAGAAGCTGCTGTCCGGTATGCATATGGCCATCCACAAGACCTGGCATCCACAGGAGATCTTTCCCGTCGATGATTTTTGTGACTGTAAGACCGGAAGGTTCTTTTTCAGTGATGGAAAGAATGATTCCGTTCTGAATGGCGATGAAAATATTGCACCGGATCTGGAAGTTTTCATCCAGGATGGAAGTGTTGCGGATTAAGATATCACAAGTTGTTTTTTCGTTCATGTTTACCTCTCAGATTAAAGCTGATTTTTGAAATCTTTGTTTTGGGTGACAGGAAAAAACAGCCGGTCAGTGAAAATACACCAGCCGGCTTGAAGACAGTTACAAGAAAGTTCATCACGCTGTTTCGTGTTTTTGTGATGTCACAGGGGACATATCTGATCTGGTCAGATCTGTTAGATCACATGCGTCATGGAAAGAACAATCTGGGCGATGATGGCAGAACAGGTAAAAGTTCCGATCATGACCAGAGCCGCGATGAGAAGCATTTTCCATCCCTGTTTTGCAAATTCTTTCAGCTGGTCGCTGATGGAGATTCCGGCATAAGCGCCAACCATAGTCAGCGGTGCGGTGAAATTGATCTTTCCGGCAGCTTCGATCACAAACTCACGTGCCGGACATAACGGGCTTGCCACAAGAAGTCCGATAAGAGAACAGTAAGCGATCACCGGCAATTTAAAAGGTACCAGCTTACTGATCACTACGGATACAAAAGAGATCGCAAGAAGGATCAGGATGCCTGGGACAGAATCCATAAAGTTTACCTGAAATCCTACAAAGTTGGCAAGGGCGATTCCGATGCCTGCCACAAGAAACATTACAGCCCACTCAATATATCTCATTGTTATTTCTCTCCTTTTCTTCCTTTTCCAGTTAGTTTGTCATGGATGGGGCCAAGCTTGGGTTCCAGTTTTGCATAAAGCCAGTTGCACAGTGGAATACCTACAAACAGAGCCATGTAAATTCCGTCAATACCGGAAATGGTTTCACTGGCACTTGCAAGTGCACTGATCTGATCGGCCATTGCAGGGAACATTTCCGATAAGGTAGCAGTAGCTGTTGCCATCATGATACCGGCACCAACACCGGAAGCCATACCAAGAGAATATGGATGGAAGATACCGGTGGAGGCAATCACAGTTGCCATGAATCCAAAGAAGATAGTTCCAACCATTCCACCGATGATATAAATGGAAAGGCTTCCCCGGGCTTCAGCAGAATCCGGGCCGAAAACATCCTGCATCAGAGCAAGGTTTGTTTCACGGTTGATAGAATGGCAGGCGCCTACAGCCTCACGTTTCAGGCCAAGGAGCAGTGCAATCGGCAGTGATAAAAAGATGGTTCCCAGGTTTCCGAACTCCTGAAGGAGAAGTGCCGGACCTGCGGAGATCACAGTCTCAATGCTTGCACCTGCGTTAATGCCAAGCTTGGCGATAAAAGGACAGATACATACAATAACAAGTTTGGATGCAGCCTTTACCTCAGGCTTTTTGAATATCTTCAGAATCTGAGGCCCTGAAAGGATACCAAGAAAAATAGAATAAAAAATAGGAAACAAGATCAAAGTTCCTGGTCCCAGGGGAATCTTGATCTGTCCTATGGAATCAGCAATTATGATAAAGATCAGTGCGGCGAGATAGATTTTCCATTCTTTTTTCAGGCGCTCGCCAAGGCCTGAATACATAAAGTCCTGTTGCTTCATTTCTTTCCTCCCTGTGTTTAGAGACAGTTTTTCGGGGCTCCCATCTGTGATAAGCAACTGGTTGGATGCAAAAAACTGCCAGTAAAGTGTTTCGGATACCATCTGTGGAAATCCGGTGCAGAGCTTTGGACAAAGCAGATCAATATGTAAATAACGATGCTCATCTGAACTCTTCACGGTGAGGATTGTACGCTTTTGGAAAGGCAAAAAAAAGGACAAAAGGTACTTTTTTAGAAAAATTTGTAAAATTATGAGAATACCATGATATAATATGACCATTCTTATGTCAGGGGATTTAGAAAACAGGCAGAAGGAAAAAAATATCTGTTTTATGAAAAACGGCAGATGATCCCATGTAATCTGCCTGTATCAGGAGACGCGAAATGACACTGGAAGAACTGATCGAAACCTATCCGGAGGCAGAAACCTACTTTAAAAACATGCCGGAAGAATTGAAAACCCGTTACACCATCCGGAAATTTCCGCCTGGGACCATCATCCATCAGAAAGATTATCCCCTGGATTATTTCGGGATCGTATGCAGTGGAGACCACCGGGTGATCAATGAATTTGAGAATGGAAATGTATTTATGATCGAAAAAAATGAAGCAATTGATTTTATCGGCGAAGTTACCATTCTTGCGGAAAAACCGCTCACATCCGTATCCATTGAAACACTGACCGAATGTGTGGTGTTTATGATCTCTAGGGAGGATTTTGAGATGTGGATCGCCCAGGATATCCATCTTCTGCGGCTGGTAGCCCACAAGATTGCATACAAACTCTATCGCTCCTCCTATAACCGGGGTGCCAGATTATTTTATCCTCCTACATTCCTGTTTCTGGACTATATGCTGAAATTTGCTTCCACCCACAATATCGAGAAGAAGGGAGAAGTTATCCTTCGGAAAACGAGAGAAGGAATCCGGGAAGAACTGGGCATGACTGTAAAAACCATCAACCGAACCATCACAAAACTGAAAGAAGACGGCCTTATTGATACCCGAAAAGGAAAGGTTGTCATGTCCCTGGAACAGTACCGGATGGCCAGAGATAAGATTGGATATTATGTATCGTGAGAAAATGATTATGGAAAAAAATATTTTTGAGATCAACGAAATTACATGCATTGCATATGGAAAGAAAAATCCGCAATATCTTCTGCTCCAGCCGGTTAACGAACCACACTCACAGATGCTGGATCAGCAGATCCGGTTTATGACAGAGCACACGGAAAAAAGTTTTCTGCTGGTTTCGTTTCTGGTAAAAGACTGGAATCAGGATCTGTCACCCTGGTGTGCTCCGGCGGTATTTAGAAAAGAGGACTTTGGGAAAGGTGCCGGAGAGACATTGGCATTTATAGAAAAAATGCTGATACCGGAGATTGGAAGACGATATGGATTAGAAGAAAATATAAAAGATATTCCGGTGATCCTGGGAGGATATTCCCTTGCGGGACTGTTTGCCCTGTGGAGCGCTTACCAGGAAAGCTGCGCTGTCAAATTTGCGGCAGCAGCCGGAATGTCTCCGTCGGTCTGGTTTCCAGGATGGCTGGAATATATGAAAACAAAACAGATACAAACGAAAAGGGTATATCTCAGCCTGGGAGACCGTGAAGAGAGAACCCGGAATGCAGCAATGCGCCAGGTCGGGCAGAACATCCGGGAAATGGATAGCTGTTATAAAAACAGCGAGAAGATAGAGTGTGTGCTGGAATGGAATAAGGGGAATCATTTCCAGGATGTGGATGTGCGGTGCGGGAAGGGATTTTTGTGGTGTATGGGAGAAAATATTTGTAAGATCAACAATTGCAAAACAAATAGGGACAGAACAATGGTATAATTATAAAAATCGATATTGGCAATAAACATTCATTAAAAACAGGATTGGAAATAGTACGAATGGGAATGCAGGAAAAACTTCAGGAATTACGTAATGGATTTGAAACCGCATACATAGATAAAACAAGTACATCAAATCTGGCATATAAACCACAGTTTATCTCAAACGATTATAAACAGGGGAAAAAGGTGCTGTCATCAATAGAGGATGAATTGATGACATGCGATCAGTTTCAGATCAGTGTTGCATTTATTACAATGGGCGGAATTACACCCTTATTGCAGATTTTGCAGGAGCTGGAAGAGAAAGGGATAAAAGGTGAAATTCTTACAACCAATTACTTAAGTTTCAGTGAACCGGAAGCTCTGAAAACGCTGAATGCGCTTTCTAATATAACGCTGAAAATGTATGATGTAGACAAATCCGGAGAAGGATTTCATACAAAGGGATATATTTTTCGGAAAGCAGAAATCTACAGGATCATCATAGGAAGCTCCAATATAACAAAAACAGCACTTACTACAAACCGGGAATGGAATACACGAATTGTATCCACCAGCCAGGGTGAAATGTCAAAAAGTGTAGTAGATGAATTTTATGAACTTTGGAATAGTAAGTATGCACTGGATTTTGATGAGTTTTACGAAAACTATAAAAAGAGATACGAACTCATAAAAAAACAGCGAAAACTTGCCCGAAGTGAAGAAATCACATCCATAGAAAAATATCGTCTACAGCCCAATTCCATGCAGATTGGTTTTATTACAAATCTTCAGAAAATCGTGGAAGCTGGTGAAAAGAGGGCATTGTTGATCTCCGCTACAGGAACGGGAAAAACATATGCATCCGCTTTTGCCATGAGAGAACTTGGATATAAACGAGTGCTGTTTCTTGTTCACAGAGGACAGATCGCAAAGCAGGCGTTGGAATCTTATAAGAAAGTATTTGACAAAAGTGTTTCTATGGGAATGGTTACCGGGAAACATCAGGATTATAATGCGGATTATATTTTTGCAACGATCCAGACACTGAGCAAAGAAGATGTTTTGGAGAAATATGACAGGAATGCGTTTGATGCGATCGTGATCGATGAAGCACATCACAGTTCTGCAAACAGCTACAAAAAAGTAATGGAATATTTTACTCCAAAGCTATGGCTAGGTATGACTGCAACACCGGATAAACGGGACGATAATCTGGAAGGCAGAAATATCTATGAAATCTTTAATCATCAGATTGCCTATGAGATTCGTTTACAGGATGCAATGGAAGAGGATCTGTTATGTACATTTCATTATTTTGGGATTACAGATCTGAAGGTTATCTCAGACGCGGGAAAATCAGCAACAGAAAAAATGGAAAGTTTCAGATATCTGACATCGGATGAACGTGTAGAACATGTTATGAAGCAGGCGGAATATTTTGGCCATAGCGGAGAACGTGTAAAAGGTTTGATTTTTTGCAGCCGAATCGATGAAGCTAATGTGTTGTTGTGGTGATTTTGGATTTTATCGGAAATTATCGGAATAACTTTATGATCCCGATTGCATTATATGGAGACAGAAGTTACAATTCTGACACGATCCGAAAATATATGATTAGTGGAAATAATATCATACCAGGATCTTCAACGATTCATTTTGATGAAATTTCTAAAGAAAGAATATTTCATTCTATTGATAAAATCCGAGGAATAAGAGCTATTATTCGCGAGAATTATATGATGCTGAAAAATCGTTTGGGCAGAATTCCATATTTACTGGACTTTTATGAAAATGGTGAAATTGATCCACTGGTACTTATACGAGAATACAAAACATACCAGGATTTTCTTTGTATCGTAGAACCTCAAATTTACAAAGGGGTAATTTCTGAACAGGAGAAGGTAACATTAGAATATCTTTGTAAAACTGTATTAAGTGGTGTAAGACCTTATGAATTGGAAATATTAAAAGATTTATTTGAAAAAGAGAGTATCACCAAAGAAACATTTTTGGAAAAAATGAAACAGGAATATTTGATTGAAAATGAAAATGCTTGGGATAATGCGATTTATGTTCTTGAAGGACATTTTGTAAGCAATAAAGAAGAATATGAGAAATTTGCAAATATTGAAATTGTGAAAGCCAATACAGACGATATGCTGGAAAGAATGTATAGTTATACGCAACGGTTAAGTCATGCAGAATTTCGTAAACAGATGAAAGATATTGTCTTGGTAGGGCTAAAGAGATATAAAAACAAATACAGCTATGCAAAGGATAGTAAATTTGTTTTATATGAAAAATATTCTCGGCGAGATGTAAGTTTTTTGATGAATTGTGAAAAAGACTTATCATCAACGATGTACGGTATGAAACGAATTGGTGAAGATGTTTTCATTTTTGTAACATATCACAAAGTTGGAGCAGAAAATGAAGATAAATTATATGCAGATGGAAAGCCGGATTATGCAGACATGTTTGTTGATAATATGATTTTTAAATGGGATTCTCAGATTGGCAAAGGGCCGGAAAGTGGTTATATGAAAGATGTTGTAGAAGCAAAGAGACGGCATCTTTTTATTAAGAAAAGTGATGCAGAAACCAGTTTTTATTATATGGGGACATTCGACATTATAAATATCATCGGTGATAAGAAAAAAGACAATAACGGAAATTTAAGGGACATTACAAAAGTGACAATGAAAATGCATTATGCGGTTAGAGAAGATTTGCTCAGATATTTAGAAAGCAAAATTATAACAGGAGAAAATAAATAGTATGAAAACAATAAAAGTAGTAGCGGCAGTTATCAAAGCAGTAAATAAAAATGGTGAAGATATTATTTTTGCAACTCAGCGGGGATACGGAGAATTCAAAGACGGCTGGGAATTTCCGGGTGGAAAGATAGAAGAAGGAGAAACACCCCAGGAAGCCCTGAAACGAGAAATCATGGAAGAACTGGATACAGAAATTTCTGTTGGAGAACTGATTGATACAATAGAATATGACTATCCAACCTTTCATCTGTCCATGGACTGCTTCTGGTGTGAGGTGATAAAAGGCAATCTGGTACTGAAAGAAGCTGAAGATGCGAAATGGCTAAAGAAGAACGAGTTGGATAAAGTAGACTGGTTGCCGGCGGATGTGGAGTTGATTGGGAAGATTGGAATGGGACAGTAGATTTAATGTTAAGATGAGATAGCATATAAATTATAAAAAGAAGTTTAGAAAATATTCAGTTTTATATCAAACCCGGGAAAAAAGTTTTTGCATGTTTTGGACCATATATCCCAGGAGGAGGCCATGGACATGTTTCAATTGAATTAAAAGGGAAATTGTAAAATTTTTTGTAAAATAAAGAGGAGGGTATTCACATGAAAGTAATACTACTAAACGGAAGCAGCCACCCCAACGGAACCACAATGGCAGCAATCAAAGAAATGGAAAAAGTATTTCACGCAGAGAACGTAGAAACGGAAGTGATTCAGGTGGGCGGAAAGCCGATTGCGGATTGTCTGCAGTGTAATGTCTGTCAGAAAACAGGAAAGTGCGTGTTTAAAGATGACGGTGTGAATGATTTTGTAGAAAAGGCGAAATCTGCTGATGGTTTTGTTTTTGCAACGCCGGTGTATTTTGCACATCCCAGTGGAAGGATTTATGATTTCCTGGACCGGGCGTTTTACAGTGCAGGGGGTGATGAAGTTTATGATGTCTTTAAATTTAAACCGGGAGCAGCGGTAGCTGTTGCAAGAAGAGGCGGAACAACTGCAGCGCTGGATGGTCTGAATAAATATTTCGGAATTGCACAGATGCCGGTTGCTGGTTCTACATACTGGAACATGGTGCATGGTCTGTATGGAGAGGAAGCACCGCAGGATGAAGAAGGAATGCAGACCATGCGGAATCTTGCCAGAAATATGGTATGGATGATGAGATGTTTTGCCCTTGGAAAGAAAGAAGGGGTGCCTTATCCTGCGACAGAGACAGAAGCATGTACGAATTTTATCAGACGAGAAGATAACCAAAGATAAAAGAGTGGGGGGTTTGTGATGCGACAAAACTTCCTTTCTTTCATTTATTTTCTTAATCTGTGAAAAACTGCAGGTGGATGCGGCGCGTGATATGGAACATGTTATCAATTATATGGACGATATTACAAATGAAAGGTTATGAAGATATATGATTTTGGTATATTGGTCGGAACCACAGAATAAGAAAATACATAAAAATATATGACTAAAACTTCCCACACCGATGCGGTGTGTTGAACCTTGAAAATTCAATATTTCAGCCAATAAAAAAGGCATAAATCTGTTCACTTTGGTATAATGGAGTTGACTAGAAACCATCTTTACAAAGGAGATTTATGCCATGTCCAGTATACCACAAAACCATTTCGATGAGAACGACTTAATCGACTGTGTTCAAAGATTTTTTTCCAAATATCATGTCGGCAAACTTCTTGCTAAATGCAACGGAATGAAAGAAAAAGGTGTTTCACCTGTTTCCCTGCTTCGTTACAAGCTCAGTAACATTTTTATCGGAAGAAGTATGTATATGCAGCAACGAACCGGCTCTTTTAAGGAACAGTTTTCTAAAAACACTTTCTATCGCTTCCTTAATTCTACAAAAACAAACTGGCTCCGTTTTACTTCTCTTCTTGCAGCAGATATCGTGAATAATGACATTCGTGATCTGACAAACCAAGAAAGAAAAAATGTATTCATCATTGATGACAGTCTTTTTAATCGCACAAGCTGTAAGAAAACAGAACGGGGATCAAGAGTTTTTGACCACACGGATATGCATTTCAAAAAAGGCTTCCGAGTGCTTACTTTAAGCTGGAGTGATGGAAATACATTGATTCCTGTTAACAGCTGTCTGTTGGCATCCGCAAAAGATACAAATATCATTGGCCCGGTAAAGACCTTTGATAACAGAACCCTTGCAGGCAAAAGACGCAAACTTGCTCAGACAAAAGCACCGGAAGTAATGATGACACTGTTGGATACTGCCATCAGTGCAGGACTGAAAGCGGATTATATCCTGTTTGATTCCTGGTTTTCCAACCCGGCACAGGTCACAGACATTCACTCAAGAGGTATGGATGTGATTGCCATGATCAAGAAAAGCAGCCGGATTAAATATTTGTACTGTGGTGAACAGCTGAATATCAAAGAGATCTATTCCCGGAATAAAAAACGCCGCGGCAGATCAAAGTATCTGCTTTCTGTTGATGTTATGGTAGGAAAAGAAAATCCAATTCCTGCAAAAATTGTTTGCGTAAGGAACAAAGCAAATCGCAGGGATTGGCTTGCCTTTATCTGTACAGATACTACTCTTTCCGAAGAAGAGATCATCCGTATTTATGGGAAACGCTGGCAGATCGAGGTTTTCTTCAAGACCTGTAAATCCATGCTGAACCTGATTGGAGAATGCCATAGTTTATCTTATGATGCACTGACAGCCCATGTGGCCATTGTGTTTACCAGATATATGTTACTTGCAATGGAACAGAGACAAAATGAAGATCAGCGAACTCTTGGGGAACTGTTCTTCTTCCTTGTTGATGAAATGGCAGACATTACTTTCAACAGATCACTTGGCATCCTAATGGATGCCTTAATGGCGAGCCTTCAAGAAAATTTAAAGCTCAGTGATGAACAACTGACTGCTTTTACCACTGATTTTGAAGCAAGACTGCCGGAATATCTGCGAAATGCACTCCATCCCAAGGCTGTAGCGGCATAAATTGCTATTTTGTTAGCTGAAATATTGAATTTTCAAGGTGCGAATCCCATTTTAGGTATGGGAAGTCTTAGTTATTAACAAATAAAATGGAATATTTCTATTCAGATATTCAGTTTTATATCAAATTAAGGAAAAAAGTTTTTGCATGTTTTGGACCATATATCCTAAGAAGAGGCGGAACAACTGCAGCGCTGGATGGTTTGAATAAATATTTCGGAATTGCACAGATGCCGGTTGCTGGTTCTACATACTGGAACATGGTGCATGGTTTGTATGGAGAGGAAGCACCGCAGGATGAAGAAGGAATGCAGACCATGATGAATCTTGCCAGAAACATGGTGTGGATGTAGAGTGAGGGGAGTTTTGCGATGCGACAAAACTTCCTTTCTTTCATTCGTTCTCTTCGATTATGTGAAGATGGAAAAGTCAAGCGGATATTCGCAATCCGCTTCGCTACTTGCTCATAACCAAATAACTGCTCCGCAGTTTATCAGGAGGAGCTTGCGCTCATCCTGATACAAGCAAGTCCCCACCCACTGCTTATTGCTTTTCGCAATTGAAGCAGGGGACTTACTTGATTTGGTTAAAACTACAGGGAAAAAAATCAGGAGGCAAAAATGCAGGAAGCGATCAAGAACAGAAGAAGTATCCGAAAATACAAAGACATGCCGGTTTCCAGACAGCAGCCCATATATAACCGGTGCGGAGCATACTCTTCAGATCATGAGACAGGCTCTGGTGGTTATTTTTGTTGTAAATGAAATTGCGGCATCCTTTGATAAGATACTGACTATGGATGAACGTGTATCGGAAATCTGCAATGCACAGTCCATAGGTGCAGCCATTGAAAATATGACACTTACCGCTACAGAACTTGGTCTTGGAAGCCTGTGGATCTGTGATACATTTTTTGCACAGAAAGAGCTGAGCGAATGGCTGAATGGAGAACTTTATGCGGCACTGGCCGTGGGCTATGCAGAGGAAAAAACCTGCGCCAGATCAAGGAAAAAACCGGAAAATACTATAGAATGGCGGTTATAAAAATATTTTCACTGAAACCAGATAAAAATATCCATGTTGAAAAATAAAAATCAAGATAGCTGGTCAGGAAATATGGAGCTGACATCAATACTTCGCAGAGCATAGCAGGCGGTGGGAGCCTTTTTACAGAGAAATACTTACTTAATCCTACAACACCTCCCTTGCAGTACAGATAAAATCCCTGGCATACTGAGGAAGATAGGTACCTCTTCGGTATGCAATAGTCAGTGTGCTGAAAACGCCATCTTCACCAACGGAAAAGCAGGCTGGTTTTACAGGGAGGTCCATATTTCGGACATAGGTTTCTGGAGTGAAGCACATACCAAGTCCCTGCATGCAGAGCTTGACACAGGTTTCTGTGTTGCGGCTCTGGATGGGTACGTAGGGTTTGATATGGACAGCTTTCAAAGCTTCCAGTGAAAGCTGTCCGGTGGTCTGTTCCGGAAAATGCAGGATAAAAGGCTCTTCTGCCAGAAGGGAGAGATCAAGTTTCGGGTATGTGCTGTGAGTGGATGCCTTGCCGGCAGATGCAAGGGGATGATCCGGCGGCATGATCAGAAGGATCTCTTCCTTTTTCAGAAGCTCATATTCCAGCTTGGGGTGTTCATGAACCTCGTTAAAAATGCCGAAATCAAGCTGATCGTTAAGAAGAAGTTTTTCCTGGATGGAATAGGCTTCTTCCAGGATATTAACCTTTACTTTGGGATATTTTTGAAAAAAAGAGGTCATGATCTGAGGAACCATACAGGTACTCCTCATCAGAGGGAAAGCTACGTTCAGTTCCCCTTCATTATTTTCTGTAAGATCTTTCAGTTCTTTTTCCCAGTCCTGCCGTATCTGCAGGATCTTTCGGGCATATTCCATGTATTTGCGGCCTGCGAAGGTAGGCGTATAGCTGTTTCCACTTCGGCTGAACAGTTTGGTTCCCATTTCCCGCTCCAGTTTCTGGAGATGTTTGGTTAAGGTTGGCTGAGAAATATAAAGCTCCTGAGCAGCTTTTGTAAGGTTCTGATGTTTTGCGATGCAGAGAATATACTGCAGTTCATGGTAATTCATAGACTCCTCCGACTATTCCATTTTGGCATAATTTTTATGTATAATATGAATTTGACTTCCTGATATGGGTATTTTACAATACTTTCTATCATCATATCAAGGGGGAAAAACAAATGAAAAACTGGCTGGAAAAACAGTTCAGACTGTCTGAGTTCAATACAGATATAAAAACAGAACTTCTGGCAGGTCTGACAACTTTTGTAACTATGGCATACGTACTTGCCACGATTCCTAACATTCTGGCAGGTGCCGGCTATGACAAACATACGACGCTGACGGTTATGATCCTTCTGATCATTGTGACCAGCTGTGCAATGGCATTGTTTACCAATCGTCCATTTGCTCTGGCACCGGGACTTGGAAGCGTTGGGATCATTGCATCTATGATCACCAATGAAGGGGTAAGCATGCCCATCGCAGCAGGGGTGATCTTCTGGAGCGGTGTTCTTTTTATCATTATCTCTTTCTTTGGTCTGAGAGAAGCAGTGGTACGTGTGATCCCGGTAAGCCTGAAACAATCGGTCAGTGCCGGAATCGGACTGTTTATCGCACTTCTTGGAGCAAAAAACTGTGGACTGATCGTGGCAAACGATGCAAAAAACTGTCTTTCTTTTGGAGATCTTGCCTCTCCATCGGTGATCGTAGCAGTGATCGGTTTTCTGATCCTTCTGGTGATCAAGGTACGAAATATTCCGGGAGGAATGATTCTTACGATCCTTCTGACTACTCTGGCAGGAATTCCTTTTGGCGTTACCCATGCTTCGGAATCCATTTTTGCACTTCCGGCAGGTATTGGCCATCAGTTCCTGAAAGTTGATTTTCTGGGTGCTCTGGATTTTGCCTATATTCCATTTCTGATCGCTTTGTTTGTACCGGATTTCTTTTCTACATTCGGAACAGTTCTGGGTGTCGGCGCAAAGGCCGGATATCTGGATAAGGATGGAAACCTTCCGGGTATTGATAAATGTTTCAAGGTAGATGCAGTTGCAACAAGCTTTGGAGCACTGTTTGGAATGCCAAGCCTTACAACCTATCTGGAGTCATCTGCAGGCGTAGAGGCAGGCGGAAAAACAGGACTTACCGTTATTTTTACAAGTATTTTCTTCGGGCTTTCCCTGTTTCTGGCACCGCTGGCTCTGGTGATCCCGTCTGCGGCAACCGGACCGGTGCTGATCTATATCGGTATCAATATGCTTGGTGCGATGAGAAATATTGATTATTCAGATATCACAGAGTATATTCCGGCATTTTTATGTGTAACCTTTACGATCTTTGCAAATAATATCGCAAATGGTATCTGTGTGGCACTTCCGGCTTATCTCGTCATGAAGATCGCAGCAGGAAAGATCAAAAAGATCGAACCGGTCATGTATGTACTGGTGGCAGTCTGTCTGCTGTATTTTTATTCAATTATCTAGGGATGGTGAAGGGATATGGAGCAGGTTCATCTGCTGATCAAAAACGCAAAAGTATTTAATTCCTATCTTAAGAAATTTATATCTGCAAATGTTGCGGTGAAAGAAGGAAAATTTTATTACATAGACAGAAAACAGGATACGGATTTTCAAGCTGACAATGTGATCGATGCAAAAGGATCCTATATGATCCCCGGACTGACAGATATTCATATGCATATTGAAAGTTCTATGACCACACCTGGCTTTTTTGGCAAATGTGCAGGAGAAAATGGTGTGACAACGGTGGTTTCTGAGCCTCACGAAATGGCCAATGTCAAAGGCATTCGGGGAATTCTGGAAATGATCTCCGCAGCAAAGGACGCACCAATCGATATTTTTTACGGGATTCCAAGCAGCGTTCCCTCAACCAGCGAAAAGCTGGAAACAACAGGCGGAGTCATTGACTGCAGCGCCATGAAGCATCTGCTGGAAGAAAAAGATGTAGTATGTGTGGGAGAAATCATGAATTACCGGCAGATCATCCGGGAAAACGATCTGGAGATCAGCAGGTTTCTGGAATATCTGAGAAAAGAACATCCGGGATATGTGATCGAAGGGCACTGTCCGTCACTTCTGGATCTGGATCTTGCAAAATTCCTGTATCTGGGTATTAACGGTGATCATACGGAACACACTCTGGAGGAAGTGAAGCAGCGGATTGAAAACGGAATGTTTTTTGAAATCCAGGATAAAATGCTGAAGCCCGAAATCCTGGAATATATCTGTCAGAACCAGCTTTACGAATATTGCTCTTTTGTAACGGATGATACGATGGCAGACGTTTTGTATGAGCAGGGACCGCTGAATGCAGTGGTGCAGAAAGCGATGGAGATGGGATTTCCTGTAGAACAGGCAATCTACTGTGCCACCTATACACCCTGTCAGCGTATGCATTTTTATGACAGAGGAGCGATCGCACCGGGAAAACTTGCAGATTTTATGCTTCTTGAAAATCCTTCCCTTCTGAAACCGGAGGCTGTATTTAAAAACGGTATTCAGATTTATGCGAAGGATGAGCAGCAATTGCCGCCTCCTGTTTTCAGATATGAATTTCCGGCAGATTTTTACCGGAGTGTACAGATCCCGGAAGTTTTTCCAAAGGATTTTCAGGTGAAAGTTCCTTTTCAGGAAGGGCACGTAACGGTCCGCGCCATAGAGATCCATCCGGACCGCACCCAGACTACCGAGAAAATAGTGGAAATGCCGGTAAAGGACGGGAAAATCTGCTGGGAAAACAGTGGCTGCCTGCTGGCCATGGTGCTGGAACGTCACGGAAAAAACGGGAACATCGGGTATGGATTTCTTACAGGTTCCTGCCTGAGAGAAGGAACTGTGGCAACAACATATTTTCATGATCATCACAACCTCTTTGTGGCAGGAAACTGCCCGGAAGATATGCTGCTCGCAGTAAAGAGGATACAGGAACTGCAGGGGGGATTTCTGACAGTGAAAGACGGAGAGATCCTTTCTGAGCTTGCACTTCCGGTATGTGGGCTTCTTTCTGAGAAATCCATCGAGGAAAACGGCCTTGCACTGAAAGCGGTAAGAAAAAGCCTTGTGGATCTGGGCTATGTGCATAATAATCCGATCATGTCTGTGGGCACTCTGGGCTTACCGGTAAGTCCGGCACTGAAACTGACAGACCGGGGCCTGGTGGATGTGAAAAAAGGGGAAATTGTTCCGCTGATTGTAAGTGAAAAGAGAAATAAATAAAATATCGTTGTTTTTACAGTCGGATCATGTTATAATGAGTCGTCAATGAAGACACTGCGACGGGAGCAGTGTCTTTTTTTGTATAAAAAACAGGGGGAAGATCAAATGAAAGAAAAGAAAAAACTGTCTCTGGCCATGCAGATCTTTATTGCGCTTGTACTGGCCATCATTGCTGGTCTGCTTATGCAGAGCCATGCGGATTTTGCCGAATCTTATATTAAACCATTCGGTACCATATTTTTGAATCTCGTTAAATTTATTGTTGTTCCAATCGTGCTTTTTTCCATTATGTGTGGAATCATCTCCATGAGTGATATCAAAAAGGTTGGTGCGATCGGTCTGAAAACCGTTATCTTTTATCTTTGTACCACTGCTTTTGCGGTTACCATAGGACTTACTGGCGGAAATCTTTTTAAAGGGCTTTTTCCGGTGGTAGCGACTACGGATCTAACATATGAAGCAGCAGAGGCTACTTCTTTTATGGATACAATTGTAAATATTTTCCCGTCAAACTTTGTATCTCCCATGGTAGAAGCAAATATGCTGCAGATCATTGTGATGGCCATTCTTCTTGGTTTTGCCATTATCCTGGTAGGAGAAAAAAATATCCGGGTAGTAAATGCGTTTAATGATCTTAATGAGATTTTTATGAAATGCATGGAAATGATCCTGAAGCTGTCACCCATCGGTGTGTTCTGCCTGCTGTGCCCGGTCATTGCGGCAAACGGTCCGACGATCATCGGATCTCTTGCAATGGTACTTCTGGCCGCATATATCTGTTATATTGTCCATATGCTTGTTGTGTATTCTCTTATTGTTAAGACCATGGGCGGATTAAGCCCTGCAAAATTTCTCAAGGGAATGCTTCCTGCCATTATGTTTGCGTTTTCCAGTGCTTCTTCTGTGGGAACCCTTCCGATCAACCTGGAATGTACAGAAAAGCTTGGAGCAAAAAGAGAAGTTGCATCTTTTGTACTTCCACTGGGCGCAACGATCAATATGGATGGAACTGCGATCTACCAGGGTGTCTGTGCAATCTTTATTGCATCCTGCTATGGTATTTCCCTTACATTTCCGCAGATGCTGACTATTGTTCTTACCGCAACACTGGCTTCCATCGGAACTGCCGGCGTGCCCGGAGCGGGTATGATCATGCTGGCAATGGTTCTTACATCTGTGGGACTTCCGGTGGATGGTATTGCACTTGTTGCAGGTGTTGACCGTATCTTTGACATGGGACGTACTACCGTCAACATTACAGGCGATGCAGCTTGTACTATTGTAGTCTCCAATATGGAATCCAGGCGTGAGGCCAGAAAAGGGGCAAAACAGTAATCAGATACTGCTGAAAAAAATCTGCATTTTTTAATCTCAGGATTGGAAGATGCAGTTTTTTTGTTATAATTTCCAAAGAGCAGATCAGTGAGCTCCTGCATGCGGCACGGTCAGTTGGGTATGCATAGGAAAATCCCTTGCACCAGGCCAAGGAAAAAGCCGAAAATACTATAGAATAGACAGAGTAACTTTGAAGGCTATTGGTCTGACCTTTAAATAATAGATGAGAAAAATAAAAATTCATGGTAAAATAAAAGCATGCAATATAAAAAGGCAAAAACAGGAGAAAACGTATGAAAAAGAGTCACTTTGAACTGAAGAATTATGTTACTGCAACCAGTGTTTTTGTCCTGGCGGTTGTGGCAGGAATTTTGATTTTCTTTGGGTGCGTGCAGAGATCTGTGCAGGTGAATTCTCAGAAAACTTTAAAGACCAATGTGGAAAGACAGAGAGAGCATCTGTGGACGATTCTGGATATCAATTATCAGTATCTGAATGAAATTGCCTCTGCAGTAGGAAAGTCAGAAGAACTTTTTTCCGAAGAAAATAAAGAACGTCTGGTGTCCATCTATGAGAAAACAGATCTGGAACGGGTAGCGCTCATCGACAAAAATGGGGATGCGTATTATGATAATGGAGCTACCAAGAATGTTTCGCACAGAAGATATTTCAAAGAGGCAATAAGCGGAAAACAGACTCTCAGTGATCCGCTGGAAAGCAGTGTTGACTACGAAGTGAGAGTTGTGCTTGGAGTGCCTGTATACAAAAATGATAAGGTGATTGGAGTTCTTGGCGGTTCCTGTAATGTTACCGCACTGAGCCATATGTTGTTTGATGATCTTTTTGACGGAGCCGGAAACAGTTTTCTGGTCACCAGTGATGGAGAGATCATTGCATTTGACAGTGGATCTGCTTCCAGTACGGAGATTACGTATGGAACCAATCTTTTTGAGTATTATGGAGAGAAAGATCTCAGAGGAAAACATACGCTCCAGGATATGCAGGTGGATTTCAAAAAGGGTGACAATGGACTGGTAAAGCTCAGCCTGGGCGAAAGAAAAGAAGAAGACTGTTATCTGGCATATATGCCGATTGGATACAATGACTGGATGATCTGCTACACAGTTCCTGTAAAAAATGCCCAGCAGGTATATGATTTTATTTCCAGATATGAACTGATATTTATGGGAGCTTTCTGCATTTTGGTAGCAATGCTGGTTTTGTATATCATAGTGCGCAATAATAAAGAAAAGGCAGTGTTGATCCGGTCTGCACAGACCGATGCTTTGACAGGTGTTTATAATAAAGAGAATACACAGAATATGATTGATGAAATACTACGGAAAAAAGATCCCGACAGTTTTCATGGCTTTTTGATCCTGGATATGGATCATTTTAAAGAGGTTAATGATGTTTATGGGCATGCTATGGGAGATAAAGTTCTGGAGATGCTGGGAAATTTTCTGAAAAAACAGTTCCGGGAGCAGGATGTGATCGGACGCATCGGGGGCGATGAATTTGTGATTTTACTTTATAACATTGGCTCCCGTCAAAATATGGAAAACAGGGTAAAAAGTCTTCAGGAAAAAATTCGTGAAATCCATATGGATGGAATGGAAGGTCATACGTTTACTTTAAGCGCGGGCATTGCTTTTGCACCGCAGGACGGGGATACTTTTATGGAACTGTATCAGAAGGCAGATCTTGCTCTTTATCAGGTAAAACGTTCCGGAAGGAACGGATACCGGATCTATAAATAACAGAATAAAAAGAAGACAGAAGATATCCGGCAGGGAAAACAGGAAATCTTCTGTCTTTTTTACATAAATCGGAAGGTTAATATCTGCTTTGAAGTTCTTATGCTTCCGTGATTTTCTGAATGATCGTTCTGTTTATGACAACCAGAAAAGCTACAGATACGATCAGAGAGATAATTTCCGCAATGGGGAATGCCCACCACACTGCGTGAAGTCCGCCGATGGAAGCAAGGATATAAGCGGCAGGTACCAGGACAAAAAGCTGACGCATGATGGATACGATCATACTGTATATAGCTTTTCCAAGTGCCTGGAATACAGTTCCTGCAATGATACAGAACCATGCGATCAGGTAATGGATACCAATGATCCGAAGTGCGGGAATACCGATGGCAAGCATATCACTGGAAGCGCTGAACAGTTCCAACAGTGTTTTCGGAATGAATTCGAAGGCAAGGAAACCGATAAATGTAAAACAGGATGCAATGAACATGCTGACTTTGACAGTTTTAAGCATACGCTTTCTATGGCGTGCCCCATAATTGTAGGCAATGATCGGTGTAATACCGTTGTTAAGCCCAAATACAGGCATGAAGAAAAAACTCTGTAATTTGAAATAAACGCCAAATACCGCAGTTGCGGTAACTGTGAACTGTACCAGGATCAGATTCATGCAGTAGGTCATGATGGAACTGATGGACTGCATGATGATCGAGGGAATACCTACTGCGTAAATATGGCTGATGATCTTAAGATCAGGACGGAAGCCCTTAAAACTGAGCCGTACTTCATGATTAAATTTATGATTGCAGGTTCCGGCAACGATGCAGGCTACACACTGTCCGATCACGGTAGCCACGGCAGCTCCGGTAACTCCCATTTTCGGAACACCGAGAAGACCAAAGATCAGGATAGGGTCAAGGATGATGTTGGTGACTGCTCCGCACAGCTGGGAAGTCATGCTGAAGATTGTTTTTCCCGTGGATGTGAGCAGACGCTCAAAGAAAAACTGTCCAAGCAGACCAAAGGAGAACATCATAACTGTGCTGAGATATTCGATTCCAAATTTAAGGATCTCAGGATCTGCGTTATGTACCTGACTGGCGTAAAATGGTTTTACAACCGTAGCTCCAAGAACCAGGAAAACCAGGTAACTTAAGCCGTACAGGAAAGCAGCGTTGCTGGCTGTGCGGTTGGCTTTTTCGAAATTTTTTTCTCCAAGGGATTTGGAAAGCAGTGCGTTCATACCGACACCGGTACCGGCACCTACCGCGATCAGAAGTGTCTGCAGCGGAAAGGCCATGGAAACCGCAGTCAGAGCATTTTCAGACAGCATGGCAACGAAAACACTGTCCACAATATTGTACAATGCCTGTACCAACATAGAGATCATCATTGGCAGAGACATGTTCAGTACAAGTTTCCCTACGGGCATGGTGCCCATTTTGTTTTCTGCTATGGGAGCAGATGTACTTTTTTGATTCATACTTCCTCCATTTATTATTTTTATATTTTTTGTCTAATTGGATATATTAGCATGAAAATATAAGGGTTTCAAGAGAAGAAGAGTATCTGTATAAAATATCGTTGCTATTCCGCAGAGATTCTAATAAAATAAAAGGAACACATAAGAGAATTTTTACAGAATATGGAGACAATAAATGCAGAAAGCAGAATATCGTTATTATGAAATTTCTCGGGATATTCCTGTTCTGGTGCTTACCGGGGAAAAGTGGGAAACTATTTACGGGACAGACAATATGCATTTTCATAATTATCTGGAGATCGGTTATTGCCATTATGGAAAGGGAACGGTGCAGCTCGCGGATCGAGAACTTACTTATGATGCCGGCACCATTACATTCATTCCTCATAACATTCCGCACAGGACATGTCCGGAGCAGAAAAAGGCAGATGAGAAGCAGAAGTGGGAATATCTGTTTGTTGATTCCGATACTATTTTGAAAAAATGTTTTGCAGATGTGCCGGAAAAGTACGTAAAATTAAAAAAGAACCTGGAGCAGAAAGTTTTTGCGCTGGATCAAAAAAACAATAAAAGAGCGGCAGAACTGATGCAGATGATCATAGAGGAAGAACAGTGTAAAAGGCCAAATTACAAGTATGCGATTCCGGCTCTTGCACTGAACCTTTTGCTGTTTTTTGACCGGCTGGGACAGGAAAAAATGGAAGAAACCCCGCTCTCGGATACAATGGATTATATTCGGAAACTGATAAATTATATGGAACTGCACTATATGGAAAATATTATGGCGAAGGATCTTGCCAAATGCTGTGAGTTAAGTGAAACGCATATGAGGAGGATCTTTCTGGAACATACCAATGCAACACCCCTTGAATATCTGAATCTGGTGCGGATCAATAAAGCCTGTGAACTTCTGATGAAAGGAAACTGTTCAGTGGAGAGTGTATCCGAGCAGGTCGGATACACGGTTTTATCTACCTTTATGCGGAATTTTAAAAAGATCACCGGACTTTCCCCGAATTCATGGAGAAAGAAAGCGCTGGAAGATCCGGAAAACATTGGAGCATATCAGATTTCAGTATTTAAAGGATGGTAAATAACAGCGATAAAGATCAGCTGCAAAGAGGAGTGCGTAATTATGAAAAAATGGAAATGTTGTTTAACAGCGATTGTGATCGCGGCGGGAAGTATGCTTGTGGGATGTCAGGAATCTTCATCAGCGAAGCCTATAGAAGCCATGTATATCCCGGCGGGAGAAGACGGTCACCTGATGGTAGGAGAGGGAACAGGAAATGTTTTTACCGTGACAATGCCCGATAATATCCAGGATAAAAACGGAAAAAAAATCTCCGAGGAAGACCTGAACCGGGGCGATATCGTAGCAATCTACGGCGACGAGATCATGTTGGAATCCTATCCTGGCCAGTATCCAGGTGTAACAAAGATCAAAGTTGTCAAAGAAGGAAAAGCATCCGATGCCGACCAGTATCAGGACATTCTCGATGAATTCTGGCCGGAAAAAGATCCCGGGGAACTGCCGTATCTGAACATAGGATACCGTGCATCTTATGGTGAAGTCAGCGCAGCAGCCACGCGCGGAGGATACAGCTGGAGCTATGCAGATAAAGATGGGGTTGAACAGAATAAAACGGCAGACAGTGCAGCAGTCACTCAGTGGCCAGATCTCCCGGTTATGAATGTGGACGGGACTACAGATATGGAACTGTATTTCGACACAAAACCAGAAAAAGTAATAGCAACCGCATTTCCGGCAGAACTTTCAGGAGAAAGCGATCCAGGCGCAGGAGCAGAAGCGGAAGTAGAAGAAAAAGATGGAAATTATATAGTAAAAGATGTACAGAAAGATATGATCTACCTGATCCGTGGAGAGTGGGGAAATGGATGGGTGGAATTTGGGTTTGATGTGGGATAAAAAATAAAAAGTTGGAATGTGACTGGTGGAGTATGTGATCAAGCATACTCCATTTTTTTAGGATGAGGTGCAAACCTCAGAAAACCCAAACTTTATAAAAATATAATTGACAAAATACAAAAATAGCAATATCATAAAACTATGAATAAATGAGGTGCGCATCTCAATGATCAAAACCTCAAGGAGGAATAATATAATGGAGAAAACAGAGTTTACGCAGGCAAGAAAGAAAACAGAACTTTTATACATGCTGGAAATGATGATGAGAGATCCAGAAGCTCCGGAAGAGAAGAGAAATAATCTGAAAATTTACATAATAAATGTAGATCAGGGACCAAATTCCTGCTTGTATACAACAAAAACAAACGTTGCTTTTCTGAATACATGCATAGAAAGGCTTCCTCGAAATTATGAACATCTGGACGGAATCCAGAGAGCATTAAAACAGAAAAATGTAGATGATATTGAACAGGGACATCTTAAAAGCAGTCGGTACGATACACCGAATTCCGTTACGATCATGCTGAAAGAACAGTGCAACTTTTATGAGCTTCAGGATGTAGCAGGAATGAATGAAATTAAATGTCTGGTGATCCATCTGGACCAGATTTATGAATATTTAAACAGTCCGGAAGCTGAGACAAATGAAGAAGGTTTTCTGATAGATCCGGAAGCTGCGACTATCGGATATATGATTGACGGACATCATAGAAATGAAGGTGCATATAATGCGGCAAAGAAGATAAAAGAAGTAATGGAAGAGAGAGAAATCCAAGATAATGATGAGGTTTATCAGAAATATCAGTATGAATTTCCAACCAGTATTTATATTGGGAGAAGCCGAAAAGACATGGCTGGAATTTTTGGAGGTATCAACAATAAACAGCAGAAACCTTCGGCTATCCACGTGATGGCGATCCGTCAGATGAGCCTGGATCTGGATGAAGAAGAAGATCTGGCAGCACGTGTCATGGAAAAGATGAACAGTGAAAATGACAGTGTACTGAAAGATCGGATCAAGGTATGTGACGGAAGATTACCAAAGGGAGCTCCGGCTACATTCCTGAACAATGCAAAAATGGTAAAGCTGATCACAGACTGGTGGAAGGTTGCCATGAAGAATCCATCTTCCTGGAAATGTAAGGGCACGGACAACAACATTTATACATTTTTGAATGATTATCTTACAGCTTATAAAGAAGTTTTCCCGGAAGCATGGGATAACAAGAACTATGTACTGACAAAAACTATGGGCTTTGATATCATTTTTTCAATCTGCAATCAGCTTACTTTGAACGCTGTGGACATTTCCGGAGTAAACCGACTGCCGGATAAAGATGCATTTGTATCTATCCTTCAAAAAGTATTTTTTACAAAAGATGACAGTGGAAATATGGTACCAGTCGAGGTTGAGCTTGATGGCGAAAATGCAGTTCCATTTAACTGGGAAAGCAGCATCTACGGTTCACATTCCAGTGGAAAGGGAATCAATATCCTGAAAAAAATAGTGGAGCAGCTGATCATAAGCAGAGTGGATCACTGATTGGGCGCAGGTTGTGAGAGGTATTTTTTCGTATTGGTAAAAAATTATATACAGACTTGCTTTTCGGATACAGGGCGTTTCAGTATTGCGCAATATTTGTGCTCATAATTCCAGAACTTATAATTGCACAATACATACGACACCGGAAAATGATACGCTGATTCAAAATAATAGTGCTGTAGTCAGTCTCAAAGCAATGAATCTTCCGGCGGATCGGAAAGGATATTTAAGTGTATAAATGCAGTAGGTTGGCATAAAATAATAAAACAGTCCCAACCAAGCATTTTTGCTCAAATTGGTTAGGCATTCGGCGGAGTGTTAAGACAAGCACTTCGCCATTTTTATTTTGATGAAGAATATTCATAATACAGAGTGATGGTAAACGCTACAGTATAGTCAAGGCTGTATCAGCGGACATCAAAGATGGAATACATCTGTATAAGGATATGATGAAATATTTTATTTGTAATATGAAGAAATATGGAATATACTTAAAGATATATAACCCAAGAGAGGCTAACGAGAATGTGTAGTGTGGCAAAACCAATTATTAAACAAATTAGAGATAGTCGAGAGGCATTGGACTTTTTTGAGACAGTATCATTGCCTGCAGAGGATGAGAAAACGCAGGCTATTATAATGGATTTTCCTACAGTTTATATTCATAATTGGCAGGATTCTGGAGCATTTGAGGTATATGTTGGGGAGACAAATAATATTTTTAAGAGAACACGACAGCATTATGATGCTGCTTTAAATCAGCCAGGATGGCAGAGCAAATTGTTGAAAAAAAATGCAAGTCTTTTTATTATAGGTCATGAACATTTCAATAAATCGTTAACGCTCGACATAGAGAATCGCTTAATGCATTATATGATGAGTGTAGAGCGTGTGAAACATGTATATAATTTAAGAGATAATCCGCAAACGAGTTATTACCCTATGGAAGAATTTGATGAAATATTCAGCAAAATTTGGAGAGGACTCAGAAAAGAAAATAAAGATTTATTTCCGACAGAAAGCGCAATAAAAGATTCAGCAATATATAAAGCGTCACCACTTCATAAACTAACTAAAGAACAGGAAGAGGCAAGGGAACTTATTATCCAAAAAGTTTCTGAGGCACTTGAAAAAGAAGAAACGAAGCAACTGATTTTTATTGATGGTGAAGCTGGAACGGGAAAGACTGTTTTAACTAGTAGTACATTTTATGAATTATATTGTCAGGCAGAGGAGAGTAATAAAGAATTAAAATGCCAGTTGTTGGTTAATCATGATGAACAGATTATAGTATATGAGCAAATAGCAGAGAAGCTTGGGCTGACAGAAAAATACGGGAAGGTTGTTAGTAAACCCACGACTTTTATCAATAATCATTCAGAAAATGATCCTATCGATGTGGCATTTGTTGATGAAGCGCATTTGCTTCTTACACAAGGCAAACAGTCATATCGAGGTGAAAATCAGTTGAGAGACATTATAGATAGAGCTCGTGTGACGGTAGTAATGTTTGATGAAAATCAGATTCTCACAACAGAGCAGTTTTGGGAATCTCAGATTCTTGAGAAGTACAGAAACCAAGCAAAAGCGGAAAATAATCATATCGCATTATATAAGCAACTTCGTATGCAGGTAGATTTTGCAACAATGGATTGGATAGATTCCTTTACAAAAGAGAGATGCTTAAAGAAAATTCCAGATACATTTGGAGGATATGACATCAAGGTATTTGATAAGCCTGAATTGCTTGATGTGGAGATTCAGAAAAAAGCAAAAGAAAGTGATTCGATGTTGTCAAGGGTGATTGCAACTTATGATTGGGAATATAGCTCAAATCATAGACCAGAGGACAGGCTTATGAGGTATTGGGAAGTACTGATTGGAAAATGGCATAAGCCTTGGAATAGGGAGTTGGAGTCTGAACTTACAAGAAAAGAAAAAAGAGCTATTAAAGGATTAGCGTGGGCTGAACAACCGCAAACGATAAATGAAGTTGGTTCAACATTTACAATTCAAGGATTTGATCTTAATTATGCCGGAGTTATTCTTGGACCATCTGTGAAATATCGTAATGGAAAGGTAATATTTGATCCTTTGGAAAGTTGTAATGAGAAGGCAATTCGAAATAGAACATTATCTGATGGAACAAAACAGAAATTTGGTGAAATACTAATTCAGCATGAAGTGAGAGTCTTAATGACACGAGGAGTTAATGGAATGTATATTTATGCCTGTGATCCAGAACTTCAGAAAGCGTTATTAGAAGCAGCAAAATAAAGGAGTAAGTTTAATTATGAAGCAGGAAACAATAGATAGAATCAGAAAATTTACAGAGGACAGAGACTGGGAGCAGTTTCATTCGCCAGCAAACCTTGCAAAATCTATCGTAATTGAGGCGGCAGAGTTATTGGAGTGCTTCCAGTGGTCTGATGAAGAATATGATCTGCAGCATGTCAAGGAGGAGTTGGCGGATGTTTTGGTTTATAGTCAGAATCTGTTAGATAAGCTGGAACTGGATGTGGATGAGATTATAAATATGAAGATGTCGCAGAATGAAGCAAAGTATCCGGTAGAAAAGGCAAAAGGGAGTGCGGTCAAGTACGATCAGCTGTAACAGTAGAGAAGGAAGAGGAGTTATAAGAACATGATAAAAGTTTTATTCGTGTGCCACGGCACTACCTTAGCAAAATTCTGAAAAACCTTGATTTTACAGTATATTTTTGAACCAGTAGGGATGTTTTACTAAGTTTTTACTAAAGAGAGGAATCCCTAGCACGAATTTAGAAAAGTAACATATAGTATGACCTTATTAATTGGTAGAACAATTGGTAAGGTCCTTTTTTATTTCAAGGAGGTTCAAAATGAAAAGTACAGCGTTAGGAGCAGAAAACATTATTTTTATCAGTGATGCACATGAAAAATTCTACTATGAAAAATTACAAGAAGTACGGTATCAGGATGTGTACCATAAGGCATTGTGTTATTGTCTGGGTATTAATGGAGATACCAGAAAAAATGCTGACAGAATTTATAATTTTAAAACGGGGTCTGTTAAAACGAAATGTTTACATGAAGGATGGCAGACAAGCGGTAGCTTAAAAGTGGTAAGGATGGCATTTAATCTGTACTGTAACAGCACGCCAAGCGTTTGGGATTATGAAGATGCAGAGGAACAGGTAAACGAGTGCAGACAGTATACAGTAGAGGATATCTTCTGCTGTGCATATGCACCATATTTTTGGCAGGCAATACAGATCCGTTATCCGGAATATGTAGTGTACAATCAAAAGTTACATGCCATGCTTGGAGGAATAGATTAATGCTGAAAGTGAGACTGATGGAAACAAAAAATGATATTGCATGGTTTCAGAAAATCCTGCAGCGTCATCCTAAAATTGAAGTTATGGAATTATCGGAACTTTATTCCAATAAAGGGACGAGCAAATATTATAGAGCTTATGCTGAAATTGAAAAAAGTAATGTAAATAAAAAATAGTAGAAAAACAGGAGAATTATATCATGTGCAAAATAATCGCAATCGCAAATCAAAAAGGTGGAGTAGCAAAGACTACAACTACTATTAATCTTGGAGTAGGACTGTCTAAGGTTGGAAAACGTGTAATGCTGATAGATGCTGATCCACAGGGACATTTGACAATGGGACTTGGTTTTCCAAAGAACTTAAGGGTAACATTGAAAACAATGATGGAAAATATCATTATGGGATTAGAATTTGATCCCAGGGAAGCAATTTTACACCATGAGGAAGGAATAGATGTAATTCCATCTAATAAACTTCTTTCGGGAATGGACATGTCATTATTTACGGTAGAGGACAGAGAAAAAGTCTTAAAAGAATATCTGGAACTTTTGGAAAATGATTATGACTATATCCTGATTGATTGTATGCCCTCGTTGGGAATGATGACAATTAATGCGTTAAGTGCGGCTGATAGCGTTTTGATTCCGGTGCAGCCTCAATACTATGCGGCAGATGGCCTCATGGAATTACTGAAAGTTGTGAAAGGCATTCATCAGAGATTTAATCCTGATTTACAGATTGAAGGGATTCTGTTTACAATGGACAGCAGTCATTATAATAATTCAAAGAGAAATAAGCAGGCAGTACGAGATGCTTATGGAGCAGAGATTAGAATTTTTGATCAGACGATTCCAAGAACAGAGGCTCTTGCCGAAACTGCATCAGAAGGTGTCAGTATTTTTTCTTATTATGCAAAAGGAAAAGGTGCGTACAGTTATCAGGCACTTGTCCAGGAGGTGCTGAATCATGCGTAAACCTAAGAAAGAAATTCAGCTTACTTCTTATGATGAATTGCTTGGAATCAATGAAGCCGAACAGAATACTCTTAATCAGATTGTTGAAGTGCCATTAAATGAGTTACATCCTTTTAGAAATCATCCATTTCATGTAAATGATGATGAAAAAATGGCTGAAACAGTAGAAAGTATCAAGAATTATGGCATCTTAAATCCTGCATTGGTACGTCCTCGCGCAGAGGGAGGATATGAACTGATTGCTGGTCACAGGAGAAAACGTGGTTGCGAACTGGCTGGAAAAAGTAAAATGCCAGTACTCATACGGAACTATACCGATGATGAAGCCGTAATCGTTATGGTGGATTCTAATATACAGAGAGAAAATTTGCTTCCAAGCGAAAAGGCATATGCTTATAAGATGAAGATGGATGCAGTAAAACATCAAGGCATAAAAGAGGAAAACGCAGTTTCTGTTGACAGTGCAGATCTGGTTGGACAGGCTGCAGGTGACAGTGGAAGAACCGTTCAGCGTTACATACGCTTGACCTGTCTTATTCCGGAATTGCTGAAATTGTTGGATGAAGGAAAGATTAATTTTACAGTAGGTGTTTCATTAACCTATTTATCAGAAATGGAGCAGATTTGGGTGAAAGACTGCATAGTGTCTGGAGCAAGCTCTGTTACAGGTTCAATGGCAACAAAACTGAAGCAATACAGCGATGAAGGTAATCTGACAGAATTAGCGGTACAGCTTATTCTGAATGAAAAGAAAACAGAGACAGGAAAAGTTACTTTAACTGAAAAGAAAATACGAAAGTATTTTCCAAAGGAATATAACAGAGAGCAGATTGAACAGGTTATCTATGAACTGCTTGATAACTGGAAGAAAAGCCAATAACGAGGGAAGGAGGAAAAGCAAAATGGCAAAATCCGAAAGCACAAAAATAGAGTTTGGTTATTTTCACGATTATGAATCGGAACAGTTTGCTTTTTACCGTATTCCCAAAGTATTATTCACAGATGAATATTTCCGTAATCTGTCCAGCGATGCAAAGGTTCTTTATGGGCTGATGCTGGACAGAATGGCTTTATCTATCAGACATCAGTGGTTTGATGAAGAGGGGAAGGTTTATATTATTTTTACTGTTGAACAGGTTATTCAGTATATGAATTGTGGAAGAGATAAAGCAATGAAAACGCTTGCAGAACTGGATACCAAAAAGGGAATCGGATTAATTGAAAGAGTCAAACAAGGATTTGGTAAACCGGATATTATTTATGTAAAGAACTTTATTTTAAGGACATCAAAAGATGTTAAAAACAATGATGAATCCGAAGAGAGTATTCAACAAAATCGAGAGGTCGAAGAAGTCGACTTATCGGAGTCGGAAAAATCGACTTATCGTGGTCGGAAAAATCGACTTCAAGGGGTCGGAAAAACCGACTTCAAGAGGTCGGAAAATACGACTTATCGTGGTCGAAAAATCAGAACTACAGAAGTCGGAAAAACCGACCCTAATAATACTAATTATAATTATACTGATATTAGTAATACTGACAGAAGTAATACTGATCTTATCAATCTTTCAGATTCTTCCGAACAGCAGTCAATGGATTTGATGGAAGAGATGGAGTTATTCCAGATGAATACTGCACTTGTAAAAAGAAATATTGAATATGACTGTCTTGTACAACGATGCAGACTGGGGGAACAGCAACAGTTGGATGAAATTGTGGCACTAATTGTGGAAACAATCAGCATAGAACGGGAGAATATTACGATCAGTGGAGTGAAATACCCATATCAGTTCGTAAAAAGCAGATTATTGTTGCTGGAAGAAAGCCACATAGAGTATGTACTTGACTGTCTGCATGAGAATACCAGGGAAGTAAAGAACATAAAAGCGTACTTGCTTACCTGTCTTATGAATTCAATAACGACAATAGGCAATTATTACCAGGCAAAAGTAAATCATGATATGTACGGAGGTGACATATGAGAGGAAAAGAAATTATAACAAAATTGATAATTCCTGGTGCAATAGCTATGATTATCTGCTTAATTGTTCACCCTATGTGCATGAATGGTGAAATATTAGACTGGAGAAAATTATTGCTTTTTGTGGGAATACCTTTCGGAATCCAGAAAATGTTTTTGCTGGTTGTTCCAAGAAATGTGGGGACAGGGGAAATGCTTGGTTTGTTGGTACTTAAACTGATGGTAGGAAGTTTGATTGGAATAGGGGTTCTTGCCTGGCGATTATTAGCTGTAGCAGGAATTTTGCTAAAAAACGGCATTTCTGGAATTATATGGATCATAAAAAGACTGAAAGAAATGGTGATCAAAAATGAGCGAAAAGCAACTGGAAAAATTGTATTATAGCATTTATCCAATGAATCAATGTGAAACACAAAGTAAAAGTTATGAAGAGACAAAGGAACTGTGTGAAACATTAGAAAAGGAAATGATAAGTCTAATGAGTCCGGATCTGCAGGCAATGTTTGAGGATTACAAGGAATATATTTTAAATCTTAAACAAACAGAACAGAGAGACGCTTACATAGATGGATTAGCGTTTGGGATTCGCACAATTTCGGAAGCCTTTTTACATGAGAACAAAAATAGAATATGGTGATTGAAAAAGCAGTCTGTCAAGGCTGCTTTTTCTGTACCGCTTACATAGGAGAATGAGATGTGATTGATTTGATAATTATTATTATGGCAGGAATAGTGCTTTTGTTTTTACTGTCTTGTTGCTTTATGGTTGCAAGGCTGTTGGATGAGGAAATATCTATGTATGGATATGAAGGAAAAGAAAACTGGGAAAGGGAACAACTTCCCGACAAATTGTCGAGAAGTTCAACAGATGAAAGACATGGAGATAAATGAAAAGATTCGTTATTTTCGGAAACAGAGAGGGCTATCGCAGGAGCTGCTTGCAGAACGAACAGGAATTAATGTGAATACAATTCGGAAGTATGAAATAGGCATACGAAAGCCGAAAGTAGAACAATTAAAGAAAATTGCGGATGGACTTGAAATTAGTGTAATAGAATTTTTGGATATTGAAATAGAAAATGAAGCGGACTTGATTGCTATGCTGAAAAAAATCAGTCCGTTTTTTAAATGGGACGGATTGCTTCATGTATTGGTGGGGGAAAAGTTTTTATGATTGGTGTTGGAAGTGCATTGGTATCACTGTTGCTGATCTTTGTTTGTTATTCACTGACACTGACAGCGAAAAGAGCAGATGAAAATTTATTGATGATTTGTGAAAAGAATCAGAAAAATGAAGAAGAGAGAGGAAACCGAGAAATGGAATCACAGAGAGACATTTTAAGAGTAATTGAAAAAGAAATCAAAAAAGGAAGTGCGCCAGTTGCATTTGCAGGTTTGGGGTTTTCCGAGGAATGTTATCATTTGGTAGATAGTCAGGCTAAGATGAACCAACTTTTAGATTATTTTTTTCGCAATGAAGAATACGCAGCTTTGGCAGAGCGGCAGGTGAAAAGTAATATCTATGCAGAAATGGGCAAAAGGCTGAATTTCCGTAGTGCCAGATCTGATCGAGACAGAAAGAATATGGAGGTAGCGGCAAAACGATGGATTAAGAAAAAGCATCCAACATTTGATGGTGATGTATATGTCGAAAATATCCGGTGTTTTCTGGACATTTCCCAAGAAGAGTTAGAAAAACGTAAATGTACAGTCAATGAACAGGATACGACAGCACTTATTTTCAGCCAGAAACATCTTGAAGCATTATACTTGCAATGTCTTATGCACAGACGAAATGCGATGCAAGAGATTCCGGAATTAAAAGGTTTGTCAGAAACGTGCAATCGAATTTATAAATTACAGGACGTAGATGTATTATTCCAGTGCTTGTTGATGGATCAGATGGATTGGGAAGAAGAAAAGTTATATGTGCAGTTCAGCACGATATATATAATAAAATAACAAAGAATAAGAATTTACTATGCTGATTTGCGGACAAAATTTTTGAACTATGGTATTATTAAAAATAATATTGAGAAAGTTGGGTCAGTGAAATGTATGAGTATGAAATGAGTGAGAAATTATTTATGGACATTTGGGAAAAATATGGATGTCCAGAAGAAGTAAGTGTTCCTTTGACAATTTATAATATTTTGAATGACATAATTGTTAAAAGTAAACATTGGATAGTATTGGATCATTATTCACATATAAATTTTGATGAAGTGAAAAAAGTGGAATATGATGAAAAGACGGGAATTTTCAAATTGTTTTGGTTAGACAATAATTCTTTTAGGGAAAAAAATTTACGTCATGAAATAGAAGAATTTGAAATGCTTATATGGCAAACAAGTGGCTATTGTACGTACGAATATATTGCATTAGATATAAATAAGCTTCGTTTTGTGAAGAGAAAGAATCATTTATATGTTCTTATGCAAGCAAATGTGACAAGTGAAAAAGAAATGAGATCGAAGGTAATTGGTAAAAATGAAATTATACGTGTTGATAATTGTACAGAGGAATTATATGCACGTTATGTATTTTGGGAGGGGGATAAAGAAAATTTAATCAAAGTAGAATGTATAGCGAATAATTTACCATATTATGTGTGTCTTATTCAACCTAAAGAAGGCGTAAAAAGTACATTTGAATCTAAACAAATTTTATTAACATATACGTTGGAAGAAATTGATAAAAGACTGAAAAAGGTTGGTGTAGCATTAAAGGAAGATATTGAGGATAGAGATGAAATATTTTCAAAAGGGAATACTATAAGAAATATTTTAGAATATACGTTGAAACATTTCTGTGTTATTAGAGGAATAGAAATAGATATAGAGCAAAAATATGGACATATAGAACTTGGAGAATTAAGAAAAAAGATAAAAGATATTCCTAATATCAATATACCTCAAAGTTTGATTAATACAGCAAATGAATTATCCCATGATTCAGGTAAAAAATATAATATTGAAAATGTAAGAGAATTTTATGGTGATGTTTGCGAATTAGTCAAACAAATTAAAGATGCAATTTGGACAGAAGAAGATGATTTGTGATTGAGGAGCATTTATGGAAAATTTATTTACACATTTTGATTTAACTGAGTTTCCCCAAATTGATAAAAAAGAGAGAAAAGAAGAGATTATAGAAGCTCAAAAAAAAGTAAAAAAAATATTAAAAGACAGCAGAAACCAGGCGAAGAAAAAAACGTGTTATTATTGTGGAAAACCATGTGATGGATTTTGCAATTCTCATACTGTTCCTGCATTTTGTTTGAAAAATATAGCAGATAAAGGAAAGGTATATTATGCTAATACTATAATAGATTTACCGATATTAAAAGCTGATAAGGGTGTCAATGAAGCGGGGACTTTTCATTTAATTTGTAGAGAATGTGATGGAAAAATATTCCAAGATTATGAAGAACCTTTGAATTATGAGGATATGCCTACAATAAAAATGCTTGCTCAAATTGATATGAAAAATAATTTAAAATTCATAAGCAAACGATTAATGGAGAAAGAATTGTATGATCTAATGTATGAAAGAATGGGGGCAAGTACAGACTATGTTTTTCAAAAACAAAATATCAGTGATCTAGACCTAAAAGAGTACGAAGATTCTTTTAGACATGCAAAAAAATGTGCATTAAAACCTTTTACGGGAGAATATTATATTGGCTTTTATAAAAAATTAGAGTATCGTGTTCCTGTTGCTTTCCAAGACTTTATTGCAATGATTGCAGATTTAGAAGGGAATATTATAAATAATATCTATAATAAAGATCCTAAATATGTCATAAGAAATATTTCGCTTTGCATTTTTCCGTTTGAAAAAAATAGTATTATTATGTTGTTTGTTGACAAATATAATAGACGATATAGTAAGTTTTTCAAACAATTACAAAGACGTAAGAATACAGAGGAAGAATTGGCAATAATTAATTATATTTTGTTTTCTTATTGTGAGGACTATTTTATATCGCCAAAAGTGGAAAAGGACATATTAGAAAAATTAAAGAGACTTATGGGAAAAACATCCAGTATGTTGTCTGGTGTTCCTACGACAATTGATGAACAACTTGAGGCAATAAAGAAAGTTTATAATTTTAGTGAACGAAATATAGTTCCCAATTTATTATCAAAAGAGTATGCAATAACGGTTGAAAATTGAATAAAATAATTGTTAAAATCGGCAAATTCTAGTGTTTTACAGGATATGCTGATTTTTTTGTAAATAACTTCTCGACAATTTGTCGGGAAGTGGAAAGGAGCCAAATTCCGATGAAAATATATCTCCCCCATCTGTTAGTGCCACCGTAATTTGCTGATCGGAATCGAAAGGAGGCGTGCAAATTGCAGGAAGAAGTTACACAGAAAACAATCGCATTGTCGGTTAAAACTGCAAGAGTGACTGCCGACGTGTTAAAAAATATGCTGCGGAAGTATCTGTCAGGACAGAAGCAAAAGGGAAAGAATCCTTACAAGGTTGGAAAACAGTCATACAAAGAACTGAAAAGCCAGGGTTCTGGTTTATCCAATATTGAAATCACAGATGGAAATATCAAGTCTTTTGAGCGTGTGGCGAAGAAATACCGCTTAGATTTTGCCTTGAAAAAAGACAGTTCAACCAAGCCACCGACCTACTATGTGTTTTTTAAAGGGCAGGATACAGAAATGATGAATCTGGCATTTAAGAAATATTTAGGTGTCCAGATGAACAAAAAGGATAAACCATCTATTATGAAAAAACTCATGCACTTTAAGGATGCTGTGTCTAAAGGAAAGAACAGAGAACGAGCAAGAGAACAGCAGAAAGACAGAGGGCAGAGTTTATGACGGAGAAAAAACAGCAGCATAAGAAAAAAAGAGGAAAAATTCAGCATATCAGAGGTTCTCCGAAAAAGAGAAAAATATCTGGAAAAGCTGTTTTTTCTTCAGAGAGTATCCCAGGAAAAATGCTTGCGGATGTGAAAAATCTGATCACGGATAAGGCAAGTGAATTGAAGAGGGCAGATCAGAAAAAGCTGTTTTTAGCTAATTTCCCCTATCTGATGTTTGCCTATTTTTTCAATAAGATTGCCTGGTTGTATCGGGTAAACACCGGAGCAACTTCCTGGGATAAATTTATGAATACCATTACTTATTTTGAACTGGCATTTCAGAATCTCTGGCCAAGTTTGAATCATATAGATTTGTTGTGTGGAATCGCAGGCGGCGTGGCTGTAAAGCTTATTATTATTTACCGCACGAAAAATGCCAGGAAATATCGGCTGGGTGTGGAGTATGGTTCTGCCAGATGGGGAACAGAAAAAGATATACGACCATATGCTGATCCTGAATTTGAAAATAATATTATTCTCACAGAAACAGAGAGTCTTACTATGTCAAGCAGACCAAAGAATCCGAAATACGCCAGGAATAAAAACATTCTGGTAATTGGCGGTTCCGGTTCTGGAAAAACCAGATTTTTTGTAAAGCCTAACATTATGCAGATGCATAGCTCTTATGTGATTACTGATCCGAAGGGAACTGTGCTTCTGGAAGTTGGCAGTATGCTGGCAAAAGGCAGTCCAATGACGGATGAGAATGGAAAAATCGTGCGGGACAAAGAGGGAAAAGTTATATACGAACCGTATAAAATCAAAGTTTTGAATACAATTAACTTCAAAAAATCCATGCACTATAATCCATTTGTATATATCCGCAGTGAAAAAGATATTCTAAAACTGGTAACAACCATTATTGCTAACACCAAAGGTGAAGGGCAGCAATCGGGTGAGGATTTTTGGGTAAAGGCGGAAAAACTTTATTATTGTGCCCTGATCGGTTATATCTGGTATGAAGGTAGGGAAGAGGAAAAGAATTTCAATACGTTGCTTGCAATGATTAATGCGTCAGAAGCCAGGGAAGATGATGAGAATTTCAAGAATCCAGTAGATCTGATGTTTGATGAACTGGAGCAGAAAGACCCGAACCATTTTGCGGTAAGGCAGTACAAAAAATACAAGCTGGCTGCCGGTGTTATAAGCTTGAAGAGACTTCTTAATCATCATTTTTTAAGAAATTGGAGCTCCAAAATGATTAAAAAGTCTCTTGAGGCTTATTTTTTGCCAAAATACAAAATTGTACTTTTTTAAAAACATTCTCAAAGGATGGCAACATTTTGCCTCGCCAGTCTGGATATAGTGTAAGGAGTTTTTCAAACCGACACAAAATCCAGAGAAATTTAAAAAAGTTACGTTACTACCTTGTAAAACAGCGTCCGAAAGATGGGTTAAGTGAGAGGAACTTTTTTGAAGATCCTTACACGAACCTTGACAACGGAGCAGCCTGCCCATAGTGATACCAGATTTGAATGTGCATTCAGCGTGTCGTTTCTGGCAAATACGTCCCGGAAACATCGGAACCCGGTACAGGAACGGATATGGAATGAAAACAGGCAATGAAAAATGAAAGGAAGGAGGAAAACGGATGCAGGAGAAACTTACCGCATTGTATGAACGTCTCAGCCATGATGATGACCTTATGGGCGAGAGCAACAGTATATCGAACCAGAAGCAGATGCTTTCAGAATATGCCGAATCCCATGGACTTACCCCATATATCCATTTTACGGATGATGGCATATCCGGCACAAGATTTGACCGCCCGGGATTTGTCAGCATGATGGATGCCATCAAAGCCGGGCAGATCGGGACGGTGATCATAAAGGATATGAGCCGGTTGGGACGTGATTATCTGATGGTCGGTCAGATTCAGGAAATGCTGCGCCAGAAGCAGGTTAGGCTGATCGCTATCAATGATGGTCATGACAGTCTGAATGGGGATGATGATTTTCTTCCTTTCCGAAACATTATGAATGAGTGGTATGCGAAAGACACGAGCAAAAAGATCCGGTCTACCTTTAAGGCAAAAGGCAATTCCGGGAAGCACGTTGCAAGCACCACACCATACGGATATCTGAAAGACCCGGAAAATAAGGAACACTGGATCGTGGATGAAGAGGCTGCACAGGTTGTTCGCAGGATTTTTCAGATGACAATGGACGGATATGGTCCTTACCAGATCGCAAAGAAGCTGAAAGAAGATCAGGTGGAGATCCCGGCAGTACACATGGCAAGGCATGGGGCAGGATTATGGCAGGGAAGAGTGGACGAGATCAAAGACCCCTATGCGTGGGGTTCGTCGACGGTGGCAGGGATCCTGAGAAAGAGGGAATATCTTGGTCACACTGTTAATTTCAAGACCAGAAAGCATTTTAAGGACAAAAAGAGCCATTATGTGTCAGAAGATAACTGGACAGTATTTGAGGACACGCAGGAAGCGATCATTGATCAGGAAACCTTTGATAATGTCCAGAGAATCCGGAAGAATGTCCGCAGATACCCGGACGGATGGGGAGAAGCACATCCACTGACAGGGCTGATGTATTGTGCCGATTGCGGGGCAAAAATGTATGTGCACCGGGTAAATAATGGGAAAAGAATCCCACAATATACCTGTTCTGCATATAGCAAGGTTCCGGTTGGAACACTCTGCCCGACACAGCACAGGATTAATGCGGATATTGTGATGGAGCTGATAAAAGACCTGCTGAAAGCTATCGCAGAATATTCCCATCTGAACCGGGAAGAGTTCATTGAGACAGTGAAGACAACACAGAATTCCCAGCAGTCCAGTGAAATCGTGAGGCTGAAAAACAGGATAGCAGAAGCGAAAAAGCGTCTGCAGGAACTGGAAAAACTGATCTGCCGAATATATGAGGATAATATCCTCGGTAAGCTGCCGGACGAACGTTACGCAGTCCTTGATGGGCAGTATTCCAAAGAACAGAAAGAACTGACAGCGGAAATTTCAGAATTGGAAGCAGAGGTAGCCGGATATGAAAATGGCAGACGGTCTGCGGAAAGATTTATTGCACTGGTGGACAAATATCAGAATTTTGATGAACTGACCACATATATGCTGAATGAGTTCGTGGAAAAGATTCTGGTGCATGAGAGGGACAGGAAAGGAAGCCAGCAGACCACACAGGAGATTGAGATTTATTTTAATTTTGTGGGAAGGTATCTTCCACCGCATTTTGGAGAAGTCCAGCTGACACCGGAAGAGGAAGAAGAATTACGAAAGCGGGAAGCCAGGAAGGACAGGCTGCACCAGAATTATCTGAGGCGGAAGGCAAATGGAAAACAGAAAGAATACGAAGACAAAGTAAAAGAAAAAAGAAAAGCCGAGATCGAGGCGAAGAAGGAAGCAATCCGGCAGGAAGATATTACGAAAGGTGTGTTTGTTCCAGTGTCGATGCTTCCGGCTGCAGAACCAAAGAAAGGGGTGGTAAATACATGAAAGAATTGAAACCGATGATACATGATGAAAAGAACGGACTGGATTATATCCTTGTGGGAGATTATTATATCCCGTTGATTCGTGTGGCGGAAGAAACCAGAGATATTGGTTTCTATGGAAGCCTACGCAGGAATTTTCTGAAAGACTACCGGCAGGCTTTGTATTCCCAGCTTATGCTGACAGGAAAGCTTTGGACGTATCTGGCTGACCTGAATGAAATCTGCGTGGAACGCAGGGACAGCATGATGGATCAGATGATGGAAGCAGAGGGTGTCACAGAGGAATTAAAGGGAAAAGACCAGATGGAATGGCTTCGCAGGGTAAATAACATCCGCAACAGAGTGGATGAAGTAATCCTGACACAACTGGTCTATGTATAGGGGGATGCTTATGAGATACCGAATTGAATACGCAGATGGTCGTTGCTGTAATTTCGCCAACAGCCGGAAAGACCTTCTGGAATGGCTGAAACTTTTAAAGGATGAAGAGATCACAGATATTCGGAAAATCTACAAAAACGGTGTGACGGATTCCGTACTTGAAAAGTATCAGAATTATCTGGATAAAAATGCCGGATAGGAAGGAGAAACAGGATGAAAGCCATCCGATTTATTTTAAGAATAATATTGTTGCCTGTGATGGCTGTTCTGGTAGTAATAAGACTGTTTGTGGAGTTCCTTGCAGGAATATCAGCAGTTATCTTCCGGGTAATTGCAGGAATTTTTCTTCTGACCGCCCTGCTAAGCTATGGCTTTGGTCTGGAAAGTTCCGGGGAATGCCTGAAAATCGTATTGGCTGGCTTTCTGTTTTATCTCCTGCCATGTACGGTTGAAATTGTGATTGCGGGAATCGTCTTTTTAGCAGAATGGATTCGCTCTTTTACATAGGAAGAGGGCAGAAAGGGACACGATTATGAAAAGAGAATTAGTGGAGAGCTACTTCGACTGGAATGAGATCAGGCTTGAGGCATATTTACGGATTGATCCTCAACTGATTGAACTGGAAGGGGAATGCGAGAAAACGATGGATGAATTGAAGCCATACATAGAGAAATACGGTCATGAGTTCTGGACGATTATTGACCGGATCATATCGGCAAGACATGCAGTAGAAGCCTATATCAGCCGGGAAATGTATATCCGGGGATTTCTGGATTATGAACGTCTGGTATGTGAGATAGAAAGGGATGTATGAGGATGAAAGAGGAAGCATTAAAGGGATTTGTGGATTTTATCATTCAGGAACGGATGCAGAGTGCATTCAGCCAGATGAAAGCCGGGAAAGAACCGGATGACAAGGATGATGTGGAACAAAAGTATGAGGAAGCGGTGGCATTGCTTCCAAAGGATAAACAACAGGCAGTCCAGGCATACTGCGATGCTATTTTTGACAGCGGTGCGTATGCTGAGCAGTTCTTTTATCGGTTGGGACTGAAGGATGGGATTCGGTTGTATAAGACAGTAAAAAGTATCATCAAGGGAATATCTTAAATGGATTGGAAAATGTTATTTAAAATTTACATGTCTTACCATAACTCGGAAAACATATGGAATAAGGAATTTTTTTGTGATATACTGTTCTAAAAATCGTTGTCTGGCGATTTGGTGAATCCCGATAGATTATTTTATAGGGAACAGAAACTTTGAATTTGCACTTCCATAAGGTGAAATGTATTGACACAAAAAATACAGTATGATAGTATTGCCATTAGAAGAAAGAAAGGC